>Ga0070706_100001947_pt1 | contig 21280 bp, 20 predicted proteins | sample KBSK5501metaG_FD_65476 | JGI IMG/M metagenome (GOLD analysis project Ga0070706, IMG submission 65476) | Corn, switchgrass and miscanthus rhizosphere microbial communities from Kellogg Biological Station, Michigan, USA - KBS K5-50-1 metaG | ecosystem: Host-associated > Plants > Roots >... | reverse complement strand
CCTCCCCTGCGAGGTCTTCGATGATCTCGCGCTTGAAGTCCTGATCTGCCAACCGGGCGAGCGCTTCGGAACGCGAGACCTCTTCGCGGATGAACGGCTGGTCCTCCGCCACGATCGCGCGCATCTCCTCCTCGATCCGGGGGAGCTCGTCCGCGGACACGTGCGCCGGGATCGCGAGGTCGTAGTAGAAGCCGTCCTGGATCGCGGGTCCGATCGCGTACTTCGTTCCCGGCCACAGCCGGCAAACCGCCTGGGCAAGGACGTGGGCGGCCGAATGACGAAGGACGAGCAACCCGGCGTCCGAACCCGGGCCCACCGGCTCGACCGAGCGATCCGCCGTCGGCACGAACGAGAGATCCCGCACCTCGCCGTCCACCCTCGCCGCGATCGCGTCGGGACCGAGCACGCCACCGATCGGCTCTCCCTCGGGGAGCTCGGGATGGGTGCCGTCGGGCAGCGTCAGACGAGGCATGCGGTTGAGGATAGCCGACGGCCTCCTGCCGGCCGGCGCGTCGCGCTCACTCGTAGCTGATGGCCTCGAGCACGTTGAGCTTCGCCGCGCGGCGCGCCGGCCAGATGGCCGCGAGCAGGCCGATCAAGGCGGCCACGATCAGCATGAAGAAGAGCTGGACGAACGGGATGGCGAGCCGGTCGATCCCCACGCTGGACAGCGCCCGCTGCATCGCCCATCCGAACAGGATGCCGACGACGAGTCCCAAGAGCGCCCCGAGCACGGCGATGATGACCGCCTCGACCCGGATCATGCGCTTGACCTGTCGGCGGCTCATCCCCACCGCGCGGAGGAGGCCCAGCTCGCGGATCCGTTCGTAGATCGATAGCCCGAGCGTGTTGACGATGCCGAACGCGGAGATGAACACCGACAGGATCAGGAGCACGTAGACGATCGCGAAGAACTGGTCGACCTGCTTCACGTACGTCTGCTTGGTCTGCGCCTGGTCGTTCACCTCGACGCTCGGATAGTCACGGGCGACGAGGGTCTCCAGGTTCGCTCTGGCGGTGGCCTGGTCGACCCCCGGTGCGTACTTCAGGAACACGGTCGAATCGAGCTGCTGCGCGACGTTCGTATCGTACGTATCCAGCGAGATCGCGTAGTCGTTGAGAAGAGCGTTCGGTTCGAAGATCCCGACCACCGTGAGCGTCTGCGAACCGGTGCGGGCGAACTGCATCTGCAGGGTGCCACCCACGGCGAGATGCTTCCCGTCGGCCTCCGTGCGCGAGACGGCAACGGTGTTCGGCTCCGAAAGCCCGGTGATCGATCCCGCATCCATCTCGATCTTGGCGACGTCGGTGATCGTCGCCGGATCGATCGCGACGGGGAAGGTCGTCGAGGATCCGACCTTCGCCTCGGCGCCTTGTCGAAGGGGAGAGACCGCCGAGAAATCCGGGCTTGACGACAGACCCTTGGCGAGCTGCGGCGAGAACGGCGAGAACTGGGATGCGGTCAGCATCAGATCGGACCGCAGCGTCTGGTCGAGGACCGCGGTCACCGAGGACTTGAGGGACGCGGCGAACACGGCGACGAACGTGACGAGCCCGAGCCCGATCATGAGCGCCGCGGCGGTCGATGCGGTTCGCCGAGGGTTGCGGTTCGCGTTCTCTCCGCCGAGCTTGCCGGAGACGCGCCGCCGGAACGGGCGACCGAGCATCGATGCGATCGGCCGCGCGACGAGCGGGGACAACATCGCGACCCCGACGAAGGTGAGCGCCGCACCGAGTCCGACCAGGTAGCCGGCGTTCGAGACCCCCCCGAACAACCCCGCAGCCAACGACCCGACCCCCAAGACGGTGACGAGCGTCCCAACGATGACCCGGCGCCGGATGGAACTGCTCGGGGCTGCGCTTTCCCGAAGCGCCTCGATCGGGGCGACGCGGGACGCGCGCCGGGACGGCGAGACGGCCGCCGCAACGGTGATCGTCGTCCCCAACACGAGTGACACGATGACCGTCCTCGGCGCGATCACGAGCGCCTCCGGCGGAAGCTTCAGACCGACCGCCGCGACGAGGGCCTTCAGGCCGATCGCGAGCACGATCCCCACGAGCACGCCGATGACCGACGCGACGAGCCCGACCACCGCAGCCTCGACCAAGACCGAGGTCATCACCTGCCGTCGCGTGGCACCGAGCGCTCGGAACAGCGCCAGCTCGCGGGTGCGCTGGGTCACCACGATGTTGAACGTGTTGAAGATGATGAAAGCACCGACGAACAGCGCGACGAAACCGAACACGAGCAATCCGGTCCGGAGGAACCCGAGACCCTGGTTGACCTGATCCTGCTGCTGGCTTGCCGCGGTGGTGCCGGTGATCGCATCGAAGCCGTGCGGCAGCACGCCGGCGATACGGGCCGCGAGCTGATCCGGTGTGGAAGAGCCGTCGCCCTGCACGTAGATGAAGTCGAACGTGCCGTCCCGATGGAACAGCCGTTGCGCGGTGGGGAGATCGAAGATCGCGAACGACGCCCCGAGCAAGCTGTTGGAGCTGCCGAACCGTACGAAGCCGGAGATCGTGTACTCGCCGGGACCCGACGGCGTCACGACCCGGATCTGCTGGCCGACGCTGAGACCGTGGCCGGTCCCGGTGCCGGCATCCACGACGACCTCATGGGGACCAACGGGCGCCGCCCCGCCGGGCTCGAGCGTGAACGGAGATAGGTCCGGGGACCAGGAGCTCCCGATCGTGGGGGCACCCCCGGACTGGATGACTTTGCCGGTCGTCGGATCGATGATCTGGGCGAACGACTGCACCGACCCCTCGGAGAACCGCACGCCGGGCACCGCCCGTACCAACGGGAGGAGGCGCTCCGGGATGGGGTTCAGTTCCTGACCACCGCCTCCCCCGCCGCCTCCGCCCTCGGTCGGGTTGAAGGCCTGGTGCGCCTGGACGACGACGTCGGTTTTCGCGTACGCCTGCCCGAAGAGGTCATCGAAGCTCTTCAGGGCCGTATCGGTCAGGACGAAAGTGCCCGCCGTGAAACCAACCCCCAGCACGATCGCGAGCGCAGTGAGAACGAGCCGCAGCTTCCGGGCCAGGAGGCTCTTGACCGTGGCGCGGAGCACGCTCAGACCTCGAGAGACTTGAGACGGTCGAGGATGCGCTCCGCGGTCGGCGCCTGCATCTCATCGACGACCCGACCATCACCGAGGAAGACGGCGCGGTCGGCGAAGCTCGCGGCTCGGGCGTCGTGCGTCACCATCACGATGGTCTGTCCGTGATCGGTGACCGCTCCGCGCAGGAACGTCAGGAGCTCGTCGCTGGAACGCGAGTCCAGGTTGCCGGTCGGCTCATCCGCGAAGACGATCTCCGGGCGCGAGACCAATGCCCGCGCGCCGGCAACCCGCTGTTGCTGGCCCCCGGACAGTTCCGTCGGCTTGTGACTGAGCCGGTCTCGCAGCCCGGTCGTGTCGACGACCTCATCGAACCAGTCAGGGTCGACGTCCCGCCCGGCGATGTCCAGCGGGAGGGTGATGTTCTCTTCCGCCGTCAACGTCGGGATCAGGTTGTACGCCTGGAAGATGAAGCCGATCTTGTCTCGCCGGAGCTGGGTCAGCTGGCGCTCCGAGAGTTCCGTGATGTCGACGTCGCCGATGAAGACGTGGCCCTCGGTGGGCGTATCGAGGCCTGCCAGGCAGTGGAGGAGGGTTGACTTCCCCGACCCCGAGGGGCCCATGATCGCTGTGAAGCCCCCCGCTTCGAACTCAAGCGTGATCCCACGGAGCGCTTCGACGCTCGCGTCCCCGACCCCATACATCTTGCGCAGCCCCTCGGTCCGCGCCGCAACCTTTGTGACCGTCTGTGCCATGCGGGCGTTACCTCCTCGGCAGAAACCGCCGACCGGCCGAAGAAGACCAGCCGTTGTGGGCGCGGCTGGGATCGAACCAGCGACCTCTCGCGTGTGAGGCGAGCGCTCTCCCGCTGAGCTACGCGCCCGGAAGAGGACCAACGATAGCAACAGACCCCGGAAAAGCGACGGCGGCACGTGCCCGCGTCGTGCCGCCGTCAGGTCCAGGCTTGGCCCGGACCCGCGAAGTCTCGCACGGTGATGTCAACGGAAGCAAGACCTTTCAGGGAGCCGGTCCCCGGGCGCGTCGTAGGGGTAGCATGTCCCGCGACCGGACCCGGGAGGCCATCGATGCTCGCGTCCATGCAGACGTTCATGAACGGTCTGACGTCGTGGTTGCCGGCGAAGCTCGAACATCCCGCGGAGATCCTGCTCTACTTCGCGATCCTGGGGGCGATGTCGGTGACGCCGCTCATCCTGTGGCTCGGATGGGCGGTCCGATCCACCGACCGCGAAACCAAGAGCTGAAATCATCCAGGCGCGCGCGTCTCGGCGCCCAGGCGTTCCGCCAACACCCGCATCATCGCCAGGGATACGTCGGGCCGCTCGCGGATCATGCTCTCGAACTCCTGCCGGCCGATCCGGATCGTCCGCACCTCTCCCTCGGCGATGAGCGAGGCGACCCTCGGTTTGCGCGTGATGATCGACATCTCGCCGACGACGTCGCCGGGTCCGCGCCGAGCCACCGTCGAGACCGATCCGGTGCCACCCCGGGTGACCGCGACGGTCCCGGCGAGCACGAGGTGTAGCTCGTCGCCGATCTCGCCTTCAGACGAGATCACGTCGCCGTCGGCGAACGCGCGCTCCTCAGCGAGGTCGGCGAGCCGCCGGAGGTCGGCCGTCGACAGCTCCTCGAACAACGGGATCGTCCTGAGCGCGAGCACGCGTTCCATCGGGGACATCGAGGTTCGTGAGCGGCCCATCGTTCCTCCTCGTTGGTCGGTCGTGCGCACGAGTTCCACGCATGAGCGGATGAGTGGATCGGGGTCCTCCGCGAGGAGCTCGAGCCAGTCGCCGCGTGGAGCCGGCGTCTCGGCGGTCGACTCCCAGAAGGGCAAGAGCGGCGTCGCGAGCGATCGATGCTCGGTTGCCTCGAGCGTCTCGAGCGCGTTCGCGAGCTGACCGGGATCGGTCCCGCGGAGGTTGTCGAGCGCGGCCCGCATCGCATCCCCGTCCCTGCTCACGAGCGAGATCGCGGAGAGCGCCACGACGGCGTGCGATCGACCTCGCTCGAGGACCGCCCTCCGCAGAAGCTCCGTTTCGGCTCCGTCGCGAGGGATCGCGGCCGCGAGCACCAGATCCTGATGGGCGAGCGACGCTCTCGTCCGGGCCAGTCGGTCGATCGCCGTCGCGTGTTCCCTGACGTCGAGGCCGCCGAGGACGTGGAGGGCCTCCTCGCGCAGGGAGGCATCCTGACCCTCCAGCGCACCGAGGGCGGGAGCGAGGGCGGCACCCGGCGCGACCGCGGCGAGCGTGCGAAGAGCCTCCGTCCGCACCGCAGGCGATGGGTCCTCGAGCATCGGGCGGGCGAACGTGACCACATCGTCCGCGCTCGCGGACCGGAGCCTTCGAACGGCCGCGACCCGCACGTCGGTTTCCTCATCGTCGAGGAGCCGACGGAGACCTACGACCGCACTCAGACGAGTCGGCCCTCCGAGCAGGGTCACACAGACGGCGGCGCTGACCGCGGGATCCGGATCCGCTTCGAGCGGCCCCAACCGCTCTTCCAGAAGGACGTCGCGCGACCCGTCGGCGAGCGCCTCGACCGCTGCGAGCCGGACGATCGCCCCCTCGTCCCGGAGCGCACGGGTCAGGACGGACCCGTCGAGCGCTAGCGACCGAGACAGCCCATCGATCGCGAGCGCCCGGACCATCGCGTCCTCGTCCCCCATGCGGTCCTCGAGCTCGGCCCGCATGCGAGGGTCGTCGCCTGCCGCGAGCATCTCCACGCCGAGCCGGCGCACCCTTGGGTCCGCGTCACGCGATGCCTCCAGCGCGAGGCCGATCGCCGTCGCATCCAGCTTGAGAACGACCGGCGTTCCCTGGACGGGCCGGCCCTCGAATACACTCGGGCGACCGGCATGGAGGGCGTCGACGAGTGCGCCGGTGTACGAACGACGGATCCGCCACGCCGCCCAGATCGTCAGGACGGCGACCGCCAGCCCGATGACCGAGAGCTGCCTCGCCGTAAGGGCCTGCTGCCCGACGAGCGTCAGCACGCCTGCGATCGCGGTCCCCGTCTGGCTCGGTCCGCCTGAGATGAACGCGCGGACCTGATCACGACGGGCCTCCGGAACGACGTTGACCAGTGTTTCCCAGGCCGGCGACGCCACGCCCTGCAACCAGACCATCACGATCGCGCGGGTGACGACGAGGGACGCGAATGCCGAGCTCGCCAGGAGGATCCCGAACGAGCCCCCGTACAGGACAGGAAGCACGATGATCACCGCTGCCGCCCCCAACCAGGCCAGGAGGCGGTTCGCGAAGAGGATAGAGATCACGAACGCGACGATCGTGACGGCGGCGCCGAACACGCCGAGGAACCCGGCGAGGGCTTCCGGCTCCGGGTAGCGAGCGGTAGCCGCCTGCGCGAACGGGAGGAACAACGAATAGAACAGGACCGAGAACAGCACGCCGGCTGCGGTCATCCACATCAGGAGCGGTGAGCGACGAACGAACGAGAGCGCCTCGATGATGTCGCGGAGCGCCGAGGGGCGGCGCCGGGGCCGCCGTCGAACGACGCGCTCCTCTCCGCGTACCCCCAGCACACCGGCGCCGAGGACGCAGGCTCCCACGAGGCAAGCGGCCCAGACGAGCAGGAGGTTGCTGACGCCGATCGCACTGGCGAGCGGTCCGGTCAGAAGCCCGCCGACGACCGAGCCGAGGATCGCCCCGGAGCCGAACAAGGGGAACAGTCGCTTGGCGCGCCGGGTGTCGGTCACCGCGCCGGCCGCTCCCCAGAGGTACACCGATTGGACCAACGTCGCGACGGCGACCGTCAACCACAGCACGCGATAGATCCACGTCACGTCGGTCGCGACGATCGCACGCTCGACCACGACGACGACGGCCAGCAGCGCGGGCATTACGACGTACGCGCGCCGACGATCGAACCGAGCGAGCGAGCCGGTGAGCACGAGCATCGCGACGAGGCCGGTCACGCCTTGCGCGAGGTACATCACGGGAAGCGCGTCCGGACCGATGCGGTCGAAGAACAGGGCGTTGACGCCGCTCTCGCCGATCGTGAGTCCCGCGGATGCGACGAACAACAGGCCGACGACGGAACCGACCATGCGGCCTTCGCCGGGGCGGATCCGAAGGATGCTCGCGAGGGCGCTCACGCTCCCGTCACGCCTCCTCGAAAGCGTGCCCTAGCCGCTCGCCGGAGCCAAAGGTGAGGCCGACAGCACCACGGCGTCCACCGGGTGGCCCTTGAGGGAAAGGTGCCGGTGCTCGAGCCCGTCAGCAACCAGATCGGCTGCTTCGGCGGCTCGCTCTGTCACGAGGATCTCGCCGATCGCGCCCTGCGACGCGAGGTGGGCGGCGATGTTGACCGGGTCGCCCAGGGCCGTGAAGTCACTGGTGTTGTTCGACCCAACCATCCCGACGAACGCCGTGCCCGTGTGCACGCCCGCACCGATCGGGACCCACGGCCCGTCCGGAGAGCCATGGCCCGTGACCCGGAGCAGCTCCTGGGCGGTCTCGACTGCCCGCGCGGCGTGTTCCGGTCCCGCCAGGAACGGGATGAACAGTCCGACGATCTCGTCGCCGACGAACTTCTCGATGATCGCGTCACCCTCGATCAGGACCCGGCTCGACTCACGGTAGAAGCGGTTCATGAGTCGCGTGAAATCGATCACCGGCATCTGCCGAGCGAGCTGGCTCGACCCTCGGACGTCGGCGAACAACATGGAGATCTCGACCTCACCCCCGCGGATCTCCTGTCCCGCGGGAGCGCCGGGGCACATCTGGGCGTGATCCCCGAGGCCCTTGAAGCAGCGACCACAGATCTTCGGCTGCTTCACCCAGGGCGCGTATCCATAGCGGGCGAGGATGAATCGACCCGGCGAGCCGAACGGAGCTTTGCAGAGCTTGCAGCGGGGGTTCGACGGGATCAGCCGGAGCGGGCTCTTGTCCCGGAGATGGGGGTGCGTGCCACTGAGGAAATCGTGCCACTCTTCCTCGGGGGTCGCGTATTCGGTCATGTTCGCGGCGTAGCGTATCCGTCTCGCCGCCGGCGCGGCCAGCTCACTCCGCGGGCTTGGCCTTCTTGCCCGGGAATTGGTCGGTCTCGGTCGCGTCCCAAACGGTGGTACCGCTGATCGGCTCAACGTTGAATTGGTAATCGAAGACCAAGGTGCCGCCGTAGGTCGCGCCGAACGAGACGAGCGCCGCGGCGATCACCGAAAGGATCGCGGCCACAGCGCTCGACTGCGACCCGTTGAGCTGCCCGAACCGGACGATCAGGTCGACGATGACGACGCCCGTCGTGGTCAGCATGACGGTCATGTGCCAGTTCGCCGTGCGCCACACCTGGGTATGCGCCGCGCGTCCGATGATCCCGGTCCGCCGATCCCGCTGGAGCCCCTTCCACCAATCCCAGAAGCCGGTCGTCGCGGTCGCGAGCGACACGACGAACCCCACGATCAGGACGAGCGTCGCGGCACGGAAGAGGTCTCGCGATGTGAAGCGTCCGCCGTTCCCGAACCAGCCGAGCCACGAGACCACGTCGAACAGGGCGGCCACGACGTAGCACACGATCGGGAAGTCGGTGAGCGGCGGATGGGTCGGCTTGCCGTTCCAGCCGCGGATCCCGAGGAACTTCCGCCCCCGGAGTGTGATCCCCGGTTTGATCGAAAAGAGCCTTGCCATATCCCCTCCCCTGTCGGACGTGTGAACGCTACGCCAAATCGGACTCGAAGGGGTCCTCTCCCGTTCTCGGCCATCGTTCCTCGACCGACGGGATATTCATGTCATTGCCTCGTCCGCTGAACGGAGTCGCCTGATCGACCGCTGTGACGAGCTTCGGGCTCCAGGTTCTGCCTCTCGTTCTCCGGTAGCGAAAGGCTCTCGATCCCGAGCCCTGATCGAGAGCCTTCACGCTTGGACGGGATTTCGGTACCCATCCGGGCAGCATCGCCAGCCTTGCCCGAGGCGTGACACTCGGTCAAGTCGGCGCGATGACTCTCAGCCACAACGACTGGAAGCGCATCTCGATTGCTGGGTGGGGCGCTCCCTCGGGCGTGGCCGTTTCGTTGGCGGGGGGTTATTCGTCGCCGCAGAGTCGGTCCTGTGGTTCGCTCACCTCGTTCGTGGGGCGCGCTCGGACCGATGACCCCGTCGCGCTGCGCGAGCTGGAGAAGCTCGCGTGAGGGGTTAGGAGATAGGGCACGGCGAAACGCCGCCCCCCCAGCCCAAGGAACTCCGGACCCTCCCAACTACTGCGCGACATCGAAACGGCCGAGATCCAAGTTCGCGTTGCGCGACCGTCCACAGCTGAAGCCAACTCGTTCGCCTTCGACGAACGTCGAATGGACCTCCTTGCTCCGCCGAGCCACGCTCGATCGAGCCAGCGCACCGGCGAGGAAGGAGGAATCCGATGAGGCCAAAGCACGTGGTGGTGGTGGTGGGGGTGCTCCTCGTGGGGCTCGTGACCGGCGTCGCGCTCGCCACGCCGGGCTCGGGAGCTACCTCGACGCTGTTCAGCGCGGGCACCTTCATCCGTGATGCTCACGCGAGGCAGAGTGCGAACGCCGACGCGCAGATCGTGGACGTCGCGTTCGCTCCAGGCGGGTACACGGGGTGGCACTCCCATCCGGGAACGGAGATCGTGACGGTGAAGTCGGGTGCGGTCACGCTCAAGCGGGTTCGTGAAGGTGAGTGCCGCATCCATACCTACACGGCAGGGCAGGCGTTCGCGGCCTATCCCCAGGACACGTTCATCGTCATGAACGCATCGGCGACGGATCCGGCCGAGATGGTGGTCGTGTTGTTCAACATCCCAACAGGTGGCCCGAACCGGATCGACCGGGCCGATCCCGGGATCTGCTGAGGACGTCAAGCGACGATGATCGGGGCGCCGTGCGGGGTCGTGCGCGAACTCCCCGGCGCCCCGCTGCTCTATTGAGGGAAGGCCCGGGCGATCGCAGCCGTTCGGGTCCCGACGCCCAGTTTCGCGAACGCGTTCTCGAGGTGCTTGCGAACGGTGCTCGGCCTGACGCCGAGCATCCGGGCAGCCTGCTTGTTCGTGAGGCCCCGGCCGACGAGCTGGAGCACCTCCGTCTCGCGGGCCGTGAGGCCAAGTTCCGGGTCGGGCCGGAGCCGCGGCGGCCCGTCTTCTTCGAGGAGCACGCTTTCGCTCGTGGTTCGTGCCACGTACCTCATCGTCAGCCGGGTCCTGCCACGCTCGATCACGAGGGGCTCGGGCGGGGCACCGATCTCCGGGGCGCGGGCCCGGAACCTCTGCTCGTGGAGCCAGCATGCGATCGGCTCGGGCACGTGGCCGTTGCCTCCGAGGTACCTCTCAAGGAGCTCGCGTCCGCGTCCGAACGTCGCCTCGATCCGATCGTCGGGGCCGAGGACGAGGACACCCAGGCCGAAGGACGTCGTGACCTCCTCCAGGGTGGTGGCCGTCCCCGCTGCACGTTCTTCGTCGCGCACCCGACGGAGGAGGTATGTGAGGTGTGGGATGACCGCGTCGAGAACGAGCGTGTCGCGATCCGAGAAGTCGCGGGTCGCGCGTGACAGCGTGAACGCGGTGCAGACACCCCTCACAGATGGAAGGGACGTCATCGCCTCGTGCTCGATTGCCACCGGGTGCATCAGTTCCCGGTAGAAGTCGTTCCGACGGAGGGCGGGCCGGTCGATCACGTCTGAAAGGCGTCGTACATGCGGCTGACCATCGTGGGTCCAACAGAGGGGGTAGGCATCGCGGCACGCCGCCTCCGTCTCCTCGGCATCGGGCGGGAGGGGCAGCTCGGGGAACTCGTAGTAGGCGCGGACCTCCGTCACCTCTGGATGGGCGGGGCGCACGTAGACGAAGTCGACGTCGTGGAACGCGATGACATCGGCGGCGACGAGGTCGTGCAACCGCCCGACGCTCGTCGTCATGAATGAATCGAGGTCGTTCGCAGTCTCGAGGTCGTCGAGGAACGACAGGATGCCGCGATAATCGGACGCTCGGAGGCTCATATGCCCCCTTTCCCTCGCCAACCTTACGCCGTCGGTCCCGCGATGGATATGCCCATGACGAGGAACGCTCTGGTCACTGACCGTGGAAAGCGTGGATGACTAGGCCGGCTGGCCGGTGTCCGGCTTCCGAGCCTTCACGATCACGGATGTGGCGACGTTGTCATGCTGCTCGGGAGGCAACGCCGAACGCATGAGGGCGATCACGCTTTCCGTGAACAAGGGGTACTGCGACGCTTCGTCGATGCTTGTCGGCCGGCGCCCACCGAGCCACACATCCACGAACCCTGCTCTCCCGAGCTTGTCGGCGAAGACACGCTCCGCCAGGGCGCCGGCTACTCACCCAGCCCAAGCGCTCTGATCGTTCGCGATCTCGGGCGGGAGCTCACCGTCGACGGTGAGATCGGCAAGCGAGATCCGACCACCTGGTACCAGGACGCGGTAGATCTCAGCGAGCGCACGGCTCTTGCGCCCCGAGAGGTTCAGGACGCCGTTCGAGATCACAACATCGACGGACGAATCCGGGAGGGGGATCTGCTCCATCTCGCCTTGCAAGAACTCAGTCCAACCTTCGACGCCTGCCTCGATGGCGTTCGCGCGTGCCCGATCACCCATCGCTTCGACGATGTCGAGCCCGATCACCTTGCCGGTCGGCCCGACCCTTCGCGCCGCGAGGATCGAGTCGATCCCGGCCCCGGATCCTACGTCGAGGACGACCTCGCCCGGCTGTGGGAACGCGAATCGCACGGGATTCCCGACGCCGAGCGCCCAGTCGCGTGCCCCGTCGGTCACCTCCGCCAGCTCTTCCTCGCTGTAGAACTTGCTGATCGCGACCTCGCCGGCTCCGCCCTCGATCGAGCCGTATGCGTCTCGAACAGCGTCCTTGATCTGGTCCTGATACATCAGGTCTTTCGTCATGGCTACAGCTCCTCAACGAAGCGTTCGAGACGTTCCTTCACGTCCGCAGGGATCTCCGTGGACTCGCCGGAGGCAAGGAAGCTACGGACCTCTTTCGCGAACTCGAGTTCGCCGCAGCACCGGCGGCAGAACGAGAGGTGGTGATCGACCTTCTCGCGGTCCTCCGGCGCGATGGCGTTGTCGAGGTAATCCCAGAGCTGCCGCACCGCTTCGGAGCATGGGATCGCTGCCGTCGTCTTACCCATCGTCGTCTTCCTTCCGGAGCAGGTGCGTCTCGTCGGCGTAGGCCCACATCGTGCGCTCGAGGAGGTTCCGCCCGCGGTGGAGACGAGCAAGGACCGTCCCGAGCGGTGCGTCCAACAGCCGCGCGATTTCCTTCGTCGAGAACCCCTCCATGTACCGCAGCACCAACGGGGCCCGGTAGATCTCCGGCATCCGCATGAGCACCTCCCGGAGGTCCTCAGGCCCGAACGCCCCGAGGAAGTCCGTGTGGAGGGAGTCGGAGTACGGGAGCGGGTCCTCGTCGACCAACGTCCGGTACAGCGAGAAGTCCTCGATGTCGCCCGCGGCCACCTCGACGACGCGTCGGCCGCGCCTCCGGAGCTCGTCCCGGAACACATTCACCAAGATCGTCTTCAGCCAATGGGGACCGGCCGCCTCGTCCTTCAGGCTTCCGAAGGCCCGATAGCCCTGCAACAAGGCCTCCTGCACGAGGTCCTCCGCACCATCTCGTTCGAGTCGGCGCGCCAGGGAATAGAGGCCCGGGAGTTCGTCACGAACGAGGTCCTGATAGGCCTCCTTCGTCCGGTCCCGGGTAGCGATCTCCATCTCCACTCGATGCGACACGCGCACGCCTTCCGTTGATCAGGACGTTCGTTCGGGCGAACTTATTGCATCGGGCGAGATGCGCAATCGGCGAGAGTGAGGGCGCGTCCCTACTCCGCGAGGAGGTGATCGGTCATGGCGACCATCACGGAACAGGATGCACGACCGGCGGCGCTGGAGCGCGATCTCAAGTGGGGGTCGTGGCTGATGACGATAGCCGCGGCCGGGTTCATCGGCTACGCGGTGATCTTCTTCATCCGCAACTTCACGGACAGCTTCCTCGAGCTGGGGATCGGGCCTGGTCAGGTGAACGTCGGGAAGGATCAGATCCAGTCCTTCAGCCCGTCCCTGTACCACTACATCGCGCACCTCCAGATCGCGGTCTCGGGGTTCATCGCCGCGACCGGCCTCGCGGTGCTGTTCCTCGCGGCGTACGGCGTCCGACGCGGACAGATGTGGGCATGGGTCGGGGCGGTGGCAGCTCCAGTCCTGGGGTTGGCCGTGGCTCTCCCGGCGCATTACCCGTACCACCTGGACACGATCGGACACCTCGGCCTGATCTACCTGGCGACCATCGTGTTCGTCGTCGGCGCGGTCATTGCTTTGCGCGGGATCACCTCGATGAAGCGCGCGTGAGCGAGGCCGCGTTCGAGAAGGGAGGTCCGCGGTGGCACCGACTCAAGGGTCAGCTCCCTGCCCAAGATGTGGGGAGGCCACAGACGGCTGGAAGTGTGCGATCTGCGGCTCGGTCGCCGACGAGCACGACCCGCACCACCTGCACGCTGGATCCGACCGATACTGCACTCTGAGATGCGCGGCCTGCCAGGAGGCCGACGTCCACTGCGTGTGTGTCTGAGAGAAGGGGCGGCCTTTCGTCGTGCCCTATCTCCTAACCCGTCAAACGCAGGACGGGATAGGAAAGGGCGGGGGACCGAAAGTGGTACGAGCGGCGTCATCCTGGACTCCATACCGATCACGAAGTCGCCGCTGCGGGGCGCGTATTCGATTTTGGCCTAACTGATCTCCCAGCAGATTTGACGATGGCCCGGTATAGCCACCTTCTTGAGCGCGGCGTCCAGGCGCCTTGTGGCGGCTTGATCCGGGACCTCGCTTGCTAGAGCGGGTCTTCGTGAGTGATGCTTACCCGCCTCGGAGGTCCGGGCACTCGACAAGACACTTCGACAAGAGGAGACAAAATGGCGTCAGGTGACTTCGACGGGGCGATGCGGGAGGCGAGAGCAGCGCTCGAGATGATCGTCAAGGGCGATGCAGAGGCGTACAAGTCGCTCTACTCGGATAGTGAGGAAATCACTCTGGCGAATCCGTTCGGCGGGATCGCGCACGGCCGGGTAGAGGTCATCGAAACACTCGACCGTGCCGCATCCAACTTCCGAGATGGGCAGACGACCGGCTTCGAGACGATAGAGCGGCTCGTCACTCCAGATCTCGCGTACACGCTGGAGATCGAGCGCTTCGTAGCCAAGGTGGGCGGGAGCTCTGATCCGAGCGATATCGCGCTTCGCGTGTCCTGCATGTATCGACTGGAAGACGACGTCTGGAAGCTCCTGCATAGACACGCTGACCCGAGAGTCGGTCCTCAGACCCCGGAATCGGTGATCCAAAGTTAGGAGCTGCGCGGCGTCTGACGCTGAAGAAGCGGCCGTTCGGGTCTCGGGGAGCTGGACTGATATGGCCTCCAGGAGAATGAGGGCAAATGGGTTGCTAAGAAATCTGGTCTGTACCTGCGGACACCCTTATGAGTGCGGCCGGGAGGGGCGGGCTCGCTCCATGACCGACCGAGGTCACAGTTCGCATCGACGGGTACACCCCGCATAGGATCTGCCCAAACGGGAGATGAGGGAATGGCCGACCCGATCGTGTTCATCAGTCATCATCGGATCAAACCGGGCAAGGCCGAGCCAATGAAGGCGCTCCTCGCCGAGATATGGTCCGCGATGGAGACGGAGAAGCCCCAGACCTTGATGAACCTGGCCTACATCGACGATGAGGGCACGGAGATTACCTTCATGCACGCCTTCGCCGACATCGACGGTATGCAACTTCACTGGGAGGGGGCGGACGAGCGGACCAGTCAGGCATACGAGTACATCGAACCGATCGGGTTCGAGATCTACGGATCGGCGGGGGAGCAGATCGTAGAGGGGATGCGAGCAGAGGCTGCCGGTGCTGGCGCGACACTCACCCTTTGGCCCGACTTCGTCACAGGGTTCCAGCGGCTGGCGCCCGGCTGAGCGCGGGACATATGCATGGGCATTCCTACGTCGGTCTTCGACTTGGTCATCGGAACGTTCCCCCGCCCGCGAACTCCTCCGCAACGTCCTGATCCCACGACCAGTGCCCATTTTCCCTAGCTGTCTTGGTCATCCGACGGACTGGCCGCCTCGAATCTGGATGGGACAGGCCCCCCCCAAAGCGGACGACCGGAGAGGGTGACTCGCCCGTTTCGCGTCCTTCAGCGCGGAGGCCTGTCCCCACCTAGCCCTTGGCTCGCCCGTCGCGACGTTAGGAGGGCGGGCCACGCGGGTGAGCAGGGGGCACCCGTGGGAAGCGGGAGTGAGAACTACCGGCAGTGGAGGGGGAGGAGAGCCTGCTTTCCCTCACATGCGCGCTCAAGGCAAGGCAGGACACAAGGGCCATGCCGGTGAGCGCCCGAACACTCAACACCTCCGGGTCTTATCTCGCCCGATGCATCCGCTTCAAGCATCATCTGGCGGATGACCGACGACGACACCGACCTCCGCGCTCTGCTCGAAACGCTCGACCCGAAAGCGGACCTATGGTGGTTGCCCCGGCATCGGGATCGTCGGATCGGATTCGTCGGGAACCTCGATCTCCGGCGTCCACTCGGGTCCTCTTAGCGTGACTTTCTTCAGTGGCTTCCAGTCCGGCCCGTAGATCGTCATGTGCTGAGGTGGTCTGGCCATGCCTTTCGTTGTCCCGTCACGTTCGTGAGCTCGGCTCAATCGAGCCCTTGCCCAATCCACGAACACATCGACAGCCTTGCCAATCCAGGAGTCGGCCGCTCTTTCGCCTATCGCGAGGAGAACGCTGGCTGGAACCCAGAGGCGCACCACTTCCCACCAGGTGACGGCGCGACCCACTCGTTCCCGTCGTGGTTCTCGAACCAAGCGGCGGACGAGCCGAGCTCGGCGTGATCCCACCTTGCATGCAGCGTCGATCTTCAACGATCGGGAGATCACGACCTATTCGACCCCAACCGGGCAGGCATGGGAACACGAGGCATCACTCGAACCCCACGCTTTCCCGGCTCGGTTCACGGGCGCGCGAGCGATGAACGCGCGGCAGCGTTGACGACGCGGACGGATAAGGACGAAGGCAATTGCTGCCTTTCTGCTGCCTCAGAGCTGCTTGGGTCGCTTCGTCGTGATCCGGTGAGCGGGCGAAACTGCCTCTGACCTGCGGCTCTCTTCGTGGGCGCTAGAGGATTTGAACCTCTGACCTCTTCCGCGTCAAGGAAGCGCTCTCCCCCTGAGCTAAGCGCCCGAGGCCTCGGATGCTACCGCAGCCTTCGAGGCGGGGACCGGAATCGAACCGGTGTGCGGGGCTTTGCAGGCCCCTGCCTAAACCACTCGGCCACCCCGCCGGGATGGAGCAAGCCCGGGGTCCCCGGGCTTCCACCCAGTCTAACGTGCGACCCATCGGTCGCGAGGTGCTCGCTCCGCGGCAGATCGCGGCGTACCCTCGCGTCATGGACGCGCCAGATCGGTGTCCTGAGTGCGGGTCCGACGAGCTTCGAACGACGACCCGCAAGGGTGGCATCCAGGTTGTGGTCTGCGGGGTCTGCGACTGGTCTTCGGACCCCAGGGTAGGACGCCCGCCCGCAGATCGGTCCAAGAACTTCACCCTCCGGCGCTTGCTCGCAGCGTCCAAGCAGTCGAAGGAACAAGAGCACAAGTCCTGAGGATCGAGCGTCCTCTTTGGGTTCCTCGTTCGATGACCAGGGGTTCGAGACGTTGTCGATGATGTTGATCGGCCCGTTCGGCGTCGGGAGCACACGACCTGACGCTGGTCAGCGTCTACACAGATCGCGAAGCGCGATGTCGTCGTTCACGACAGGTGACCCTGGCCTGAGGGAGGGCTGCTTGATACGTTCGGGAGCGGTGCTTGCGGGTGGCTGAGCCTCGCGGCGATGAGGATCAGCAAGAAGGCCAGGAGGACCGCGACGATGGCCCAGATCAACCACGTATGGCGACCTGCCCATCGGTTGTACTCGTCCCGACGATCCCGCGTCCAGCTGGCGCGACCGGATCGCCGGCTGTTCATGGCCCACCCTAGCCCGAAGACGTTGAACCCATCCGATCTACCCGCGCGAGCCAACGAGGATCGCGACGACCAGGACGAGAACGACGAGTCCGAGGACCACCAAGCGCAGGTTCGATGTCTTGAACTGAGAGCCGGTCCGAGCGACAGGGGGTGGAGTGCGGGAGTCGACCGGCGTCCCGCGGCCGTCGCGGAAGCCGGCTGGCTCCGGTATCGGCGCGGCCGGCGCGTTCGGATCGTCCGGCCCGTGATGAACGCTCACACGACGCCCTTCCCCATCTGGAGCGGACGACGGGATTCGAACCCGCGACCCCCACCTTGGCAAGGTGGTGCTCTACCAACTGAGCCACGTCCGCGCGTGCTCATCCATCCTAGGAGCCCGTTCGGAGACCTTCAACCGCCTGCTCGGGCTCCCCGTACCGAACGAACAGATACCCCTTGCAAGGCGATCAATCCATCCCGGTCGAGCCGAACCCACCTTCGCCCCGTCCGCTCTCGGGCAGATCATCTGCCCAGGTGGGAACCATAGATGGGATCGCGATAACGACGAGCTGCGCGATCCGGTCGCCGGCTCGGATCTCAACAGCCTCGTCCCGATCCAGATTCACGACCGAACAGATCACCTCGCCTCGGTAGCCAGCGTCGATCAACCCCGGCGAGTTCGAAAGGGTTAGCCCGCGGGCGGTCGCCAGACCGCTCCGCGGGAGCACCAGGCCGGCGTGACCATCGGGGATCGCGACGGCTACGCCGGTCGGAACCATGACCCGCTCGCCTGGCTTGATCGTGGCGTCGACCGCCGCGCGGAGGTCCAGACCCGCGTCGCCGGGGTGCTGCGCCGACGGCAGCGCCCCCTCGGGTCGAAGACGCTTGAAGGGCACGTCCATCGCGTCAGGACGGCTCCACCAACTCGAGACGGTTGCCGAACGGATCGCGAACGTGACAGCGGTGGAACCCCTCGAGAGGCACGTCGTCGGTCACGCGATACCCGGCGAGTTCGATCCGCTCCCGAAGGGTCTCCAGGTCCCGGACCAGGAAGGCGGGGTGTGCCTTGCGGGCCGGCGTGAACGGCTCCTCGATCCCCAGGTGCACCTCGAGTCCCTCGGTCCGGAACCAGACGCCGCCGCGCGGCGCGAGCTCCGGCGGCTTCTCCACCTGAGTCAGGCCGAGGATGGCACCGTAGAACTTGACGGCGTCCTCTTCCTCGCCCGGAGGCATCGCCAGCTGGACGTGATGCAGCCCGAGCAGCCTCGCGGCCGGTTCACCCGTCACCCGCCGGAGTCTACGAGCAGCCGGAGGTGCTGCCGCAGGTGCCGCACACGTAGCACGAGCCGGCGGGCTGCATCTTGGACCCGCACTGGTAGCAAAGTGGGGCGTCCAGGACCCTCGCGGTCGGTCTCTCGACCGCGTTCGCTGCTTCTTGGGCACGGAAAACCGCGCTGTCGGTTATAGCGGTCATCTCTGCGCTGCCGGCGTCGAGCTCAGCGATCTTCCCCTCGGCCTCCTCGGTCCGCTCCTGGATCGACCGGATCCCGAGCGCCTCTCGCTGTTCCCACGTGAGGTGATCGAGGGCGAGGCGCCGGAAGACGTAATCGACGATGGACGATGCGAACCGGATGTCGGGGTCGTTCGTCATGCCGCTAGGCTCGAACTTCATGTTGATGAACTTCGAGGCGTAGTCCTCGAGCGGCACGCCGTACTGGAGCCCCACCGACACCGCGATCGAGAAGGCATCCATGATCCCGGAAAGGGTCGATCCCTGCTTGGAAGCCTTGAGGAAGATCTCGCCGAGACCGTTGTCCGGATACGAGCCGGCAGTGACGTACCCCTCGGCGTCGCCGACCCGGAACGACGTGGTGAGCGCTGGCCGCGACTGCGGGAGCCGCTTCTTCGCGGACCACGCCAGCACGGCCGGCTCGGCCTCGGGCGTCTCCGTTGTCTTCTTCTTGTCCGCCGACAGCGGCTGGGCCACCTTGCAGTTGTCACGGTAGATCGCGACGGCCTTGAGCCCGAGCCGCCAGCTCTCGACGAAGAGCTCCTCGACCTCTTCGACGGTGGCTTCCTCGGGCATGTTGACGGTCTTCGAGATGGCGCCGGAGATGTACGGCTGCGCCGCGGCCATCATCCGCACGTGACCCATGTAGTGGATGGGCTGCTCCCCCATCGCCGTGTGGAACACCGGATAGTGCTCGGTCTTGAGGTGTGGGGCGTCCGCGACGGAATTGTGCTCCGCGATGTAGGCGACGATGTCGTCCGTATGAGCCGCGTCGTACCCCAGCTTCGCAAGCGCACGAGGCACGGTCTGGTTGACGAACTGCATCGTGCCGCCGCCGACGAGCTTCTTCGTCTTGACGAGCGCCAGCTCGGGCTCGATGCCGGTCGTGTCGCAATCCATCATCAGCCCGATCGTGCCGGTCGGAGCCAGCACGCTCGCCTGCGCGTTACGGTACCCGTGCTGTTCGCCCAAGGCGATCGCCTCATCCCAGGACTGCTTGGCCGCGGAGAGCATGCCTTCGGGCACCAGCTCCGCGTCGATCTGATCCGCCGCCGCGCGGTGCTTGCGCATCACGCGGAGCATCGCGTCGGCATTGGATGCGTAGCCGGCGAACGGTCCGGTCACCTCCGCGATCCGCGCACTGGTGCGGTAGGCCCACCCGGTCATGATCCCGGTGATGGCCCCCGCCCACGCACGGCCCTGGTCGGAGTCGTAAGCAAGGCCGCGCGCCATCAGCAGCGCGCCGAGGTTGGCGTAGCCGATCCCGAGCTGACGGAAAGCCCGAGCGTTCTCGCCGATCTTGTCGGTCGGATAGTCCGACTCTCCTACCACGATCTCCTGGGCCGTGAAGACGATCTCGGTTGCTCGCCGGAAGCTGCGGACGTCGAAGTTGCCGTCGGCGTCCAGGAACTTCATCAGGTTCAGGCTGGCCAGGTTGCACGCGCTGTTGTCCAGGTGCATGTACTCGCTGCACGGGTTGGAGGCGTTGATCCGGCCGCTCGCCGGGCAGGTGTGCCATTCGTTGATGGTGGTGTCGTACTGCATGCCGGGATCGGCGCATTCCCACGCTGCGAGCGCGATGTCGCGCATCAGGTCGCGGGCCCGCGTTGCCTCCAGCGTCTCCCCGGTGGTCACCGCCTTCAGCTTCCAGTCGCGGTCCTCCAGGACCGCCTGCATGAACTCATCGGTGACGCGCACCGAGTTGTTCGCGTTCTGGTACTGGATCGAATAGCTGTCGCGGCCGTCCAGGTCCATGTCGAAGCCGGCGTCACGGAGCGCCCGAGCCTTCTTCTCCTCGGTCGCTTTGCACCAGATGAAGTCCCGAACGTCCGGGTGATCGACGTCGAGGATGACCATCTTGGCCGCCCGACGCGTCTTCCCACCCGACTTGATGGTCCCGGCCGACGCGTCCGCGCCGCGCATGAAGCTGACCGGCCCGGAGGCCGTCCCGCCGCCGGCGAGGCCTTCCTTGGACGAACGAAGCTTCGACAGGTTGATGCCGGAGCCCGATCCCCCCTTGAAGATGGTCCCCTCCTCCACGTACCAGTTGAGGATGGAAGACATGTGGTCGTCCACCGCGAGGATGAAGCACGCGCTGCACTGCTGCGGCGTGTCGGCGACGCCCACGTTGAACCACACGGGCGAGTTGAAGGCCGCCATCTGGTTCACGAGGAGATGCGTGAGCTCGTCGGCGAAGATCTGCGCGTCGTGCTCGGACGCGAAGTACGCGTTCTTCCGGCCCCAGCCGGCGATGGTATCGACCACGCGAGCCACGAGCTGCCGAACGGAGGTCTCACGCTGTGGGGTCCCGAGGGTGCCGCGGAAGTACTTCTGCGCGACGATGTTCGTTGCGTTCTGTGACCACGAGCGGGGGAACTCGACGTCGCGCTGCTCGAAGGCGTTCCCGCCCTCCTTGTAATTGGGGATCACCGCATCCCTGGTCTCCCATTCGACCTGATCGAACGGATGCGTCCCCTCCTTCGTGAAGAACCGCTTGAAGGTGAGCCCCTCACGGATCACCTCGACGTCTCCCTCGCGAGTCGCCACGTGTTCCCCTCCTTCCGCCGCGAAGAACCCTCAACGATGTAGTTACAGACCTGTCATTCGCGTCTCGGCATCATGGACCTGGCGGCCGCCGAGGTCAAGGGGTAGTGGCCAGATTCCTTGACGACCACTACATCTAGTATCTCTCAGGCATC
>Ga0070706_100001944_pt1 | contig 21302 bp, 17 predicted proteins | sample KBSK5501metaG_FD_65476 | JGI IMG/M metagenome (GOLD analysis project Ga0070706, IMG submission 65476) | Corn, switchgrass and miscanthus rhizosphere microbial communities from Kellogg Biological Station, Michigan, USA - KBS K5-50-1 metaG | ecosystem: Host-associated > Plants > Roots >... | reverse complement strand
CCGTGCATGTCGTTGCACTGGTCGGGGCTGATGAACACGAACCGCGGCGGGTTCGACCCGTTCAGGTCTCCGGCTAGGTCGGTGTACGGCTTGATGTTGGCGACCCTCGCCGGGTCGTTGCGGATGTCGGAGAACAGGACGAACGGGTTGTGCTTGGAGGCGTACAGCGGAGTCGTGTTGGCCGGCCAGAAGTCGGTCAGCGGGTTGTCGGCCGGCAGCGCCTCCATGTAGGCCCCCCAGGAGATGTGGGCGGCCTCGAGCTCGTCGACCAGGTTCGTGTGGTCGAACCTGTTCGCCGGGTTGTCGTTGTTGATCCACCAGTTCGAGCCGCCGATCATGGCGACATAGTTGGGCTCGCTCGGGTGGGTCACGCCGAAGTAGTTGGTCGCCTCGCCGTACTTCTGGGCCAGCGAGGTGATGAACGGGGCGTTCGGGTCGCCGATCACGCCCTGCTGAGAGTGGTTCTCGAGCACGATGATGAACGCGCGGTCGAGCTCAACCCCGCCCTGGCCGATGGAGCGCTGCTGGCCGGCCGCCGAGGCGCCGGTCGTGGCCAGTCCGGTCGAGAGCGCCGCGGCAACCGCGGTCACCGAGGCGGCGGCGATGAACTTGACCCGCCTGGTCTTCAGGTGCATGGGGAGCCTCCTGTGCGAATGCGGCGTATGGATACCGATGTGGATAGGTAAACAACAACCGAACACAAGGTGGCAATCAAACCCCTTGCCGTCAAGGCCCAGACCCGATTGCACCCGCCATTCCCGCGGCGCCCGACCCCCGCACCATCAATGGCAGGTCGATGTCGTCTGCGGGGTGCCGTTGGGCGCGGTCAGGTGCCGTACTCGTCGTGCTGGCGTACCCAGAACTGGGTGAACTCCGCGCCAGCTTCGTCGCGGCCCTTGGGGACCAGGTCAAGGAACTGGTAGGTCCCGTTGACCATGTCGATGCCGCGAGCGTAGGCCGAGTACGTGTGGAAGATCTCCCCTGCATCGTTCCGCGCGAAGACGCTGAGCCCTTCCCGGTCCTCGAACCCGGGGTCGGTCGACCCGTAGTTATAGATCGCGGCGTGGTCGGCGAGGGCCTCGGGCGTGAACGCCACGCCGTAGTCGTAGTTGAAGGTCGACTTGGCCGAGGAGACCCACGGGAAGCTCCAGCCCATGCGCCGCTTGTAGGCGGCGATCTTCGTGTAAGGCGCCCGCGACACTGCCGCGAAGGCGACGTCCCTGGCGGCCAGGTGGACGGGCGCGCCGTCGAAGTTGTCTGCCCAGAAGGAGCAGTGCGGGCAGCCGGCGTCCCAGTCCGGGTAGAACATGAAGTGGTACACGATGAGCTGAGAGCGGCCGTCGAACAGATCGGACAGCGTGACCTGGCCGGCCGGGCCCTCGAACTCGTAGTCCTTGGTGACCGCCTCCCACGGCAGCTCTCGCCTGGCCTGCGCGAGCTGCTCGCGAAGGTGAGTGAGCTCCTTCTCCTTGCCGAGCAGGGCCTTGCGCGCCTCGGCCCAGTCCTGGCTGGAAACAACCGCATGGTCTTGCATGACTAATTCCTTTTCGCCTTGGCGGCCAGGTCCGCGACGGCCGCCGCCGGATCCCCCGGCGTGCTGGCCCGGGGACTTCACGCGAGGCTCGCAGGCCCGCTGACACGGCCCGGCCCGCGGATGCTCAACAGATATGTTTGATATCACGGACGGCTGGTATGGTCAACAAGGTGGTTGAAGATCAGGTTCTTGACCGTACCTATTCCGCGCTGGCGGACCCGACGCGGCGGGCGCTGCTTGTCGCGCTGCGGGCCGGCGCCGCCCGGATCACCGATCTGGCCGAGCCCCTTCCCATATCGTTCGCCGCGGTGTCTCGTCACGTCGGCGTGCTCGAGGCGGCGGGCCTGATCCGGCGGGAGAAGCTCGGGCGCGAGCATTGGCTGTCGGTCCGTCCGGGCGGGCTGCAGCCGGCCGAGCGGTGGATCAGCGAGCAGGCGTCGTTCTGGGCCCAGAGCGCCGACGCGCTGGCGGCACGGCTCGAACGCAACCGGCGCGAACGGCGCGATGCGCCGGGAGGAGCCGCATGACCAGCCAGGATCCGTCCGCCGTCATCGTGCGGCGCGTCCTGCCCGCTCCGCAGGCGGCAGTCTGGGCCGAATGGCTGGACGCCGAGGGAATGACCGAGTGGATGTGCGCCCGCCCGGCTCGCGCGACGAAGATCGAACTCGATCCGAGGCCCGGCGGCCTGCTGCGGATCGACATCGACGACCAGGGCTTCGGGCTCTCCATCACCGGCCGCTACCTGGAGCTCGACGCGCCGCGACGGCTCAGCTTCACCTGGAGCTCCTCCGCCTGGGAGCCGCCGGCCGACAGCATCGTGACCGTCACGCTCGAACCGCACGGGGCCGACCAGACGCTGATGACCATCCATCACGCCAAGCTGCCGCCCGATGCCTTCGACAGCTACCGGAACGGCTGGCCGCGCGTCAGCGATCAGCTTGAGGCCTGGCTGCGACGTCGCGCGACCGGCATCATGCCGTCAGCGTGAGCTGGCCGCCATCACGCCGCAAGCTGGGTAACCGGCGCGCCGGGCGGCTGTCCGCTCGGCGGCGGCCCCGCGATCGGCGACCGCCAGGCAGTGGAACGACGGCCGCGCCCATGCTAGCTTCGTGGCCGTACCCCCTGGAGGGCCCGATGAAGAGGCTCAGCCTGTTCCTCGTACCTGCGACGGCCGCCGCGTTCGCCGCCATGCCCGCGTCGGCGAGCTGGGCGGGCGGCGGCGCGCAGCACGGGCCTATCACGATCACGTCGAATGCTGGATTCGCGACCTGCCAGTGCGTTACCTCAGGGACCGGCACGGCCGCCGATCCCTACATCATCGGACCGTGGGCAATCTCGTCCCCGAGCAACGGGCCGAATGGAGGCTAGTCGGTCAAGGTCGACAACTCCAAGGACACGGTGACGGCGTTCTTCGACATCGTCGGCATCACCTCCGCCTACAGCGACACCAACCCGGCCGACCCGGACATCTGGCTGGTCAACGTGCACACGCCGACCGCGATCACCTTCGGGAAGAACGGGAGCACGGCATCCACGGCGAACGACAACGGCACCGGGGTCCGCCTGGACGGCTCGTCGAACATCGGCCTGGACGATCTTCAGTACAACAAGATGAACGGCCCCGGCGTATATATCAACGGCTCGTCCGCCGTCACGATCGACAACAGCAAGCTCAAATCGCTCGGCGCCGACAGGCCCAACGGCGACGGCATCTACGCCGTGAACTCGTCCGACATCCGCATCGGCACTGGCTCGGACTGTCCAAACAACCAGCCGTGCGACGACCTGACGTATGACAACGGATTCGGGATCGACCTGGTGAACACGCACGATGTGGTGATCAACTCCGCCGCCGCGGCTTCGAACGATACCGGCGGATTCCTGCTGGACGGCAGCAACACCTACAACGTGACGCTCAGCCACAGTCACGCCTCCGGCCTCGGGCCGATCTGTGTCACGGTGAACAACCAGAAGCAGAACACCGGCTACTTCACCGACTTGCAGGGCGCCCTCATGCTGGTCAACGGCGCACACGACAATGCCTTTCCCGACGACACCTTCAACATCCCGGCCAGCGCGCCGATGCCGTCCATCGGAAGCGGTGGCAACGGGTTCTTCGTGAACGCCTGCGCCGGCTTCGTGCCTCAGCCGTTCAGCCCCGTCGAGGCGGGCGCCGGGGCCGGCAACACCTTCAGCAACGTCTGCTATTCCCTGCCCGAGGACTACCCGGGCCTGCCACCGTCGGCGACCAACTGCCCGGGGAGCTAACGCCTGCCCAGAGCGCCGCTGCCCCGAACCCCGAGACTCAGGAGCGCGTCACCGCGGAGCGGGCCGACAGGTTCCGCGTGCCGCCTGCGGACGGCGTGCAGCACGCCGACAGCCATCATGTCGGCGAACATCGCCGAGCCGCCGTACGAGACGAATGGCAACGGAAGCCCGGTGACCGGCGCAATGCCTAGCGTCATGCCAATGTTGATGAACGTCTGGGCCGCGAACCAGATCGCGATCCCCCCGGCCGCCAGCGCGCCGAACTGGTCGTCCGCCTGCACCGCGATTACCAGCGCGCGGACGATCACGATGCCGAGCAGCACGATGATCAGTACCGTGCCGACGAAGCCCAGTTCCTGGCCCGCCACCGTGAAGATGAAGTCGGTCGACTGCTCTGGCACGAAGTTCCCGGCTACGAACTGACCGTGCAGCAATCCCTGACCGAGCAGACCGCCCGACCCAATCGCGATCTTCGCCTGCGCGGCGCTGTAGCCAGCGCCCGTCGGATCTGCCGCCGGGTTGACGAATGCTGCGAGCCGGTGCAGCTGGTATGGCTTCAACAGATGCATCCGCCAGACCGCGAGCGCCGCGGCCGCCGCCACGCCGGCCAGGACCGCGAGCCAGCGCAGCCGCGCGCCTGCCAGCACCATCATGCCGGCAAGCAGAACCATCAGCAGCACCGCTACCCCAAGCGCCGGTTCCTTGGCCACCAGCGCGACGACCGGCGCGCCGCAGGCCAGCGCGACCGCGATGGCACGAATACTTGGCCGCCCGTCGGCGGTCGGCAAGCTCCCGAGGATCCTGGCCGTCATCAGCAACAGCCCGAACTTGGCGAACTCGGATGGCTCGACCTGGAACCCGCCAGGCAGGGAGATCCATGCGCTCGCGCCGTTGACCGAGGTGCCCAGCGGGCTGAGCACGGCGAGCAGGCCGAGCAACGCGGCGGCATAGGCCAGCGGCGACAGTTTCCGCAGCGCACCCTGCCCGAGCAGGCCGACCGCCAGCATCAGGATCAGGCCGATCGCCAGGTTGAGCAGTTGCTTATTCAGGTACGTGGCCGGGTCGGCGCCTACCTGGAGTAGGGCTGCCCGGCTGGCCGACCATACGAGAAGCACGCCGGTGATACCGAGCCCGAGCACCGCGGTCAGCAGGAGCCAGTCGAGGTGCCGGAGCGGCGCCGCTCGCGCGAGCACCCTGAACCGTGGACGCGAACGCAGCGGCACGAAGCTGCCGCTCGGCCGGACCGGAGGCAGCCCCCTGACGGCTTGGCCGGCGCTCCTCACCTCGTGCTCCCCGCGTTGCCGACCGCGGAGGATGCGCTGCGCGAGCCGGCGGGACGCGGAATCCCGGACGGCAGCTGCCCGCCCGGCAGGGCGGCCCGGTGACCCTCGAGACCATAGATCCCGTCCCAGATCTGGCGGACGGCCGGCGCGGACACATCGGCGCCGTAGCCAGAGGCGGGGATCATCATCACCACGACGTACTTGGGGTGGACGCACGGCGCGTAGGAGGCGAAGACTGAGGTCGCGAGCCTGCCGACGACCTGGGCCGTTCCGGTCTTCCCAGCCACGCACACTCTGCGCAGGGGAAAGCCGGCGAAGGCGGGCGCGGCGGTGCCCTGGGTCATCACGTCGGCCAGCGCGTGCCTGATGTACGCCAGGACCCCCGCCGATACCGGAAGATGGCCCACGACGGGCGGGGTGATCCTGCGTACCACCCGCCCGTCCGGCCGGATCAGGGCCTCGCCGAGCCGCGGGCTGTACAGGGTCCCGCCATTGGCGAGCGCCGCGTACGCCCGGGCCAGCTGGAGCGGGGTGACGGTCACGTAGCCCTGGCCGATGGCGGCGTCCACGGCCAGGCCGGGCTCCCAGACGTTGCCGTAATGGCAATCCTGGTACGCGATCCGCTGCACGTACGAGCCGTACTGGCGGCCGTCGCGGCACCAGGCCTTCTTGTTCTTCCGGTAGAACCGGTACAGCCACGGCCGGGTCGGCACCGTGCCGGCCGACTCGCCCGGCAGGTCGATGCCCGTCGCCCTGCCGAAGCCCCACGCGAGCTCCATCTTCTGCATCGCCTGCACCGGGGCGCGGGCGCTTGTGACCACGTTCGCCTTCCGGTCGTCCCGCAGCCAGATGTCGTAGGCGAGCTGGTAGAAGACGGTGTCGCAGGAGACGACGAGCGCCGCGTGCAGGCTCATCGCACCCGAATTGAACGGATTGTCGTTGTAGAACGTCCGCCCGCCGACGCTGACCGAGCCGGGACAGTCGTAGGGGCCGGCCAGGCTGTAACCGGCGGCCACCGCGGCCGCGGTCGAGGTCACCTTCCAGGTCGATCCCGGCGCGTATTCGCCCTGGATCGCCCGGTTCAGTATCGGCTCGCCATCGGCCGCGCCGAATAGCCTCTTGAACTGGCGCTCGGAGATCCCGCGCGTCCATATGCCGGGGTCGTACGACGGGTAGCTGGCCATCGCGACCACGCGGCCCGCGGTGGTCATGACCACCGCCGCACCGGTGGTCGCGCCGAGGTTGCCCTCGGCGCGAGCCTTGCGGATGGCGTGCGCGAGCGCACGCTCGGCGTCGGCTTGGACGTGCGCGTTGATGCTGGTCACAAGGTCGCTGCCGGGCACGGGGCGGGATCTGCGTGTCCAGGGGACTGTTCCTGTCACGTCGCCTGCGGCATTGACGACGACGTGCCGGGTCCCGGGAACCCCGCGCAGCGCGGCGTCGTACTGCGCTTCCAGCCCCGACTGGCCGACAAGCTCGGCGTCGGCCGGCCCGGCCAGCGGAAGGTGCCGCAGCCGCTCTTCCTGCGGGGTGATCGGCTGGAGGTAACCGAGCATCTGCGCGGCGCTGGTGCCTTCCGGATAGCGGACGACCGGCTTGACCCTTGCCGTCACCCCGGGGAGTTGCCGCCGATCCTCCATGACCTGGACGCCGACCCGTTCCGGTACGTCCTGCCTGACCGGAACCGGCTGGTAGGGCGAGCCCGCCCAGCACGGCTGCGACACCCCGGCCGTGCACAACCTGAGCCGGTCGCGCAGCAGCCGGTCGCGGACTCCGAGCAGCGCGGCGAGCCGCCGCAGTTCGGCTCGGCCGCCGTCGGCCTGGCTGGCCAGCACCGTCTTGTTCACCGTGACCACGAGCGACGGGCGATTCGCCACCAGGGCCCGCCCGGTGTCGTCGAGGATCTGGCCGCGGACCGGCGGCACGACGATGGTCCTGACCTGCTCTTGGCGAGCGAGGCTCGCGTAGTCGCTGCCCTTGGCGACCTGCACGTACCAGAGCCGGCCCGCGAGCGCTATCAGCAGGCCGACGCAGGCCGCGAACGCCGCCGCCAGCCGCCATCGTGACGGCCGGGCCACCGTGCTGAACCGCTGCGCCCGGCTGCCTCCGCGCCGCCCCCCGGATGTCCCCGGAACGCGCGGCGCCCGACGGCCGATCCCCGCCCGCCTGCCGAATGACCCTCTTCGCGGGAACAGGCCCTTGCGCCGGACGATGTTTCCGCGCGGGACCCCGCGGCCGGCGCGCGGGGGCAGGCCGTTTCCGCCAAATCGCGGGCCGCCGCGCAAGCGCAAGCCGTGTTCCGCACCTGGACGCGGCGCGCCCAGACGCAGGCGAACCAGCGTGCGGCGAACTCCCGGCCGCCGGCCGGGGCGGATGGCCGAGTCGCCGCGGTCGGGCCGCGGTCCCGACCGGCGCACGCTGCGGCCCGGCCTGGGAGCCCGCAGGTCGGATGCGCTGCGCCGGATGCCGGCAGGCCGCGATCTCGCCGGGCGGTACCGGCCCTCCGGGCGCCTGGCATCCGCTCGCAGGGCAGTCGGCCGCGCGATATGGCCGATCAGAACGGTCGCCGGTGCCCGTCCCGCCCGGCCCTGCCGCGTCCGCGCGAGCCGGGCAGCACGCCCGCCGACCGGGCGGGCGGTCCGCTCGGCGCCGGTGATCATCCCGGTCCGCGCCAGATCGACCACGCGAATCGGGGGGACAGCGGGCCGCCGGTTTCCGCGTCGCCTGCGCGTCAGCGCCGCCAGGCTCACCGCGACCGCGCAGAGCAGGGCGTCGTAGAGCACCGCCCCCGGCAGGATGTGCCGCACCGCGGATGGCGTGACATCCGGATCGCCGAGGGCCATGCCGAGAACGGCCTGAAGAGTCTCTCCGGCGCCCGTGCCGACCACGGCGGCGGCGAGCAGGCGAACCGGGGAGCCATCCAGCCAGCCGTTCAGCCGCCCGCAACCGTACCCGACGACGCAGAAGATCAGCGCCGACTCGCCGATCGGGTGGCTGGCGGGAGGCGCGAGATCCAGGCCAAGGCCGGCGAGGAACCCCGTCAGCGCGCCGGCCGATCGGCCTCGCGTCAGCCCGACCGCGACGACCGCCACCAGCGCGACATCCGGGACGCTGCCGCCCGGCAGCGGCAGCCTGTCCACAACCGTGACCTGCAGCACCACCGCCAGCAGTGCCAGCAAGGCAGATACCACCGCGCGCTGCACCTCAGCCTCCCGAGCCGGAGCCAGGCTGGCCGACCACGACTCCCACCACGTCAAGCGCGGCGAAGTCGACGAACGGGCGTACCAGGGCGGAACCTGTCAGCCCGCCCTGGCCGTTCTCAACCTGGGTGATCACGCCCACAGGGACACCCGCCGCATGCGGCCTGCCGCCGACGGACGCCGATGTGACCAGCCGCTGGCCGGGAGCAAGCCCGCTGGCCGCACCGAGTACGCGCAGCCGCAGCGAGTCAGCACCGGAGACGCTCTTGCCCGCGCCGGTCACCCAGCCCATCTGCCCGGTGCCGGCGAGCCGGACGCCAGCCACCGCCGTCGCGTCGGTCGCGAGCAGGACCGTGCAGGTCCACCGGCTCACGCCGGTGACCGTGCCGACGAGGCCCGCCGCGTTCAGCACGGTCTCCTCGGGCCTGACGCCTTCGCTGCTGCCGGCGTCGAGGGTGACGGTCTGGTCGTATCCCTGGCCGACCGCGATAACGTTCGCGGCGACAATGCGGTAGCCTCGCGTCCCGGACAGTCGAAGCAACCGCGCTAGCTGCGCATACTCCGTCTTGCTCAGCCGCTCGCGGCTCAGCCGCGCCTTGAGCGTGATCAGCTCACGCTCGAGCGCCCGCGCCCGCCCGCCCGATCCCGCCGCCGTTCCGCCGCTGTCGAAGAGTCCGACGACCGGCCTGATCACCGAACTCGCCGCGCGCTCCGCGGTCCCGAACACCGCGCCGCCCGCCGCGCGCAGCGGGCTCGACCAGCCCAGATCGTCGATCGCGATCAGCGTCAGCGCGACCCCAAGCAGCACGGCGAAGACCGCGCGCGTCCGCCGGGTGTCGTGCACGGGAAGACCCCATCCTGCCGCCGAAGCGGCTGCCGGGTCGTCAGCGTCTGGCGTCGGATAGCAGGATCTGGCCGAAGGCCTCGAAATCGTCCACGCACTGGCCGGTTCCCATCACGACCGACTCCAGGGGGTTGTCGGCCAGGTGGACGGGCAGGCCCGTCTCCTCGCGGAGCCGGTCGTCGATGCCGCGCAGCAGTGCGCCGCCGCCGGTCAACGCGATTCCCCGGTCCATGACGTCACCGGCGAGTTCGGGCGGGCACTTGTCCAGCGTGGTCCTGACCGCGTCGATGATCGCGCCGAGTGGGTCATCGATCGCGCGCCTGACCTCCTCGGCGGTCAGCACGATCGTCTTCGGCAGCCCGCTCACGAGGTCCCTGCCGCGGATCTCGACCTCGGGCTCGTCGGCCGCGGGGAACGCCGAGCCGACCGACATCTTGATGTGCTCTGCAGTCCGCTCGCCCAGCATCAGCGAGTGCTCCTTCTTGACGAACGTGATGATCGCCTGGTCGAGCTCGTCGCCGCCGACCCGGATCGACTCCGAGCTGACGATGCCGCCGAGCGAGACCACCGCGACCTCGGTGGTGCCGCCGCCGATGTCGACGACCATGCTCCCGACGGGCTCGTTGACCGGCAGCCCGGCGCCGATCGCCGCCGCGAGGGGCTCCTCGAAGATGTAGACGCGGCGTGCGCCTGCCTGGCGTCCGGCCTCCTTGACCGCGCTCTGCTCCACGCCTGTGAGCCCGCTCGGCACGGCCACGATGATCCGCGGCTTGGCTAGGTGCCTGCGTTTATGCACCTTCTGTATGAAGTACCTCAGCATCCGCTCGGTGACGTCGAAATCGGCGATGACGCCGTCCTTGAGCGGCCGGATCGCGAGGATGCTCCCCGGCGTCCTGCCGATCATGCGTTTCGCGTCGGCTCCCACCGCCACGATCTGGCCCGTGTTCACGTTCAGTGCGACCACCGAGGGTTCGTTCAGCACGATCCCGCGCCCGCGAACGTAGATCAGCGTGTTCGCGGTGCCGAGGTCGACAGCCATGTCACGACCCAAGAAGGCCAAGGCGTTACTCATCGGGAAACGGCCTTCCGGAACTGGTTCTGGAGGGTTACCTGCGGAACCTGTACTTGCGGTTCTTGCTGCTCTGGCCAGCGACCCCGAGCACCTGCGGGCCGGGGCGAACGCCTGGCGACAGCCGGCTCTGCGACCCCGAGCTCCCGGACACTGTCCTATGTCCTTCATCGACAGCGGGCATGCGTCCTAAACGAGATTGGCCAAATATCTTGATATCTTGCACCGCAAATCGCGCCGCTGTCCCTGCCAACGTCGCGCCGCCCGCCGGGCCAGGCCACGCACGACCTCACGCAGAGGCCCTTAAGAACCGCCCGATGCGGGGAGACTAGCCCCATGCGCTATCTGAACGTCGACACGGCGAAGAAGATTTCCAAGATCGGCCTGGGCACCTGGCAGTTCGGCTCGCGGGAATGGGGGTACGGCGACGCCTACGCTGGCTCGGAGGCCAAGGCCATCGTCCGCAGGGCGCTGGAACTGGGGATCACGCTCTTCGACACGGCCGAGATCTACGGGTTCGGCCGGAGCGAGCGGATACTCGGCGAGGCGCTCGGCGATGACCTCGAAACGATCTTCCTGGCCACGAAGATCCTCCCCGTCATGCCGGTCGCGCCGGTCGTCGAGCAGCGCGGCGTCGCGAGCGCGAGCCGGATCGGCGCCCGCAGGCTCGACCTGTACCAGGTGCACCAGCCCAACCCGGCCGTGCGCGACGGCACGATCATGCGCGGCATGCGCGCGCTGCAGCGGACCGGGCTGGTGGACGAGGTCGGCGTCAGCAACTACTCGCTGAAGCGCTGGATGGCGGCGGAAAGGGCGCTCGGCACCCGCGTGCTGTCCAATCAGGTCCGCTACAGCCTCGCCGACCGCAGGCCCGAGCGCGACCTCGTGCCGTACGCGCAAGCGCACGGGCGGATCATCATCGCCTACAGCCCGCTGGCGCAGGGAGTGCTGTCCGGTCGCTACGACCGGTCAAACCTGCCGACGAACAGCGTCCGCCGCAACAGCGCCCTGTTCCTGCCGGAGAACCTGGAGCGGGCGGCCGGCCTGGTCTCCGCGCTGCGCCAGGTCGCGGAGGCGCACTCGGCCACCCCGTCGCAGATCGCGCTGGCCTGGCTGATCCGCAACCCCGTCGTCGTGGTCATCCCCGGCGCGTCGACCGTCGCGCAGCTCGAGAGCAACGCGGCCGCCGCCGACATCGACCTGACCGACGAGGAGTACCAGGCGCTGGCCGACGAATCGAGCCGCTTCACGCCGTTGACCGGGCCGGTCGCGCTGCCGCGAATCATCGGCAGCAGGCTGCGCCGCCGGTAGCGAACCGGCCGACGCCCGCCCTCAGCGCGGCAGGGGCGGCGGGGTCCTGCCGTACCCCGTCGCGAACTCGAACGCGTGCGCGACCGCTAGCAGCGGCCAGTCTTGCCTGCGCCCCGCGACGAGCTGCAGGCCGACTGGCAGGCCCCGCGGCGTGAAGCCGGCCGGGACCGAGATCGCCGGCAGCCCGGTCGCGGAGATCAGGTACGCGGACGCCATCCAGTCCAGGTACGTGAGCATGGGCACGCTGTCGATCTCGTGCACCCAATCGAGGTCCAGCTCGAACGGAGCGACCTGGCTGACCGGGCAGGCAAGCACGTCGACGCCAGCGAAGAACTCGCTGACCCGCTCGGCCAGCGCGGCGAGCAGCCCGGTCGCGCGGCTCAGGTCCGACGTCGCGAGCTCGAGCCCGCGGCGGACGTTCCAGGCCACGTTCGGCCCGACGCCGTCTGGATGTTCGGCAAGCAGCGGCCCGAACGCGGTCGCGTACCGCAGCGCCCGCCACGTCCTGAACGCCTCGTCGGCGCCGGTCAGGTCGGGCCGGGCGTCGCGCACCTCGCAGCCGAGGTCGGCGAGTACCTGCCTGGCCGGTGCGAGCACCGCCCGCACCGCCGGGTCGACCGGCAGGCCGAGGTCGGCGGTCCAGCCCACCTTGATCCCGCGCATATCCCGCTCGAGCATCCCGGTGACGCGCGCCGGTTCGGCCAGTGCGGGCGGCGGAGCGTCGAGCGCGAGCGGCACCCGCGGATCGGGCCCCGAGATGACCGCGAGCAGCAGCGCGACGTCGGCGACGGTCCGGCCCATCGGCCCCTCGACGCCCATCCAGTCGGCGACGTCGGCGACCGGCCACACCGGCACCCGTCCGGGCGACGGGCGCATCCCGACCACGTTGCAGAAGCTCGCCGGGTTACGCAACGACCCGCCCAGGTCACTGCCGTCGGCCAGCGCGACCATCCGCGCGGCGAGCGCAGCCGCGGCACCGCCGCTGCTCCCGCCGGCGCTGCGGCTGGGGTCGTAAGGGTTCCTGGTCGCCCCGAACACCGCGTTGACCGTGTGCGAGCCCGCGCCGAACTCCGGGGTGTTGGTCTTGCCCAGGCTGATCGCCCCCGCGCCGGACATCCGGCTGACGATCAGCGCGTCCCTGTTGGGCACGTGCTCGGCGAACAGCGGCGAGCCGAACGTCGTGCGCACCCCGGCGACCTCGACGAGGTCCTTGTGGGCGACGGGGAGCCCGTGCAGCAGCCCCGCGGGCTCGCCGCGGGCCAGCGCGTCGTCCGCCGCTGCCGCCTTCGCCAGCGCCTTGTCGAACGTCGGCGTCACGATCGCGTTGACGACCTGGTCGGCCTCCTCGATCCGCTTGATGTGCGCGGCGACGACCTCGCGCGCCGACGCCTCACGGCGGCGCAGCAGCCCGGCCAGTGTGACCGCGTCGTAGCCGCACAGGTCACCGTCCTGGCCACGGGTGGGACGACCCCCCTGCGACCCCCCGCCGCGGAGCGAACTCCGCGAACGGTCTTGATCAGCCATCAGCGCTCCCGTCAGGTAAGCCGGCGTTCTGCCGCCCACCGCGTCAGCTGATGGCGGGTGGACAGCTGCAGCTTGCGCAGCACAGAAGAGACGTGGCTCTCGACGGTCTTGGTCGAGATGAACAGCTCCCGCGCGATCTCCTTGTAGGTGTAGCCGCGAGCGATCAGCCGCAGCACGTCACGCTCGCGCGGGGTCAGCTGGTCCAGTTCAGGGTCAAACGCGGGGCGCACCCGCTGGTCGGGCGCCACGGCGGCGAATGCGTCGAGCACGAACCCCGCCAGCCTTGGCGAGAACACCGCGTCCCCGGCGGCCACCCGCCGGATCGCGTCGACAAGCTCGCTCCCGGAGATCGTCTTCGTCACGTAGCCTCTCGCGCCCGCCCTGATCACGGCGATGACGTCTTCTGGCGCGTCCGAGGCGCTCAGCGCGAGGAACCGCACCCGCGGGTGCGATTGCGTGACCTGCGAGACGACGTCCTGCCCGCCGCCGCCGGGCAGGTGCACATCGAGCAGCACCACGTCGGGCTCGCAGCCCGCGATGCCTTCGACGGCGGGCCGGACGTCGTCGGCCTCGCCGACGACCTCAACCTGATCGCCGAGCTCGGACCTGACGCCCGACCGGAACAGGCTGTGGTCGTCGACGATGAACACGCGCGCCCGACCATCTCCCGATCCCGTCATGAGGCTGAGCTCGGCTCGCGCTGGCCGGCCGTCCGCGGCATCGTCAGGACTACCTCGGTGCCCTCGCCGAGGGTGCTGCGAATCGCGGCAGAACCCCCGCGCCGCGCCATCCTGGCCCGCACGGACTCGGCGAGTCCCTTGCGATCGGCCGGCACGGCGTCCGGGTCGAAGCCGCGGCCGCGATCCCGCACGAACACCGACACGGAGTCGGGCTCGACCTCGGCGAACAGCGACACCGACGCGGCGCCCGACCACTTCGCCGCGTTCACGGTCGCCTCCCGGGCCGCGGCGAGCAGCGCGCTCAGATCGCTGTCCAGGTCAGAGTCGCCGACGCTGATCGCCTCGACCACGATGCCGTGCTGGGCCTCGACCTCCTGCTGGATGAGCCGGATGCCGCCCGCGAGCGTGGTCGCCAGGCCATCGAGCGAGCCAGGCGGCCGGCCGTCGAACAGCCACGACCGCAGCTCGCGCTCCTGCGCCCTGGCCAGGCTCACGACCTGCTGCGGGTCGTCGGCGCGGCGCTGGATCAGCGCGAGCGTCTGGAGCACGGAGTCGTGCACCCTGGTTGCCATCTCGGCTCGCTCCTCGGCGCGGATCCTGGCCTGGCGCTCGGCCAGGGAGGCCTTGAACACCCGCAGCCACCAGGGGCCGAACAGCACGCCGATCGCGGCGATCAGCAGGAAGATGCCGGTGAGCGGCCTGAACAGCACTCCGCTCACGTGCGCGGAGACCACGAAGGCGGCGCCGCAGACGACCAGCACTGCGGCGATCGCCAGCCGCAGCCTGATCCTCGGCCGCCGCCCGTCGCCCCTGGCGAGCAGCGGCTCGGCGAGCTGGCGCAGCAGAGTCAGCTCCTGTAGCGAGGCGTTGCGCCAGACCAGGACCAGCCCGGCCAGCGCGATGACCGGCGGCCAAGACAGCGAGCCGACCCACGCGAGGTGCAGCAGCGACGCGATGATCAGCAGCACTGCGAGCGCGGACGCCACGGCCGCCGTGAGCGCGATGCCGCGCCTGTCGCCAAGCGCCCGGCTGGCGATGTTGGTCTCCTCCCCTGCGGCCGGCACGAGCAGCCAGGCCAGCACGTACACCGCCGCACCGAATCCGCCAGGCAGCGACGTGAGGGCGAAGACGATCCTGATGATGTTCACATTGATGCCGGTCCGGGCCGAGATGCCGGAGGCCACGCCGCCGGCCAGCCGACCCTCCTGCTGCCTGCGCAGCGGCCCGGCCGCGCGCGGCCGGACCCAGCCGCGGCGGAACGGCGGGCCGGCCGGAATGCCGTGCCTCCCGTCATGACCGCAGCCGCCGCCGTCGCCGGTCCGCCCCCCTGGGCTGATCCGAGCGCCGGGGGGCTGCCGGCCGTCCTGGCGTGCATCCACCCATCCATGATGCCGCCTTTACGCGCGTGCTTCTATCCGGCAAGACCCGGATCCGGCCGCCCGCGGATCAGGGTCCGATCAGGGTTCATCCCGATGGCGGACCGCACCCGCCCGCCGCACGCTGGAGTCATGAACACCACAGCCCCGAACCCGCAGTCCAACATCGACGCCGAGCCGTCCGACGCCACCTCGTCGGACGGCAGGCCAGGCGGAGCCGCCCGTGACCTGGTCGGCGGGCTGAACACCCTGCGCCGGCCGGTCGAGGGCCGGATGCTCGGCGGTGTCGCCGCCGGGATCGCCAGGTACCTGGGCACCGACGTCACCATCGTCCGTCTCGTCATCGTCCTGCTCGCCTTCGTGGGCGGCGCGGCGGTGCCGATCTACGTGGCCGCCTGGCTGCTGATCCCCGAAGAGGGCTCCGACCAGTCGATCGCCGGCGACCTGTTCAATTCGCTCGAGAACCGGTCCCACTGAGCCGCTCACCAGACCAGGAGGTCGCAGTCAGATGTCACCCCAGTACGGCCCGCCGTGGCTGAGCGGTCAGCCATGGACGGCGGGCTACCAGGCCCGCCGCCGCGGCGGGCAACCCAGCCCCGACATCCGCGTCTCCGACGCGGAGCGGCAGGAAGTGTCGGACCAGTTGTCCAAGCACTACGGGGACGGCCGGCTCGACCAGGCCGAGTTCAACGAGCGGATGGAGCGGGCGATGAGCGCCAAGACGCACGGCGACTTCGCCGGCCTCTTCGCCGACCTGCCCGACCTGACCGAACACGGCACCGACGCCGCTCCCGTCCCGGTCAACAGCCCACCCGCTAGGAGTCCCATGTTTCGCATCGCCATCGTCGTCCTGATCATCGTGGCCGCGGCCGTGATCGGCCAGGCACTCGTCCACTCGTTCTTCCCGTGGCTGCTGCTCGGCCTGATCGCGTTCCTGTGGCTGCGCCACCACGAGAGCCATCGCCATCGGGCCTAGCACCCGCCCGCGAACGTCCGCCCGGACCGCCTGGTCCGGGCGGACGTTCGCGTCTGCCTCGCCATGCCCGGGTCCGAATCGTCACAGAGGTAAACCTCCGCTGGCAAGACGGCGTCTAAATCCCTGACTGAGCTATAGGCGCGATAAGACGCGAACATCATCGCTGCGCACGGCTCTGCCATTTATAAGTGAAAAGGGGGGGATTATGGGAATTAGATTTGCCCTGAATCGCTCGGTGCTTCGCGCATTCAGCCTCGGGGCCTGCCTGTCATTGACGCTCGCCGGCGCGATGATCGCTTCGTCCGGCTCCCCAAGCTCCGCAGCCGTGGCCGTCACGGCCGCGACAGGAAAGGTTACGGTAACCATCCGCGCGCCGCGCGGCGTCGCCGCCGACGTCTACCTCAATGGCTCCCGTACGGCGCTGTTCGCCAAGCCGCCCGGCGGCACGCAAACGAGGGTGACGAGACGGCTGCCGACCGGGCGCTACCGCGTGCGTCCGCGTGATGTCGTCTCGCATGGAGTTCTATACCAGAGCTCGAGTCATCAGACCGTGTCCGTGACCGCCAGCCTGCCTGTCCAGATCACGGTGCGCTTCACACGAGCGCCGTCAGCGTCGTCGCTGCACGTCACCGGCATCACGCGGACAAGCATCTCGCTCGCCTGGTCCGCGCCGCCCGGCGCAACCTTCGCCTTGCGCCGTACCGTCGGAACCCAGCCCGCCGCCACTAGACGGGCCGGGACGGCCGTCCACGTGGCCGGGCATAGCGCCAGCGACACCGGCTTGCGAGCCGGGACCCATTACGCCTACGCGCTGTTCACCCACCTCAATGGCCACTGGGCAGGGCCGATCACCCTGCTGGCGGGGACGGCCGCCCCCGCGACCAGCAAGACCGCCTCCTACGCCGTCACGCCAGGCACGGTGCTCGCGACGCCCAGGCAGGTGCACGCCGCCACGACGACCGGCACTGGCGTGCAGGTTTCCCTGAGCGGCACCGGCACCACCACGCCCGTGATCGGGTCCGTCGTCGTCCTGCCGAAGTCCGCCAGCCTGCCAGGCGGCTACATCGGGCGGGTCGGCGCCCTATCCCCTGACGGCTCAACGCTCACGCTGCAGCCGGCCAGCCTCAGCGACGCCTTCTCCTACTACAACATCGACGTTCCCAGCTATCGCAGCGCCGCGATCCCGTTGAAGAGGAACAGCGTCACCGGTGCCAGCGGGCCTTCCCCGGCCAGTCCGCCGGACTGCGACCGCAGCACCGATGGAACCGTCACCTTCAGCCCGTCGCTCCGCCTGGGCGGTTCGTTTCACGCGCAGATCAACACGACCAGCTTCCGGCACATCCCGGTGGGCGCGTCGCTGTCGATGGAGCTGACGGCAACGGTCACGGGGGCGATGTCGGTCGAGACCAGTGCCAGCCTGAGCTGCGGCCTGAAGCTCGGGCAGGTCTTCGACACGCTGACGGTGGATCCGGTGCCGATCTCCATCTTGCTCACCCCGTCAGCTGACGTTAGCGTCGACGGCGCCGTGACCGCCTCAAACCTCGGCGCCACCGTCACCGGCGGTGTGCAGTTCTCCGGCACCCTCGGCCTCACGAGCGGAGCGCACTTCACGGGCAGCGACATCCTCACCGCGCGGCCGCTGACGCCCGACGTGACGGCGAGCGGATCGATCGGCCTGACGCTCGGCGGAGAGGTCATCGTAGGTCCTGGCGTCGGGGACGCTCACGCCGGCGTCATCGCCGGCGTCAGCGGCACCTTCAACCCGCTCAAGGCCAGTTTCGGGCTGGTGTCCCCGCTGGACGCCAGTCCCTGCCTCAAGTTCGAGGCAGCGTTGGAACTCGGGCTCGGCCTGACCGCGGAGGCCTGGCTCGGGGGCTGGAGCACCTCCCGCACGATCACGATCAGCGCCCTCCAGGGGAGCTTCGACTACCCGGGCAGCCCGTGGTACTACCCGGCTGACTGCGAGTCTCAGCCGACCGTCAACGGCGGGACGCTGCCCGACGGCCAGGTGAGTACCGCGTACGACCAAACATTGTCGGCCTCGGGTGGCGCGCCGCCGTACAGCTGGACGATCATCAACGGCTCGCCCCCAGCCGGATTGACGCTCAGCAGCGACGGGGAACTGTCAGGTACGCCGATCTCCGCGGGAACCTCGCAGTTCACCGCCCAGGCGACGGACTCGAACGGGAAGACCGCGATCGGAACGTTCAGCCTCACGGTCAACCCCGCGGTGACGACACCTGACGCTATTTCCGAGTATGACGTCGGCCAGGACCTGAACTGCGCGATGTACTCTTCGAGCGACACCAGCGGTGAGTTCTATAACGACACGGCCTGCGGCACGATCATCGCGGTGGGCGGTCAGCTCTACGGTCCGTCGAGCATTCCGGCAGGCGACAACCTGACCGGCGCGAGCAATTACAACCCGTGGACCCCTGTCAACCAGACGCAAACGGGATCCGGCACGTCTGGGGACCCGTACGTCATCACGACGGACGCCTCTGCGGACGGGTCGCCGATCACCGTCAGCCAGACGGACACATACGCGATCGGCGGGAGCACGGTGAGCACCGCGACGACGCTCACGAACACCAGCGGCTCGCCGGTCCAGGTCATGCTTTACCACGCGTTCGACTGCTACCCGGGAAACAGCGACACCGGGACCGGCACCGCCTCGGGCGGCTCGGTGTCGTGCGTATCGGACAACGTGACCACCAACGGCGCGCGGACGCTGCGCCTGCGCCCCGGCACGGCGGGATCGACATACGTCGAGGAGTTCTACGCCGACTTGTGGACTGACATCGCGACCGGCAACCCGTTCTCTGACACCGTCAGGGCCGACGACCACGACACCTCGGAAGGACTCGCCTGGCAGGTGACCGTGCCGGCCAATGGCTCGCTGACCGTGGGCTACAACACGGACATGCTGCTGACGCAGTAATCGTCCGCGGGTCCGCCCGGACTCTCGCGACGCCTACGATATGGCGGCATGCGGGTCATCGTCGTGGGAGCCGGATTCGCGGGCCTGATGGCGGCGGACGTGATCGCCGGGTCAGGGCACGAGGTGGTCGTGCTCGAGGCCAGAGACCGGGTCGGCGGCCGGGTCTGGTCAGCCGAGCTGGTGCCCGGTGACCCGCGCACGATCGTCGAGCGCGGCGCCGAGTTCGTGCTGGACGGCTATGACGTCATGCGTGCCGTGCTGCGCGAGCTCGGCGTCGGTCTCGCGCGCACGACGATGTCGTACTACGACCGTGAGCCGCGCGGCGGTGAACAGACCACGCGCGATGATGTGGCGCGGTGCGCCCGCGAGGTAGCTGCGCTCGCGCGGGCCGCGCGGCCCGGCTCGTCCGTCGCCGACGTGGCGTCGGCCTGGCAAGGGCCGCGGGCCGCGCTCGCCGCGTTCATGTCGCGGGTCACACTCACGCACGGCATGAGCGCGCAGCGGCTCGCGGCGTCGTCCATAACCGGCCTGGCGGCGGACTTCGAGCCGCGGCCGTGCTGGCGGGCCGCCGGCGGCAATCAGCTCCTGGCGACCGGGCTGGCCCGCCGCCTTGGCCCGGCGGTTCGCCAGCGATGTGTCGTCCGGTCCATCGAGCAGGACGCCGATGGGGTGCGCGCGCTCACGGACGACGCTGAGCTGCGCGGCGATGCCGTGATCGTCGCGGTGCCGATGGCAGTGCTCAGAGAGCTCAGGTTCTCGCCGCCGCCGCCCGATCATCTGACTGACGCGTGGCGGCGGGCCGGGCTCGCGCACAACGCGAAGCTGCATATTCCGCTGACGGCGCCCGCGTCCGCTTCGGCGGTGCAGAGCGTGCCGGGACGGTTCTGGACGTGGACCGCGACTGACGGGTCAGGCGAGGTGCAACCGGTGCTGCACGCCTTCGGCGGCACCGAAGAGGCACTCGCCGCCCTGGACGTGGCGCAGGGACCCGCCACCTGGGCAGATGCCGTCGCGTCGCTTCGGCCAGAGCTTGGCCTGGACCTGGACCGCGCGCTGCTGACCAGCTGGAACGATGATCCGTGGGCCGGCGAGTCATACTCGGCGCTGACCATCGATGCGGCGCCCGGCGACGACGAGCGGCTTGCCGCTCCGTTCGGGCGTGTCACTGTCGCGGGCGAGCACACAGCGGGAGCATGGGCCGGGATGATGGAGGGTGCGCTCCGCTCCGGCGTCAGGGCCGCCGAAGAGGTGCTCGCCCGCTTGACTGAGCAGCGGGCTCCGCGACGCCAATCTTGACATTAAGGCTCTGGCAGAAAGAGCGGGCCGGGCAGGTAGGTGCGATCTGCCTGGCTCTGCCGGAGGTGAGCGAGCGGCTCAGCCACGGCGCGCCCGAGCCCGGCCGGTCGGGCGGGGCCACTACCCGGTAGGCGTCCCGGCACAACACAGGGCGCTCGCTCCCGGTCGAGGCCGCGAACCTATCCGCAGGTAGTCTCGTCTGTCATGACGAACGGGAAAAGGGTTCTGGTCACAGGGGGAGCCGGCTTCGTCGGAGCCACGCTGGTCCGCCAGCTGGTCGAGCTGGGGCACACTGTCCGGGTATTCGACAACTACACGACCGGCGACTCGGCGCACCTGGCGGGCGTCGCCGCCGAGCAGATCGAGGGCGACATCCGCGACCCGGCGGCGCTCGACGCGGCGCTCGGCGGCATGGATGCGGTCATCCACCTCGCGGCCGGCGGGTCGGTCATCAAGTCGATCGAGGACCCTTACACGAACTTCGACGTCAACGTGCTCGGCACGTTCCGCGTGCTGGACGCGGCCCGCCGGGCGGGCGTAGAGCGGATCGTCCAGGCGTCCACGGGGGGCGCGCTGATCGGCGACGCCACGCCGCCGGTCGACGAGGACTCGCTGCCCAAGCCGATCTCGCCGTACGGGGCGAGCAAGCTGGCGGGAGAAGGCTACGCGCATGCGTTCTCCCAGAGCTACGGCCTGTGCACGGTCGCGCTGCGGTTCGCGAACGTCTACGGGCCATGGAGCGCCAGGAAGCAGGGCGCCATCAACATGTTCTTCAAGGCCATCCACGACGGCCAGCGGATCGTGATCTACGGCGACGGCTCGTCGTCGCGCGACTACACCCATGTTGACGACATCGCGCGGGCGCTCTGCCTCGCCCTGGCGACCGACGTGGCGGGGGGCACAGTCCTGCACATCGCCTCCGGGGTCGAGACGACGGTCGCCGAGCTCGCCGACCTGTGCCGGGCCGCCGCGGGAGCGCCCGATCACCCGGTCGAGTACC
>Ga0070706_100001943_pt1 | contig 21303 bp, 21 predicted proteins | sample KBSK5501metaG_FD_65476 | JGI IMG/M metagenome (GOLD analysis project Ga0070706, IMG submission 65476) | Corn, switchgrass and miscanthus rhizosphere microbial communities from Kellogg Biological Station, Michigan, USA - KBS K5-50-1 metaG | ecosystem: Host-associated > Plants > Roots >... | reverse complement strand
CGGAACCAAAGCCTGTTCGAAGAGTCATTCCGCGCCGATGTGCTCGAGATTGATCAGAGCCTCCAGCGAATGATATGGCGCATAGTCAGCCAGTATGCTGAACTCACCGGCGCACCACTCGCCGTGTCTTCTAGTGTGGCATACGCGATCTTCGATGGACTATTCCAGCAGGCATTGCTCAGGCAACTCGCCGGACACAGTGATGCTGGGCGCCAGCTGCAGGAGAGCGTCGAATCGATAATCGACCTCCTCCTCGTCGAGGCTGAGTTGGGTGAGCGGATCTCTTCGTAGCTCCTTTAGCCCGGCCAGAGTACTAATTGCTGGATCTCTTACCACGCCTCTGTGCGCTGGCAGCGCCGATGCTTGACCCCGAGCATGGTGTCTTCTCCTGCTTCTCCCTCCTCGACTTTCGCTCTCCTCGCCATTCACGTGCGGCCAAAAAGGTTCAGCAGGAATGGTTCACCGACCGGTGTTCTCCCCAGGTGTTCGTGTCAATCAACTCCCTCCGACTCCGTGCTTGCCGAAGTAGTATATTGCGGCTATCAAGTTCTACGCACTCAGCCTTTCCGTGTAGTGGGGAGGAAGAAACCTTGACAATCGTCCAAAAAAACCTTGACAATCGTCCAAACTGTACTTATACTCAATAGAGCAGCGTAATTCCTGCGGATAATTTGGGCGCTTTTGAGAACACAGACTGTGATTATTTCCCGCTTTTGTTTCGCCGTATTATTTAGGGCCTATCACGCTGCTGGCGCTCGGATTGCGGCGTGACTGGAGGTTGTCAAGCTACTTATCGAGGAGGATATTTATGAGCGTATTCGAGTTGCGCGGGCGCAAGGCGCTAGTAACTGGTGGAGCGCGTGGCCTGGGTGCCGGGATGGCGGAGGCACTGGCACGGGCTGGCGCAGCCGTGGCTATCGCGGACATCCGCGAGGATATTGGCAAGGCTACAGCCGATGCACTCGCTCAGTCTGGAGTAACCGCCAGGTTCGTCCCACTGAACGTGACCGATGAGGCAAGCTGGGAGGCGGCGATCACACGGACGATCGCCGAACTCGACGGCCTGGACATTGTGGTAAACAACGCCGGGATCGAGATCTCTGAACTGGTCATAGACCTCAACCCGCAGAACGTTCTACGGATGCTCGAGGTGAACGTCCTCGGTACCGCACTCGGCATCAAGCACGCGTTCCGGGCCATGCGCCCCGGAGGTGCGGCGGGCAAGGGTGGCGCCGTGATCAACGTGTCGTCCGTGGCCGCAACGATCGCTTTCCCAGGTATCGCCGGCTACTCAGCAACGAAGTCTGCCGTCGACCGGCTCACCCGGGTCGCAGCGATGGAGTCTGGCAAGCTCGGCTACGGCGTGCGAGTGAACTGCATCTACCCGGGGCTCGTGCCCACCGAGATGGGCACTCAGCTCGCCGTGGACATGGCGACACTCGGGCTCTTCCCAAGTCCAGAAGCCGCGGCCGGGGCCGTTATCGGTCTGACGCCGCTCGGTCGGCTCGGCGAGGTTCCCGACATGGCTGACGCGGTAGTGTTCCTGGCCTCAGACGCAGCCCGCTTTATTACCGGCATTGGCCTACCGGTCGACGGCGGCATGGGTATGTAACCCCAATCCATACATCGAGAGGAGAAGTTCATGTCTTCCACCAAATCTGTCGTCGTCTATGGAGCCTCCGGCTACACCGGTCGGCTCGTGTGCGAATATCTACGGGAATACCATGTCCCATTCATCGCTGTCGGTCGCGATAAGGCACGTATTCGGGAGGCGCTCGACTTGATACCGGGAATAAACACCGTCGAGCACGAGGTCGTCGAGGTTGAGCACGAAGTGGGGGCACTTAGCGACCTCTTTGCCCAGGCTAAAGTCGTATGCAACACGGTTGGGCCATTCGCGAGGTTCGGCCCTCTCGTTGTTGAAGCGTGTATTCGCGCCGGGTCTCATTATATGGACACAACCGGCGAGCAAGACTGGCTGATCGAATGCGATGAGACCTATGGCGCGGAAATGGCATCGAGGGGCCTCCTACTCTCACCTGGGATCGCGCAGATGTACACCACAGGCGAGATCGCGGCTAACTTTTGCCTCGATATGAAGGGCCTTGATACGCTCGACATTCTTGTATTCTGGAAGGGTGCGCCAACCATTGCTTCGACACAGACAATCCTCGTCAACGCGGCTATGTCGAAGGCGTACTACTTGCAACAGAACGACTATGTCGAATGGCCCAGCGATGGTCGCCTGTACGATGTTACCGTCCCCGGTCAGCACCAAACTGAGTTGGCCCTGCCATGGGGTGGCACCTCTCACCCAATCTGGTTTAAGCACGACCCACGCGTGGCCACCGTCAAGGCTCTTGGTGGCGTGTTTGACCGTCAACTTATGCAGGCCGTCCCTGTGATCGTGCAGTCTGCTTTGGAGCGAGTCGAGGGTTTGACCAAGGATGAGAAGTACGTGACACTGTCCACGATAGCCTCCAGCGTACAGAACCAAATGCCGCCAAGGGAGAACCCAAGGATCAACACTTCCTTGGATTCGGTCTACGCCTCAGGACCCCTGGGTCGGGCACATTGCGTGATCCACGGCAACTGCAACTATAAGCAAACCGCGCTCCTTCAGGCGTTCGCCGCATACTCGCTGCTCCAGCAACCGCCCAAACGCGTTGGCTTCGCATCTGCATGCCAGGCCTTCGGTCACCACGAATTACTTGGCGTGCTGCGGAGCTTCGGCCTTGTTATGGAGCCGATTCTCACCATACACGGATGACGGACTGCCATCCGGTGACGCCTGGGACGACACCCGTACCTCACCCGTCCACGGACAGAAACCAACACGGAGGACATCGCATGCGTCTGATTGACTACCTCGACAAGGGTGCTTCGCTTGGCACAAACTCACCATGCCTGACAATGGTGGATCGCACACTCAGCTACCGAGACGTACAAGAAGTCTCCTGGCAGGTCGCCCGTGCTCTGCACAGATCGGGCGTGCGGCCGGGCGAGAAGGTGGCCATCCTGTCAGCGAACGACCCAATCGCGTTTGCCTGCGTCTTCGGCATCTCTCGGGCGGGTACGGTGTGGTGCCCAATCAACCCGCGCAATGAGGCGACCGAGAATCGCGAGTTACTCGACCTCATGGACTGCACGTGTCTCATTTTCCAGCAGGCCTTCGCGCCGCTGGTCGAGCAAATCCGCTACGACCTTCCCAAGCTCACGACGCTGATTTGCCTGGACGCCTCCGTCCCATTTGCTGTGCCGTTCGACCAATGGCTGATCGAGGTAAGCGCCGAACCGTGGCAGGCCGATCCAGCCGACGACGTCGTCATGATTGCGGGCACGGGCGGCACGACGGGCAAGCCCAAGGGGGTAATGCTGATCGACAGGAACATCGAAACGATGTCAGCGCTCACCTTGATGAGCTACCCGTTCGAGGGACGGCCAGTGTATCTGGCACTCGCGCCACTCACCCACGCAGCGGGTGTGCTCTGCTTCCCGATCATGACACTCGGAGGTGAGATCGTCATTATGCCCAAGCCCGACCTTGCCGAGTTCCTCACGCTGATCGAGAAGCACCAGGTCACGCATACCTTCTTGCCACCGACCCTTATCTACATGTTGCTCAGGCATCCCGATCTGTCGTTGAAAGACCTGAGTTCGCTACAGTGCCTCTGGTACGGAGCTGCCCCCATGTCGACGACCCGGCTTGAGGAGGCGATCCGCAGAATCGGTCCGGTGCTCGGTCAGCTTTTTGGCCAGACCGAGGCGCCGATGATGATCTCGACCATGGCACCGCAGCAGCACCTCCACGCTGACGGCTCGCTCGCGCACGAGCGATTCTCGTCGGCTGGTCGTCCAACGCCACTTGTCAGCGTCGCGATCATGGACGGCGACGGAAACGTGCTGCCTACAGGCGAACGCGGCGAGATCGTGGTCCGCGGTTCTCTCGTAATGGCGGGCTACTATAAGAACCCGTCAGCAACCGAGGAAGCCGGCCGATTCGGCTGGCATCATACAGGTGATATCGGCTACCTGGACGCCGACAACTACCTGTTCATCGTCGACCGCGCGAAGGACATGATCATCACAGGCGGCTTCAACGTCTACTCCGCCGAAGTTGAGCAGGCGTTGATGGAGCACCCTGCGGTCCAGGACTGCGCTGTCATTGGACTGCCAGATGACACGTGGGGTGAGCGCGTGACCGCGGTGGTGCAGCTCCGCCCAGGCTACAGCGTGACTGAGAGCGAAGTGCGAGCGTTCGTCAAGGCGCGGATCGGCAGCATAAAAGCCCCCAAGCAGGTTGATGTGTGGCCGGACCTACCGAGGTCCAAGGTTGGCAAGGTGCTCAAGAGCGAGGTGAAGGCTCAGTTGCTCAATCAATCCGCACAGGAGGATCAGTAGTCCGGTTGCTCATCAGCTCCAGTTTCTTTGCGACGAAAGTTTGCCATAAGGCAAAGGAGAATGCCCTTGCGGAGCAGGTCAGGCGCGGCGTCCCGGTGGTGCCGGTGTTGGTACAAGCATTCGACTGTTTCAGTGCGATTGCCGATAACAGCCTGCCCATTCTCAATAAAAAATGATTGTATCGTAGTACGCAAACCTGCGTCGCTCACCTCTATGTTATCAACGGAATGTTCACCCGGTGACTGCCCCTGTAAAGCTGGCAGGCTATCTGTTGTGTGTGGCGCGTTTCGACTAAGCTTCTCTCCTGCCACCAGGCTCGACAAATCAACCATCTGGTCTATGCCCCCATATGAATCATTGTTCGATAGCGGGTAGGCTGCTGTAGACAGAGCATATTCTATAGAGGAGAAAGCAGGCTGATTTGTAACGGGAATGTCCGTAATAAGGGGAATAGCATTAAAGCTGACGGGTAGGTTGCCACCATGCGTGATCAAAGCTACAGGCCGCGGGACGCCTGGATAGATGTGAGAGCGTAGATTGGATTTTGTTGCTCCGGCAAGGAGTGTGACAGATTCAGTATTTGTAAGACCGCTCCGCGAGGAGAGCGGAAAAGCCTGGGACATTGCGCCACGTTGAATTGCCTGGTCCTCCTGGTCGCTTGTGAGTACTCCTCCACTGAAAGTAGCCAGACCAAAGGCACGTTGCGTGACAATCGAATTGTGTTGGTCGCTTATACGTGTGCGACTCCAGGCTGCTGCCCCACTGGGTGACCATTTTCGTGTCCGCCTGGGCAATCCGCGCCCGCGTAAGATCATCCACCCCGCTTTTGACAGCGATCCGAGCAGGATAATGCTCCCCAGGAAGATGATGAGAGATGAAATTGGAATGCTATGGCCGGAGTGGTTTCCGCTTTTATTCGATTGATTACCCTGGTAATTCGTTGGAGCAGTTATAACGATCGGTGGCTGATTCCCTCCTGACCCCTGTCCAGCATTGCTGAGTGACATTTGGACTGGTGATTGTGTTTGCTTGCCCGTGGCAGCAGACGATGGTCGAGTGGTCGAGGTCGCTGTTCTGGTGGATGTTGGTGATCGAGTGCTTGTGCGGGTTTCACTTGGCGACGGAATAGGCGTGGAAGTCTTGGTCACGTTCGAAGATGGGTTGGTCGTCACGGTCTGAGACGGAGTGTCCGTCTCTGTATCATCAAACGCTACCTGACCGGTCATCGTCTTCACATTTGTCTGAGCATACCCAGAGCTTGCATGTGCCGGATCCTTGTAAAAGAAGAAGCACAGCAAGCTGAAACAGGCTAATGCGAGAGCGAGTATACAAGAAATAAATTGCACCTGGGTAGGCCGTTTGGGTATCGGTTTACATTGCTCATGATTCATGGTGCGCATTTTCTTGGTGGTAGTAGGCATACGATAGAGCGCAGCTCTACATACTCCTTTCATCTTCGAACGATTGTGAACTTACCAGGAGGCCAGATATCCTCTTACAATTAAGAGTGTAGAAGAGCTTATGTTTCGATGTCAAGCAATAGAGTGGATTGTACCACCTATGTATGCGTCTATCGATACAGTCTCAACCTGAATTAGGAAAACGTGGGCAAGAGCCAGTTTGAGAACCATCCTAATTGTGGTTAAGAGTTCAGATACTTCTAATCCTCCCAGGCCTATTTCATACAGAGCACCTTGACGCCCATCCAACCTTCCAGGTACATTGCCACTCGTTACCATCGTTTAGATCTGCTCTTCGCATGAACCCTTGCTGGCAGATGAGCACAACAGGATGAACACTGAAAGGAGATCTACAAGTGCGATCGTTACATGGAGACCAATCTCCAGAAACATCTGGAGATGGAGCAGGGAGCGGGCCAATGAAGCTTCCAGGGGAATCGACATCCCCCGACTCCCCAACAGAATTGTTTTCCACGGAATCAGCGTTCCTTTCTCCAGCGGGAGAGGATCCCGATTTGATGGCTGGTGTCGACCCGTTCGCCCTGTGGTCAGCTGCATCGGACAGGCCTACAACTTCCCCAACGCCCGAAAAGTTTGCCCGGCGTCCCCCAGTGCGCCTGGCACAATCCAATCCACGCTCCCGTCGTGAACCTGCACCTACACAGTTCGGCCGGAGAAAGCTCCTCACACTGCTTGCGGCAGGCACTGCGGGTGTGATCACGGTGGTCACGATAGGTGGGATCAGCCTGGCCCGACTGCTCGCTCAACCTCAACCACTCGTGTGAAAGAGCGGGATAGATACAGAGACGGGGATAGGGACGAGGACAGGGACGGGAAATGGCCGCATAAGAAGCCGACTCCTTCCGGGTCGCCCACAGCAGATCCGACGTCTTCACCAACGCGAACACCGCAACCATCGCCGACCTCGCAGCCAACACAGACTCAGACACCAACTACGCCGACGCCAACGGGTACGGTGATTGGTTCTACCACCCAGGCTACCAACAGTGCGATGAGCTTCACCAATCCCGCCGATGGGCAGGGGAGTTTACTGATCCACCTGCCCAATGGCAAATTCGTGGCATGTGAACGGGCATGTACCCACCAGGGAGCATGGGTCAATTACAATACTACAAGTGGGCAGCTCGTCTGCCCGGCGCATGGCGCTATTTTTGATCCTACCAATGGCTGCAGCCATGTGTCAGGCCCGGGGAGTGGCCCCCTGGCAAACGTTGCCATTACCGTCAATGCGAACGGAACGATTACCACCGGGTAGCCAGTAGCCTCTCCCCTCGTTTTGGATGTGCTCTCAAATGTTGGAAGCAAATAGCAACAAGCTGAAGATCACACGAGAGCACGTCCGCATATGTACAACGAGACCTGAGCGCAGAGTCTCCCAGCAGAAAGCGAGAAATACAGCATGAACGGATGGACCATCTACCCATCGATAAATGGACCAAACCGCTTTACTCTAGGCTCCCCTGATGGTGGAGAGCGAAGGCGTGTCGTGACGGTTGAAATTCTGTTAGGCGGATTTCGAATTCCCGGCATCATTGAGTACAATGCCAAAGGTGACTCTGTCACTTTTGCCAGAAAGAAAGTGCCAAATTCGACTCCTGACCAATCTTGATACTTCTTCCTCCCAGCCTTATCGAACCAACAGAAGAACCATTTTAGCTGTCAAATTGACTATCATGCACGGCTTCTGCTGCTTGGATAGAGCTGTGAAGGAAGATGGGTAGCGATACGAAAGGCCATGTTGTTCGCGCGGGGCTAGCAAGTATATGATATGATAGAGGAAAGGAAAATGAGAAAGTAAGCGTCTGTAACTCTTGATCATGGAAGGAGGGAGGCAGTATGGTCGGATTTCATTGGGTTGAGCTGATCGTGATTCTAGCGATTGGCCTGCTGGTTGCAGGTCCAAAGGCGCTGCAATCGATCTCTCGCAATGCAGGTAAGGGTGTGGGTCAGGCCAAAACTGTGAAAGATAAGGTGATGGCTGAGTTGCCTATGGAGGAAGTTTCTGAAATATCGAAGACGTTATCGAAAATCCCTTTGAGTCCTCAGCAGGCTGTACAGAAGCTTTTGATTCCTGAGCAGGAAAAGAAGCAGCAAGAAGCAAAACAAGAAGTAAAAGAAAAGGGTTGATCTTTGTGACGTGGGCTGCAATTATCTTCAGCAGGCAGGATTAGCGAGGTAAGTCCCCTGGATTTTTGCATAAAAGCGATTTGATCCATGAGGTTACTTCTCAACCGATGCTACCGCATAGCAAGCAATTCCCTCCTGGCGACCGGTAAATCCGAGACCGTCGGTGGTAGTAGCCTTCACACTTACCTGTTCTATAGTAAGATGGAGGCGCTCGGCCAGGTGGGTACGCATAGCCTGAATGTGAGGGGCCAATTTGGGATGTTCGGCGACGATGGTTGCATCGATGTTGTTGATCGTATATTGTTGCTGACATAACAAATCATAAATGTAGTTGAGGAAGACTGAGCTGGGCTGGTTTTTCCAGCGTTCCTCGCTGGAGGGGAAGTGTTGACCGATGTCGCCGAGCGCCGCGGCGCCCAGGAGGGCATCCACTATGGCGTGTATTACCACATCGGCGTCGGAATGACCACTGAGGCCTCGTTCGGAGGGGATAGTCACGCCTCCAAGTATTAATGGGCGAGCAGTGGCAAAGGCATGGACATCGTAGCCAAATCCTATTCGTATAGTCATATGGCTGTCAATCCTTTGATGAGTGCTTCTGCAATCAGCAGATCTTCCTGGGTAGTAATCTTGATATTTCTATATGAGCCATTGAAGATTGTGACACGTTCTCCCAGGTGCTCCAACAATGAGGCATCATCTGTGAACTCTTGCTGGTGTAAAGGTGTGTGGTATGCATGATGAATAAGTGGGAAGGAGAAGACCTGTGGCGTCTGGATTATCCAAAGTTGTGAGCGGTCCAGAGAGCTGGATATCGAGCCCTGCTGAACTTGCTTGATCGTATCCTTAACAAGGACGGCGGCTATAGCAGCCAGGCATTCCTGTGCAGCTTTCAGACCCGCTTCCAGGATGTCAGGAGTGACAAGTGGACGTGCTCCGTCGTGTATCATCACCCACTCGGTTGTTGGGGCCAGGTTTGCCAGGGTATCAAGTCCGCTACGTACGGAGTCTTGCCTGCGTAACCCTCCCTCCACGATGCCAGTAATTTTACTCCAGCCTTCTTGCTGGCAGAGTTTGGTAGCATCGTCAAGTCGCTCGGCATTGAGTACAAGTACAATGCTATCAATGATGGGAGATGCTTCAAACACATCGATAGTACGTGCAAGTGTGATGCGCCCTGCCAGTGGAGTCCAGAGCTTATCTCGTCCTTCCATGCGGCGGCTGGAGCCGGCGGCTGCGATAATGGCGGAAGATGTTACATGCATATCTCAGCTATTACTTTTGTTTGGTGGTAGAAGATTGGGGAGGCTGGATAGCAGGAATGCTACTTACCCCCCCTTGTTGTTTTGGGTGCGCGAAGATCATCCGCCCTGCGACAGTTTGCAGAACACGGGTTACGGAAACTTCAATTGTCGAGCCCATGTACTGGCGACCGCCTTCTACTACAATCATCGTACCATCATCCAGGTAGCCTACTCCCTGGCCCAGTTCTTTCCCATCTTGTATGATTTTGATAACAACATCTTCTCCTGGAAGTAGTACAGGTTTGACAGCATTAGCCAGTTCGTTAATATTAAGAACTTTGACGCCCTGCAGTTCAGCCACGCGGTTGAGGTTAAAGTCATTCGTAATAATTGGACAATGTAATGTTTGAGCCAATTTGACAAGTTTGCTATCGACTTCTGTGATACCCTCAACATCAGCATCGGTAATCTCGATAGGGACGGTGGCATCTTTTTGCAAACGATTGAGCATCTCCAACCCACGTCGTCCCCGATTGCGCCGCATAGTGTCGGCGGAATCGGCAATGTGCTGTAATTCGTTCAATACAAAGCGTGGGACTACTAATGTGCCTGAGACAAAGCCGGTCTGGCTAATATCAGCAATGCGGCCATCAATGATGGCGCTTGTATCCAGCAATATCTGAGACACGGGTTGTAGTTGTGGGATATTTTCTCTTTCTCGTTCTTTGTTTCGCTCTTCTTCACGTTCGCGCTCACGTTCGCGTGCACGCCGCGGAATAAAGCCGGTCTGGAAAAGGTGCGCTATGTCGTTTTTACGTTGTATGGCTATGGCCACACCCAGAAAGCTAAAGACAACGGCTCCAAGGGGGGGGAGAATACGTCCAAGATTTGCAGGTAAATTTGATAACGGAATCGCAAGCAGTACCGATATGATGAGTCCAACAATGAGTCCTATCACTGCTGCTAGCAGGTCACTGGCGGAAGTATTACGCATCCAATGATATGGCATTACAGTGATATAAGGAGTGATAATAAACATGATAATGGCACTGACGCCTGCAATACCAATCGCCCACCACAGGTTAATCCACGAAGGAAATTGTGAACGATCGATAAAGTAGAGAGCCATGATCGCGACAATTGCGACCACGGAACCGATGACGCGAGCAATAGAGTTGACTGACATCCCTTCATCCTCCAAGATGATGCTATTGAGTGTGTTTAAGCACCCGTGAGGGGCAACGCGAGGTAGGGCATGCAGGCAGGGTCGATAATGAGAATAAAAATGATAATAACAAGATGATGTTGCCTGACCCATGGTACCTGTACTATGCTGAACCGTAAAGCGTGCCCGTTAAGCTGTTAAAACGATGTGTGACAATTATCGAGTATACACCGTTACGACGCTGAAATCAATACTTTCTACTAGTGTAACGAAACCTCCAGTGCTACGGCAAGCGAACTTGCTGTAATAATTTTGAAATCTGATGGTAATCCCGAACCTGCCAGCTCTGCGCTTATCTGAGCACCCCCGCCAGCTTTTGGCACAATACAACGTTTAAAGCCGAGTTTTGCGGCTTCACGCACGCGTAGGCTGAGGCGACTAACGGTGCGTAATTCGCCCGACAGACCTACTTCCCCAATGAGTACCATTTCTGGGGAGATGTGCTTCTCGCGATAACTCGAAGCAATGGCCGCTGCCACTCCCAGGTCAATAGCTGGCTCCTCCAGGCTGAAACCACCAACTACGTTTGCATAGACATCATGATTGCCTACGGCTAAACCTACTCTTTTAGTGAGCACTGCGAGTAACATTAAAAGGCGGCTGTAATCGATACCGTTGGTGGTGCAACGAGCATTGCCGAAATTGCTGGGTATGACGAGCGCCTGCACTTCTACCAGCAAAGGACGCGTTCCCTCCATACTTACTACGACGGCAGAGCCGGTTGAGCCTGTGGTGCGATCAGTCAGAAACATTGCAGAGGGGTTCGAAACTTCGGCTAATCCATCTCCATGCATCTCAAATACACCGACCTCGTGCGTTGCTCCAAAACGGTTCTTGACCCCACGTAGCAGGCGATATGTATGATAACGTTCACCCTCAAGATAAAGCACAGCATCGGCGATATGTTCGAGAGCTTTTGGGCCAGCTACGGTGCCTTCTTTTGTGACATGTCCAATGATAAAGATGGGTATGTGGGTGCTCTTTGCGAGTTGCATGAGTTGGAGCGTACATTCACGCACCTGGCTGATGCTGCCGGGTGCTGATGTAATGTGGCTGGAAAGTACAGTCTGAATGGAGTCAACGATCACTAACGCAGGTTTGAGTCTATTCACTGCCTCTGCTATCACATCGAGTTCAATCGAAGCCAGTAAATAGAGATGTTCGCCAATCATATCCAGGCGTTCGGCACGCATCTTGACCTGTTCAATCGACTCTTCACCCGAAATGTAGAGCACTGCTCCTGTGCTTTTAGCGACATTGCCGGCAACTTGGAGAAGTAGTGTGGATTTGCCGATACCTGGTTCTCCACCAATGAGGATAAGTGAACCGGCAACCAGACCTCCACCCAGGACACGATCCATTTCTGGATACCCGACGGAAATACGAGCTTGAGCAAGCGGTTTGATTTCAGGTAAATTGAGCGGAATTTGGGTCCCCTGGGCTATAGAAGAAGACCCCAACAAGCTTTGACGGCGCTGTTGGGCGGGACTTTGTGGGAGATCCGCTACTTCTTCAAGGGAGTTCCATGCTCCACAATCGGGGCATTTACCCACCCATTTGCTTTGTTCAGCTCCACATTGCTGGCAGAGAAATTTTGTGCGTAGTTTTGCCATTAGAATTTCAATATCCGATTAAAAAGAGATAATCAGAGAGTAGGGGCCAGATGTACCGCGCCCGTCAGGAGAAGGTGGGGCCAACGTTCGAATGGATAGACGCTTGCCACCTCTCCTCTCAAGGGGCGCGATACATCTGGCCCCTACGTATAGGCTCAGGGCGGGATTTGCCCCCGCCCTGAGAATGTTTATTATCCCTGTGCTTCGCCTGCTCCACTTTCACCACCAGCCGAGAGGGCTGCTTCGGGTGAAGCTGGAGCCGGCAACTGCTCGATGCGGTTTCGCACTTGCAAGACAAGGTTGTCGTCAATAACAATCGCTTCCACCAGATCTCCTGGTTTGAATTTACCTTCAAGAAGGCCTTCCGCCAGGGGATCTTCGACCAGGCGCTGGATGGTACGGCGCAATGGTCGAGCGCCATACTGGGCATCGAAACCCTTTTCTATCAAGTAATCCTTGGTAGAGGGGGGAACGACCAGTTCCAGTTGCTGTTCGGTCAACTGGGCGCGAACGCGCTTTAGTAGTAACTCAACGATGGAGTACATCTCTTCGATGCGCAATGAATGGAAGACGATCACTTCATCGATACGGTTCAGGAACTCTGGTTTGAAGGTGTTCTTCAATTCGCCAAGTACCTTCCCCTTCATTGACTCGTATTCAGACTGATTGGCTTTATCCTTGTCTTTAGATTGTTTGAAGCCGATAGAGGCTTCCTTGTTCAACAAGATCGCGCCGACGTTCGAGGTCATGATCAGAATGGTATTGCGGAAGTCTACCGTGCGACCCTTAGCGTCAGTCAACTTACCATCCTCCAGTATCTGGAGCAACATGTTGAAGACGTCAGGGTGAGCCTTCTCGATTTCGTCAAGCAGGATCACGCTATAGGACTTGCGACGAACTGCCTCGGTGAGCTGGCCGCCCTCTTCATAGCCGACATACCCAGGAGGTGCACCAACCAGGCGTGCAGCCGCATGGCGCTCCATGAATTCAGACATGTCAATTTTGATCAGAGCTTCTTCACTACCGAACATAAATTCAGCAAGCGCGCGAGCTAACTCTGTCTTGCCGACACCTGTCGGGCCCATAAAGATAAATGAGCCGATTGGGCGTTTGGGGTCTTTGAGTCCGGCGCGGGCACGGCGTACGGCACGAGAGACTTTCTCGATCGCCTCGTCCTGAGCGATAAGGCGAACATGCAATGCATCTTCCATCTGAAGCAGGCGTTGCGACTCCTCCTGCGCAATACGCATAACGGGAATACCCGTCCACATCGAGACAATCTGGGCGATTTCCTCTTCGCCGACTGAGGGCTTTTCGCTACCACGCTCGCGATGCCAGCCGGATTCCAGTTTGGCAATGCGGTCGCGTAGTTTAACCTCGCGGTCGCGTAGTTCAGCCGCCAGTTCATACTCTTGCTGCTGAATGGCCTGTTCTTTTTCGCGCAGGACTGACTCCAGTCCCTTCATTGCCTCTTTCAGGTTGAGGGGAGCGAGAGAATTTTGCATGCGCACGCGGCTGGCCGCTTCATCGATCAGGTCAATCGCTTTGTCAGGCATGAAGCGATCTGTGATATAACGGCTGGCCATATCAGCGGCGGCCTTGAGAGCCTCATCGGTGATGATCAGGCGGTGGTGTGCCTCGTAGCGTTCGCGAATGCCTTTGAGAATATCCAGTGTTTCCTCGATAGTGGGTTCACGCACGATGACTTCCTGGAAGCGGCGCTGCAAGGCGGCGTCGCGCTCGATGTACTTGCGGTATTCATCCAGCGTGGTTGCGCCGATACATTGGAGTTCGCCACGAGCCAGCGCGGGTTTGAGAATATTAGCGGCGTCAACCGCACCCTCGGCAGCGCCGGCACCAACCAGCGTATGCACTTCATCAATAAAGATGATGCAATCCCGGCTATTGCGAATCTCTTCGATGATCTTTTTGAGACGCTCTTCAAACTCGCCTCGATACTTGGTACCAGCTACCAGTGAGCCGACATCGAGGGTGAGCAGACGCTTACCCGCGAGCGTTTCCGGCACTTCCCCAGCGATGAGCCGCTGGGCCAGTCCTTCGACGATAGCACTTTTACCAACGCCAGGCTCACCGATGAGCGCGGGATTGTTCTTGGTACGTCGTGAAAGAATCTGAATGACTCGCTCGATCTCTTGATGCCGACCGATAACCGGGTCTAGCGTCCCGGCACGCGCGGAGGCGGTGAGATCGATACCCATCTGGTCAATAGTGGGTGTTTTAGAATGCTTTGCATCTCGCTCATGTGGAGCACCGGATTGACTGAGCACCTGAATAGTTTGTGTTCGCACTTTCTCCAGGTTAACACCCAGGCTCTCCAGGACACCTGCTGCAATGCCTTCGCCCTCACGTACCAGACCAAGCAGAAGATGTTCAGTACCAATATAATGATGATTCAGGCGACGAGCTTCATCAACAGCCAGCTCAATCACCTTCTTGGCACGCGGAGTCAGACCAATTTCGCCCAGGACGATGCGATCTCCCCGGCCAATAATAAATTCAACGGCGCTACGAACTTTGTTCAGCTCAACACCGAGGTTACTCAAAACTTTAGCAGCTACGCCCTCGCCTTCACGCACAAGACCGAGCAGAAGATGTTCTGTCCCGATATAATTGTGTTGGAAGCGCTGGGCCTCTTCCTGAGCGAGACTCAAGACTTTCCTTGCTCGCTCTGTAAACTTGTCAAACCTATCTCTATCGTTCACCTGTTTGTCACCCCCCTTTCAGTGGCAGAGGGTGGAACCGAGCCCTCTGTGATGCTCAGGTAAACCGCGTAGTTCATCATACAACACCGATCATATAGCGTCAAGGATAACAACCCTTAGCCCTCCCATCTGATTTCAAATTACATAATCGCAGACTTATCCTGAAACAATCGACCTCCCGCTGCTCAATATTACTATATACGCAACAAGGAGGTCGAAATATCAACTGTTCAAGTACAAAGGTTGCTTACGAGTAACAGCTACTCTTGAGGTCCCTCCGCTTCTTCTTTAGAACGCTGACGAGCTGCTGCGCGAAATGCCTCAGCCATAGCTGTCGTTTCTCCTTCATCACCCGGAGGGAGATTGTTCAAGAGCGGATTCTCATTTCCACGCTCTGGACGTTCTCTCCGTTCCCCTCTGTTCTCACGGCGCGGTGTGCTCCCTTCCTTCTCGGATTGCGAAGTACTTTCATCCGTCTGTGGTGAAGATGCTTCTAAAGCTAAAGACATAATATCACCAGATAGACCAGTTGTGCCAGTTTCCGCAGTAGTTTCTGCAGGCTGTACTTTGTCCATTTCCTCAGCCTGGCGGAGACTCAATCCAAGACGACGTCGCTCGGCATCGATGCGCAAGATACGCAACTGGAGTTGCTGACCCTCGTGCAGACTGGTTTTGGGATCCATTCCTGGCGGAAGTTCTGAAAGATGAATAAGCCCCTCAATGCCATCCTCAATGCGAGCGAAGGCTCCAAAAGGTGCGATTTTGGTGATCGTGCCTGTCACCACCTGACCGGGTATATAGCGTTGTTCGACAGTGGTCCAGGGATCAACTTCGGCACGTTTGATCGATAACGCGATTTTCTTCTTCTCTTTATCGACGCTGAGCACCTGGACTTCTACTTCCTGGCCGACCTTGAGCACTTCGCTTGGATGATTGACACGGCTCCAGGCTAGCTGGCTGATGTGGACTAGTCCATCCGCTCCTCCCAGGTCAACAAAAGCGCCAAAGTTGGCGAGGTTGCTCACCACACCACGGCGGACTTCGCCTGGCTTTAACTCATCGAGGAGTTCTTCGCGCCGCCGCTGTCGCCATTCCTGAGCGGCCAGCCGCTCTGAAAGGATCAGGCGATTCCTTGCGCGATTAATCTCAATGATCTTGAGCTGCAGCTCCTTATCTTTCATGCCCTGGAGTTTCGCGGCTGTTTCCTGGTTATCTCCGCCAGAGGCGACTTCTTCGCGTTTGAGGTTGAGTATCTGTGAGATTGGAACAAACCCACGAATACCAGCCACATCGACAATTAAGCCACCTTTGTTGTAATCGATCACTCTGGCTTTGAGCAGTTCATTATTTTTATACTGCTCTTCCGCGATGCGCCATTGCCGCTCTGCATTGGCTCGTTTGAGAGAGAGAAGCGCATGCCCATCCGGTGTTTCTGGTTGAATGACATACACCAATACTTTGTCATTCAGGTGGAGTTCATTAAAGGACCAATCGCCCGTTGCCGGAAGTTCTTTCGTGGAAAGAACACCTTCGGACTTGAGACCAATATCGACCAGAATTTCATCCTGGTCAATACGCACGATCACGCCATCGACTACATCGCCGCGCTTGATAGTGATCGGAGTGGTTGATGCCGCCAGCAACGCTTCCATCTCGTTGTAGTCGCCCATCTCCTCGAAGTTGTTGTTGCTCTGGCCTTCCTGATCATTTTCTTCGAACATCGTCTGTACCCGTCCGCTTTTAAGATTTGCCGCTGGCATTGTCGAAAGGTCGCCGTGCTTTTGTGCTTGCATGGGTAAAATGCCCCCTTCGATACACGGTTTTTCCCTGTCCTTCTTAAAGTATCTTGATCCTGCTGTGCATGTGTTGTCTTTCCGCACACTTTCAACCATACTTAAGATGTAGCAAAGTGACGAATAGACACCTGTTCTTAGGAATCCTGGGGATATGTCAAAGGACATGGATTTATCGGAGGAGGCTGCTTAGGCTGGAATCACTTCCGCTTTTTTTGTCTCAAGGTTTTCTTGTTTTAGTTGAGACTGATATTTGGTGGACAACAAAATTTTGCCCTACAGAACGGTCATACGAAACTACGCTCGCATACAGATAAGCCGTGTCGCGGACATAATAGAGCCTGAGCACAATATACCCCCACTCGATGCTCTAATTATACCAAAAGCCGCCCCTGAATGCAAGACAATACATACCCAATTAGCAGATTGCTCCGATGTTTTTTATCAGCAATATTGTATCACAGAGAAGCAAGAGGGTTCAGGAACATATTTTTTGCTCGACTGTCGATTGATTTATGCTAAGATATACCTATGAATTTAAGCAAAAGTACAGAGGTCATAATGGCTCTGCGTCAGCGACTAGAGCCGATAGAGCATGCTGGAATGCTGAGAGATACGCTGGAGAGTCATTATCCTTCCGCTCGTAATGCCTCAGTGTTGGTAGGGCTTTTCGAGCAGAATAATGAAACCCACGTGGCATTTATTCGTCGGGCCAGTACGCTCCGAGCACATAGTGGAGAAATTGCCTTTCCAGGGGGTGCTGCTGATGTTAGGGACGTTTCACCAATCGTAACAGCTTTGCGCGAGGCTCAAGAGGAGATTGGATTAGACCCATCCAGAGTAGAGGTTTTAGGCATTATGCCACCAGTATTTACTGTGGTAAGCAATTTTTTGATAACTCCGGTTGTAGCATATCTGCCAGAGGGTCCTGGGAAATTACAATTGCAAAAGAGCGAGGTTGCAGAAATCATTCTCTTGCCATTACGAGGTCTTGCCGACCCTGTGATCTATCATACTGAGCAATGGATGCGGGATAAAGTGCCACATACCGTCTACTTTTTTGATTACGGTTCATATCGCATTTGGGGCGCAACGGCGCGTATGCTCAACATGCTGCTGGAATTGTTGAGGGATGCCTAATAGTCATGGTTACCTTGATTCTTCCCATTCGTTGACTACAATAGATAGTATGGATTGATAAATATGTATGATGATTGCTGTAGTGCGTTCTATGTACCTTGTTTCTTTGAAAAATGGTTGGCCTTGTGGTCCCCTAGTGGAGAAAAGCTGTGACTTTGCCGACGCCTGATGCTCAGACTCCGAGATTTCTGTCGCAACAAACCCACTCTACTCTCTCGATCCACTCGATCCCCACTACCCGCCTGGACCCTGCAACTCCCACGTCTTCTTCTCGTCCACCTACTTCTTTGAGACCACTCACTTCTGAGACAGAAACCTCTGCAACGACTGCTCGTGAACGTGCCACTGAATTTGCAACTCACTCCTGGGACCTGGCTACCGGTGGTCTGAAAATCTTAACTGCGAAGAGAGAACTACCTCCCCGGCAGGAGCGGCGTACCATCAAACAGTTGTCTGATGCGCCTGCTACACCTCGTAGCTATATGTTCCCTCTAGTAATTCTGGCTTGTATTATGATCATGCTGATTAGCGGGGGAATCGTATTATTTATGATGATACAACCTTGAACGAATAATCATTAATTCCAGGAGGTCTTACTGTTCAACGACTGGCTGCTGGTACACCATGCAATTCCGTTGCATGCCGAACGGCTTTGATGATAGCGAGTGCAAGGGTAGTTGCTGCAGCTGCTCCGATAGTACTGACTTGTGAGGCTGCTATTGTTGAATTCGTCATGGTTTGCAACTTTGATCCCATTGCCAGCCCAAAAATAGTATCGCCGTCAAACATGGTATGCGCAGGGTGAATGGTCTGTGCTATGCCGTCGTGTGCCATTTGCGCAATTTTGTTGACCTGTTGTTTGGTCAGTGAGGCAGTGGTGGCAACTACTGCTATTGTAGTGTTGCCGAATGGATTGGCAGCAAGGAATCCATGTCCCGATGGGTTGCGTGCTCCTGCGACTACTTTCTGGGTCTGCGGATCAATTATATCGCCGAGCGCATTTACAACGACTATAGCGCCAACCAGTGTGCCGTCACTAAGTAGCATGCTGGCTGAGCCTAGTCCTCCTTTCATCATAAAGGATGGTCCTGCCATTTTGCCAACAGTGGCACCTGTCCCTGCACCTGCATTGCCTTGCATGACTGGCTCAGCAGTGGCCTGTTCGCACGCTCGATAGCCTGCTGCTGCATCAGGGCGAATACTGGCAGAGCCAAAGGCGAGATCTAAGATAGCTGCAGCCGGGACGATGGGCACACGTGCTATGCCTATATCGTAGCCGATATTATGTTCTTCCAGGTAACGCATGACACCGCTGGCCGCATCCAGACCATAGGCACTTCCTCCTGTGAGTACAACGGCGTTGACTTCCTCTACCTGGTTGAGTGGATGCAGCAGGTCTGTTTCACGAGTTGCTGGCGCGCCTCCGCGCACATCTACGCCACCGACTGCTGGAATATCGCACAGAATGACTGTGCAGCCCGTAGCTGCTTCAAGATTTGTGTCGTGTCCTACGCGAATACCGGGAATATCGGTGATATCGTCGTGCATGAGAGTAATGTCTTTCTGGAGTTTTCATTTCCTTTTTGTAATCATTAAATAGCATTACGCAGTCTCGCTATCGCCTCGGCAACGCTCTTGTGTTCATTGTAGACCGCTGAACCGGCAACCAACAGGTTAGCACCTGCCTGAACTACCAATGGAGCCGTTGCCTCGTGGATACCACCATCTACTTCAATATCGCAGTGGAGTCCTCGCTGATCAATCACCTGTCGCAACCGGGTAATTTTAGGAAGAGTTTCAGGAATAAATTCTTGACCACCGAAGCCGGGATTTACTGTCATAATAAGCGCCAGGTCTAGCATTGAGAGGATGTCTTCCAGCATGATAACGGGCGTCGAAGGTGTGAGCGCTATACCTGCCCATTTGCCCGCCTCTTTGATCTGTTGGATGATTCGGTGCAGGTGGGGGCTGACTTCCTGGTGCACGATGATGACATCGGATCCGGCCTTTGCGAAATCTTCGATATATTGTTCCGGGTTGGTAATCATCAAGTGTGCTTCAAGGGGGAGCGTGGTGCAGCGGCGTACTGCTTCGACGATCATCGGTCCCATGGTAATGTTCGGGACGAAGTGACCATCCATAATGTCGATCTGTATACGTTGAGCGCCAGCTTCCTCCGCTTCGCGCACTTGCTCACCCAGGCGGGTAAAGTCGGCAGAAAGAATTGAGGGTACAATTCCAATTGTCATTGCATTGCTTCCTTGATATGCAAATTCTTCGCCACATCTTTGTCCAGCATCCATACCACCTCGCCGTTTGTTGGGCGCACGATCTGAGCTGGATATTCGTCTGGCTGGTATTCACCCTCAAGGACAGCCTGCAAAGCATCTGCCTTATCGCTACCGGCAACTAAAAAGAGCACATTTCGAGCTGCATTCAATAATGGGGGCGTGAAGGTCAGGCGATCAGGTGGTGGTTTGGGTACCGAGACGGGCATGACCAGACGTTGCTTTTCGTGTAATGATGCCTGGTGCGGAAAGAGCGATGCCGTGTGACCCTCTGGTCCCATGCCAAGATGGATAAGGTCAAAGCTGGGTATCCCATTCGTGCCAAATGTATGTTGCATTTCGACGGTATAGGCTTGCGAAGCTGCGTCATGATCAGGCCAATCGGCTGGCATTCGATGTATCTGTGGCTCAGGAGTAGATATTTTATTCAGTAATATCTTCTGTGCCAGGTAGAAGTTACTGTCAGGGCTGTCATGAGGGACACACCGCTCATCTCCCCAAAATATGTGCACCAATTGCCAGTTAATCTCACTGCGAAATAGTTCACTTCCAAGCAGTCCGTACAATTCTCCAGGTGTTGTTCCGCCCGCTAATGCCATTGTAAAGCGTCCGCGATCAGCAATAGATTCGTTCGCGATCCGCACTGTATATTGTGCTGCCTGCTGGCTGAGTATATGTATATCAGGATAAATTGCGATCTGCATTGATTGGTTTCTCCTGTGCTATGCTTTTTTACTTATTGTTCCTCTGCTAACATTTCGGTCACCTCCCTGAGCGTTTGCTCAAAGAGGAAATCGTGGCCCAGAATCTCTAGCTCGTCGTGTAATAATTCGCTTTCGTTATGTGCTGCTGCAAGACTTACATTGCGTCTAGCGCCTGTTTCATACGATAGTTCGACCGAGGTCATCAAGAGCTTCATTTCATCGTCGAGGCTGATTGTGAAAGTGGCTTGTTTGTTTTCCAGGTTGCTAATCAGGCGTATAAGGCAAATTGAGCCTGGACGCATTTCAGCGTGTACTCGCGGCCGAATTGAAATGCTTGTTGTATTGCCAGGTGTTGTTGTTCTAATGCGAGTTTGTGTGAGCGAACGGGTTGCGCGTGCATTGACTAAGCGTACCATGCTCCAGTAATATGTACCGCTGTCGGTATCATGGTAATTGTTCTTGGTTTCTGCCGCCAGTGACCACCCAAGACGTTCTTTGAGCCAACCAGCTAGAAGCAATGCCCGTGCAGGATTGGGTGAGACATCTCCCAATTCAGTGCGTACC
>Ga0070706_100001937_pt1 | contig 21337 bp, 17 predicted proteins | sample KBSK5501metaG_FD_65476 | JGI IMG/M metagenome (GOLD analysis project Ga0070706, IMG submission 65476) | Corn, switchgrass and miscanthus rhizosphere microbial communities from Kellogg Biological Station, Michigan, USA - KBS K5-50-1 metaG | ecosystem: Host-associated > Plants > Roots >... | reverse complement strand
TATCATATCTCGCCTGAGCGCTTGAATCCCCAGTTACTGTCGTAACCAGGTGTGGCTGTTGAAAAACTCACTCCGAGAAATTTGCAGAAAGTAAATCGCGTTAGGATGCCCCCTGATGAAACAGCTTCCGAAAACTGCCAATCCCCTAGTGATCCGCACTGACTTTGAGAATCAGCAAGCGTGGGAAGCGATTTGCGAACTGCTTCGCGCCCCCGTTCATGAAGACAGTGATACGTTTTACGCCTACGTGGAGTTTCTTGACGATAGCGACTATCGAAATCTTAGCAAGGAAGAATTGCTGGCAATCGTACCGCGCGACTACGATCACTCATTCCTCTTTGTTGTTGACAGGGCCGCGATCGGCAATCCAGACTTAGGAATCCTTGCCGTCGACTTACATGAGTGTCGCGGGCGTAGTTTCCGGGCGATTCCGTCTCAGATTCAGAGCATCGAGAACAATCTATCCATTGCCAACATGGACTTTGAGGAATTCGCCCAAGCCGTTGACAAGGACGGAATCTTTCGAGGCTTTCCAAAAGCCTGATTTGCGGGGCCGCGCCGCGGGTCACAATCTGCGGGTTGTCTTAGGTAAGACCGGATAGGTGTCCAAAATCAGGCGTTTTACACTCACGACCCACTCAATTAGGCAGTCGCGATGTTGCGATAGCAATGGTTTTCGTCGCCGGCTTTCATCTTCAGCCAAGTGCTCTCTCCTGGTCTGCACTAGGCTCGCGCCTTATCCTATACTCTCTCCAGCATGGAACCCGCGATTCCTGGTCCGGACGGTTTTCTGCTGTTTCCAAACGATTCCCTGCACGCCGCGCATGTCCGTCTGAACGATTATCTGCTCAGCGAAGAGCAACGAAACCCTGCACTCACGCAGTTTGATGTGGCGATATGGCGGAAGCTGCCCAAACGCGAACTCATCGATCAAGTACGGGCTGTGCTGGAGCGCTTCGCATGGCTCGACCAGCACGACTCCCAGCTCGAAAACGCTCACCTTGCGCGCCTGCGGCTTGCGACTCTGCTGCACGTCCTTTACGGCCTCAAGATTCCATATACGGAGTCCGACCTGTGCGTGCTGCTCGAGCTCACCACACCTCTGCTAGGACGGATCGCGCCCTACGGGCCGGTGGAGCGCGTCATGGAGTACCTCAAGAGCAACGACCTGACGCCGGAGCTGTGTCGCGCTCTGCGTCACTTCCAGGAGGGTTTGCAGCAAGGCATGTCCGTCAGCCAGGCCAGTATGCAGTCGCTGCGCCAGTGTTTGCACATGCTGCTCTGGCTAGACGAATGGGAGGAGCTAGACCCGGCGCGTTGTTGGAGCGAGTGCATCCGCCGCGACTTTCGCGCCATGACTGGAGACCGGCGTGCGAAATATCGCGCCCTACTGAAACATCTCCGCGGCAACGCGCCGGTGCGCATGCCAGCTGGTTGGGCGCGGCAAGCCGAGCCGCTCCTTTCTGCCGTCGGCGTCGAGGATTTCCTGGAACAGATGCGCACCTGGTTCGCGCCGTTCCGCTCGGGCGAACCCCTGCCGCTCTCCGTAGCAGGTAGTCATGCGCTTAAGGGCCTCATTTGGTATAGCGCGATGACGCGAGACCCGAAACTCAAAGAGTGCGCGCTGTGGTTGCTCGACGTGAAGTGGAAGCAGAAGCGGAATACGGAGAAGGCCATGGTCGCACTTATGGAGTTCGGATTTAGCAAGGAAGACCTTCGCACCCGCACGCTGATCAAGCCAGAACCACCTAACCCGACGCCTAGGCTGATCGAAAAGATGCGGCAAGCCGTGTGCCTGCTTCCGGCCAATCACATTCACATGGACGAGGACGGCGAACGGATCATCATCCAAGGGCAGTTGCATTTCTATCGCTTATTTCGGTCAACTGGACGGATTGAGCGAGTCACGGACAATGCTGTACTCGAGCTGAACTGGCCCTCGATCCCCGACTCGTTCCGATTACTCCTCCACCGCGAGTGTGATTCGCAGCAGCAGCTCGATCAGCGCGCTTACATGCTGATGAATGATGCTGTCTTCGGTTGCTACTTCGCAGTACGGAGCTAGCTGGGAAGAGGTGGTTTGTGGGGATCTTGGCGTTCTGGGCCATAGCGATCACAAACCCGGTCAGTGAGTGCGATCGCGATATTACGACAGCAACCCGCAGCGAATGCCCCCTCGACCAGAGTAGAATGCGAGCGCGAGCAGATGGGAGGTAGCCGTGGCCTACGTGAGAGTGGAGCGCAGAGCGGATTGGCCGCAACGTTTGTCCCCTTGCTCGGGCCAGGGTTCGTGATCGCCCTGAGGAACATGAACCAGCAAAAGGCAACAGGACTGGCTGCTACCGCAGGGCACCACAGAGGAACAAGTTCCATCGCACGCTACGGTGGATTGGTAAGGACGAAACAGGATCGTACCCGATGATCGTGAACTTCGCCGAGCGGGCGCACAACCACAATTGGGAACTGGATCCGGTCACGAGGTCGCTGCTCGATACCGATTTCTACAAGTTGCTGATGCTGCAGTTTATCTGGAAGCATTATCCCCAGACGCATGTGTCATTCTCGCTGTTCAACCGCACTTCGCCGGTGCGACTGGCCGACATGTTCGCACTCGAGGAACTCGCCGCCCAGATGGAGCACGTCCGTGGGCTACGGTTTCGAAGATCCGAACTGGTGTGGCTGGCCGGTAACACTTTCTACGGTCAGCGCGGAATCTTTGAACCAGCCTTCCTTGCATGGTTGGAGCGGGATTTCAGGTTGTCGGACTACGAGCTGTCGGTCAAGGATGGGCAGTTCCACCTGTCTTTCGATGGCTTGTGGACAGACACAACCATGTGGGAACTCTACGCACTCTCCATCCTGGACGAACTAAAGACCCGCGCCAATCTAAAGCGGCTGAGCGAGTTCGGTCTTGACGTCTTGTACGCCCGGGCAAAGACAAAGCTGTGGGGAAAGATCGAACAACTGCGCGGCGTTCCCGATCTTAAGGTGGCAGACTTTGGAACCCGGCGCCGCCACAGCTTCCTATGGCAGGAATATGTGGTCGAGGCCATGGCAGGGAATCTCGGTACCAGCTTTACCGGAACTTCCAACGCCTTCCTCGCCCATAAACATGACCTTGAAGCGATTGGCACCAATGCGCACGAGATTCCCATGGTCCTGGCCGCGCTTGCGCCGGATGATCATGCCCTGAAGGCTTCTCAATACCGGGTGCTCGAGCTGTGGCAGAGCACGTATGAAGGAGCGCTGCTGATCATGCTGCCGGACACTTTTGGCACCACGCAGTTCTTGTGGGACGCGCCGGACTGGGCCGCAAATTGGACGGGCCAGCGCATTGACAGCAAGAATCCCTATCTCGCGGGTGACGAATACATCGAATGGCTGAGGGCACGCGGTCGAGAGCCACATGACAAGCTGGTCATCGCATCCGACGCATTGGACGTCGATCAGATACTTGGCCTGCATGCATATTTTGGGGGGACTCTCTCGAGGGGCACGACCGCTGGCGATTTCCGAAGCGCTGCCGATTTCCTGGATCGACAAAAGTGGACTCCAGGCCGTCGCATTCGATTCAGCGCAGGTTGGGGCACACTCCTGACCAACGATTTTCGCGGTTGCGATCCCGGTGGCGATAGCGGTTTCGACCCGGTGAGCTTGATCTGCAAAGTGTCGCACGTCGATGGACGTCCGGCGGTGAAGCTCTCTGACAACTATGCGAAGGCGCTGGGCCCGCCGTCGGAAATCGAACGCTACAGGCGCGTGTTCGGCACGGCGGGAGTCAGCAACCTTCCCGTAATCGCCTGAGGCGCTCGGCATCGGAAAAGCCAGAATTGATCGCTAAACTTCGGATGGGTTCAACCGTTTCCGGCGAGTGCTCCTTCTGCCACGAGGTCATCGTCGTCCCGGCCCCGGCCGCCGGGATGCCGGATCAGTCGAGCGAGCCGCTCGGGCAAGCTTTCGAGCAACCCATCCACAAGAAATCCGGCAGAACCTTTGTCGCGTAGCACGCCCTTCACCCCCGGGGAACAACTCAGCCGTCACTCAGATCTCTTCCATGTGGGTGCGAGCCGTCCTCGGCCGTCCACGTTCACCGCCTCCGATGCTGGAAATGGGCCGTGCCAGGTTACGCTCGTAACGTGGTAGCTCCGGTTGCGCTTAATAAATAATGACACTCGAAGTGGTTTGGCCGGGACTAGGGTAATTGCCCCGCTTTTCCATCTTTTCGCGCAAGCCCGCGCATCGGAGGCGGTATGTTCACGGGAGTTGGCAGAGCACCGGCCACGGACCAGCAAAGTTCTGCTGAAGGGCTGTCGCGAGTCGATGAGACGGTGCTAGCCATGATCATGGCCCGCGCTCCCCTCTCCAAAATCCTGGCTGCGCTGTGTACAGAAATCGAGAAGGAGCATGCAGGTCTGCTGTGCTCGGTTCTTCTTCTTGATCCTGACGGTGTGACCTTGCGCAGCGGAGCCGCTCCCAGTCTCCCCCCGGAATACTGCCAGGCCATTGCGGGGGCGAGGATTGGGCCCAGCGTCGGGTCTTGCGGCACCGCTGCTTACCGAAAGCAGCCGGTGGTAGTTTCCGACATCGCCAGCGACCCACTGTGGACAGAGTATCGCCAATTGGCGCTGCCACACGGTCTCCGCGCCTGCTGGTCGACACCGATTATGACGCAGGACGGTACGACTCTTGGAACTTTTGCCGTCTACTACCGCCAGCCTCGTAGTCCGGACGCTCAACATTTGCGAATCATCGCCCACGCCACCCACCTGGCTGGCATTGCCATCGAACATGATCGGGCGAAAATTGAACTTCGCGCCGCCGAAGACCGCTATCGCACGCTGGTAGAGCGTCTCCCGGCGATTACCTACATTGCAGAGCTCGGCGCCAACGGACCTTGGCACTACGTAAGTCCCCAGATTGAGTCCATTCTGGGTTTCTCGCCCGCAGAGTGGCTCTCGGATCCCATGAGCTGGATGAACCGTATACACAAGGACGACCGCGAAATTGCGCTGGCCGCAGAGAAGCGTTTTCAGGAAACCCACGAGTTGTTTCAAGCCGAGTACCGCATGTTTGCTCGTGACGGAAGAGTTCTGTGGTTCCGCGACGAGGCCGTCATGCTGCATCAGACGGAGGGCCGTCCTCTGCTGATGCAGGGCGTGCTCTACGACATGAGCGATCACAAGCGCCTGGAAAACCAACTCCGCCACTCGCAGAAAATGGAAGCCGTAGGCCAGTTAGCCGGCGGAGTAGCCCACGATTTCAACAACCTTCTGATGCTCATCCAGGCTCACAATGAACGCCTCCGAGGCCGATTCGCTCCCGGCGAACCGGCTCATCAGGATTCGCTCGAAATCGAAGGCGCAGTGACCCGAGCCACTTCTCTGATTCAGCAGTTGTTGGCTTTTGGCCGCAAGCAAGTGCTTCAAACCAAGGTCTTGGATCTGAACGCAGTCGTAACTGAGGTGGTAAAAATGCTGGGCCGCCTGATCACGAGCCATATTGAATTGAGAGTCCGGCTGGCACCGGATCTCGGCTGCGTCAAGGCTGACCCCGGACAGATCGAGCAAATCATTCTGAACCTGGCAGTCAACGCTCGTGATGCGATGCCGCGAGGCGGACAACTGGTACTCGAAACCAAAAATGTACAAGTAGATGAAACCTGCGCTCGGAACCGCGATGGTGTGTCCACTGGCAAATACGTCATGCTGGCTGTGACTGACACGGGCATTGGCATGGATAGCGAGACTCAGGCTCATATGTTTGAGCCCTTTTTCACCACTAAGGAACCCGGCAAAGGCACCGGGCTGGGTCTGGCCACGGTCTACGGGGTGGTCAAGCAGATGGACGGCGGCCTCTGGGTACGAAGTGAACCCGGAAATGGAACGACGTTCGAGATCTATCTTCCCCGCGTTGAGCCGACAGCAAAAAAAGAAGAAGAAACCGGTTCCGGAACCAGAACGGCGCTGGCCACCGCGCCCACGGGAACCGAGACTGTCCTGCTAGTAGAAGATCAGGAAGGCATCCGGGATCTGGTTCGGGAATTCCTGAAGCGGAAAGGCTACACCGTGCTGCATGCCGTGGATGGCGATGATGCCCTGCGAATTGCGGGTGAGCACAGAGATGAGATCCATCTGCTGGTAACAGACGTCGTCATGCCCAATATCGGAGGACGAGAATTAGCCCGCCGTCTCATCCCGCTCCGTCCGCAGATGAAAGTGCTGTTCATGTCGGGCTATCCGGACCTCGGCAGCTTGGGTGACGAGGCTGTCAATCGGAACATGCCTGTCTTGCTGAAACCCTTCCTGTTGGATGCCTTGGCGCGCAAGGTCCGCAGCATCCTCGACAGTCCGGCTGATTCCCACCACGAATAGGGCTTTCCCGCGCATGGTCCCCGGAAGCAGATCCATTCTGGAACTTCCGCTCCTAGGCCGGGGTCACGAAGGGGAGACGGTTCTCCACTCAATTTTTCCACAAACCTGCAGCGTCATTACTCCCGTAACTTCACCGCGACCCGCTGACGCACCATAATAGTCTCCTCATGCTGGACAAACGCAAATCGCAACGCAGGAAAATGGTTTTGCCGGTCAAGGTCCTGATCGACCAAGTCACTCACCTCGCACACACCGTCGACATCACCGATAGCGGGGCGCGACTCGGCGCCTTGCGCACGCAGTTGCAACCTGGAATGATCATAAGCTTGCAACGCGGATCGCAGAGGGCAAAGTTCCAGATCGCATGGGTTCGTCAGCTTGCGCCCAATGAACTTCAGGCGGGCGTTGAATCCTTGCAGCCCCAGAACAGCTTCTGGGGCGTAGACCTGTCCCCTCGAGGCCCGGAAGTCAAGAAAGAGGCCCAGCAGGCACTTATGACCCTTTTGTCCGGCCGCGCAAAAGCAGCGACCCGAAAATAGCAGGATCCTTTCGGGGAAAATATCCCGCAACATCGTTAGCATGGAGTCTCTTTCAGGCTCTGAAAAATCTGAATTGGGATGGGTCGCTGGGTGTGCCGCCACTGGCGGCCTCTAGGGTCTGGCGTGTGAAAGGGCAAAGAGGACAAACGTGTTCCAGCCAACCACGCCAACGTAGAACAGGTTGACAACCCACACCAGCTTCCGTACCCGCATGGCAATCAATACAGCGATCACCTTACTGCATAGGACACCACCCGTGGGGCCAAGAACTACAGTGAGGTGCCCCACCAGCGGATTCACTTCGAAGGCGCCAAAATGAAACGCGACCAGCGTGGTCACCAGATCAAGTACCTGCAATACGATGAAGCTGGATTTTGTCTGTAGTAGTTTCACGATCCCATTCCCCCGAGAGGTTCAAATCGGAACGCCACTCGGAAAAAATCATTTTCTCTGAAACACTGACCGCTGCCTAGTAACTTTGGTACGCATTTCTCATCGGCAAGGTACTGCTGGCGCGGTTTGTCCGCCTCTAGGCCTCTTCGGCTGATGGAGGTCGGGAGCGAATCGACTGAGCTGGTTTCCTCAAAACGAGCCTCCACCCGGGAGTTTCGGGAGTTTCGGTATTTGACTGTGGGGCAGCGGTCGGTTACGCTTTCATCGTTCGCGGAGGTGCCGGCAGGTGAACAAACAAGTTCTTCTCGGAATAAGCGCAATCGTCGCCCTCACTCCCTTAACTGCCTTTGCCCAGGCAGCGGCGGAGTCCGCTTTGACCAATGCTTTGTCATCCTCATCAACAATCAAGGCTGGATCCGCCTTGAACCACGCCTTGAACCAGGGTGGCGCGCAGTTGGGTGCCCGTATTCAAGAACGGACGTCAGGCCCGCTGCATCTTGGAGTGCAACAAAGCACGCCCAGGTCGCAACTGAGAAACCAGGCTCGGCAAAGTCAGGCAGCCGGTAACTTACGCGTGGGCTCCACGCCGGGCACGGGCGCCATTTTCATCCAGGGTGGCCAAGTTGTCTGCTCGCCTTCCGCTTCGGTCAGCCAGCCTTCGCCCGTTAAAACCACCCCGGGACCAGCCACCACAAACTGTCGCGGCAAAGCATTGGCATCCAACTCCGGAAATCAGGACAAGTACAAGTCATTCGTCACCCTGCCTCCCCCGAGGTAGAAGGGCCGGCACTCGAAGCCGTTCAGCGTACGACCGAACCGTCAATACGCACCTTCCCCTACCGAGGATTGTAGAATTCATCCAACCCAGGTTGCGCCGCGCAGGCTTTTAAGGTTGATTCCGGAGCGAGGCCGCCGACGGTTTAGGAGAAGAGTTGAGACCGGTCTGAACAGGTGAGCGAAGATGAGTGGGAGACTTGCAGGAAAAATTGCGTTGGTCACGGCGGCGGCCCAAGGCATCGGACGCGCAACCGCAGTCGCCTTCGCCGACGAGGGAGCCACGGTGTGGGCTACCGACATTAACGAGACCGTGCTCAAGACGCTGAACCATGAACGGCCCGGCATTCGCGTCCGCCGGCTGGATGTCCGTGAGTCGCAGGATGTTGACAATATCGCTGCCGAGCTGGGAGCGCTCGACGTGCTGTTCAATTGTGCTGGGTTCGTTCATCACGGAAGCATTCTCGATTGCAAAGAAAAAGACTGGGACTTCTCCTTCGATTTGAACGTCAAGTCCATGTATCGTACCTGCCACGCTTTTCTGCCGGCCATGCTGCAAGCGGGCAAGGGCAGTATCATTAATATGTCATCGGTCGCGTCCAGCATCAGAGGAGCGGCGAACCGCTTCGTCTACGGAAGCACCAAGGCGGCCGTGATCGGACTGACGAAAGCAATCGCTGCCGACTTTGTTCGCCAAGGCATTCGTTGCAATGCCATCTGCCCGGGAACCGTGCACTCCCCTTCGCTGGACCAGAGAATGGCAGCCCAGGGTGACGTGGAAAAAGCCTACGCTGATTTCGTTGCGCGACAACCCATGGGCCGATTGGGACGTACCGAGGAGGTTGCAGCTCTGGCCGTCTATCTGGCCTCTGATGAATCCGCCTTCACCACGGGCCAGACCCACATCATCGATGGCGGCTGGGCGATTTGACGACACCGCCGTCAAACAGCAGTCGGTTTGGGAAAGAAGCCGCACCGCAATTCCAGAGCGCGCTTAACACCGACTGGCTGGGAGGGGTCGTGCTGCGTGACATCGGCGTGGCCTACGGAAGAGCCGCCTCGCGCAACCCTCTCTACTCGCGCTACCTCAGGAAATGAAGTACCGATTCGCCGGGTTCCACTGACGTGTATCGTATTATGTTGGTCCAACCGCCAACAGACTTCGATGCGGGTCTGGACTCGCGGGCTCAAAGCTTGACGGGGGAGCGCTCGGGGGAACGGCGGGGCGGGACTTGCTGAGCCAAGACACCTGAATCGAGGACGACCGCATTGCTGCGCTGGCGAATCGCCATCCTGGTTAGCGTTGCTATCGCGATCAGCTATCTCGATCGCCAGACCCTTCCGGTTGCCGTTCACGCGATCGGGAAGGACATTCCGCTTTCCAATCAGCAATTTTCGGCTCTTCAATCGGCATTCCTGCTCTCCTACGCGCTGATGTACGCCGGCGGAGGGAAGCTGGCGGACGCTCTCGGCACGCGGCGAGGATTCGCCGTCATCATGACTTTCTGGTCGCTGGCCAATGCCAGCCATGCCCTGGCCACCAGTTTCGCGATGCTCATGGTGAGCCGGTTTCTGCTCGGTATGGGAGAAGGCGGAGGCTTTCCCGCGGCCACGCGCGCGGTTGCGGAATGGTTTCCGGCGAGAGAACGAGCCACCGCGATGGGGATCATCAACGCGGGCACGGCGGTGGGGGCGGTGATCGCGCCTCCACTGATCGCCGTTGTGCTGAGCTATTCCAACTGGCGATGGATTTTCGTGCTCACCGGAGGCTGCGGGTTGCTCTGGGTGTGGTGGTGGAGCCGGTCGTATTTTTCGCCGGAGAATCATCCCGCCCTGAGTCCAGGCCAGCGCGAACAATTTGTTTTCTCCTCTGGTTCTTCTGTTTCCTCACAAAAACCCCGCTGGGTTGATTTGCTTCGAATTCGTGAGTCCTGGGGGTTGGTGAGCGCCAAGTTCCTGAGCGATGCGGCTTGGTACTTCTATCTTTTCTGGCTTCCGAAATACCTTTACGACGCGCGTGGATTCGACCTCAGAGCAGTGGGCACGTATGCGTGGATTCCTTACGCCGCCGCCGGAGTTGGTTGTCTTCTCGGCGGCTGGTTCTCGAGCTATCTGGTGAGCCGCGAGTTTTCGCTGGGGGTAGCCAGAAAGTTGGCGCTCGGGCTGAGCGCGGCGGTGATGCCGTCCATCCTTCTGGTTCCGCGGCTTCCCGTAGCCTGGGCTCTTGTGATATTCAGTTTGGCGTATTTCGGACAGCAATCTTGGTCCACTCTGGTGATGGTTCTTCCCACCGACCTATTCCCTGCTAACGTCGTCGGTTCGGTTGCCGGCTTGGTGGGCTTTGGAGGCGCGATGGGCGGAATTGCGTTTGGACAACTAGTCGGGTATCTGTTGGACCACGGCTTGGGCTACGGTGTGGTGTTCACCTTGGCCGGCACTTTTCATGTCGCTGCTTTCGTGGTCATTCTCGCTACAATTCCTGCGATCCCGTCTTTGGCCGTGGAACGAAAACTGGATTATCTCGGAGCTCGATGAGAATTCTCGATGAAAATTAGAGACATTCGTACCCGCGTAGTTCGCTGGCGTGGAAAAACTACTCCTTTGCCGCCCCACTTTTGTACCAACCCCATGGACGTGCTGGAGCTGCCTGAAGCTTCGATGCAGACGTTCACCTTCCATGGATGGCTTGTGGTCGAAATCTTCACCGACGATGGCCTGGTGGGAATCGGCAATGCCGCGTTGGCGCCCCAGGTCACGAAACAAGTGATCGACCTCTATCTCAAGCCTCTATTGATCGGTCGCGACCCGTGGGACAGCGAATTCCTTTGGCAAAACATGTTTCGCAAGACCATGGCTTTCGGCCGCAAGGGAATCGGGATGGTTGCGATCAGCGCCGTTGATATTGCCCTGTGGGATGTTCTGGGCAAGTCTGCTAAGCAGCCCGTCTATCGGCTGCTCGGGGGCAGAACCAAGCCGCGCATTCCGGTTTACGCCAGCCGGCTGTATAGCGTCGAACTGAGCGATCTCGAGGCCGAAGCGAAACGCTACAAGAAAGAAGGCTACAAGGCGATGAAGCTGCGTTTTGGCTGGGGGCCAGTGGACGGCGCCGCCGGCATGCAGCGCAATCTCGCCCTGGTTCGCACCGTGCGTGAGGCGGTGGGCGACGGCATCGACGTCATGGCTGACGCCTATATGGGCTGGACTCTCGACTATGCAAAACGAATGCTGCCGCTGCTCGAGGCGTTTAACCTGAGGTGGTTGGAAGAACCCGTCATCCCCGATGACATACACGGATACGCCGAACTGAAGTCGTACGGGAGAATTCCGATTGCCGGGGGCGAACACGAGTTCACAGCGTACGGTTTTCGCGACCTGCTGGAAGCCCGCGCGCTGGACTACATCCAGTTCGACACTAATCGCGTAGGCGGCATCACCCAGGCTCGCAAAATTGCCGCGATGGCGGAAACATATTCGGTCCCGGTGATTCCTCACGCCGGCCAGATGCACAACTATCACGTCGTCATGGCCAGCTTGAACTCACCCATGGCCGAGTATTTTCCCGTCGTCGACGTAGAAGTTGGTAACGAGCTGTTCTGGTACATTTTTAACGGCGAGCCTAAAGCAAAGGACGGCTTCATCGATCTCGATGAGAGTGCCCCAGGCTTGGGCCTGACGATCAACGACTCTGCGCTCGAAGAGTTCGAAGTCATTGAGTGAATTTCGAAGACCAGGAAACAATCCGATTTGATGACCCGGCTTATTCAGATCAGACGAGGCGAGGTGCGGCGAGTGGCAAGCGTGGAGGAGCCACAGCTCCGGCTGCTTGATGGTTGCTGCTCGATTTACGAACTGGCCAATTTAGCCCTCGCCAAAGGCTCGAAGCTGAGCGAAGCGGTAGGACAGAGGGCGGCGGGCGATCGGCTCGATTATGACCCTATCTACCGTGGACAATCGGAATGGCGGATTCTGCCGCCGATCGATCATCCCGACGAGCCCGCTCGCTGCTTGCTTTCCGGAACCGGACTGACCCATCTAGGCAGCGCTCGCAACCGCCAGAGTATGCACGCTACGAGCGAAGAGAAACTAACCGATAGCATGAGAATGTTCCGGTCAGGAATCGAAGGAGGCCGCCCGGCACCAGGATGTATCGGGACACCACCGGAGTGGTTTTACAAGGGTACGGGCGCCGTCCTGCGCGCGCACGGCGAGGCGCTCGAAAGTCCGCCCTACGCGCAGGATGGTGGCGAGGAAGCGGAGATTGCGGGCGTCTATCTGATTGCTCCCGACGGCCAACCTCGCCGTATCGGAATGGCGGGCGGCAACGAGTTTTCGGATCATCGTTTCGAAAAGACTAACTATCTCAACCTGGCGGGCTCGAAGTTGCGCACCTGCGCGCTCGGTCCCGAGTTGGTGGTTGATCCTGTCTTCGAGTCGGTGCCTGTCGAGGTGAAGATTGAACGCGCCGACAGTGTACTTTGGTCGAAAGCATTCCGCAGCGGGGTGGCGGAAATGTGCCACAGCCTGGAGAACATTGAACATCATCATTTCAAATTTGAAGCTCATCGCCGTCCCGGAGACGTCCACGTTCATTTCTTTGGAACCGACTGCCTCAGTTTTTCAGACGGCATCCAATTGGCGGACGGAGATGTGATGCAAGTCGCAATTGAGGGTTTCGGGCGTCCGTTGCGAAACCCGGTTCACGTCGCCGGGCCGCCGGACCATATCATCCGTGCGACCCCCTTGGGGTAAGGGACTCGAATGTCAAAACCACGTATGGCAATTCTCGGACTCGGAATTATGGGGGCCGGCATGGCGAGCCGCTTGCTCTCGGCAGGGTTTCCCGTCGCCGTTTACAACCGTAATCCAGACAAGGCTGGGCCATTCTCCAATGCCGGCGCCTTGGTCGCAGGTTCGCCGCGTGAAGCGGCATCCCATGCTGAAATCATCATCAGCATGGTTGCGGATGACATTGCTTCCCAAGGTGTCTGGCTGGGTGAAAATGGCGCCCTGGCGGGCGCCGCTCGCGGATCGCTGTTGATTGAATGCAGCACTCTTACCGTGGGTTGGATCAAGGAGCTATCGGCGGCTGCGATGCAGCGAGGATGCGAGTTTCTCGATGCTCCCGTCACCGGCACCAAACCCCATGCGGCCTCGGGCGAGCTTCTGTTCTTGGTGGGAGGCTCGGCCTCGGCACTTGCCACGGCGCAGCCCGTGCTCTCGGTGTTGGGTCGCGAAACAGTTCATCTGGGTCCCACCGGAAGCGGCGCGCTGCTCAAGCTGATCAACAATTTCATGTGCGGCGTGCAAGCGGCTTCATTTGCGGAAGCAGTGTCGTTGATCGAGGCGGGCGGGCTTGACCGCGCGAAAGCCGAGGCCGTTCTCACCAGTGGCGCTCCGGGAAGCGGAATCGTCAAGAGAGCCGCAGCCAGCGCGGCCGCGAACGACTTCACCCCCAATTTCCGCCTGCGTCTGATGGCGAAGGATCTCGGATACGCGATCGATGAAGCCTCTCATCGTGGACTTCAGTTGCAAACCGCCAGCTCCGCACTCGCCTTGTTCAAACAGGCGATTGTGAAGGGTCACGGCGATGAGGATTTTTCCGCCGTGGTTAAGGCAACCCAGCAGAAGTAAGGGTGAGGCTATTCCCACACCATCCGGATCAGGGAAATTCCTTGCCTGGGCAAAGTCAATTGCAGATGCGCCGTGCCCTGGGCAATCGGCTCCCACGCCGGAGAAGTTAGAAGCTGCAATTGTCCTGCGCGCTCCAGTTGTTCGTACTGACCCGCAGTCGGCGATGGTGGCGATCCCATTTCCTTCCACGCCGCGAAGGCGTTGCTGTGCGTGGAATCGATGCGGAAGTGTTCCACCAAACTACGGTTTGTTTTCGCGGGGAACCCGCTGACGGCCAACTCAACCCGAGCCGGGGCAGCCGGAAGATCATCGTCATGATAGTTCCAGATCAGGATCTCGACTTCATGTTCCTTTCGTCCCGCGATCACATTGAGGTCGGGCCGTCCGCCAACTCCGTCGTGCACAACTTCCGCGGAAGGCAGCGCTCCTGAACTGGCCGCCTTAACGCGGTCGCTGCCCAATAACCCAAACATCCGGAAGGCGTTCAGGACTGGCTTGTCGATCCCGTTGGTAGCCAGCGTGCGAAAGCCCTCAAAATATGGCTGGCCTTCGAATTCAAATGCCCAAGTCACCGCCCCCATGAAGTTGATGCGCTCACGGCTGGCGAGAAAGAAAATGTTATTCAGAGTCTCGGCCGTATAGGCCGCGTACAAAGGGCCGTTGCGATATGAATTCTGCGGGTTGCTCCGTGCCGAGCAGGCCGCACATCCTTCCGGGTCCGATTCTCCCAGAATGATCGGCGTCCCGCGCCATTCCGGAAAAGACGCGACGATTTGAAAGCCTCGCTCAATGGCCGCCAACTGACGGGCGATTCCCATCTGCACATGATCGCCTTGCCACTTGGGTGATCCTTTGGGATGAAAGCTGATGAAGTCCAGCCGCGAACCTGTCTTTCCGCTCACGTAATTTTTCTGATGCGCGCAATGATCGAGAAACAATCGCAGGAATTCCGCCGCCTTGGGATTGCCCGGGCCTGTGCTGTCCGGACCGCCGACACGAGCCTCGGGAAGTGCGCGCAAGACCGCGTCGACAGTGAAATCGTAAAGCTTGAAATATTCTTCCGGCGGCCCCTGCCAGTAATCGATGTCGGGCTCATTCCAAACTTCCCACAGCCAGGCCTTCACCTCGGCAGCGCCGTAGCGCTCACCAAGGTGATGGACAAACTGAAATACGACTTCCGACCATCTCGGATAATCCTTGGGCGGATACGCCCAGCCGGTATAAATCGCGCCGTGGGGAAAGTTATGGCGATAAGGTTCGGGATGCGTGGACAGCGCCTGGGGCATGAAACCAATTTCCACCAGCGGCTTGATTCCTGCTGCATGAAAGGCGTCGAAAATGCGATCCAGTATCTCCCAGCTGTAGACGGGGTTTCTCGCTGCATCTTCCGTGTAAACGTTGGTAGATCCCCATTTCAAGGAGGCGGAACCGTCGCCCGTAGTCAGCAGATTATGGACGCGAACATAGGCGGGGGTGGGACCAAGCGCCGCCAGTTCGCCGAGCAGCTTTTTACCATTCGGGGCGTAACTGTAGTTTGGCTCGTCATATCCGAAATAGTTCCAGATGGCCGGCAGTGGCCCCTGGGATTGATCGACGTGGACCTGAATGTTTACGCTCTCTGGACCTGGCTGCGCCCAGGAGGGACCCACCAGCATGAGAAAGACAGTTGCCCAAAAAAGGGAGGCGAAGAGCAGCTTGCGGAGATGACGAGCTTGTACCCGTGCTGCAGAGATGAAATATCTAAAGCCGATCGTCATAGGAAGCTTTGAAGGCGATGCACTCAGCAGCTATCCGGCTCAGCGGACCGTAAGTCCCGATGACAATATCACACAACTTGCCCCGCCCTGCACGTCTGGTATTTCCATCCGATCACACCAGCTATGGGTTTCTCGCAGCCTACTTCCGGGTCCTCTCTTGTCAAAAGCTGAACTTGAGCGCCAATTGGATCAACCGCGGCGACTGGGCCGCCAGAATGTGATTAAAAGTTGGAGAGCTGATGTCACTGTCAGGAAGGCGGAAATTCGTATGGTTGAGGATGTTGAAGAACTCCGCGCGGAACTGAAATTCCTTTGACTCGGCCATGCGGATGTTCTTGAAGGCGGAGAAGTCCCAATTTGCGTATCCCGGCCCTTGCGCGATATTGCGGCCTGCGGTTCCGAATTGCTGTACCGGCGAGTTGGGATCGTGGATGACCTGCTGAAATGCGTTCTTGTTAAGCCAATCATTGGGGGTGCGAGGGCCGGAGTTCGGATTCTGTCCGGCGACCAGGTTGGGCCGGTTGGAGAAGAATCCGCTAATTTCCGGCGCCGAGCCTTGCACGGAAAAGTCGGTCGAATCAAACACGGTGAAGGGAGTACCGCTCATCAAGGTTGCGATTCCGTTTACCTGCCAGTTGCCGAGAATCTGTTGGTACCAGGCGTGAGGTTGTCTCCAGAAGGGGAGGCTCCACTGATAACTCAGCACAAAGCGGTGACGGGAATCGAACAGGGAGCGACCCCGTTCCGCGGCCAGATCAAAGGGGTTTTGCGCCAGGTCATTCTCGCCAGCCACTGGTTTGGAGGCTGAACCGGTCATGTTGAATGAAGAAGCGTCATCAATGGATTTGGAGTATGTGTAGGAGGCCAGAAACGAAATGCCATGACTGAAACGTTTGCTGAGGCTTGCCTCGAGTGCGTTGTACGAAGAATTGGCGATGCCCTCGATAAAACCCGTGGAAGAGTAGGTGCAGGGAGGAGACGCAGGATCGAGCGTACACCCGGAATGAATCCGCCGCTGGTCAGCGTTGTCGGAGGTGGATATCGGCTTGCCGCCGGCGTCCACGCCCGGAATGTAGATGGCCGGATTCGCTTCCACGAAGCGCGGCAGCTTGGTCCCCTTGGTCCCTACATAGCCGATTTCGAACAGAAGATCGGAGCGAAAAGATCTTTGAATGTTCAGGTCCCAGTCCTGCGCATAGGGCAGAGGCAAGTTCGGGGCCAGGGTCAGATTCGTGAGCGGGGTTGCGAACTGTCCGCTCACCGGAGGGTTGCCGTTAAATGGATCGGAAAAGTTCGGAACACTGATTTGTAGTGTCTGCAGATAAGGAGGGGCGCTGATCGGCGACTGCAGGGGCCCGCCCTGACCCGTGTAGTAGGGCTCGTAAAAGACTCCGTATGCGGATGTCACCAGCCACGTGGCGCTGCCCGTGGGGTCCCAGGCAAAGCCCAGGCGTGGCGCGAAGCCCTTCTTGAACGTGGGGATCAAGCCTGCAGGCACACCCTTGTCTCCGGGATAGAGCAGTCCGTCAGGAGCATCGGGAACCACGGTGGACTGTCGTCCCGGAATCCAAAGAGTTTGCCGATTCTTGATTTCGGTATAGGGGAACGGCAGGTCATAACGCACGCCCAGGTTCAAGGTTAGGCGCGGTGTGACTTTGAATGTGTCCTGAACGTACGAGTTCAAGGCGTTCCCCCTGATGCCACGTGAAAAATCACCCCGGCCCTGGAGAAAGAAGACAGGCTGGCCAAACAGAAAGCTGGCGAACGCATTGGGCACCACCGGAAACGGTGCGAAAACAAAGAAGCCATTGCTGGCAATGCTCTGCAGCACGTTAACTTGCAGGTGCTGGTACCCGCCTCCGAATTTAAATTCGTGCCTCCCGTGAACCCAGCTCAACGAGCCGGAATAGTCAAAAGCATTCTCAAAGGTGTTGCGCGGCCCGGTAATCGGATCGCCGACGGTGGTGTAACCATTTACCTGGATGAAGGGGGGGCCGACCGCAAGCTCCAAGCTCGGGTCGTATTCGAAGCCGAGGCTGGCGGGGGTAGTGTGGTTCGTGCGCTCGCCGTAAAGGAATTTGTTTCGCAAGTATGAGAAACGGAAAACACCGATCATGGAAGGAGAGAAGGTATGAGCCTCCTGGGCGACGAAATTCTGCGCCCGCTGCTCTTGCCCGACGGGAAAGCCCGGCACGCTAGCTCCAGAGGTCGGGATGGGGTTGAATTGTGAGCCGTCGCTGATCGTGTAGCGGAAGTTGAGAATGTCGGAGGCTGTCAGATAATGGTCCAGCCGCACACCATACTGGTTCGAATCCTGGCGCACGATTTGCGTCGAGGTAAAGATGTTGGTTCCGGTGTTGGGCAGTGGAAAATAATTCAAGAGGCCCTGGGAGATTGGATTGACGGTAGACAGATCGAACTGGTTGTTGGGATAAGGCTGGTTGAGAAAAACATTGAAGAGCTGGTGGTTGGGGTTGTTGCAGAAGCCCCCGGTGAAGCCCTCCGTGCAAACCGTCGAAAAGTCACCCTGCCGCTCAAGCAGCGAAGGCACGGTTGACGAATCTGTTTCACCCTGGCGGTTGCGGAAACCTTCGTAATATCCGAAAAAGAAGGTCTTGTCTCTGCGGATGGGACCACCGATCGTCCCGCCAAATTGGTTCTGTTTCAGAGGCTCGGTTGTGGCCGCGAAGTAGTTGGTCGCGTCAAGAGTGTCATTGCGCAGGAATTCCCATAGCGCTCCGTGGAAACTGTTGGCGCCGGAACGGGTGATGATGTTGGTAGTAGAACCCAGGCTCTGCCCGAACTCGGCGCTGGCGTTGTGGGTGAGAATCTTGAACTCGGTGATGGCATCCACGGGCGGCTTGAGAACGAATCCGCCATCCACGCCGTTAAAATTATTCGCGCCGTCGATCAGGAAGTTATTGGACTCGGGCCGCTGGCCATTCACCGCGTATGCCTGGCCCGCGCGCAGCGATCCTCCCGCTTCCTCTAGACCGGGGGTGAGGGGCACAACGCCGGGCTGAAGCAAGCCAAGCTGAGTGAAGTTGCGGCCGTCCAGGGGCAGGTCTAGAACTTCGCGCCCCGAGACGGTTTTGCCCAGGCTGGTCACTGTCCCTTGAATCAGTTGCGCGTCCGCCATCACCTGAACTTGCTGGGTCTCGGCGCCCACCACGAGACGAACGGGAATGGTGGCGGTCTCGTTTACGTTCAGGATAATGCCCTGCTGAACATACGTCTGGAAGCCCCGGGCCTCGACTTGCAGCTGGTAGTGGCCGACCGGCAGCTCCAACAGGACATACGCTCCGCTGTGATCTGTCATCGCGCTGCGTGTCAGGCCAGTCTCGGTTTGTCTTGCGCTCACGCTGGCAGATTGCACCACGGCGCCGCTGGGGTCCAAGACCGTTCCGCGAACACTTCCTGTGATCTGTTGCGCGAAAACGTTCACGCCGGCGGCCACCACAACCATTAAGCACACCAGTTTCCCGACAGGGTGCACGAGTTGCTGCCTTTCAAGTCTGGGATACATGCAGAGCAGGTGCCAACTTAATGAGGTAGCTCAAGGCTGGCAATCCTATAAAAACACTAGAGCCTCGCCGAGCATGGACGTGTACCATGTGCTGCCGGAGCATGTGCTGCCGGAGCAAGCGCGTCTGAACCTTTTGGAATGACCAGCGAAAGCATGACCGCTGCCGCAGCCAACGAGTTGCGGAGGGAACTGGGTATAGCTTCGGCGACGGCCGTGGTGGCCGGTGAGTGTATTGCCGTAGGAATCTTCCTCACGCCTGCCGGCATGGCGAAAGCGCTAGGCTCCCCCATGTGGCTGTTGCTGGTCTGGCTGCTGGTAGGCGGGATGACCATGAGCGGCGCGCTTTGTTTTGGAGAGCTTGCCGGCCGCTTCCCGCGCGCGGGAGGAAGCTACGTTTACCTGCAAGAAGCTTTCGGCAGTCGTGTGGCGTTCCTCTATGGATGGATGTGTCTGCTGGTTATGGATCCCGGGCTGTCGGCCTCTTTGGCCACGGGGACTGCGTCCTACGCCGCTTACATCTTCCATTGGACACCTGCAATCGCCAAATTGGCGGCTATGGCCGCAATTTGGGCGCTTTGCATGCTCAACATTGTGAGCATCCGCCTGAGCGCGAGCTTCATGCGCTGGATCACCTGGCTCAAGTTGAGCGTACTGGGACTGCTGACGGTTTGGGCGGTCGTGTTTCGTCTAGGCTCGTGGTCGAACTTTGTGCCTTTCGTAGCCCAGCGCCCAGGCTCAATGCCGTTGATGGCAGGCCTGGCAATCGCGATGGTGGGAGCGTTTTACTCCTTCGGCGGCTGGTGGGAAGTCAGCAGAATCGCGGGCGAAGTGCGCGATCCGGGCCGCACCTTGCAGCGCGCCCTTGTCCTTGGCGTCATCGTGGTGACTGCCGTCTATGTTCTGATCAGTGGAGTTTTCCTGTATCTGCTTCCGCTGGAGAGAGTCACTTCCAACGAAACCTTTGTGGCTCAGGCGGGATCGGTTCTATTTGGCCCGGCCGGCGGAGTTGTCTTCGCCGCGATTGTCGTGGTCTGTGTGCTGGGGAGTTTGGCAGGGTTCACCATGTCGGCGCCGCGGGTTTACTATGCAATGGCGAAAGACGGACTCTTCCTCGAGGCGGTGGGGCGCGTGCATCCACGATATGGTACGCCCGCCGCTGCCATCGCCGTTCAAGGGGCGATCGCGACGCTGCTGGTTTGGGTGAGCAGCTTTCAACAGATCATTGCCTATTTCATTTTCGTCGCGGTAGCATTTCTGGGGCTGACGGTAACCGGCCTTTTCAGGTTGCGAGGACGGAACCGTGGAGATGCAACTGCCATCTGGACTCCGGGGTACCCATTCACGCCGCTGGCCTTTCTGACGCTGGTAGCGCTGTTACTGGTGATGGTTGCGGCTCACAGTCCGCGCGAAACGATTTTGGGAATTGTGGTGGTGTTGGCCGGCGTACCGGCTTATGCGCTGTTTCGCCGCCGCCCGCCTGAGGTGAAAGAACGCGAATTGGTTGAGGTAGATTGAAGCTATGGCGGACGAAAAGAAGGGGATGGTTCCAGAGGCAGGGTCGGCCTCGAAAAAGCCGACTACGAAGATCCGGATCACCGAAGATGCTGAAGCCACGGGTGAGACCGCCGCCGCCTACGATTTCTGGCGCGCCGGCTCTGGGAGGCAACAAGTACCCGGCATCATCAAGTGTTTCGGCGCGCGTCCGGATTTCCTGCGCCAGGTAGTCGGATTCTCCAACACCGTTCACTTTTCCGAGGGACACCTCTCGCGCCGGCACAAAGAAATGATCGCGAGCTATGTCTCCTACCTGAACCGGTGCCCGTATTGACTGGATAGCCATGCTTACTTCCTGCGGGTTCAGGGAGCAACCGATGAATGCGTAGCAGCGGTTCTGGAGGGCAAGTTGGACGAGGCGGGCCTTACGGAAGCGGAGCGCGTCCTCATGGAATACGTGAAACTCATTACCCATGCCGCTTCCCGCTCCACCGCCGAGGATGTTGAGAGACTCCGGGCCGCGGGCTGGAAGGAAGCGCAGATTGCAGAGGCCGTGTACGTCACGGCATTGTTCGCCTTCTTCAATCGCGTCGCCGACGCCTTCGGCATTCCCTCCCAAAACTATCTCTCGACGGGGAAATTGACGCCTTAGGGACAGTTCCGCCACTACTCGCCTAGGGGCGGGTGCCCCCACCCGCCCCGCCGAGCAAAGCTCGGCACTTTGAGGCCTGGCCAGCTATGCCTCCGAGTTCCAGGCGAGCCTTGCGCGCCTGCCCCGGAGGGCGACACCGGCCTAGGCGGTTCAGAGAAATTTCGAGCGCTAGTATCAGTGCGTCTTCACAATCGGCACCA
>Ga0070706_100001935_pt1 | contig 21347 bp, 21 predicted proteins | sample KBSK5501metaG_FD_65476 | JGI IMG/M metagenome (GOLD analysis project Ga0070706, IMG submission 65476) | Corn, switchgrass and miscanthus rhizosphere microbial communities from Kellogg Biological Station, Michigan, USA - KBS K5-50-1 metaG | ecosystem: Host-associated > Plants > Roots >... | reverse complement strand
CGCCGCCGAGGATGTCCTCGAGGGCCCGGTCCTGGCGCCGCCCCATCATCACCCGCTCGACCAGACGGTCCCGGGACCGGCCGACCGCGTGCCCGAGGGCTGGGAGGACCAGCTCCACTAAGTCTCGCGTCGTCCGACCCACGCGGCGTGACGCTCGGGACCGAATCGGTCCGAACCCGCTGGTGATCCAGCGGCGCGACATGGGATGATCGACAGCCGATGGATTCCGCGGTCGCCTTCGCCCTGGGCATCTTCCTGCTCGCCCTGACGTTCTGGGATCTCTTCGAGACGGTCGTGGTTCCGCGCCCGACTCCCGGTTGGTTCCGGATCGGCCGGTACCTCGTTCGCGGGTCGTGGCGCATCTTCCGAGCGATCCGCGATGGGCGACCGGAGAGGTCATACGACCGACTGCTCGGGCTCTTCGCGCCGGGCGCGACGCTCGCCCTCCTGCTGACATGGCTGATCGCGTTGATCGCCGGCTACGGCCTCCTCCTGTACGCCCTGCGAGACGAGCTGCGACCCGTCCCGCTCGATCTCGGCAGCACGCTCTACTTCGCCGCCACGTCGGTCCTCACCCTCGGGTTCGGCGACATCGTGGCCGAGGGCGCGCCGGCTCGGCTGATCATTGCGACCGCGGCGATCAGCGGCCTCGGCGTCGTCGCCCTCGTCGTGACGTTCCTGTTCTCGCTGTACGGCTCCTATCAGCGTCGCGAGATCCAGGTCGTGGCCCTGCAGGCGGCTGCGGGCGCTCCGCCGTCGGCCGTCGCGCTTCTCGAGACCTACGCCCAGCTCGATCTCGTCGGCCGCCTTCCGGAGCTGTTCGTCGAGTGGGAGCGGTGGGGCGTCGAGGTCCTCGACTCGCACGTCGCCTATCCGCTCCTTGGCTTCTTCCGCTCGAGCCACGACAACCTGTCGTGGATCAGCGCCCTCGGCACCGTCCTCGACGCGTCCAGCCTCGTTCTCACGACGATCCGGGGGGTTCCGCGGGGCGAGGCCAAGCTCTTCAAGCGGGTCGGGGCCCACCTGGTCGAGGACATCTACAACCTCGGGTTCCGGGTCGGCGACCCGACCACGCTGGATCGGTCGGACTTCGACGCCGCGTGTGATCGCCTCGAAGCCGCGGGCTACGCCCTCGCGCCCCGCGAACGGGCGTGGCCGGCATTCCAGGGGGCTCGGACAACCTATGCGCCGCGGCTGGAGGCGATGGCCCGCTACTGGGCGACCCCGGCGGCATCCTGGCTCGGCGATCCGGTCGCGCTCCGGTTGCCGGTCCATCGAACGGACGATCCGTAGGAGCGGGGCCGGGCCGTTGCGGCGGCATCACCCGTCGGACGGATCCGCGGCGATCCGGACCGGGGCGAGGATCGGCTCGAGGTAGATGACCGTTCGGAACGTGAGCGCCGCCCGGACGCGCGCCTCGGCGTCGACGATGGCCTGCGCGATCGCCACCGCGCCCAAGGCGCGGTCGACGACGATGCCGGCCGCGACGACCAGGTCGTCCGGACCGAGATGGATCGTCCGGAGATTGACGACCTCGTCGATGCCCGCGGTCCCGATGACGGCGTCGCGGATCGTCGCCTCGACCTCCGGGGTCGCCGATTCGCCAAGCAGGAGGCTCTGTGTCTCGCGGTTGACGACGAGCCCGATCGCCATCAGCAGGACGCCGATGGCGATGGACGAGATCGCGTCCCAGACCGCGGCGCCGGTGATCGTTGCGAGCCCGACGCCGACGGCCGCCACGGCGATCCCGATGAGCGCGCCGAGATCCTCCAGGAGCACCACGATGAGCTCGGGAGCCTTGGTCGTCCGGACGAGCTGCTTCCAGGTCTGGACGCCCTTTGACGCCCGGCCTGCCCGAACGGTCGTTCGCAGCGACCAGCCGTCGAGCCCGGCGCCGAGCGCGAGAACGGCGAACGCCCACAGCGGGTCGACGATCGGTTCGTCGCTTGCCAGGTGAATGATGCCCTCGAGGACCGCGAGGACCCCGCCGATCCAGAAGACGGTCAATGACACGAGGAAGGCGTACAGATAGCGGTAGCGGGCATGGCCGAAGGGATGACGCAGGTCGGCCGGCCGCGTTGCTCGGCTGGCCCCGACGAGGAGCAGGACCTCGTTGGCCGAGTCGGCAAACGAATGGAGCGATTCGGCCAGCAGCGCCGACGATGACGTGATCGCGAACGCCCCGAACTTGGCGGCGGCCACGACCAGGTTCGCGACGAGCGCGGTGATGACGGCCCCACGCTGGGTCGTCGATGAGGTCGCGGGTGTCGAGGTCAAGGGCGCCGGCGGCACGACGTCGATCCTACGCTCGCGCGGAAGCGTTCCCGCGATGGGGCGTCCCTCGTGGGAGCCGTCGCCGAGCGACCAGAACGGTCGGGCGCGGTCCCGACCGCGGGTGGACCGGCCGGCGGTTCAGGTGAGCTCAGCCGACGCCTGCCCCGGCCATCTCGCGTTTGGGACCCGGCCGGGACACGACAAACCGGCCGATGAATCCGAGCGCCAGGTCGGCCACCTCGCGCCACCCGCTGTCGATCGTCAGGGCATGCCCGCGGCCGGCCACCTTGACGATCTCGGTCACGCCCTCGTTTCGCGCCTGGCGCTTGAACGAGGCGTTCGCGATCGCCCACGGGACGATGTGGTCGAGCTCGCCGTCGAGGATGAGGAGCGGCCCGCGCTCGAGGTTCTTCGTGTCGACCCTGGCCTCGGTCCATGGGTTGATGTTGGCGAAGGCCGCCTGGAACACGGGCTCGCCGGGCGCCGGCACCGCATACGTTTCGTACAGCTGGTGGGCTTCGTCCTCGCTCACCGCATTCGCGAACGCATAGCGGAACTGGTCATACGTGAGCGGCACCGCCCGCCCGCGGTTGAGCGGGTTGGAGAGGACCGGCGAGGCGGATCGCAGCGCGGAGATCGGCAGGGGCAGGACTCCCCGGAACGGCGCCGGATCGATCGCGACCGTGGCGGCCGACAGCCCGCGCCCGGCGAGGATCTGCGCCATCAGGCCGCCGAACGAGTGACCGATCACGGCCGGCTTCACCGTCAGCTCGCGGATGACCGCGTCGAAGTGATCGGCCACATCCTTTACGGATTTCTTGGCGAAGACCTCGGGCTTGGCGTTCGCCTCGGCGACGGTCTCCGGATCGTCCGGCCAGCCGGGCGAGACGGTCGCGTAGCCGGCATCCTCGAAGACTGCGCGCCAGCGGTCCCAGCTGCTCGGGAGGAGCCAGAGCCCGTGGACGAACACGACCGGCGTCCTGCCCGATGCGTTCGCGGCCTCGATCTCCTGCGTCTCGCGTTTCGTGATCGCGGGCATGGCGTCCTCCTTCGCGACTACATACGCATGATGCGCTGATCCCGAGCTATCCGGATTTCCGGGCCGTCGACGCCTCGCACGGACCCGCGACGCAGTGTCGGCCCGCCGACAACCGCCGATTCCGGAGCAACAGGCCGGAATCCGGGGCGTCGTCCAAGCAGCGAGCCGTCGAAGCCGCACCGATCGGTGGGGCGGCGGCTCGGGAGGGAGCTCGAATGAGATCCGCCCTGCGCCGCGCCACGGTTGCGACGCTCCTGTTCGTCTTCGTCGCAGCCGGAACGGCCTCGGCCTCGCCCGGCTCGAGCGGCGACCACGCGAAGCTCTACGACGTGTCCGTCGGCGACTCGCTCGCGGCGAGCGTCCAGCCGATCGGCGATCCGGAGAACCTCTACCGGACAAACGCGGGCTACGCCGAGCAGCTGCTCGCGATCGCCCGGCCGACGTCACCCAAGCTCTCCCTCGTCAAGCTCGGCTGCCCCGGCGAGACGACGACGACGATGATCGCGGGCGGTATCTGCTCGTACGTCCACGGCGCCCAGCTCGACGAAGCGGTCGCATTCCTCCACGCCCATCAGGCGCAGGTCGCGTTCGTGACGATCGACATCGGAGCGAATGACTTCCCGTGCCAGGCCGCCGAATGTGTCCCGGCCGGGGTGGCGGCGATCCAGTCGAACCTGCCGAGGATCCTCGCGGAGCTGCGGGCCGCGGCTGGCCCGGACGTCCCGATCGTCGGGATGACGATCTACAACCCATTCCTCGCGATGTGGTTTCTCGGCCCGGACGGACAGGCGTTTGCGCGGGCCAGCGCGTCGCAGCTGCTCGGACCGGTGAACGGCCTCCTGCGGGCCATCTACGAGGGCTCAGGCGACCGCGTCGCCGACATCGAGCGGGCGTTCTCGTCGAACGACTTCGACACCCAGGTGAACCTGCCGGGTGCCGGATCCATCCCGTTGAACGTGGCCCGGATCTGCATGTGGACCTGGGTCTGCGCGCCGGCCCCGTTAGGTCCGGACAACCACGCCAACGCCGATGGCTACGCGGTCATCGCGCGGGCGTTCGCGGACCAGCTCGGCCTCTGATCGTCGATCCGCCCCGGGGCACGCCCGGGCACCACACGACGGCGGCGATGCGATCATCGCCGCCGTCGCCACGTCTCCGTGCTCAGGCATCCGCCGGCGGGATGTTCTGGTTGCGCCGGAACAGGTTGGTCGGGTCGTACTCGCGCTTGATCGCTGCGAGGCGGTCCCAGGTCGCGCCGGGATATGCCCGGTGGACGGCAGCCGCGTCCTCGTCGACGACGAAGTTGACGTACTTCCCGTCGTCGCCCTGGTTGAGGGCCGCCGCGAAATCCTCCAGCCACGGTGCATGGGCAGGGATGGCATCGAGCGAGCCGACGACCGCTGCCACGTTGACCATGATCGGACCCCGGCGATGGGCGAAGGCCGTCGCCTCGATCGGGACCCGAGCCATCGCGCCGCCCAGCACCCGGAGCTGGGCAACGGCCATCTGAGCGTCGGATGTCCGCATGTGCTCTGCGATGCGATCGAGCATCAGCTGCGCGACGTCCTCGTCGACGTGATCCATGAACAGCGTCCGGTTCGTCCCGATCGTGTGCGGGCCACCTTCCTCGGCCGGGAACATCTCGGAGTAGGCCATCGGCCGGAGGAAGTCCGCGATCGGGGTCGCGAGCGCGCGAAAGGGCGCAAGCGCGCGGCCGCCACCCTCGGCGTCGCCCGCGTACGTCATCAGCGCAAACACGACGAGCTGGCCGTGGATCTCGGCGGGTACGAAGGGCATCGGGGGTGCGGGCATGACGTTCACGATCGCCGACAGCTCCTCGGGCGCCTCGGCGGCCGCGGCGATGAAGCCGGAGATGACCGCCGGCGTCGCCGGCAGGAACAGCATGCCGCCGACGACGCTCGGCAGCTCATGGAGCTGGAACCGGAAGCGGGTCACAACCCCGAAGTTGCCGCCGCCGCCGCGGATCGCCCAGAACAAGGCCGGCTCGTGCTCGGCATCGGTTCGGACGAGCCGCCCGTCGGCCGTCACCACGTCGGCCGCCAGAACGTTGTCGATCGTCAATCCGTACTTGCGGACGAGGAACCCGACGCCGCCCCCTGTGGTGATGCCGCCGATCCCGACGGACCCGGTATCGCCGAATCCGATCACGAGGCCGTGCTCGCCGCACGCGGTCGTCAGCTCGCTGGCCGTCAGCCCCGTCTCGGCCCAGGCGGTCCGCGCCTCGACGTCGATCTCGAGGCCCTTCATCCTTGCGAGGTCGACAAGGATTCCGCCGTCGGTCGTGCCGTGACCCGCGCCGCTGTGTCCGCCACTGCGGACCGCGAGCTCGAGCCCACTCGTCCGGGCCAGGTCGACCGCGCGAGCCACGTCCGCGTCGTTGGCGGCGCGAAGGATGACCGCCGGTCGAGCCGTGTCGTTGTAGATCACCACCCGGGCCTCGTCGTAGCCCGGATCGTCGGGGCCGATCACGGATCCGACGAACTTGGCGCGGAGGCTCGGGATCGAGACGGGGTTGGCGGTCGGCGTCCGGCTCATGGCATCTCCTCGAGGGCCTCGGGATCTCGACGGGAGCTGGCGTGGTATCCCGATGTCGTGTTGACCGATCTGCCGGATCGAACTCATCGGTCCCGACCAGCATCATGATCGACGGCTCCCGCTAGGATGCGTCCATGACCGAAGCAACCATCGACCGAGCCCCATCCACAACCGTCCCTGCCGGCGAGCTCGACGCCCGCCTCGAAGCACATCGGGTCGAGCTGACCGGCTACTGCTACCGGATCCTCGGCTCGGCGTTCGAGGCGGAGGACGCCGTCCAGGAGACGTTCCTCCGGGCCTGGCGCGCCTACGACCGGTTCGAGGGCCGGGCGGCGCTCCGCTCGTGGCTATACCGGATCGCGACGAACGTCTGCTTCGACATGAAGGGCGCCAGCCAACGGCGGGCGCGACCGATCGACATCAACCCGGCGCTGACCGCCGACCAGGCGCTGGGCTCGCCCCTGCCGGAGAGCTCCTGGATCGAGCCGGTGCCCGACGATCGGGCCGTGCCCTCCGGCGGCGATCCGGCCGACGTCGCGGTGGCCCGCGAGTCGATCCGCCTCGCCTTCGTCGCCGCGCTCCAGCACCTGCCGCCGCGCCAGCGCGCCGTCCTGATCCTGCGCGAGGTCCTCCGCTGGAAGGCCGACGAGGTCGCCGAGCTCCTCGAGACGAGCGTCGCGTCGGTGAACAGTGCCTTGCAGCGGGCGCGGGCGACCCTCGCGTCCAAGGACCTCGTCCAGGCCGATCCGACGCCGGCCGAGCTCGACGCCGAGCAGCAGGCGCTGCTCGGTCGGTATGTCGCCGCCTTCGAGCAATACGACATGGAGGCGCTGACGAGCATCCTCAACGAGGACGCCCGCTGGTCGATGCCACCCTACGAGATGTGGCTCCAGACCCATCGCGACATCGTCGACTGGTGCCTCGGGCCGGGCATTGGCTGTCGCGGGTCGCGACTCCTGCCGGTGAACGTCAACGGCTCCCCGGGCTTCGCCCAGTACAAGCCCGATCCCGGCGGCGGCCTTGCGCCGTGGTCCCTCCAGGTCCTCGAGATCGACGGCGACCGGATCGCCGGGATCACGTTCTTCCTCGACACCGAGCGGTTCTTCCCGCTGTTCGGCCTACCCGCCCATCTCTCCGCCTGAGTCGGGGCCGTACCGCAGGATCTCCGTGAGGCCGCACAGCGCGAGCAGCTCGAGGATGGCCGGCGAGGCGTGCTCGAGCCGCATCCGGTGGCGGCTCCGGCGGCCGACCAGGGCGAGCCGGGCGAGAACGTCGACGACCGGCAATCCCGCATCCTCGACCCACCCGAGATCGCACACGACGGTGTCGGCGTGGGGCGTGGCGAAGGCCCCGGAAACGCGCGCGCAGACGGCGTCCACGTCGGCACGCTCGACCGTCCCGCGGAGCCGGATCGTCCGGGGCGGGTCGTCGAGCGGCGTGGACGCGGCATCGGACACTGGGGCGAGTGGCTCGGCCAACCCGCGGACCTCCGTTGCTGCGGCGCTTCCGCCATCGAGACGGCGGTCGCGCCCGAAAGTCATCGGTTCAGGCCCGACCGCGACCGCGGGCAGCTCCATGTCAGCGAAACAGGCGATCATGGCGGCCTGACCGTGGAGGACGAGCGATGAGCTATCCGGACCCGCGCTACCACGGCCCGACCGGCGAGGCCAGTGCGAGCTATCGACCCGCCGACCACGCCCCCGAGCTCACCTACCCGTCGGGTGGCACCGCCCACTACCTCGCGACCGGCGCCTCGACCGAGGGCACGTACGGGCTCTACCGCTGGGTTATGGGCCCCGAGCCGAGCGGGCCCGGCCCGCACTTCCACCGTACGATCACGGAGTCGTTCTATGTCCTGACTGGACGAATCCGGATCTTCGACGGGACCCGCTGGATCGACTCCGGCCCGGACGACTTCGTCCACGTCCCCATCGGCGGGATCCACGGGTTTCGCAACGAGTCCGGAGAGCCCGCCTCGATGCTCCTCCACTTCGCGCCGGGCGCCCCTCGGGAAGGCTATTTCGAAGGGCTCGCGGAATGGGCGCGCACCGGCCGTCCGACCGACGAGGAAGTCGCCAACTTCTACCTTCGCCATGACAACGTCTGGCTCCCGGAGACGGTCGAGCCATCCACCCCTGGAGGACCCGCCCGATGAAGATCCGTGCCCTGCTCGAGCAGAGTGGCAAGACCGCCGTCGGCTTTTCCGTCCCGGAGGACGTCGTCCTGGCCTTCGGGAAGGGCAAGCGGCCACCCGTCAACGTGACGATCAACGGCTACACGTACCGGAGCACGGTTGCCCCGATGGGCGGCGGCTACATGGTCGGCGTGAGCGCCGAGAACCGGGCCGCCGCAGGTGTGCGCGGCGGCGAGACGCACGACATCGATCTGGCCCTCGATACGGCCCCGCGCGAGGTCGAGCTGCCGGCCGACTTCGCCGCCGCACTCAGGGCCGATCCGGCTGCCCGCGCGACGTTCGACGGGCTCTCGCCGAGCAACAAGGGCTATCACGTGTCCCTGATCGGCGGCGCCAGGAGCGACGAGACCCGCCAGCGACGAATCGATAAGTCGATCGCGGCGCTCCATGAGGGCCGCCCCCGCTGACCGGGAGCCCCGGTTCGGCGCCCCTCGCCCGGCGGCCGGCTGACGGCGGCTCGCCGGCGTGGTCGGACGTGTAACACCCGGGCGCGTCGTGCGTCCATTGTCCACGGGCCCAGCCACGACGATCGTGGTCGCCGGGCTCTCACCGGCAACGTCCTCGTCGGCTCCTCGTGGGCCGCTCAGACCTGCCGTCAATCGATCTTCACCTCTGATCCCGACCCAAGGAGTTGCTCAATGCGCGTGTCCCTGCTCCCGGCGTTGATCGCCGGCCTCGGAGCGTTCCTCGCGGCCACCGCCGCCCTCGCCGTCGCCGAGCATGCGACGACCGCAGCCACCGTCTTCGGGTTGGCGGGGGGACTCCACCTGGCGATCGCGGCGGGATTGATCCGCGGCTCGCGGACCGCGGCCGTGGTCGGTGCGATCGTCGGCCTGGTGGACCTTGCCCTCGTCGCCACCGGGCTGGCGTTCATCGTCGGCATCGAGGCGGGCGTCGGGCTCGATCTCGGTACGAACTGGTTCGCGCCGCTCAACGGCTACGCGACGATCATCGTCGCGATCGCGATCGCCGCGGCGGCGGCGGCGATGGTGGCGACCGGGCTTCGGGCAGTGCGGTCACGAACCCCAGAGGCGGCTCCGGCCGTCTGACGTCCGGCCGGGTCGTCGTCGCTCGGTCGGGCGGACGGCGGCCCGGATCGTCGTTTCGGTCAGGCCCCCGGGTCAGCCGATCGAGAGACGGACGAACGCGTCGACGTCGACGCGGGGGTGCCCGGCCGTGCCGGCGACGACGATCTTGATCGTGTGGCTTCCGACGGCCGACCAGCTGCGGGCGAAGACGATTGCCCGTGGATGAGTCGACGTCGCGCGAAGGCTGACCGACCGGGCGAATGCGCCGTCGATGTAAACCCAGGCCGCGCCGCGATTCGTTCCCATCGTGGAAACCCAGGCGACGCTCGTACCCGTGAAGCGGAACGTTGCCGAGGCGCCTGTGGTCGTCGCGTAGCGGACGGTCCCACCCGACGCGGTTGTCGAGCCGGCCGTGTGCCATGTGCCCGTCCACGTCACGGCCCACGACGACTGCTGGGTAACGCTCGCGCGGACCAGGTCCCCGGCGAGCCAGTCGCTCCAGTTGGCCGCGCCGTCGACGGCTCGGACGCGCTGACGCGCAGTGCCTCCGAACGGGATCGCGCTGTCGGCCGCCATCGCGGCGGCGGTCACCAACGATGTCGAGGCCCATGGGCCACCGTTCACGCTGCGCTGGAGACCGGTCGCCGCGATCCCGCTCGGATCGGTCGCCGCCCACGAGATCCGGGTTGGCACGGTCGACGTCCCGAGCACTCGGCCGGTCACGAGTCGGGTCACCGGGATCGCCAGGGTCGGCGGGATGCCGTCCGCGATCACGAGGTTCAGCCTGGTCGATCGGGTGATCCCGTCAGCGGTCCCACTGATCGTCAGCGGGTACGTCCCGACCGGGGTGGCCGCCGGGTCCGACGGGGTGGTCAGCGTCAGGGCGGCCGCGTTGGAGGCGACGGGATTCGCGTCGAAGGACCCCGTCGAGCCGGCGGGCAGCCCGGTGACGACGAGTGCGACATCGGAGGTGAAATTCGTCCGGATGATCGCGACGTTCGCTGCGGAGCTCGTGCCCTGCTTGACGGCGCCTGTCGGGATCGACGCCGCGAGCTTGAAGCTCGAGAAGGCCTGGGTCCCGAGATCGGCGCCGTTGAACCGATCGAGATCGACGCGTCCCGAGATGCCCGGGACCGAGCCGTCGCTCGTGTACTGCCAGAAGGTCCAGCCGTGGCCGCCCCAGTTGTTGGCCGGGATCGTCGGGCTCGTGACGCCCCAGTGAGCGATCCAGAGCGTCTTGTATCCGGCGTCGGCGAGGGCGTGGCTGTCGCCCATGTAGTTCTTCCAGAAGTTCGGGCTCGTGTAGATCATCGGCCGGGCGCCGACCCTGGCCGTGACCTCGTCCAAGAACGACGTCACCCAGGCCTGCAGGGCGGCCACGCTGAGCCCGCCGCTGTCCTCGAGATCGAGCGCGGGCATCAGGTCGCCCGCCCCGAGGTTCGCGACGGCCGCGAAGTGGTCGGCCTCGATGATGGCGTCATTCGGGTTCGCACCGGGCCGGGCGAAGTGGTAGGCGCCGGTCCACAGCCCGGCCGCCTTGGCCTTGGCGTGGTTCGTCGCGTAGAGCGGGTCGACGTAGAGGGTGCCGTCGGTCTGGACCAGGCCATCGGTGGCCTTGATGATGGCGAACTTCTTGCCGGCGCCGGCGACGGCCGTCCAGTTGATCGTGTTCTGCCAGTGGCTGACGTCGATCCCCTCGAGGGTCGTCGCGACGGCGTCGGCGCCCGAGCTGAACCGCGTGGATGCGGGCCCTGCCGCGGCGCCCGACGCCGCCGGGGCCATGCCGAGGGCCGTCACGAGGGCGACGGTCGCGCCGACGAGGGCACGGCCGCTCGTCCGGCGCAGGCGAAGGGTGGAGAGGCGCGATGAGACTGGGAGGGACATGAACACGCGCGGTCTACCGCTCCATCGGATGGTCGCAATTGTGGGCCTCCTGACCTTCCGTCGCGACCCGCCCGCGATCAATAGCCCAATGGGAACCGCGTCGACCCGACATGCCCGGTACGTTTGACCCGCGTGCCGATGGCCTCAAGGGCCCAGTGGCGGTGCGCGGGGACCCGGCGCGGCGCATGGCGCAGCGGGCGTCTCGGCCCCTTCGGGAGCTTCGGACTCGTCCGGCCCGTCAACGGTACGATGCGCGGGCACGCTTGCCCGGGCCCAGTCCCACTCGGGCCCGACGTCGACCATCCCGTGCGGCCGCATCCCGACCGCTCCATCCGACCCCCTGGAGGCAGTCGCATGTCGACCGTGGCCACCGACGCCCTGCTCGAAGAGATCCAGGAGCTCATTCGCGAACGGGAACAGGACGGCGTCGCCGGTCTCGCGGAACGCGTGGGACCGGCCGAGTGGGCCGCCCTCGTCCCACGCCTCGACCCGAGCGAGGTGGCCGTCCTCCTCCAGTGGCTGCCCGACGAGGAGATCCCCCAGCTCCTCGAGGAGCTCGATCCGCACGAGGCGGCGGCGATCCTCCGGACCCTGAGCCGTCAGGAGGCCGCGACGCTTCTCGCCGGCATGGACCCCGACGATGCCGCCGACGTCGTCGAGAACCTGACCGAGCCCGAGGTCAGCCAGATCCTCGTCCGGATGGATCCGGACGAGGCCGACGAGATCCGGCGGCTGTCCGATTTCGACCCCGACAGTGCCGGCGGCATCATGACGCCGGAGTTCGTCGCGGTCACGACCGACGCGACCGCCGACAGCGCGATCGCCGCGATTCGCGGGCTCGTCGGCTCCGCGGAGACCGTCGACTACGTCTATGTCGTCGACGGCGAGCGACACCTCATCGGGGTCCTCTCGCTGTATCGCCTGATGCTCAGTCCGGGCGCCACGCCGGTGACGGAGCTGATCGCGCCGACGACGGTTCGCGTCCGAGCCTCGACCGACCGCGAGACCGCGGCCAACCTCCTGACCGAGCGCAACCTCCTCGCCATTCCCGTCGTCGACGACGATGACCACCTCCTCGGGATCATCACCCAAGACGACGTGGCCGACGTCCTCGAAGCCGAGGCGACCGAGGACATCGAGCGGCTCGGCGGTTCGCAGCCGTTGAACGTCCCGTACCGCCTGTCGAACGTCGGCCTCCTCGTCCGCAAGCGGGTCGGCTGGCTGCTGCTGCTGTTCGTGGCCGAGGCGTATACCGGCACGGTCCTGCGGTCATTCTCGAACGAGCTCGAGGCGGCCGTCGCGCTGAGCTTCTTCATCCCGCTGCTGATCGGAACCGGCGGCAACATCGGCAGCCAGACCGTCACCCTGATCGTCCGAGCGATGGCCCTGGGCGAGGTGTCGCTCCGCGATGTCTCGTGGATCGTCTGGAAAGAGGTCCGGGTCGGGCTGATCCTCGGCGGGATCATGGCCGTGGTCGCCCTCGGTCGGGCCCAACTCCTCGGCGTGGGGTTGAACATCGGGTTCGTCGTCGCGGTGACGATCCTCGCGATCTGCGTCTGGTCGGCCACGGTCGCTGCGGTGCTGCCGCTGACGCTGCGCCGGCTCCGGATCGACCCGGCGGTCGTGTCGGCGCCGCTGATCACGACGCTCGTCGACGGGACGGGCCTGATCATCTACTTCGAGATCGCCAAGTTCCTGCTCCGGATCTAGGTGGCAGGCGTGGTCGGGCCGCTGTAGGCTCGGCCCGTCACCGAGGATGCGGATGAGCGTGGACCCTGCGCCAGACCGAGCGGCCGGCGATGTGGAGCAGACGGAGGCGGATCACTGGCGCGCCCTTTTGACGGGTGAGGATCCGTCGCTCATCTCCCTGCGCCGGAGGTGGGCCCGGATCCCGAGCAGCCCGCGCTGCAAGGTCTGCGCGGCGCCGTTCCACGGGCCCGGCCGCATCCTCACCAAGCTGGTCGTGCACGGCCAGTCGGTCGTCAACCCGACGATGTGCCAGATGTGCTTCCGCAAGCTGTCCGGCCATCCGGGTGGCGCGGAGCTCGACATCTCGATCGTCTTCGCCGACATTCGCGGCTCGACCGGGCTTGCCGAGACGATGGGCGCCGCCGCATTCCACCAGGCGCTCCAGACCTTCTACGCCTTGGCGGCCAGGGCGGTCGAGCATCACGGCGGCTACATCGACAAATATCTCGGTGACGGGGTCATGGCACTGTTCATCCCGGTGATCGCCGGCGAGGCGCATGCGGAGCGGGCGCTTGCCGCAGGCCTCGAGCTCGTGGCCTCCGTCGAACATTCGTCATTGCCTCGCGAGGGCGTGCGCATCGGGGCCGGGGTCCATCACGGCCTGGCGTTTCTCGGCATCCTGGGGTCGGGCGAGAAGCTCGACTTCTCCGCCCTCGGCGACACCGTGAATGTCGCGGCCCGCCTGGGAGCCATCGCCGGACCGGGTGAGGTCGTCGCGTCGCGCGACGTCTGGACTGCGGCCGGCCGAGCACCCGACGGCGGCGAGGCGCGGCGCGTCGAGCTGACCGGGCGTCACGAACCGCTCGACGTGGTCATCGTTCAGCCGGCGATCATCAGCGCCTGAGCGTGGCGGATCGGCGCCCGTTCGAGCGGTACGATGCAAATGTGGACGGCCTCGATCGAACCGTTGCGCCCGCGGCCGACGCCGACCGTTCCGAGGCATCGACCCGCCTGATCATCGAGATCGCCACCGCGGCATCCGGGGAGCTCGATCTCGACCAGATCCTCCACGAGGCTCTCGACCGCCTCCGCCGGGTCGTCCCGCTGACCGGCGGCTCGATCGCCCTCGTCGAAGGCGATGAGCTCGTGGTCCGGGCGGCGATCGGACCGTTCGCCGCTGAGGCCCTCGGGCAACGACTGCCGCGCGGACGCAACCGCAGCTGGGGCGTGGTCGAGCGCCTCGAGCCGTACCGGACCGGCGACCTGGTGCGGGCGGGCGATCGGATGCGCGGGCCGAATGCGGCGCGGGCGCTGCGCTCGTGGCTCGCCGTCCCGATCGCGCGGCGCGGGCTCGGAATCGGGCTCCTCGAGATCGACTCGACGGTCGCCGACGCGTTCGAGGCGGCCGACGAGGAGCTGCTGTCCGGCGTGGTCGCCGTCCTGGCCGGCCACGTCGAGCTCGCCGCCCATCACGAGGTCGAGCGCCGCTCGGCCGAGCTGCGCGAGGCGTTCGTCGGCGTGATCAGCCATGAGCTGCGGACGCCGATCACGACGATCTACGGCCTCGCCCGCGTCCTGCGCCAGCGCGGCGAGAGCCTCGACCCGGTCGCCCGTGCCGACGCGATTGCCGACATCGAGGCCGAGTCGGATCGGCTCTACCGCCTGGTCGAGGACCTCCTCGTCCTGTCGCGGGCGGAGAGCGGCCGGGTCCCGATCGAGCGAGAGCCGATCAACCTTCACCGCCTGGTCGAGCGAATCGTGGAGGCCGAGCGGCAGCGTCGCCCGGATCGAGCATTCCTCGTGGCGGCGCCTCCGGGGCTGCCCCTGATCGAGGCCGAGGCGACCTACGTGGAGCAGGTCGTCCGGAACTTCCTCACGAACGCCGCCAAGTACAGCGAGCCTCCGACCGCCATCGAGATCGTGCTCTCGGCCGATGGCCCTGACGTCGTCGTCCGCGTTCTCGATCGCGGGATCGGCGTCGACGAGGAAGGGGCCAGTCGCGCGTTCGACCTGTTCTACCGGACGAAGGAGGCGAGCCGAGCCGCGTCTGGCGCCGGGATCGGGTTGTTCGTGTGCCGCCAGCTCGTCGACGCGATGGGCGGTCGCACCTGGATCCGGCCGCGCAACGGCGGCGGGACCGAGGTCGGCTTCCGTCTGCCGCTCGTTCCGATCGACGACGACATCGGCGCCTGACCGGCGTTTGCGCGCAACTCGAACGCGAGTTGGCGAAGGAGAGGACCGGTGCGGCTATGGACGACATCCGTGTGACCCAGCCGCCCTGATCCACGCCACCGAACGGAGCGTAGGCTTCGGGGCGATGGAGGCCCTGCCCGACCCGCGGCACGACCCGCTGACGCTCCGGTTCGCGGATCCGGCCCTCGAGCGCGGGTTCCAGGCCGAGATGGCCGCCTCCAATGGACCGCAGGCGCGCTTCGGCGCCGCCGTGGCGATCGGCCTTTGGCTCGCTGCCGCGCTCATCGGCCCGGCCGCCATCGACATCGACCGCGGCTTCGTCACCGTCATCTGCCTCGGGATGGCCGCGGTCAACCTGCTGGTCGTGACCGCCTCGCGCTGGGCGACGACCCTCGATCGCCAGCAATCCATCGGGTTCGTGGTCAACGGCCTCGCCGGGCTCGCGGTCCTTGCCCTCATCGCCGCATCTGGCACGAGCGACCGCTATGCGGCGCCGGCGCTCCTCCTCATCGCGATCTTCGCGTTCGTCGTCATCCGGCTTCGGTTCGTCTTCGCGCTCGCGGCGGCGGGGACCTACCTGGTCGGCTTCGCGATCGTCGCGCTCGCCCGACCGAGCGGCGGGACGGCACTCGACCTGTTCCTGGTCAGCGCGGCGGTCCTCGTCGGTCTCGGCGCGACCTACCTGCTCGAGCGTGGGGCGCGCGATGTGTTCGCCCAGCGACGCCTGATCGAGGCGCAGGCCGCCCAGCTCGCCGACGCCCACGCCACCTCCGAGCGGCTCCTGCTCAACATCCTGCCGGGGCCGGTCGCCGAGCGCCTCAAGGCCGGCGAGACGACGATCGCCGACGGCTACGCCGATGCGACGGTCCTCTTCGCCGATCTCGTCGGGTTCACCCCGCTCGCCGCCGAACTGAGCCCGGGCGAAACGGTCGGCCTGCTCGACCGGCTCTTCTCCGCCTTCGATGACCTCGTCGAGCACCACGGTCTCGAGAAGATCAAGACGATCGGCGATGCGTACATGGTCGTCGGCGGCCTGCCCGTTCCGTCGGACGACCATCCGGCACGCGTGGTGGCCATGGGTCTCGACATGCTCGATGCGGTGGCGAGCCTGGCCGACGAGATCGGCCAGCCGCTCGACCTGCGGATCGGGATCCACAGCGGGCCGCTGGTGGCGGGTGTGATCGGGACGCGAAAGTTCAGCTACGACCTGTGGGGCGACACGGTCAACATCGCCAGCCGCCTCGAGTCGCATGGAGTGATCGGGGCGGTCCAGATCAGCGAGGCGACCTGGTCACGCGTCCGCGACAGCGTCGGGGCGCAGCCGCGCGGCCCGATCGAGCTCAAGGGGCGCGGCGCGGTCGAGGCGTATGTTGTCGAGCGTCGTCATGGCAGTGTCACGCACAACGCCTAGGATTCGGGCATGAGGTTCTTCACCAGCAAGCCCGATTCCATTCCCTCCGCCGCTGAAGCCCTCCCCGGGCGCTCGACTCCGATGATCACCTCAGGCATCCATCGCGTGCTCGGCACGTCGCTCGCCGGGCCGTGGCCCGCGGGCACGAAGACCGCGGTCTTCGGCCTTGGCTGCTTCTGGGGCGACGAAAAGGACTTCTGGCAGATCCCCGGCGTCGTGACGACCGCCGTCGGCTATGCCGGTGGGCACACGCCGAACCCGACCTATGAGGAGGTCTGCTCGAGTCGCACCGGGCACGCCGAAGTCGTGCTCGTCGCGTACGACCCATCGAAGGTGTCGTACGAGCGGCTGCTCAAGACGTTCTGGGAGAGCCACGACCCGACCCAGGGCATGCGTCAGGGCAACGACCGTGGGACCTCGTATCGCTCGATCATCCTCGTCGCCGACGACGAGCAGCGGGCCGCCGCCTTGGCCTCGAAGGCGATGTACCAGGAACGCCTGACGGCCAAGGGCTACGGCGCGATCACGACCGAGATCGCGGATCGATCCGCCTACCCGTTCTACTACGCCGAGGACTATCACCAGCAGTACCTGGCGAGGAACCCTCACGGCTACTGCCCGAACCACGCGACCGGCGTCACGTTGCCCGACGACTTTGTGGTCACGCCGTTGCAGTACGTGGACTAGCCGCGGTTCTTGACGGCGAACCGCGTGGGGTGATGATGGCCTCGAAAGGTCGTGTTCCGATGACCATCCCAGCGCGTCTGCTCGAGAGGAAGCGGCTCTGGCTCGTCTCCTTCGTGAGCATCGTCGCGATCCTTGCGGTCAACTACATCGTCTCCGGGCCGACCCACGTCGGTTCCCCGGTCGCCGTGCGCCTCGCGGCGGCCGCGGTCGTCACCGCCTTCGTCGCCGTCGCAAACTTCGTCGCCGGACCGCGAGCCGCAGTCGTGACGGCTGTGGTGGGGGTCGTGGTCGCTGTCATGGTGCTCAGCCAGGCGGCATAGCCGTGCCGACTCCCTCTGGTTCACCCGATTCCAAACGGCACGCCCTCCCGCCATTCGTCCGGCGAGACCGATGCCAACGGGTCGAACGTCGTCGCCCATTCGCGACGCCACCCGGGAGCCTCGAAGCCGTCCATGACGTAGAGCGCCTCGCGGGCGATGCGGTCACCACGAAAGCGAAGGATGTAGACGACGAACATCCAGGGCGCTCCGTCGTATGAGATCAGGTTCTCGGCGACCCACAGGTCGCCTTCACCGGTGATGCGCCGAATCCTGGAGTCGACCTTCGCCGGGAAGCGCTTGCGCCAGGTCAGGATGTTCGACTTGCCGATGAACCGCTCGCCGGATTGCGGAAGCTCAAGAACCGCATCGTCGTGGTAGATCTCGTGCGCGACGTCGTCGTCACGGCCGCCGTACCGCCAATGACGAACGAGCCCTCGCGGATCGCAGCCTCGTCCATCGTGTCCTCCGATGATGGCCTCTACCGGCTCGGCACAGCGACGACATCCGCATCAGGTATCACCGACGCCCGGGCCTCCGCAGACGCGCGTACAGGGCGCGCGGGCCGCTGGACCATCTCCACAACTTCGAATGATGAATCCTGGCAACCTCCGCCCGGCTGGCCGCGAGAAGCCGGTCCCGATCGGCGATCGCACGATCGAGGGCGTTCAGCTCGTACTCCGGCTCACCGAAGAGCGATTCCCTTGCCCTGGCATGGCTGATCGGCACCATGAGGTCGCGCTGGCTTGGGTCGAACGTCACGGCGATCAGGCCATCACCGCTGTAGGACTCCCGAACCGTGTGCTCCGCAATGACGTGGGCGCCACACTCCCGGAGCAGCGTGAGCGCTCGCTGGTGGGTCAGTGGGTCACCTGAGATCGACTGGTGGTGCGTGGAAACGAACAGGAACCTGACCATTCCGGCGATCAGCAGTGGTCGGGCACGGTCGAGAAGGATCGTCTCGGCACCCTGGATGTCGACCATTGCAAGATCAACCCGAGACAGCCCGTAGAGATCCATTACCGAAGCCAGATCGTGCTGGATGACGGAAACGTCTTCCTTGGAACTCTCCGTTCGAAAGGCCATCGGTTCGCCCGGCTGGGGCCCGACGACCCCGTGCAGGAACTCGACGGTTCCGGCCAACCCGTTGAGCTCGGCGTTCCGTCTGCCGACATCGAGATATGCCGGATCCGGCTCCATGGCGACCGCGCGCCCTCCCGGCAATGCCCGGCAGAACCACAGCGAGTAGTAGGACCAGAAGCTGCCGAACTCGATGATCGTGGGATGGTCGACGTTCAGGGTCGCCAGTCGGGACACGATGGCATCGAACACGAGCTCCTCTTGCGGCTCGTGATGGCCGGCCAGGCCGCGGATGATCTCGGTCATCCATGGCCCGTAGTAACACCCCTCCTCGATGAGCAGGCCGTTGTGCATGACCTGAACGGCCTGGCCGTCGCGGACCTGGACCTGGCCGGCATCCTCGACCTTGGGAATGCCATCCGAATCCCGGCAGGACACCGTCATCAGGACGCGGCGAGCGGCCCCTTCGTCGAGACCATCGAGGTGGGGCGTCGCCAACCGTTGATCCGCAGCCATGATCCCTCGTCGATGTTTCCGCGGCGCATCCGACGTGACTGTCGGATGCTCCTTTGCCACGGTATCGCGATTCCAGCTGGGAATTCCCCCGCGATCGCCCGGACCCGAGCGGGCGTCGCCTGCGGCGAACACGCGGGGTCTGGGAGGGGCCCGCGGTAGCCACCTGGGCGTGACTTCCGTGGCTAGGCGAGGCCGCGGGCTGCCCAGGCCCGAGCCGTGACCACGAATGGTCCATCGGGGACCAGGCGCCGGCACGCCTCGCGCAGCTCCACCTGCCGTTCCGCACCGATGCTCGCGAAGTACGAGCCGGCGGGGCCGACACCCCTGGTGAACGGCTCCCACCAGGCGTCGAAGGTCGCGTGCTCGAGGCTCACCGACAGGACCGCAGGCTCGATCTCGCGGAGCCCGGCCGCCCTGAACAGGGTTGCGAGATGGCCCTCCCGGACGCCCGGTAGCTTCGATTCGTCCACGACTGCCGGGTCCAGCCCACGCGCGGCACCCCAGAACAGGCTGAGCGGGCCTTGACTGCCGCCATGATCCCAGACACAGGCCGCAACGACGCCGTCTCGCCGGGTCACGCGCGCCATCTCCGCCAGGCCCTTGTTCGGATCCGGCATGAAATGAACGACGAGCTGGGCGATCGTCGCGTCGAACGCCCCGGGCGGAAACGGCAGCTCCTCCGCGGACGCTCGACGGACCTCGACACCGGGGTTGCGCTGTCGAGCGGCGGCGACGAAGGATTCCGAAGGGTCGACGGCGAATACAGCAGACGACCCCAATCGCTCGACCAGCTCCGAAGTCAGGGCACCCGGGCCACAGCCGACGTCGAGCGCTCGTTGTCCGGCCCACACCCGGGCAAAGTCCGCAAGTTGTGGAGCAAGGAGGCGCGAGTACCTGCCCATGAAGCGGTCATAGTCGTCCGCGGCAACGTCGAAGCTCATGACCGAAATTCTACGGACCGCCCATTGCGCCAGACCGAGCATGGCGTTCGCGATCGGGTTGGCGCGACCGAGCCGAAATCCGACCCCGCTCCCCCACTACAGTTCGCCTCATGGAGGCATATGACCTGACCGAGGCGGCCCAGCGAAGCGGCCTCAGTGTCGACGAGCTGAGCCAGCTCGTGGACCTGGGGAGGAACGGGGCGACGCGGCCGCGGCGGAGCTTGCCGAGCAGCTCCGCCGGGTCGTGCAGCGGACGTCGATCAGGCACGGCGGTCGAGCCGTGAAATGGCTCGGCGACGGCGTGATGCTGCATTTCCCGGACCCCGGGCGTGCCGTCGTGGCCGCGTTGGACATGGTCGCGGGCGTGGCCGAGGCCGGGTTACCCCCGGCCCACGTCGGCCTCCACGCCGGTCCGGTCATCTTCCAGGAAGGTGACTGCTACGGCCAGACGGTCAACGTCGCGTCCCGGATCGCCGACTACGCCGGGGCGGGCGAGGTGATCGTCAGCCAGGCGGGGGTCGACGCCTCCGCCGGGGCGGGGGTCCTGTTCCGCGAGGTCGGCCCGGTTGAGCTGAAGGGCGTCACGGGTGCAATGTGCCTGCACGCCGCCTCCCGCCCGCCTGCATGCGTGGGCACCGCATGACCGACGTCGTCCCTGCCGGCCCGCACGGGCCCCTCGCTCACGTCCTCGAAGTCCGCGGGGGGACGGCGGCGGGCCCGCATTTCGGCCTCCACCACCGCGAAGCGCTCATCTACACGCTCGGGAAGGCCGCCGAGCTCGAGCACCTGATCATGCTTCAATACCTGTTCGCGGCGTTCTCACTCAAGCGGACGCGCCGCGAAGGGCTGTCGGCCGAGGCGCTCGACGCGGTCCAGGGGTGGCGCAAGACGCTGCTGGAGATCGCCGAGCAGGAGATGCTCCATCTGGCGCTCGTCCAGAACCTCCTGACCGCGGTCGGCGCGGCGCCGCGTCTGGCCCGTCCGAACTTTCCCTCACCGCCATCGAGCTATCCGGCCGGTGTCCGGATCGAGCTGTTGCCCTTCGGCGAGGCCGCGCTTCGCCACTTTGCCTTCCTCGAGCGACCCGAGGGGATGGCGGTGGACGATGCCGAGGGCTTCGAGGCCCTGGGCGAGGCGACCTCCCTGCCGCACGACGAAGCGGACGAGATCGTTCCGCACCTCCAGGAGTTCGACACCATCGGCCAGCTCTATCGGTCGATCCAGGCCGGCCTGGAGCATCTGGACGGCCGGCTGGGCCCGGGACGGTTGTTCGTCGGGCCGGCCAACGCCCAGGCGACGGCCGAGCATTTCCGATGGGAAGAGCTCGTCGCCGTCACGGACCTTGGATCGGCGCAGCGGGCGATCGACACGATCGTCGAGCAGGGCGAGGGCGCTCGAGGAGAGTGGCGCGACGCTCACTTCGGGCGCCTGCTCGGCATCCTCGACGAATACCTCGCCCTTCGTCGCGCTGACCCGACGTTCGAGCCGTCTCGCCCGGTCGTGGCGGCTGTCGTCCGACCGCACGGGTCCGGTGCCGG
>Ga0070706_100001934_pt1 | contig 21350 bp, 17 predicted proteins | sample KBSK5501metaG_FD_65476 | JGI IMG/M metagenome (GOLD analysis project Ga0070706, IMG submission 65476) | Corn, switchgrass and miscanthus rhizosphere microbial communities from Kellogg Biological Station, Michigan, USA - KBS K5-50-1 metaG | ecosystem: Host-associated > Plants > Roots >... | reverse complement strand
GCGCTAGGGTTGCTCGATGGGGCCGTACCCCAGCACCCGACGATAGACCGCCGCCATAGCCTCGGCTTGGCGTCGCGGCGAAAAGAGTCGCTCCACACGCAGCCGGCCGGCGCGCCCGAGTCGCCCCGACAGGTCCGCGTCGCCGAGCACACGCAAGAGCTCTACAGCTAGCTCATCTGGGGTGTTGCTTGCCGCCAGCAACCCATCCACCCCGTCGCGGATGATCTCCGGCACGCCGCCGGCGCGGACGGCGACCACTGGCCGCTCGCTGGCCATCGCCTCGACGATCGCCAGACCGAACGGCTCCTCGACGGCGGGATGGGCCAGCACGTCCAGTGCACCGAAAAAGGCGGGCATCTCGTCGTAGGGCAAGAACCCGGCGAAGATCACCGCATCACTCAGACCCAGCTCCACCACGCGCCGCTCCAGATAGGCACGGAAGTCGCCGTTGCCATCGGGCGCGGCTTCCATCGTGCCGCCGGCCAGAAGTAGCCGCGCCTCTGGCAGCGTCTGCCGCACCGCAACGAGCGCTTCGACCAGCTCTGCCTGCCCCTTCCAGCGTGAGAGCCGCGCGACACAGCCAATCAGCGGCGCCGCGGCTGGGATGCCGAAGCGCGCGCGCATCGCCAGGCGCGCCGTGGAAGGAACCGCTGGCGAGAAGCACGCGCCGTCCACGGCGTTGTGGACGGCGAAAACCCGCTCCTCCGGCAGCCCGGCGCTCTGCGTGTAGGTCTTCGCGGTGAACTCGGAGACACCGACGACGGCATCCGCGCGGGCAAAGGTCCAGTTGAAGAGGCGGGTGGCATCGTGGCGATAGTAGCTGGTGTGGGCATGAATCAGGCAGGTGCAGCCGGCGACTCGCGCCAGCAGCAGCCCGAATAGGGCGTCGCGCGGGCGCTCGGTCACGTGAATGAGGTCAATGCCCTGGCGGCGGCACTGAAGCGCCAGGCGTGCCAGGCTCGCTGCGCCCCGCACGTTGCGCAGCAGGGCAAGCGCCCGCCCAGCGCCGCGCAGTCCGTAGAGCGGCCGGCCAAGGTCCAGCGGAAGCACCGTGAGATCGGGGATCTGCCTGAGGGCCGCCAATGTGGAGCTGCCAGGCGCCTCGTAGGTGCTGGTCGCGGCCCACACCTCCGTTTGCGCACGATCCAACCAGCGCGCCAGCGACAGGTGGACGGCGACATCCGCCCCCAGGCTGTCGCGTGTGTTCAGGAAGAGCACGCGAATTGCCTGTGTCTCGATCTGTGCCGTTTTGCTCTGTGCCAGATGCTCTAGCGCCACGCTGCCACTCCCACCGCTCCGTCGGTTCTCGGCGGACACGGCTCGCTGCCTTGCCACTCCCAACCTATCCTGATTGCTTACATGACAGCGTACGCCCTCACGTCGCGGGTTTGGACGCCCAAGTCTGTTGTAGTGGGATGGTGATAGAGTGCGCGTGGTTGAGGTTCTTCCACCGCCTCAGGCAGCGAGCAAGAAGCGCCAGGTCCACCAAATCAACAGGGCGAAGGTGCCGCTGAGGGTGGCGACCTGCATCAAGAGGGCCTCGCGGCTGGACTGCGGCGCGGGCCGGGGATGGGCGTCGCGCTGGGCGCTGGCCAGTGCGATCGTCACCAACTCCATCGGCGGTGCGGCGGCGGCGAACTCCGCGAACTGGTCGTAGGCAGCGGCGCGCAAGCCCTTGAAGCGCTCTTCGTCGCGCAGCAGCGTGCAGGTATCAGGCTGGGTGAGGTACCAGTGGACGAAGCCCGGAGCGAGGCGAGCGGCATCGGCAATCAGCGCCAGCCCAGCTTCGCGCTGCTCGTCGGAATCCACCAGGCCGCTCACCTCTTCGCACAGCGCCATCGCCTGCACCAGTGAGGAGCGCCGGCTGACCTGGTGGAGCTCGCGCACCGCACGCTCGGCCGCCGGCTTACGCCCTTGTGCGCGCTCAGCACGCGCGAGCGCCATCAGGCAAAGCGCGTACGGTTCGGCGCGCACCAGCGGCAGCAGCGCCCGCGCATCCGAGAGACCGGCTCGCGCCAGCGCCTCGGCCTCGGCGGGCATGCGGCGTGTCAGCATCACCGTCGCCAGCACGGCATTCCCCGCCAGCGAGCGCTCGCGCGTCAGCGAGAGGGCAAGGCGAGCCGCCCCGGCGGCTTCGTCGTAGCGATTGAGCCGGAGCAGCGCCATCGCGCAGTTGGCGACCGTCTCAGGATCGGGATAGGCATCCAGCGCTTCGATGGCCGCGGCGAGCGCGGCATCCGCGCAGCCCAGCCCAAGTAGCGCAGTGGTGCGGCGATTGAGCCAGACGAGCCGGCGCGCGCCCGTCCATGCGTTCTCGCCGGCGATGGCCAGCTCCTGTTCGGCGAGCGCGCGCGCCTGCGCGTACTTGCCGCGGCGCATCTGCGCATCCGCCCGCGCGGCAGGGGAGAACCAGCGCGCCGCCCGCAGCAGCGCGATCCACACGACCACGCCAAGCAGCGGCACGCCATTGCCCGCGCGGCCAATGGCGCCAGAGATCAGCAGCGGCAGTGCGACGACCAGGCACCATGAGGCGCCGAGCGCAATGGTGAAGATCCGGCTGCGATCCCCCACCACGGTCGCCTTCCTCACGCCTGCCCAGCGATCCGCTACCGTTGCCATCGTCACGCCTGCCCCGCGAGTGCCGGCTCCGCCCCCTCGCGCGTGGGTGGCGAGCTTGCCGGCAGAGCCTCTTCCGCCGCCGTCTGGTCTATAGGGAGCGGACCCCTGGTGACCGCGCGCCGCCCCCGTACGATCACCCGGAACGTTGCCCACACGAGCAGTCCGTTGCGCAGCGCCAGCACCGGCATAAACTCCGGTGTGTAGGGCACCGTCCAGATGGGATGCCGCATCTGATAGATGATGGGGAAGTCGAGGGTGGTCAGGACGCAGATGGCGAGCCAGAGCACGTCCAGGCCCTCGACATAGGCGACCATTGGCAGCACCCAGATCAGGTATTGCGGGCTGAAAATCTTGTTGGTCACCAGCACGGCGCACAGACATGCCAGAAATGCCTGGCCCGCCGTCAGCCGGCCGCGTGCCTGCCGCCAGTATACCCAGAGGCAGCCACCAACCAGCGCGAGCGCCGAGAGCTGCTTGAGCACGCCGTCCAGGCTGCCGACATAGTTCAACGACACGAACGAATAGTCGGGCCATGCCGGCACCCCAAAGACGGAGCCAACCCAGAGGATGCTGGCCGGGGTGGACTCCACCTGCAACGGGCGCTTGCTCGCGTAACTGAAGCCGGTGAGGGCACCGTCGGGGCTGAGCACCAACGCGCAGACGAAGCCGAGGACCACCAGCCCGCAGCAGAGCCCCACTCCATACACCACGCCGTGCGTCGCCGGCCGCTGCCACAACTGGCGGAGCGCCTGACGCGGACCGCCGCGCCACCAGTACGCCGCGCCTTCGGCGGTGTCCCGGCCATCGGCGATGGCCCGCGCGGTCAGCACGCGCCAGTGCTCGATCATGACGGCCGGCAGCAGGAAGCCGGGATACAGCTTGATGAGAATCCCGGCGGCAATCAGGGCGTAGGCGAGGCCGAAGCGGCGGCGCTCGGTGGCCCAAAGCGCGGCGAGCGTCACCAGCGCCGGCACGATATCGAAGCGCGAGAGCAGCACCGCCGCCGAGCCAAGCGCAAGATAGGCGACATAGACCATGGCCCGCGTACGATCGGCGAAGCGCAAGAAGCCAATATAGCCAGCGATCACGGCTGCGCCCATCCAGACGGCGTAGATGGTGTGGAAATCGCCGAAAGGCGGCAGCAGACTCAGGGAGAACGGCAGGATCGCCAGCGGCGGGTACTCGATGGGCAGCTGATGGAAGAGCGGCGCGGTCGTCCAGAACCCCAGGGCGTAGTCGTAGTATTCCTTGACATCGCCATCGGGCAGCAGCCAGACGAAGATGGATAGCAGGCGCGTGGTCACCAGCACTGCCACCACCAGGCCAAGCTCCAGCGCGAGCAGCCGCTTGCGGCCGCGCACTTCAGCGGCCAGGCGCTGCCAGAGAGTGGACACGTGGTTTGGCCACAGCACGAAGAACAGCCCTCCTTGGCGCGCAGTCGAGGCAGATCCCTTGCCTCGCCGCCTCGCGCCTGCTTGTCGAAACTCGAAAGAACTGCCTCGTGTATAGTATCATGGACAAACACGTTGCGCTGCCAGCAGCGAAGACACTCCCAGCGTGGCGCGGCAGCTAGCCGAGCTGGGCCGGGGCTAGAGCGCCGGCCTCCTGGCGGCCTGGGCTGCCTCGCCAGGACCGCTGCCCTGCTACTAGTACAGCGCACGCGAGCTGCCGCGCCACCGCTTGCGCGCGCCGCATGGCGCACCCTCAGCCCGCACTCCCGTAGTAGCGAGAATGGTTCCAATTCCTATGTCTATTACGTCCCAACCGGGCGTACATCTCACGCCCGGTGGCTCCGATCCACGTCCAGCCTTCGTCGCCATGTTCGAGGCGGTGCGTGCCTATTTGCTGACGGATGGGGCCACCCCTGAAGCGCGCGCGGCGGTCGCCACCAATCCCAAGGGGGAGGCGACTCGCGCCTTCGACGCGCGGGCGGAAGAGATCGCTCTGGCGGTCGCGCGGCAGCGGCTCGGCGCGTTTACTGTTTTCAGCGAGGAGGCCGGCACGCTCACCATCGGCGCGGCGCCACAGTGGACGCTGGTGCTGGATCCCTGCGACGGCAGCAACAATTTCCGGCGCGGCATCCGTGCGGTAGGCTTCGCGGTGGCGGCGCTCCCCGCAGGCGCGCCGCTCGATCCGGCGCGGGTCGAGTACGCCGTCTGCGGGGATGTCTTCACCGGCGCGGTCTACGCGGCCGCGCGCGGCCAGGGTGCGACACTGGACGGCCGGCCGATCCAGAGCGCGGCGACGGTCGCGCTGGAGCGCGCCGTCGTGGGCGTGAATCTCGGACGCGAGCGGCCCACTGCGGACGCGGCGGGCATGGAAGGTGTACAGGCCGGCGATACGCTGGCCTCCGCGCGCGTGGGTGAGCTGCTCCACCGCATCTCGACCTTGCGGCGTACGGGAGCCACTGTGCTAGATCTTTGCTACGTGGCCGAGGGCGCGTACGACGCCTACGTGGACCTGCGCGGGCGACTCACCCCGGAGAACTTTCTGGCGCCGGCGCTGGTGCTGCACGAGGCCGGGGCGCGGCTGACGGACGCGCGGGGTAGGCCGCTCGGCGCCGTCGAGTTCACACAGCCCTATCGCGTGCTGGCGGCGGGCAACCAGACCCTGCTGGCGGCGCTGCTGGCGGCGCTCGCCGGTTGACGGTCGCTTCATGGATTGGATAGACTTGCAGCATGCGAGTGAGCTTTTCGTCGGGCACCTTCTATCACCGCGCCTTGCGCTACAGCCTCGAGCTGGCGCGCGACGCCGGCTATGACGGTGTGGAAGCAGTGCTGGGGCCGGGCTACCTGGCGCGGGGCGTCGAGCCATGGCGCCAGGCGATCCAGCAGACTGGCGTGCCCATTTTCAGCGTCCACCCGCCGTTTTTTCCTCTGCCAGGCTGGCCGCGTCGCTTCACTCAGACGATCCCACGGGCGGCAACGGTGGCGCGTGAGCTGGACGCCACGCTCGCCGTCGTGCATACGCCTTTCCTCACAGACGAGCACTCTCCGCGAGCGGAGCGCTACACGGCGGGGCTGCGGCTCGGCCGGCTGGCGGGCGGAGGCGAGGTCGAGATCACACTGGAGAGCAATCAGTATAATAAACGGTCGCAGCGCTACTACCTGGACGACCTGGACAATCTCGCGCGCTTCGCACAGGAACGTGGCTGTTACGTCACGTTCGACACGTGCCATGCCGGCGCGAACGGGCAAGACCTGCTGGAGTGCTACGCCATCGTGAAGCCGGTGATGCGCAACGTGCATCTCAGCGATGTGGCCTGGCGCGACGGGGTGGCGCGCACGCACCGGCTGCCGGGCACCGGGAGCCTCCCGCTGGCGGCGTTCCTGGCCGCGCTCGTGCGCGACGGCTACGACGGATTGATCACCCTAGAGATTCACCCCAGCCAGATAGGCCTGATCGGCCGCCAGCGCCCCCTACGCCTACTGCGCCAGGCGCTCACCTTCGTGCGCGGCGCGCTGGCGGCGCCGGGCAGCGCACCGCAGCCCACACATGAGGCGCAGGCGGGAATGTAGCGCCGGGCGTGGCAGCGAGCGCACGAGGGCAGCGAGCGAAGCGCGGGTACTTCGTGCTATAACCTGTGCAGGGCGGCAGGGCAAGCCGCGGGCGAGGCGAAGGACACAGCTATGGCACAGACACACGGACCATCGCTCAAGACAGAGCCTTACGATTCTACCGTCCCCTCAGATGAGGCCGATGCGATCTCAGCGCTCGCCGCAACCCTCTTCCCCGCTCTCGAAGCGCTGCCTCGCGTGCCGCAACAGGCGCGCAGCCGTGAAAAGCGCGACGAGATCCTCAAGGCGGCAGCGGCGATGTTCGTCGCGCGCGGCTACGCCGCCACCACCTCCGACGAGATCGCGGCGGCCGCCGGGGTCAGCGTCGGCACCTTCTATAACTACTTCCGCAACAAGCGGCAGGTGCTCGTCACGCTCGTGCTCGAGCGTTTGGAGGGCATCCTCACCAACCTCCAGCTGGCGCGGATGGATTTCACCAGTGGCAATCACTTCGAGTCGGTGCGCCGCGCCGTCACCGCTGTGCTCTCCGGCACGGAGACCGGCCTGCGCCGTGTCTGGCTGGAGCTAATGACGCACGACCCCGATCTCGTGCCCTATCAGCAAGCGATTCGCCGACACGTGCTGGAACGGCTCGAGCGCAACCTCGCGCAGGCCGTCGCCCACGGCGACACCTGGCCCGATCTGGATGTCGAGGCGACGGCGCTGGCCATCTTCTCCCTGCTCGACACCCTCAGTCTGCGGCGGGACGAGAGCATCGGCGAGCAGCGGCTAATCGCGACGCTCACAAACATGGTCTACCGCGCGCTCTTCCCGCCGCAGTCAGTGGGCTGAGCGGGCCGCGCGTGCGTTGCTGGGAGGTGCGGCATGAGCGAAAGCGCACCAGTGCGCTCGCAGCTGGACCCGTTGCGCCAGGTGCTGGTCGGCGTCGAGCGCTGGAGCGGCGGCACGCGCGCAGCCACGCGCGATGAACTCGCCGTTGAGGAGCCGCTCGAAGTCCGCGTGCGCACGCTGGGCGATGCCGGGCAGCTCGGCACCGAGACGATTGCCGTCATCATGCGCACCCCTGGGCAGGACGAGGAGCTTGCCGCTGGCTTTCTGTACGGGGAGGGGCTGCTGAGCGGGCGCACGGAGCTGGCGGGCATCGAGCCCGGCAGCGACGCAGATGGGTTGCCCAGCGAGAACGTGCTCGACGTGCTACCCGCCTCCGGCGTAGACCTGGCGCGGCGGGCGCACGAGGCCGGCTACTCGCGGCAGTTCGCCGTCAACGCCAGCTGTGGCGTCTGTGGCAAGAATAGCGTGGCCGCCGCCTGCCAGGCGCTCCCTCCCGTGCCGCTGGCTGGCTTGGGCGTCGCGCCGGAGGTGCTCTACGCGCTGCCGGAGCGGCTGCACAGTGGGCAGCGTGTCTTCGCGCATACCGGCGGCTTGCATGCTGCCGGGCTGTTCCACGCGGATGGCAGCCTACTGGCGCTGCGCGAGGACATTGGGCGCCACAACGCCGTAGACAAGCTCGTGGGCCGTGCGCTGCTGGATGACGCGCTGCCGCTCCGCGCGGCAGTACTGCTCGTCAGCGGCCGCCTCTCTTTCGAGATCGTGCAAAAGGCGCTGGCCGCGCGCATTCCCATCGTCGCCGCGATCTCGGCGCCATCTAGCCTGGCGGTGGACCTCGCGCGGGCTGGCGGCATCACCCTCGTGGCATTTCTGCGCGGCGACCACATGAACGTCTATACCCACGCCGACCGCCTGCACGCTTGAAACGAAGTTGGGCCGTGGGTTTGCAAGCGAGGCATCGGCAGAGTATAGTCCACGCATTGAGTGACGAGTACACTCGCAATCAATCCTCCGTATGCTATACTAGCGCCGGCACGGACTCGGGAGGGAGCGAACGCGCTCCTCATGGATGTCGGAGATGTCGAGTGCGTGGCCCAGGCTGTGCAATGGCACGCCTTTAGCGTGAGACTGCTTGCAGACGTGGACCGCCGGGACCGGGTGGGTTTGCTGGGTTGGTTGCCGTGTAGACAAAGGCATGAGGTTAGACGGTATGGAGTGCTGGCAATGTGGGCGGCAGGTACGACAAGGAGCCAAGCTCTGTATCTACTGCGGCGCCGACCTCACCCACAATGGCGGCGCGTTTGAGCCCGAGCCGCCAGCGCAGCGCGGCTCCTCGTACGTAGAGAACGAGAGCGAAGAGCTTCCGCGACCCGGTCGCGGCTCCTCGCGTGGCGGCTCCCGTGCCGTCCCGCGCGATCCGTTTGACGACCCACGCGCCCCAGCCCCAGGCGCCCCCCGTTCCAGCAGACGCGACGACTACGGCGAGTATGGCCAGGGGAGGAGCAGCTCACGCGCGAATGGCCCAGATGAGCGACGGCGCTCCTCCTCCAGTGGCAACCGTGAGCGCTCCGGCTATCGGAGCGACTGGCAAGGGGACGCATCACGTGACGGCTCCCCACGCGCGAACCGGCGCCCCGAGGGGCGTGCGGGGGGCCATGGCCGTTCTGGTGGGCACGACGACGCCTATGCCGACGACCGGCGCGGCGAGTACGACGACGCCTACGACGCCTACGATGCCCGCGAACGCCACGGTGGACGTGGTGGGCGCGACGGCTATGGGCGCGGCCAGCCGGACCCCTACGCCAATTCGCCGCTAGATGATTCATGGAATCTGCCGGCGCTGGCGGGCCAGGCCAGCGAAGAGGGCTGGGCCGTCGGCGGCGGGCCGGGCTGGGGCGACGTGCCTGGGCGACTGTCGCCCGCCGGTTCGCCGCCTGGGCGGGGAGCCGCTGGCGGCAGAAGCACGCGGCAGCGCGGGTCGGGGTCGGGCCGCACGGCAGTGATTGCGCTCGTGGTGGCCATCGCGCTGGCGATGATCGCGGGCGGAGTGGTGGTGGGGCCACGCCTGCTGGCGCGCCTGGGCGGCACGGCCGGTGGTGCTAGTGCAGCCCATCCTTTCACGACCTACACCCCCGGGCCGACGCCCACGCCGATCGCCAAGTTCAAGGAGTTCGTCAGCGCGCAATCGCACTTCGTGGTGAACTATCCCGCGGATTGGTCGTCACCCTATCCCCAGAACGACACGAGTCACGGCCAGTATGACTACATCGACACGCTCTCCAAGGCTGATCCGTACATGAGGGTGATCGTGGAGCAGGCGCAATCCTTCGATGCCGCGACCGATCAGCAGATCATCCAGGGCGAGGTCGCTGGCGGCCAGACGACGACGACGGGGCTGACCTTTACCGCGACGGCCAGCGGCGCCGCCAGCACGATCGTCGGCGGCGAGCAATGGACGCGCAAAGAGTTCGACGTCACTCAGGCGAATCAACCGAAGCTTCACATGGTGATCTTAAGCTGCCACCATGCCGGTCATGGCTACGCGCTGCTGCTGGCGGCGCAGTCCACCGGGTTCGCACAGACCTATACCAGCACCTTCCAGAAGGTGCTGAGCAGCTTCCGCTTCTCCACCTAGCGCCGATTCAGGAATCGCTCGCCGCTCCGCACGCCCGGCGGCGCAGTCGGCAGCGTGCGCACGCTGCCGGACAGGGCGCGCCTGACTGTACGGTATACGCGTCGTCCGCACATGCACCGATCGGCCTGACTAATAGGGCGGGCAACTCTTGCACACTCGTCGCGCGCCGCGATTAAATCAGCATGCGACGGAGGGGAGGCGAGGCGAGCGATGAGCAAAGAGCGCGATCTGATTGCGCCCGGCATGCCCCAGCCCGGCGGCCGCTGGGCAGAGCTGGGCTCCGGCACTGGCATCTTCACGCTTACCCTGCGTGATGTGCTCGGCGAGCAGGTCGAGATCTTCTCGGTGGACCGCGATGCCGGTGCGCTCGATCGCCAGCGCCGCGCCTTCGCGGAGCGCTATCCCGATGCCAACGTCCACTTTATCCAGGCCGACTTCACCCACCCGCTGGATCTGCCCTCACTCGACGGCATCTTGATGGCCAATTCGCTGCACTTCGTCAAGAGTGGCCAGCAAGCGGCGGTGCTGCAGCAGGTGTGCCGCCACCTCAAGCCGGACGGCGGCAAGCTCGTCATCGTCGAATACAACGCCGAGCGCGGGAACATGTGGGTGCCCTACCCCGTCAGCTACGACGCGTTCGTCAGGCTCGCCGCGGCGGCAGGGCTGCGCAACGTGCGCCAGCTTGCCGCGGTGCCGTCGCGCTTCCTGCGCGAGATGTATTCCGCACTGGGCGAGCGGCGGGCGAGTTGAGGGGGAGCTTCCACCCCCAAGGGGGAGGGGAGCCACCTGCCAAGGGCAGAGCCACGACCTGCCTCGTCCGGCCGGCGCCGGCGGCATTCTTGCGTCAGCCGTGTCCCGGCGCCACGCTCGCCGCGGCCGCATCAGCTGGCGCCCCAGCGACAGGGAGGCGACTCCCCACCGCATGCAGCGCCGCCGGGCGAGCCGCGAGGCTGCGCAGGTAGACAAATACGACCATGATGAGCAGCCACACGTTCACCGCGGCGACCGCCAGCGTCGGCAGTCCGTGATGGACGAAGTACTCCGATTGCGCATTGAGGTTGATACCCGGGTCGGAGGGGATGCCGTCCGCCGGGGGGTTCACGTTCACCAGCACCGCCATCGCCATATTCAGGAAGGTAGTGACCGTTGCTGTCGCGTAAAAGAGCAGCGCGCGCACGTCGCCGATGGTGGCGAGTAGGAAGAGCGCCAGGGCGGGAAACAGATAGCGATCGCGTTGCAGCGTCGTAACGTCGAAAAAGGCCGTCGCCAGCAGCGCCGTCCCCAGGAAGAGCCGCGTGCCCGAGGGGTCGCGCCAGAGGCCAATCGCCACTACCAGAGCCACCAGCGTGAAGAGCAGCCAGCCGATCACCATCGCCGAGAGGGGCCCCACGAGCGGTCTGGCGACGTTCGTGTGCATGTCGCCCATGAACCACCAGACATTGTAGCCATCCAGGGTGGCGAATGGTCTGACGAGCGCGACATCGCGGGCAGTACGGAGGAAGACCAGGATTTCGGGATGCGGCGGCAGCAGAAACGGCAGGCAGAGCGCCAGGCCGGTCCCCGCCATCGCCGCCAGCGCCCGCACCGCTTCGCTTCCGCCCGCCCAGCGCCAGAGATAGAACAGAATCAGCGGGCCGAAGACGAATGGCTGCGGCTTGAACAGCACTGCCGCCGCGAACAGCACACCGGCCGGCACGCCGCGATGGCGCAGCGTGTAGAGCAGCGCCACCACGATCGCCAGCAGCGACAGGGCGTCGCTCTGGCCCCAGAGCGCGCCGTCGAAGAGCACGGTGGGCGAGAACACATAGCTCGCCGCAGCAATCGTGGCCCAGCGGCGCGAGCGCAGACGCCGCGCCTGTGTGTAGATGATGCCCACCAGCGCCAGGTCCGCCGCGCAGACCGGCAGCTTCATGTACACCGCCAGCAGCGGCGAGGCCGCGACACTCAGCGTTGGCTGCGGCGTGAAGAGGTGGGCGACGGCTATGTAAGCGCCGTCCAACAGGCCGTAGAGATAGACCGTCAGCGGAGGATAATTCGGCATGTAGCCATATTTCGTGGCGGTGAGCACGTCCGTGCTCGCGGCCACCGTGTAGAAGTGGAAGAAATCGTGGTCGAGCAGCCGGCCCCAGGTGACGTACGCTTGCAAATCATGAAAAAAGCCGTGGAACGGCGCCAGCACCAGGCGGACACCAAGCGCCAGCGCCAGCAGCGCGAGGAGCCGCTTCCCGTCACTCGTCTGGCTCCAGCCTACCAGCCGGCGCAGCCGCTCCGCCATCCACACCCGCACGCGCGCTCGTGCTCGTGCTCGTGCCCGTGCCCGTGCCCGTGCCCGTGCCCGTGCCCGTGCCCGTGCCCACCCCCCCACCGCTGCCACCATCTCCACATCCCGTCTTGCGCCGCTAGGTGGTCGGAGTCACAGGCACTGTCGCGCCGATGGTAATGTTGTCTATGTGCCAGTCGCCGTTCTCCTTGACCAGCTGTAAGGTCTGCATCTGTGCGTTGGCCGGATCGCCGCGCCGGGTGACCGACACGGTCACCGTCGCCGCGGTATCGCCGACCTGGCTGCGCGACACCGGGTAGGTTTCGACGATGCCGCTGAGCTGATCCAGGCTGTCATACTTGTCGGAGAAGGTGCTCTCGGAAAAACGCGCCTTGAAGCCGGTGGAGAAGTACGAATAGGCCTGATGATAGTCTTTCTGGTGCAGCGAGCTATAGAACTTCAAGGTGACCTGCGTCGGATCGTCCAGCTGCCCGCGCAGCCAGGCGCCGCCGAGGACGACCGCCAGGGTGCTGCCCACACAGACGACCAACAAGACGACCGCGAAGCCGCCAATGACGAACGAGAGGGTGGTCGAGCGCTTGCGCGGATTGCCGATCTGGTTGCGGCTGCCGGATTGCGAGAGCCGCTTGGTGCGTTCGCTGATGTCGATGCGGTCGCCTAGCTCGCGCCGGCGCTGCTCGACACGCTGAGCCACCTCTTTGCGGCGATTGACATCATTCATCTGCTTGCATCCCCCAACCCGCGCCGTTCGACCTCTTTCGTGCCGTTGGTCGCCAGTATAGCCAGATGTGCGGGCGCAACGCAACGCAACTGGTACCACGGTGCGGTGCCGGCGCCTGAAATACTCACTGCTGAGCTGCTCATCTGCCAATGCGCCCACCACGCCATCGCCCCACCACGACGTATACTCAGATGACGCGCCGTGCCCGCCCAAGCGCGGCAGGCGGCGCCACACAGGGGGCAGTGTCTCGTGCCAGCAGCACCAATGACGCCGACCGAGCGTATCAAGGAGCGTGCGGTCGCTCTGGGATTCGACGCGATTCGCGTGACCTCCGCCGAGCCGTTTCCGGCGACGGAGGCGACGCTGAAGCAGCGTATTGGCGACGGCCTCTTCACGGGCCTGGACTGGTTCACCGCCGCGCGCGCCGAGGTCTCGTGCGATCCGCGCGCGCTGCATCCCGCCGCCCGCTCGGTCATCTCGCTGGCCACATTCTACCTCACCGATGCCCCACGTAACCTGACGGTCCCCGGTGAGCCGCACGGCCGTGTCTCGTGCTACGCCTGGGGCAACGATTATCACGAGGTGATCCGCCGCCGCCTCGATCAGCTGGCCGAGCTCGTACGCTCGCTGGCGCCCGCGGGCAACGACAAGACGCTGGTCTTTGTGGATACGGGCCGCATGGTGGATCGCGCCGTGGCCGAGCGCTCCGGTCTGGGCTGGTTTGGCAAGAACACGATGATTCTGACGAAGGGCTGGGGCTCCTGGGTCTTCCTGGCGGAGATCGTGACCAGCCTTGACCTGGAGCCGGATGCGCCGCTCGCCACCAACTGCGGCGCGTGCGACGCGTGCCTGCGCGCCTGCCCCACCGGCGCGCTCGTCGCCCCCTACGTTCTGGATAACCGCCGCTGTATCTCGTATCTGACCATCGAGCTGCGCGGCAGCATCCCCATCGAGCTGCGGCCGCTCATCGGCAGCCACATCTTCGGCTGCGACATCTGCCAGGAGGTCTGCCCCGTCAACCACGTCGCCGAGCGGCGCCTGCGAGTGGCAAGCGGGCCCAGCAGGCGCGGCGAGCGGCTGGAGTTTCGCCCCCGCGAGAACACCGGCTCCAGCCCGGCGCTGCTGCCGTTGTTGGCGCTGGACGACGCGCAGTTTCGCGAGCGCTTCCGCGGCAGTCCCATCACACGCGCCAAGCGCCGTGGCCTGCTGCGCAACGTCTGCGTCGCACTGGGCAACATCGGCGACCCGGTCGCCGTTCCCGCGCTGAGCGAGGCGCTGCACGATGCCGAGCCACTGGTGCGCGGCCACGCGGCCTGGGCGCTGGGGCGCATCGGTGGCGACGAGGCGGCGCTGGCGCTCGGCGCGGCGCTGGCGCACGAAGCCGACGACACGGTGCAGAGCGAGATCCGCTACGCGCAGAGTCTGCTCGGCGCAGACATCACGACGGAGCACATACCGGGGCGTGAGCCGCAGCTGAGCCAGCCTTGAGACAAGGCAGCGCGGCGCGGCGTGCGTGTGGGCTGGCGTAATTGTTGCCTCGGCTGGCTCTGCGGGGCAAGGTGACCATCGGCAATCCGCGCGGGGGTTTCGCAAGACGGCTGCTGGCCCTCAGTGCCGGCGATGGGGTTGCTTCCGGGTGCAGGAAATCTGAAGTATGTTATGCTACCTACAAATACCTGTGAGTGGTTTTCGTGTTTGTGCCAGCAGAACAGCCGAAATTGTTGCGAGTCAGCCACCTGGCCCACGAGTTGGGATTGCACCCACTCGCCGTGCGCACATGGATTAAACAGGGCATGATCCAGGCGGTCCGGGTGGGAAGCGAAGCACGGGTGGTGCAGCGATCTGAGATCGAGCGACTGGTGGGGAGAACAGATGGGCGTCTGATCGTACTCTATGGGCGAGTCAGCAGGCAAGGGCAAAGGAGCGATCTGGACACGCAGCTCGCACGGCTCCAGGTCTGGGCGAAGCATGAACGAGTGGGCAAGCAGATAGTGGTGCTCTCCGATAGGGGCTCTGGCCTCTCGGCAACCCATCGCCAGTTGTACCGATTGTTCTGCTTGGTGCGGGCGGATGAAATCGCCGCAATCGTGGTGACGTATTCTGATCGGCTGACACGCTTCGGGCAAGAAAATCGTCAGGCGCTGTTTGACGGCTTTGGCGCCACGCTGACTGTGCTTGATTCGCGCGAAGACACGACCGCCGCGCAGTAACTGACCGACGATCTGTTGGCAGTAATTGCCTCCTTTTCTGGTCGCTTATACGGGATGCGATCTCACAAGCAACAGGAACTGTTGACGTGCACACAAGCCGTGATCACCAATCCTTGAGCTATCCCTTACGCCTGCCGGACGCGATCCAGGCGGACGCGCTGCGCTTGCTGGACGTGTCCCGTGAGGTGATTAACCTCACGGTCACGGCCTTGTGGGATCGACTTGATGAATTTGCCGCGCCCACCCATCCCCACGCCTACAAACAGGTCGAGGAGATGATCTCTCCCCCGGTGGTCCATGGGCACCGCCAATGGAGATGTGAAGCTGAACAGGCGGGCCGCATCCTGCGTGGGCAAGCCGAGCGCAAGCAGCGTTTCGCCTTGATCCTCCCGCTGCTAGAACATGGGATGATCCAGCCCAAGACGGCAACCCAACGGGCAGGCAAGAACCGCCAGGCCATCAAGCAAGCCCTTGCCTGTGTGCGCGAGGCCAATTCAGATGGGGGCACTGCAGTTGAGCTACAAAGCCTGATCGAGCAGGCATGCAACTTTTATCTGCGCAACGGCTGTTTTCCGGACACCTACGAAGAAATGCAGGGCGTTCCCCTGCTCAAAGCGGGTATCTTACCGTACGCTGGCGACGACGGACATCAGATGGGGCAGACCTATCGTCTCTCCTTCGATCTGGATCAACAGACGCTCATGGTTGCGCTGCGTACGCCCAATGAGCAGGGAGCATGGGCACGCAATTGGCGCGAGCAAACGATCCAGGTGCCCTTGCCAGACATCGTCGTCACCCGTGCCAGGGCCGGGAAGTCGCTGGCTCCCAGCTTGCGAGCAATGAGCAATTCAGATGGCATGAGCTACGCCGTGCTCGATTTCATCGTCGACGTTCCAGTTGAGGAACAAACACCCTTTGAGGAGGTGCGCACGGTCCTTGGTTTTGATTGGGGCATTCGCGTGCTCGTCACCGCTAGTGTGGTCGATCTCGACGGGCACCAGATCGGACATCCCTTCTTTTTAGACACCGGTCCGTTTGATGGCAGACAGGCTCGCCTGCGCCGGCAGATTGACCAACTCAAGGCGAAGGTGGCCGATCTGGAAATACAGCGGGATTGCTTCCCCCTCGGCGATCTCAGACGCCAGCCCTTAGAAAACGCGCTTCTCATCTTGCGTCGGGAGATCAGTCGCTGTTGGCGCAAATATGAGGCCCGAAACAACGATCTGGGGCACCTAGCAGCCAACATCCTGTTGGTGCTGTCCACAGCCTTTGACTGCCAGTTGATCGCTGGAGAGTCCCTCAAGTCGCTGAAGTCGGCGGGACGCGGGCGAGGCACCAAAGGACGTTGGCGGAATTGGCGCAACAACACGCAGACTCGTGGAGCACTGTGGCGCATCCTGCGCTACAAGTGCTTTCTTGCTGGAGTGCGGCTGGAGTGGCAGCAGCCCGCACGCACGTCGCATGTGTGTCCCCGCTGTGGGAAGCCTGCCAACACCTACCGGTCTCCTGCAGATTGCAGCACAGTCGACGACTGGGGGGCCTGGCTCTGTTGCTCCCATCCCGACTGTCTCTGGAATGGGTCCAGGGATTATGCCGCTTCTCTGAATATCGCCCGCCTGGGCGCAGTGTTGGTTCGTCACATACACGAGACGGGAGAAGTGATACATCATGCTATCACCGATCCGTCGGTTCAACCCGTTTCCTACATGGGAACGTGGGCGGCGCTACGGTTACCGCCGCCGGCCCCTCGGGGCCGCCTGATCGCATCAGGACGAATCTACTGCAATGGTTGGCGTTTGTCTGCCAAGCTTCGTTCGTCGTATGCCACTCCCATCATGCTGCGCCTATGTGGCTGAGGCAAACGAACCTTGGAGATAACATAACGTACCAGTAGCAGTAGGTTTTAGTAACGGTAGTGTACAGGCAGTAGCCTGTTGCATGGCACAGCGTCCCTGATGGATGTTTCCGGCAGGAGCCTGGATGGATCGTCTGTTTTCACTGTACGGCCAGGTCATTGGCGCATGCGTGCTGGCCGCCGTCGTGACCTATGTGCTCAGCCTCGCCGTCGCGCGGGTGAGCCGGCGCGTGGGGCTGCTGGACCAGCCGGAGCCGCGCCGCGTCCACCGGCGGCCCGTGCCGCGACTCGGCGGCATCGCCATCTTCGTCTCCTTTGCCGCTGTCTCACTACTGGTGTACCGCCCCGCCAACGACTACGAGGCGCATGTCTATGCCGGACTGCTGGCGGCAGGGCTGCTCACGGTCGCCGTCATGGTGGTGGACGACGTACGGGGCCTGCCGCCGCTGGTGCGGCTCGGCGCGCAGACCGTCATCGCGCTCGTCGCGATGTTCCCCGCCGGGCACGGCACGTTGATCGAGGCATTGCACAACCCGCTGATCGCCGACCACCAGAGCCGCACATTCCTGCCGCTGTGGCTGGCCATCCCCTTCACGTGGTTCTGGATCGTCGGCATGATGAACACCATCAACTGGGTGGACGGGCTGGACGGGCTGGCCGGCGGCGTCGTCACGATCACGGCACTGGTGATGGCAGCGATCAGCTGGCTCTTGGGCCAGCACACGACGGCGCTGCTCTGCGCCGTGCTCGCCGGCGCGACGCTCGGCTTCCTGCCGCTGAACTGGCACCCGGCACGGCTGTTCATGGGCGACAGCGGCGCGATGTTCCTGGGGCTGGCGCTGGCCGTGCTCGCCAACGTCGGCGGCGCCAAACTGGCGACCATGCTGATGCTGCTCGGCCTGCCCATTCTGGACGCCGCCCGTGTGATCGTGCGCCGCGTGCGCCAGGGCCGCTCGCCTCTGCGCTTCGACCGCTCGCACCTGCACCACCGCTTGCTGATAGGTGGGCTTTCCCAGCGCCAGATCGCCCTGCTCTTCTACCTCGTGACGGCGTCGTTCGGCGGCATTACGATTCTCGCCGCCGCGCTGCAATCGCACACCGGCGCCTGGCGCCTACGCAGCCAGGCGCTGCCCTGGCTCGACATCACAGCCAGTGAGCTACCGACGCTGCTCGGCCTCACGCTGGTGCTGGTGGTGACCAGCGCCATCTGGCGTGTGGCGACGATCCGCCGCCGGCGCTCGGGGCTGCCGCCCGGCGCCTCTTCCGCCGGCTGGAGCACGCCAACCGCGCGTCCGCTCCCAGACAGCTTACCGCACAGCGCCACCGGCGAGGCCACGACACGTCCCCTCGCCTCGCCCTCCGCCTCGGGCACGCGCCCACGGTCGCCATAAACAGACTGCCCCATGCCGGGCATCAGCGCCTGCCGGAGACCGCCGCCCGGCGCTGGTAGGTGCCGACGAGCTGCGCCTCCGCGAGGATGTGGCCGCGCATCGCGTCGAGTACCTGCTGTCTGCTGGCGCCGGCTTGCAGCAGCAGCCTCGTGTCCAGCGCATAGAGCGTGAAGCGGTAGCGGTGCGACGCGCCCATTGGCGGGCAGGGCGCGCCGTAGCCTGGGCCGCCGAAGTCGTTCCTCCCCTGGACCGCGCCGTTGTCGAGGGCCAGCACCGGTGGCACCTGCTCATCCAGGTGAACGACGTCGCCGGGGAGGTTAAACAGCACCCAATGGGTGAAGGTTCCGCGCGGTGCATCCGGATCGTCCACGATGAGCGCGAACGTGGCGGTATGCGGCGGCGCTCCGCTCCAGGCGAGCGGAGGAGACACCTGCTGACCATCGCAGGTGAATTGAACGGGAATGCTCTGGCCCGCCTGGAATGCACTGCTCGTGAGCTCGAACGCCATAACAGCCTCCTTGCGAGCTTGCGCTCGCATCATCATACCAGTTGTCATCCACTATGAAATCGCTGCACGCTCCGCGCCCGCCGATGCCGCCAAGAGCCTACACGGCCAAGGGGAAAGAGGGAGAGATGCGGTGGCAGGGGGTTACGATTGGCCGTCCTCTCGCCCGTGCAGCTCGGCGGGCGGATGCGTCGCCTCGACCGCAGTGAAGGGCTCGAGAACCTTGTAGTTGTGCTCGGAGCCTTTGGGCACGACGTAGGAATCGCCTGGCTCTAGGAACACCATCTGCCCTTCGATATGCAGCTCGGCGCGGCCCGCGATGACGTAGCCGATCGTCTCATACGGGCGCCGATGCGGCGGCAGCTTCTCGCCCGGCTGCTCATCCCGCCACAGGCGCATCGACATACCGACGCCTGATGCTAGATAGACGCGACCATCCTTGCCTCGCGGCGCGCTTGCGCCCTGCACTTTTGTTACGCTCGTGTCGCCCATGGTATGCTCACCTCCAGATTCATCCTGGTACCTGGAGATGTACCGATCGCGCAGGTTGCATACCAGCGTTTCAACACCCGCTTGCCAGGCGGCGCTTTTGTGGCCTCGACGATGACTGTTACGCCGGCACGCCGCCGCTTGCGCGGCGCCGCTGAAGGCTGCCGGCGCCGCGTCTCGCGGGCGCGTGGACGTGTTGTGTAGGGCGAAGGGGAATGCCATGTCGAGGGATGCGACGAGCACGCACTACATCGGCGAGCGCCGCAAGCGCATCGAGGACGTGCCCCTCCTGACCGGCACTGGCGAGTATGCGAGTGACCTGCGCTTCGAGCACATGGCCGAGCTCGCCATCGTCCGCAGCCCGCATCCCCATGCCCGCATCGTCCGTGTCGACGCGGCGCCCGCACGCGCGGTCCCCGGCGTGATCGCCGCGTTCTCGGCTCGTGAGCTGCCGGAGGTGCTCAAGCCGCTGCCCGGCAGCCCGCGCGCGCCTGGCAGCCGCTTCGTCGCGCCCACGCCGCTCGCGGCCGATGTGGTGCGCTTCGTCGGCGAGCCGGTCGCGGTGGTCGTCGCCGCAGACGCCTACTCGGCGCAGGATGGCGCCGCAGCGGTCGTCGTCGAATATGCCCCACTGCCTGCCGTGGTGGATGTCGAGCAGGACCCCGCGACCACGCCGGTGATCCACGCTGGGTGGGCTTCCAACGTGGCGGATCACTTCGTCGTCGCGGCCGGCGAGGGCGCGCGGGCGCTGGAGCGCGCCCCGGTGGTCGTGGAGGAGACGCTCGCCATCGGCCGGCTGAGTGCGCAGCCGATGGAGCCGCGAGCGGTAGCCGCCGTCTACGACGCCGCGGCAGGGCGGCTGACGGTCTATCTGGCCACGCAGTCTGTCACTCAGGCCCATCGGGGCTTCAGCGAGATGCTCGGCCTGCCGCTTGAGCGCGTGCGCGTCGTCGTGCCGAACATCGGCGGCGCGTTCGGCGTCAAGACGCGGTTCTACGGCGAGGAGGTGCTGGCGGCGCACCTGGCGATGCGCCTGGGCCGCCCGATGCGGTGGGTCGGCGACCGGCGCGAGGAGTTTACCGTCACGAATCAAGGGCGAGCGCAGCTCCACCATGTGCGCATCGGGCTCGACCACGACGGCCACATCCTGGCCTTCGTCGATCACTTCCTGCAGGACGCCGGGGCCTACAATATCACCGCGAGCGGCCCGGCCATAAATGCCGCCATAACGGCGCACGGCCCATATCGCATCCCCCACCTCGAGATGGCGTGCGACATCGTGCTGACCAACACGACGCCGACGGGCCCCTACCGCGGCGCCGGCCGGCCGGAGGGCGCATACGTGATGGAGCGCATGCTCGACCGCGCGGCCGAGGCGACGGGCCTCGACCGTGCGGAGCTGCGGCGGCGCAACCTGATCCGCCCCGAGGAGCTGCCCTACGACACAGGCATGAAGCGCCAGGATCGGGCGGTCGTCTTCGACGCCGGCGATTATCCCGCCGGCTTCGAGCAGGTGGTGCGGGCCATCGACTATGAGGGCTTCCGCGCGCGGCAGCGGGCGGAGCGCGAGCGCGGCGTTTACCTCGGCATCGGCGTGGCGAACTGTCTGGAGATGTCCGGCATCGGCCTGGGCGACAGCGCACGCGTGCATCTCGACGCGAGCGGCGACGTCGTCGTGATGACCGCCGTCTCGCAGATGGGCCAGGGGCACCCGACGGCCTATGCCCAGATCGCGGCCGAGCGGCTGGGGGCGCCGATCGAGCGCGTGCGGGTGATCGAGGGCGATTCGGCCACCGGAGTCGAAGGCATCGGCACGTTCGCCAGCCGCTCCACCGTGGCGGCCGGCAACGCGATTGCCCTCGCCGCGCAGCGGGTGCGCCAGCGCCTGCTCGACGCCGCGGTCCAGCAGCTGGAGGCCAGCGCGGACGACCTCGAATGGCAGGGCGATGACATCGTGGTGCGCGGCACGCCGGGCCGTCGCGTCGCCTTGCGGGGCGTCGTCGCACAGGCCGGCGGGGAGAACATCAAGGAGGTGGCCAGCAGCCAGGGGACGCCTACGTTCGGCTTCCAGGGGCACGGCGTCATCGTCGCCGTGGACCCCGACCTGCTGACCGTGGAGGTGCGCGACTACGTCATCTGCCACGACGCGGGCACCGTGGTGAACCCGCTGCTCGCCGAAGGCCAGACGATCGGCGCGGCGGTGCAGGGCCTGGGCAACGTGACGTCCGAGGAGATGCGCTACGATGCCGCGGGTCAGCCGCTCGCCACCACGCTGCACAGCTACGTCTTGCCGAGCAG
>Ga0070706_100001932_pt1 | contig 21357 bp, 13 predicted proteins | sample KBSK5501metaG_FD_65476 | JGI IMG/M metagenome (GOLD analysis project Ga0070706, IMG submission 65476) | Corn, switchgrass and miscanthus rhizosphere microbial communities from Kellogg Biological Station, Michigan, USA - KBS K5-50-1 metaG | ecosystem: Host-associated > Plants > Roots >... | reverse complement strand
AGGCCGCCGGGGGTGACCCGCAGGTACCGGTTCAGCCCCGGCTTCGTCGAGATCACGCCGCGCAGCTCCGCCCGCTTGTCCCTGGCGAGCGCGTCCGAGCCGTCGATCGCCTCCTTGAGCTGGGCGATCATGCGGGCGCGGATGGCAGCGTCCCGCTCGGCGCCTTCCGGGCTGTGGCAGATGACGAACCGCTCGTCCTCGGCGATCCGTGCTTCCTTGACCCGCAGGCTGGCCGCGACTTCCTGGTAGCGGCCCTGCCGGGACAGGGCGGCCTCTGCCTCGGCCGACCCGGAGCGGAGCTTCTCCCCGATTATGTAGTGGTTCCCGCCCTTGCGGAGGTAGCGGCGGTTCTCGGCCGAGGTGAAGCCGCGGTCGGCGACCCAGACGACGGCTGAAATCAGACCGCTGACCAGCATGTTCTCGAAGCATTCGCCCTCAAAGCAGGCTGACCGGCCACTGGTCCCGAGACCCGGGCACACGTCCGAACTGCCCGAATCGTGACGGTTATTTCCCGTCGTGTTTCGGCTTGATGTGCGCCGTTAAAGACGGCGCCGGCGAGGTGCGGAAATCCAGATCGGCGCCGGGGGGCCAGTCCTGTCTGGTTCCTGGCCCCCCGGCGGTCCGGGTCAGTTAACGCAAGCTCCACTGCTGGTTTGACCCGCCCCAGCAGCTATACAGCTGGATTTTCGTACCGTTGGCTGTACCAGCACCCACGGCGTCGATGCACAGCCCGGACTGCACTCCCGTGATGGTGCCGTTGGAGTTCACATTCCACTGCTGATTGGACTGGCCGCTGCAGTCCCAGATGATCACCGGCGTGCCGTTGGTTGTGCCGTGACCCGACGCGTCCAGGCACTTGTTCGTACACCATCAGCTGCTTGCTCGACGTGTATGTGAACAGCTGGTTCGGGCCGGCCCAGCAGTCGTACATCTGCAGCTGGGTGCCGTTGGACGTGCTCTGATTTGGGACGTCGAGACACCGGCCAGAAGCGGAACCCACGATTTCGTGGCCGCCGCTGCCACCGCCACCGCCACCGCCGCCACCGCCGGACGAGCCGTGGCTGATGGTGAAGTTGGAGTTGCCGCTGCCGCCGCCCCAGGCTTCGGTCGCGAAGATCTGGTAGTTGAGCGAGCCGAGGTTCATGCCGTGACTGGACCACGCGTTGAAGATGTTCTGCGTGGTGATGGTCCCGCTGGTGGTGTTGCCCTGCCGGATGGCCAGGTACTGCTCGAAGGTGCAGCTGTTGCCGGTAATGCAGGGCTGGTTGACCTGCTGGTGCTCGTACAGGTTGTACGTGGCCCCGTCGCTGGTCGTGGTGCCCATGAAGGTGCCCAGCGAGGGACTGCCGCCCTGGTCGTCCTCGATGACGTAGTACTCGACCAGCGGGTTGGTGGACCAGCCGTAGAGGGAGGCCAGCGCGGTGCCGCCGCTGGCGTTCATGCTGCCGCTGAAGCTGACCGTCTGGTTGCTGCCCGGGTTCCAGCCGACGCCGGCGACGAAGTCGCCGATGCCGCTCCAGGTGGTGGAGTACTGGTTGCCGGCGGAGCCGACGGTAATGCAGGACGAGCCTTGGCCGTTGTTCCACATCTGCCAGTACATGCCGTTGGTGGTGCCGGTCTGGCTCGAGCAGGTCGCTGCCTTGGCGACACCGGGTATGAACGCCGCCGAGGCGGCGGCCAGCGCCACCGCTATGGCGCCGCAGATGAGCAGCCGCAGGCGGCCGCGTCTGCTAATCGAGGGGACGGGGACGTCGTTCATTTGCGAGCTTCCTCCTTGGGCGTTCGCGGAGTACTGCCCGGGTCCTTCCGTCGGCGCGGACCGCTTTGAGGGCCTGCGCCGGAGTTACGGGACCTGCAATCGGGCACCTGTCGTTGCCTACATCGCCTGTTATCGTTAACACCGGCGGTCGCGGCCGAGAGGGGCGGAGTGGTGCGAGATAAAGCCCTTCGGGGCTGCCGTGTTGTGAACGATCACATTGTCACAAGCGTCACAAATGATCAAGCGTAACTTCTCCGAAATATTTTGCGAAGTTTCGAGAGATACAGAGCTGCGATAATGCGCGGACGCGGGCATGGCACATGGTGAAAGTTTCACCGGCGGGCCCGTCGAGACGGCGCGGAAACAGCCCGGGCACTCGGCCGACGTCCGTACGACCTGTGGCACGCGGCGGTGTCACTGTGGCTGAACTCCGGGGTTCCCGTGACCGAGGTCGCCCGCCGCGCCGGGCACGGCGTCGCGGTCCTGCTGAAAGATCTAGGCGCACTGCATCGACGGGCAGGCCGATGCCGCCAACCAGCGCGTCACCGACGCCCTCGGCATCCAAGACACCGCCCCGGACCCGCGGGACGAGGAAGGCGGTGACAACGAGCGGGCGTCCTGACCCCGGGTTCGGCGTCTTCCGGGGACGGGCAGCACGCGCTGCCCGCCCCCGGTGTCATGACACCTCGGGGCGTGCGGGCGTTTTGGCATCCCGGCCGCGTCCGCCTGGCAAGCCCGTCAGGCCTGCGGGCGCGCGTCCGGGCCTGGCCAGCTGGCCGTGCGGTACGCGGCCTGGAAGGTCGATTCCAGGAATCCGAGCAGGGTGGCGTCAGGGTCGCTGGCCGTCCGGACTGTGGCGTACGGCAGGACAAACTCGCCGAGTTGCTGGTCGTAGTACGCCGCCGCCGGGGTAACCGGCTCCTCGGGGAACCCGTCGGGCGGCAGGTGCGGAACTCGGCGTAGAAGTCGGCCACGCTGCGCGGCAGCAGCTTCATCCCGCGGACCGCCCCCTGCGTGGTGGCGATGGTCAGCTCATGGCCGATGAAGTCGAACTCGATCTCCAGCCCTCCACCGGTATACGGCATCAGGGAGGTAGTCAGGCCGCGGGCGGTCACGTACAGGACGGACCCCCACCAGTGATTCAGCCGCGGCGCGAGCGCGAGGCGGGTCTTCCCGACGATCTGCGTCCACAGGTGCACCGTGTCGCGAGTCGGCTGCCACTGCTCCACCGGCAGCTCCGGCCAGTTCAGGGACATGGTCATGGAACCAGCTTCACCCAGGCGCTGCGGATGCGGAACACCGGGTGCCGGTGGCACCCTGCTACCAGACCTGCAGGCATTTCCCGCGTACAGCCGCCGGGCCATTCCGCGCCAGGTGCTTGAAGGGCGACATCAGCGCGTAGGCGCGCTGGCGACCAGAAGCGGCCTGCTACGCGGCTGGGGTGATGATGACGTGTCGACCAGCAGACCCGGCAAGGACCAGCCGCCGCAGCGAGAGGTTGCGCGGACGGTCGGCATACCGCTCCTGGGGACGGTCTGGACACCGCTCCTGCTCTCGCCGTCCGTGCCCGTCCGTGGATACCGCGCCCTCCGGCCCCAGCATGCACGGACGCATAGCGGACGGCAACACCCCGAAATCGCGCCTCGAAGCGCGTAAGCGCAGGTCAGCGGGAAGTCACTCGGGCAGGAGGGACGGGCTGAAAACCGTCGGCTTAGCCTACGTTGGTTCGAACCCAACACCTGCCACCACCTGCGAAAACGGCCCGCTGGCTGCGGAAACGCGGCCCGGCGGGCCGTTTTCTTCTTGTCACGACATGTATCAGGGTGTGTCACCGTGCGTCGGTGCGCGGCAGTGGTTACGGACATATAGCGGACAGCGTCCGGGCGGAACGAGCGGTGCGTATAACCGCTCGCTTTGCTATCTGGTGGCCGTCGGCTATGGCAAAGACGCGATCGGCAGGCGGAAATGGGGGTTCTTGATCGAGGACCCTTTGATCGTCCCAACGTCTTGTGGCGGGTGAGGACCTGGGCCAGCGCGGCGGCTGGCCCAGGCGTTTATGTCTGCCTAAGGCAGGTGCCATTGCTGATTGCTGCCGCCGTTGCAGGTCCACAGCTCGAGCTGCGTGCCATTGGCGGTGTTGAACCCGGGGTCGTCCAGGCACTTGCCGGAGGCCGGGTTGACCAGCGCGCCGTTGCTGGCGCGCCATTGCTGGTTGGCGCCGCCGTTGCAGTCCCACAGCTCGATCGGCGTGCCGTTGCCGTAGTTGGCACCAGTGATGTCCATGCACTTGCCATACACCTGGAGGGTGCCGTCGGCCGCGACGGTCCACTGCTGGTTGACGCCGCCGGTGCAGTCCCACATCTGGATCTTGTTGCCGTTCGCGGTGGAGAAGGCGCTGTCGTCCACGCACTTGGCGCCGTTGTCGCCGGCCACGATCGGGCCGGTCGGCGCGCTGGTCTGTGCGTAGCCGGCCGTGGTGAGCCCAGCCTGCACCGCGTTCTCCGTGGCGTCCGACGGGTAGCCGTTGGTCACCGCTCCCTCGAAGAACTCACCGCTGGCGCCGTTGCTGTTGTCGCCGCCGGTGCCGAGCAGGATGTCGGCCTCCTCGTGCATCGGCGAGTAGCCATTCGGCAGCGGGCCCGACCAGGTGGTGGTCAGGCCGCCGCTGGCGGCGTTGCCGTATTTCAGGGTGAAGTTGCTCGTGCCGTTGTTCTTTTCCCAGGCGCTGACGAACGTGAAGTGCACCCCGGGGTTGTTCGCGGTGTTCGGCCCGGTGTTCGTGCTGTACATGCCGTTCTCCAGGTCGGCCTCCACCCACGGGCCGGACCCGGTGCACCCGCCGAACCAGCACGCGCTGCCCCACTCGATCGCGTTCATGTGTGCGTTGCCCGTGTCGGTGTGCGAGGTTTCCCCGCTGCCGAAGTCGAAGCAGCACTGGTTGTTGAACACGTTTGAGGAGGTCACCATGTACACGCCCTCGGGCTGGGACCCGGTCGGCACGGGGATGTTGTCGACGCGGTACCCGGTGCCCGGCGTGCTCCTGACGCCGTACGCCGGGTGCCCGGCGATCGTGATCGGCAGGGCCATGGCGTTGGCGCCGATGTCCGAGCCGTTGGGGCCTGGTCCCTTCCAGAACCCGCCCCAGGAGATCGGCAGGTCGCTGTGGTTGGGGCTCTGGTCGTAGATCTTGGTGATCGTGCACGTGGTGCCGGAGCAGAACGAGGCCTGCGGCGCGGCGTTGGCGTAGCCGCTGGCCGAAAGCAGGCCGATGGTCATCGTCGTGTTGTCCGAGGAGCGCTGGATCTGGTACAGCGGCCCGTTGTAGGACGCGTACAACGCCCGCGTGGTGCTGTACGCCGCGACGCACGGCGTGCCGCCGGAGGCGTAGATGTCACACGGCAGCGACGACGCAGCCTTGGCGGCCGGGGCACTGGTGCCGGCGCCCGCCAGCGCGCCGGCGGTGAGCGCGAGGGCCGCGCTCGCTATCAGCAGCGCCTTGCTCATCCTGGGGGAAGCCATCCCCCAGACCCCCTGGCTTACGTGCCAGAGTCGTGACCGGATAGTCAATGTGGACCTTCCTTTCTCAGCGGGGGCTGTAACCCCCATTAGGGGATGGACCATTGCTGGTTGGTGCCGCCGGTGCAGGTCCACAGGTCGAGCTGGGTGCCGTTGGCGGTGTTGGATCCCGGGTCGTCCAGGCACTTGCCGGAGGCCGGGTTGACCAGGGCGCCGTTCTGGGCGTGCCACTGCTGGTTGGCGCCGCCGTTGCAGGTCCACAGCTCGATCAGGGTTCCGTTGCCGTAGTTGGCGCCGGTGATGTCCATGCACTTGCCGAAGACCTGGATCGTGCCGTCGGATGCGATGGTCCACTGCTGGTTGGGGCCGCCGTTGCAGTCCCACATCTGGATCTTGGTGCCGTTGGCGCTGGACTGCGCGTTGTCGTCCACGCACTTGCTGGAGTTGGCGCCGGCCACGATCGGGCCGGTGCTGCCGCCGGTCGATCCCCCGGCCGGGGTGACGGACAGGTTGTCGAACTGGTCGGTCTGGTAGCCGTTGACCCCGAAGCCGACCATGCCCGAGCCGTAGGTGCCGTCGGTGACGGTGGCCACGGTGGTGCCGTTGATCGCGGCGGTGATCGTGGCGCCGCTGAAGGTCAGCGCCAGGTGCTGCCAGGTGCCGGTGCCCGGCGCGGCCACCGTGCCGCTGGCCAGCGTGGTCGTGGCCCCGCTGCTGTTGCCACGCACCACCTGCCAGGCGCCGGTGTTGGACAGCTGCAGGTAGTACTCGTTGGCCGCCGGCGGGAAGTAGCCGATCTGGGAGCCCGCCCGCCCGATCAGCTGGACCGCGCCGGGCTGGGCGATGAGCGCGTCGGCGGAGACAGTGTAGTTGGTCCAGTTCGGCGAGCCGCCAATCGTGAACGGGTTGGCGTTGCTGTCCCATTCGATCGGCCGGACCGGTGCCTGCTGCTGCACGCACTGCCCGGACCGGCCGCCCCCGCACGGTCCGACCTCGAACGCCCCCTGCACCTGCGACAGGTACCGCGGCTGCTGCCCGGCGGTGTCGCCGTCGAAGTTGTCGGAGTACGGCAGCGAAAGGCTCCCCTGGCCCGGCGAGGCCGCGGTGCCCTTGCCCTGCCCCGTCGTGGTGGTCAGCGAGTACACGTAACCCGGCTGCAGGGTCAGCGAGAAGCTGCCGTTGCTTGGCGTGATGTCGGTCGAGTGCACGAACCAGGTCGACGGGTCGCTGGAGTTGACGTTCGTCGTCCACATATGCACGGCGCCGGCGGACAGCCCGCCGGTGATCGTGTAGCTGACGGTCTGCGCGGAGGAGGCCTGCGTCGTCTCGATGACCGAGCTCCAGTCCGACCCGTTGGGCGACTTGAGGGTGACGTAGCTGCCGTTGCTGCCGCTGCCGCCGAGGTAGCCGGACGCGGAGTCGATGTAGGTCCACCCCGAGGCGGTGAACTGGGTGGTCTGCGCGGTCACCCAGAGCTGCCTGCCGGCCGAGTACCAGCCGGACCACGGCTGGTTCGCCAGGATCAGCCCGTCGGTGTTGTAGGGGAAGCCGGGGTAGAGGGCGGCGACGACCGGCCAGTTGATGGTGGCGGTCATCTTGCCGTCCAGGTAGTCCCGGTTGTCCGCCCTGGCCATCGCGGCCGCCCCGCCGTTGTAGTCCTGCGATCCGTTCTCGCTTGCCCACAGTGGCTTGCCGGTGCCGACCGCGTTCGAGCTGCTCGGGCAGGAGGTTTCCGGGCTCATCCACCCGCAGGGGTAGTGGGCGCCGACGATCTGCACCGCCTGGGAGAACGCGCTGTTGGACACCAGGTCGTTGGCGACGTTCCAGTCGGTGTCCGCGCCGACGACCTGCACCCCGGTGTAGCCGTTGCTGTTCAGCGCGGAGCGCAGCTGCTCATACCAGCCGATGTTGTACCCGCGCTCGTTCCACCCGCCCAGGTAGTTGATCGTCAGGCCCTTGGACTTGGCGCAGTTCAGCCAGCTGACCAGGTAGTTCACCATGTCGGTGGACCAGAAGTTCCCGCCCCCGATCCACCCTGGCGCGCCCCAGGCCAGCCCGTACAGCTTGATGCTGGGGTTGCGGGCCTTGGCCGCCTGCATCAGCTGCCACTCATATCCCGTGTTGCAGTTCACCGCGGAGGCGGTGTGCATGTGGGATGACTCGGACCCGTCGGTCGAGTTGGTGTCGCCGCCGATCTCCACTTTGAGGATCTGCAAGTCCGCGCCGTACCCGGGCTTGAACAGGTAGTCGTAGATCTGCTGCTGCTGGGCGGCCGGGTAGTCGGCAAGCAGCCGGGAGTTGCCGCCCCCGCCGCTGATCGCCCCGATCCCGTCGAACGTCCGCCCGCCCTGGGTGCCGTTGACCGTGATCCCGGTCGCTGCGGCCGCCGGGGGCGCGGTAAGCACCAAGACGCACCCGGCCGCCGCCAGCAGCGCGGCCGCGCCGGCGGTGATGAGTTTTCGCATCATGTTCTGTCCTCGTTGTCAGCGGGGGGTGAAGTCCTGGTTGGTGCCGGGGGCGTTCTTGCACGGCCACTGGTCCAGCTGCTGGCCCTGGTTGCTGCCGGCGCCGAACACGTCCAGGCACAGGCCGCTGTTCTGATTGCGGAATTCATAGGACCCGTCGGATTGCGGCAGCGGCTGCCACAGGCTGTTCGCCGCGCCGTTGGCGGCCTGCTGGACGATGTCGGGGGTGCCGGCCGCGGTGGGGCTGCCGGCCACGGCCACGTCCTGGCCGGAGTTCTGGGCCTGCAGCTCGCCGTAGCCGCCGGAGACCGGCACGAACTGGAACTGCTGGTTGGACTGGCCGTTGCAGGCCCATTGGTCGATCGCCGCCCCGGCCGCGGTGGTGTTGCCGTACACGTCCAGGCACAGGCTGTCGTTGCCGATCACCAGCCGGTGGTAACCGGACGGGAACCCGCCGCCAGTGGACCCGGACTGGATGCCGGCCGCTCCGATGACCTGCAGCGCGCCCGATGGCCAGTTCGAGCCGCTGACCTGGACGTTGTTGCTCAGTACGTTGTTGTGCGGGGACCCGGTGGCCACCTGGGTGGCGCCGCCGTTGTCCCAGTTGCCGGAGAACGTGCTGTCGTCGGTGTTGTTGGTGGAGTTTGCGTTGGTGAACGCCCACACGCCGGCGTCCTGCACCACGTTGCCCGACAGCGTGAGATACCGGGAGCCCTCGTCCAGGTACAGCGCGACCGTGCGGTTGTTGTTGTACATGTAATTGTTGGAGATCACGCCGCCGGGATTGGCGGACAGGTTGTAGATGCTGCCGCCGTCGTGCATCACGTTCTTGGTGTTGAAGATGAGGTTCCCCGAGACGGTGTTGTTCTTCAGCGTGGTCGGGGTGGTGTAGACCGGCTGGTAGTTGTAGGTGCCGCGGTTGACGTAGTCCTGGCTGCCGCCCGGGTCGTTGACGCCCCAGCCCCAGCCGATGTCGATCCCGTCGTAGGGCAGGTTGCTGACCTGGTTGTGGGTGATCGACGCCTTGGTGACGTAGGTCGACAGAATCGCGGAGACCTCCTTGTAGTCGGTGCCCACGCCGTCTACCAGGTTGTTGCTGATCGTGATGTTCTGGTTGGTCATCGCCGCGTTGGACGGGTGGTGCGCGTCCGGCTGCACGCCGCCGACCACGATGCCGTTGGCCGCGTCGGCGGTGAACTTGTTGCCGGTGATCGTGATGCCGTTGGCGCCCAGGCCCACCCCGCTGGCGTTGGCGTCGGCGTCCTCACCCACGCCCAGCCCGACCTCGCCCAGGTCGGTGAACGTGTCGCCGCTGAACGTGATGTTGCTGGCCGCGGAGACCTGCACCGCGGCGGGGATCTGGTCCCAGTGGTTGCGCACCGCCTCGAACAGCTGGCAGCCCGAGCTGCAGGTGCTCAGCCAGTTCGACGGCATCTGCCAGGCCCCGTCGATGTGCGCGCCGTTCTGCTGGTCCGCGTACCCGTTGGAGCCGGACGGCCCGAGCCAGGTCGCGCCGGAGAAGGTCATGTTGCTGAACGACAGGCCGCTGACCGGGCTGGCATAGCTGCCGCTGACCTGCAGCAGCACCTGCTGGCGGGGCAGCTCGATGTCCAGGTTGTTCGGGTTCTGCCCAGAGGCGGCCTTGTAGAACAGCTGGCCGGTGGCCGGGTTGAGGTACCACTGCCCCGCCTGCTGGAGGAACGAGTAGTTGTTCTCCAGGGACATCGTCCCGCCGGCGAACGGGGCGTTCAGCGTGTCATAGCCCCAGGTGCTGTTGTCCCACGCCGGCTGCTGCATGGTGATCGTGGTCCCGCTGATCGACTGGACGGGGGCGTAGCGGTCGGTGAAGGAGTTGACGCTCTCCACCTCGATCTGGTTCTGGTTGGACAGCCCGGCCAGGTAGTTCAGCGACGAATTGGTGATGGTCAGCCCGGTCTGGGTGAAGCTGAAATCCGACCGGGGCACGCTGATCGCCGCCCGGGGCGCCTCAGCGCCGTTGACGTACAGCTGCCGCGAGTTCACCCCGGTGCCGACGGTGGCCACCCAGATGTTGGCCCCCGAGTTCTGCAGCGTCCACCCGGTCACCTGCTGCGAGCCGGTCATCACCGCGGGGGCCCCGGCCGCGGCCGCGTAGCTGATCGTGTGACCGTTCTGCGCGGAGTCGGCACCGGTGAAGGTCAGCGGCTTGGTGAGCCGGTACGTGCCGCCCGCCATGTGCACCACGACGTCGGAGCTGGCCGACAGCTGGTGCGCCGCCTGCTCGGCCTGCGCCATCGAGGTGAACGGCCGCTGCGCCGTCCCGGCCCCGGCGGTCCCCGCGCCCGCCGGGACCGCGCCCCCCGCAATGCCCGGTGCCACGTACAGGTTGGCGACGGCCGGAGCCGGCGCGGCGCCCGCGGCCGCTACCGGGACCAGCGCCCCGGCCAGCAACCCGAGCACGGCTGCGCCCGCGGCGCGGCCTGTGAGCTGAGACATGGGTCATCCTCCCTGAGGAAACCGGCAGCCCGGTGGCGCCGTCATGGCGCGCGGCCGCACGGGGCGAAGCGGACAGGCGAGCTTGCGAGTCGAAGTGGGGTCGGTGGGTGACCGGGTGCACAAGGCCGTTGCCGAGCACGCGGCCATCTACGAGGCGATCCGCAACGGGCGCCCGGACGGCGCGGCGGCTGCGGTGGTGCTGCACGTCGACAACAGCCTGGAGGACTACAACAAGGAGATCCGGCGCCGGCTCTTCGCCTGATCCCCGGGCCAGGGATCATGGTCAGACGGCGGTGATCGTGTATTCGTTGTTGGTGCTGCCGTTGACCGCCCACAGCTCCGTGGTCGAGCCGACCGTGGTGCTGCCCGCGCCGTCCAGGGCGGTGCCGGTGCCCCGGTTGACGATGTGGTAGCGGCCGTTGCCGGCGCTTTGCAGGCTCCATTGCTGGTTGTTGCCGCCGTTCCACGGCGCCTGCCGGGCGGGCGCGCCGTTGGCGGTGTTACCCCAGCTGTCGGCGACCATGCCGTTGGTGTTGTTCACGATGCGGTAGTAGCCGCCGCCCAGCGGCACGAACTGCCACTGCAGGTTGGTGCTGCCGTCGTAGGACCACTGCTTGAGGTTGGAGCCGGACGCGACGTTCCCTCCGCTGTCCAGGACCAGTCGGCTGGTGACGTTGGTGACCTTGGCCCAGCCGGTGGGGATGCCGCCGCCTCCGCCGCCGCCCAGGGCGGGGATCTGGCCGGAGAAGGTGAGCTTGACCACGTAGGCCAGGGCGGTGAACGGCGGGCTGGATGACGGCATCGACAGGTGCAGGCCGGAGCTGTCCTGGGTGGGCGTGGGCAGGGTGATATACGATCCTGCGGCGTTGTTGATCAGTTGCGCCGAGACCAGGCTGCTGATGCTGAACTGGCTGGAGTTCAGGGTCTGGATGGTCATCGTGCTGCCCTGCCAGCCCAGCACGGTGGCGTACAGCACGGTGTTGTCCTGGCTGCGGGTGAACCGGATGTCCTGCGGGGTGCCGGCCTTGTCGCCGGTGAAGGCCCCGCCGCCCATCTGCGTCGGGCCCTCGCCGTAGGCCGTCCAGGCCCGGGTGGCGTAGATGGCCTCGCCGAACCGGCCGAGCCAGTCCCCGAAGCCCTGCAGGATGGTTTGCTGGGCGGACGGGATGGTGCCGTCGGCCATCGGGGCGATGTTGAGCAGCATGGTGCCGCCCTTGCTGATCCGGTCGATGAACGAGTGCAGCAGCTGCTGGGTGGTGAAGTAGCCGATGCCCTGGACGTAGCACCAGGTGGAGGGGGACACGCTGTCGTCGGTCTCCCAGTACGGGCTCACGATGCTGCCCGGGCCGCCGCGCTCGTAGTCGAAGACCTCGCCGGAGTTGTCGAATCCGTCCTTGTAGGTGGTCAGCACGTCCTTGTTCCAGGAGACCGCGGCGTTGTAGTAGTAGGCGAGGAACTGCAGCCGGTAGGACTCCTGGACCAGGTTCAGGTCGAAGTCGTGGTAGATCATGTCGGGCTGGTAGCCGTTGATGACCTCGACCAGCTTGTTGTACCACAGCGCGTTCTCCGCGGCGGCGCCGAGCTGGCCGTACAGCTTCTGCAGCGTGGCGGTGGACTGCGCCGGCACGAACTGGAAGTAGCCGTTGAAGTGGTAGGCGGTGTGCAGCGAGCACATGAACTTCAGGCCCTGGGCCCGGATCGCCTGGGCGTGGATCGACAGCAGGTCAAGGCCGGGCCCGGTCTTGACCGAGTTCCACTCGTTCACCTGGCTGTTCCACATCGAGTAGCCGTCGTGATGCTCGGCCACCGGCCCGGCGAACTTCGCGCCGGCCTGCTTGAACAGCGCCGCCCACGCGTTGGGATCCCAGCTGCCGCCGGCGGACACGAGCTTTGGCGCGAACTTGGTGAAGCGGCCGGACTTGTCGTTGGCGCCGAGCATGAAGTTGTGGTACGGCCACGCCGACGGGTCCCCGTAGGTGGCGATGTGGTGCTGGTTCTCGACCGAGCCGGGGTTGTACATGTTGCGGGGGTACCACTCGTTGCTGAACGCCGGGACGCTGAACACGCCCCAGTGGTAGTAGATGCCGAACTTGGCGTCCTGGAACCACTGGGGGGCCGGGGGGTGCTGGTCCACCGACGCCCATGTCGCGGTGTAGCTCTGCGGGCCGGCGTTGGCCCGGGCGGCGCCGGCCCGCAGCAGGCCGGCCGCCGCGGCCGCCCCGGTGACCCCGGTCGCGAAGAGCAGTCGGCGCCGGCTGATGGGGAATAACTCGGACGACGAGGACATGGCGGGAGCCTTTCAGCACGAAGTTAGGCGTGTTGGGTCGCGTAAGTGCGGTCACGTGGCCGCTTGTTCCGCCTCGCGGTCGTCTGCGCAGGTTCCCGGTGGGCCGAATCGTTTCGGCTAGCCCTCCCTCCCGCTACCCCGCCGCAATCTGGCATGCAGTACGTCCGGGTAAAGAAGTTCAGGTGATTTGCCGAATCGATTCGATAGGACCGTAGGCCGGGCCGCTCCGGGTGTCAAGAGGCCCGGGATACTCGGCGAGGACAGGGGCGGGCGCCGCCGAGGGCCCGGCGGCCCGGGTCCGCGCCCGCCTGCGCAGCGGACAGCCGCCGCCGAGGCCTGGGGAGCCTGGCCTGAGGCGGCTCGTGGCTGCGATGTAACTTTCGCGGCGCCGCCTGGCCCCGGGCGGCGTCGTCAGCGGGGCGTGGCGGTCTTGGGACCCGGGCCTGTGCTGTCCCGCAGCGAGATCGGGGGCGCGAGCAGCTGCTGCCTCGGCGGGGCCTCCGGCTTGGCGATGCGCTCGATGAGGAACTCGACGGCCGTGGCCCCCATCTGCATCGCCGGCAAGTCGGCCGCGGTGAGCTGGGGGTGGAATTCCTCGGCCCAGTGTCGTGCGGCGACTCCGGCGATGGAGAACCGGCGCGGGATGTCCAGCCCGGCATGCTCAAGCGCCCGCTGGATCCCGGGCAGCGCCGGCTCGTTGATCGTCGCCGCGGCGGTGATCTCGGGATGGGTCCGAACGATCTCCCGGACGCAGGCCTGGCCCGCCTTGGCGTTGTCGTCGCAGCAGAACTCGGAGCCCTCGATGCCGCAGCGCGCGATCGCCTCGATGAAGCCCTCGCGCGCCCGGTGCCCGGGGCCGTACCCGGACGCGACCAGCTCGGCGGAGCGACTGATCAGCGCGATGTGGCGGTGGCCGAGGTCGGCCAGGTGGTCGACGCACCGGCCGATGAGCGTCGCGTAGTCCACGTCCACCCAGCACATCCCGCCCGGCCGGGCGGTGCGCCCGATCGTGACGAAGGGCATCCCGGCGCGCTGTAGCCGGGTCACGCGGGGATCCTCCAACCGGATCTCCATCAGGATCACCCCGTCCACCCGGCGTCCGCTGACGATCCGCTCGAAGGACCGGTCGTGGTCGCCTCCCGAGGGTGACAGCAGCACGTCGAGATCGGCGCGTGCGGCGGCCTCCATGACGCTGGCCACGAACTCCAGCTGCATGAAGGTCAGCCGCCCCCCGGCCGGCGGGATGACCAGGCCGAGGGTGCGGGTGCGCCCCTCCTTAAGGGCGCGCGCGGCGGCGTTGGGACGGTAGTCCAGTTCGTCGATGACTTCCTGGATGCGCCGCCGGGTCGCCTCGGCAACCGCGCGCTTGCCGCTGAGCGCGTACGACACGGTGCTGCGCGACACCCCGGAGCGGCGGGCGATCTCGCCGATGTTCATCGGGCTCCCTCCCGGCGGTGGCACCGCCATCCGCATGCCGTTCGACCACTCGTCTCCGGGGCGGTGACCGGTCTTTCGAACCGATCCGCTCGATGGAGCGAAGTGTAGTCAATCGCGGCGTTCCCACGGCAAAGCAGGACCGCCAATCACGTCCCGGGCGGAAGGGCAGCTGAAATTTTCGCCGGGTTCGGAGTGCGGTCCCGCGGGCGAGCGCCATGGGCCGCCGCGTCCTGGCCACGCTTATGGTGCCGTCATATCGGGCTTCACCAGCGGTTTTTCCGCAACGCTGCCCGGCGCGCCGACCTTGAGCCACGGCGCTGCGGGTCGGCGCGGGACGGGACAGGCGCGCCCGCCGTCACCGGGCTCGCAACACGCCGTTGACCTCCCTTGCATCCGGTCGAGATAATGCATCGAATCGATTGCGCGAATCGATTCGATCCCACTTCCCACAGCTGAGACGAGGGATCCGATGAAGGTGAGAGCCATACCTGGCAAGCTCGCGATGGCCGCAGGGACGGTGCTGGCGCTGGCGGTCCCGACGCTGGGGCCCGTACCGGGCGCGGCCGCCGCGGAGTCGCTGAGCGTCAACCTGGCGTCGGTGACCGGGCCCGCGACCGGTGTTGGCGAGGGCTTCCTGTACGGGGTGAGCCAGGACGGCACCCAGCCGGCCGACCAGTACCTCCAGCCGCTGGGCGCCAACGCGTTCCGCGGCGGCGGGCACGTGTCCGGAGGTTGGATCGGGGACGGGTACCAGAACGGTTCCGGCACCCAGGCCGACGTCAACACCGTGATCGCCCAGGCGCGGCGGCTGACCCAGCCGCCGTATCACGTGCAGTACCAGGTGCTGGTCAGCGACATTTTCGGCGCGGACGCCGGCCAGCCCTCCAACACCATGTACCCATGCAGCAACGGGAACTGCTCCAACTGGGTCACGTTCCTCGACACGGTGATAGGCGAGCTGCAGGCTACCGGGCTGAAGTTCTCCTACGACATCTGGAACGAGCCGGAGCTGTCCATCTTCTGGGGCCCCGGCGTGAACACCACCCAGTACTTCCAGATGTGGGACACCGCCTACCGGGAGATCCGCCGCCTGGCCCCCGGGGCGCTCATCGTGGGGCCATCGTTCGCCTTCACCCCGCAGCGGGACAACGGCGAATGGCAGACCTGGCTGGCGCATGTCAAGACGGCCAGCACGGTGCCCGACGAGATCACCAACCACGACGAGGGGGACGTGGACGACCCGGTCACCGTGGCGCAGGCGATCGACAGCGACCTGGCCGCCGCCGGGCTGCCGCGCATCCCGCTGTCGGCGAACGAGTACCAGCCCGCCGACCGGCAGACCGCCGGGGTGACCGCCTGGTACCTGGCCCGCTTCGCCCAGTCCGGCTACACCAACGCGATGCGCGGCAACTGGGTCTGCTGCCTTGCGCCGAACCTGACCGGGGTTCTCACCCAGGTCAACGGGTCCTGGCAGCCGAACGGGAACTGGTGGGCGATGCGCGCCTACGCCGACATGACCGGTTCGGACGTGTCCACCTCCGGCGAGGTGGGATCCACGGCGATCTCGGCGGCCGAGGACTCCTCCGCCAAGCGCGCGGTCGCCATCATCGGCGACTCCAACGGCTACACCGGCCCGGTTTCTGTGACCTACAGCGGGCTGGGCTCGGTGCCGTGGCTGGCGAGCAACGGCAGCGTCAACGTCACCGTGGACCGGATCCCCGACCAGTACCCGCTCAGCTCTCCGCAGGTGGTCTACGACCAGAATGTCAGCGCCTCCAGCGGCTCCATCACGGTGCCGTTCACTTTCCAGGCCTCCCATGACGCGTTCGCGGTCTACCTGACCCCCGCGAGCGGGTCGGGCGGCGGGTTCCCGTCCGGGTATCACCGGCTGGTGGTGGCCAACGACGGCCTGTGCCTGGACGTGTACGGGAACACCGCCGCGGCCGGAGCGGCGATCGACCAGTGGTCCTGCAACGGCCAGGCCAACCAGCAGTTCCAGTTCGTCCCGGTCTCCGGCGGCTACGGGGAGCTGCAAGCCCAGAACTCCGGCGACGACATGGCCGTAGCCGGGAACTCCACCGCCCAGGGCACCCCGGACATCGTCCAGGAGCCCGTCAGCGGGGCGTCCGGCAGCTTGTGGAAACCGGTGCAGCAGTCCGACGGCTCCTGGCAGTTCCAGAACTCCGGCAGCGGCCTGTGCCTGGACGTCTACGGCGCCGGCAGCAACCTCGGCCAGCAACTCGACCAGTGGCCATGCAAGAACGCACCCGGCACCAACCAGGACTTCACCCCCCGCTGACCCTTACCCCCTGGGGGTTACCTTCCGAAGGGCGTGGCGTAGGCGGGAGGCCGGGCGCGCAGCGTCAGCGTCAGGGTGAGGCGGATGCGGGTGGAGGCGGGCAGCCGCACGGTCAGCTCGCACGACTTCTTCCTCGTCTCCGCGGTCCGCGAAGCGCGCATCCTGCAGCGCCAGGCCAGCGTCATCGGCCTGCACGGGGTGGGCGGCCAACGCCGACGACGCCGTCGGCGAACACGAAGCGATCTACCGACCCGATCCGGGACGGGACCCCGAAGCGGCCGCACAGGCCACCTCCGTGCACCTGGATAACACCCTCGAGGACTACCGCCGCGAAATCCAGCGCCGGGTACTCGGCTGACGCCCAACGTGAACGCGCCCCAGGGGGACGCTCAGGCCCGCTGCACCGCTGCGGTATTGACCCGTGCAAGCCCTCCGGCATACGGTTCGAATCGATTCCGCGAATCGATTCGACGGCCGGGAGGTCATCCCGTATGGGCGCATTCGGCCAGGACGGTCCGGCGGTCGAGTGGCGAGGACGCCATGAGACCGTGCGAATCGAGCCCTGGGGGGCGGACAGCCTCCGGGTCCGCGGCACGATCGGGCCGGAGATCCGCGACGACCTGCCGGGGGCGCTGCTCCCGGCGCCGGCCGCCTGCGACACGAGAACCGACATCGCGCTCGACCTGGCCCGGGTGGTCAACGGCCGGCTGACCGCCGAGATCACCGCCGACGGCTGGCTGCGGTTCACGCGCACCGCAGATAGCGCCGAACTGCTGACCGAGATGATGCCGCACTTCACCGCCCCGCCGCAGCGCCGGTACGCGGCGACCGGGCGGGGCAGCGGGCTCCATCACACCGAGGTGCGGTTCGACGCCAGGGACGGCGAGCGGTTCTACGGGCTCGGCCAGCACCAGCACGGCAAGCTCGATCAGAAGGGCGCGGTGATCGAGCTCATCCAGCGCAATACCGAGGTCTCCATCCCGTTCCTCGTGTCCAGCCTGGGATACGGGTTCCTGTGGAACCACCCGGGCATCGGCCGTGTGGAGCTGGGCATCAACGGCACCCGGTGGGTGTCCGAGGCGTCCCGGCAGTGGGACTACTGGATCACCGCGGCCGAGGAGCCCGCCGGGATCCTGCGCCGGTACGCGGAGGTGACCGGGCGGCCCCCGTTGCTGCCCGAATGGGCATCCGGCTTCTGGCAGTGCAAGCTCAGGTACCGCACCCAGCAGGAGCTGCTGGACGTGGCCAGGGAGTACCGCCGGCGTGGCCTGCCGCTTTCGGTCATCGTGGTGGACTACTTTCACTGGACACGCCAGGGCGAGTGGCAGTTCGACCCGGGCGAATGGCCCGATCCGAGCGGCATGGTGGCCGAACTTGACCGGCTGGGCGTGAAGCTCATGGTGTCGATCTGGCCGACCGTCAACCCGGCCGGCGAGAACTACGCCGAGATGGCCGACCAGGGCCTCCTCGTCGCCAGCGAGCGAGGGATCGGCGTGCACCTGACCTTCTGGGACAAAGGCTCGGCCGACCCCGCGCTGGTCAGTTACTACGACGCCACCAACCCCCGGGCCAGGGAGTACATCTGGTCCAAGGCCAAGGAGGGCTACTTCAAGCACGGCATCCGGGCCTGGTGGCTGGACGCGTGCGAGCCAGAGCTCAGGCCGGAGCACCCGGACAACCTCCGCTATCACCTGGGCCCGGGCCTGGAGGTGGGCAACGTCTACCCGCTGCTGCACGCGAAGGCCTTCCACGACGGCATGGCCGCGGAGAGCGAGGACGAGACCGTCCTGCTGTGCCGGTCCGCCTGGGCGGGCAGTCAGCGGTACGGCGCGGCGGTCTGGTCCGGCGACATCGACTCGACCTTCGAGGACCTGCGGCGGCAGATCCCGGCCGGCTTGAACATCGGCCTGTCCGGCATCCCGTGGTGGACCACCGACATCGGCGGGTTCAAGGGCGGGGACATCGAGTCCCCCTCGTTCCGCGAGCTGCTGATCCGGTGGTTCCAGTTCGGGGTGTTCTCCCCGCTGTGCCGCCTGCACGGGATCCGGCAGCCCGCCGTGCCGGAAGGGGCCGAGCAGTCCGGGGCGCCGAACGAGCTGTGGTCCTTCGGCGAGCAGGCCTATGAGATCCTCCGCCGGTGGCTCGGCCTGCGGGAACACCTGCGGCCCTACATCATGGACACGATGCGGGCGGCGCACGCCGAGGGGCTGCCGCCGATGCGCCCGCTGTTCTTGAACTTCCCGCACGACGAAACCTGCTGGGACATCGCCGACCAGTTCTTGCTGGGCGACGACCTGCTGGTGGCGCCGGTGGTCACCGAGGGCGCCCGCGAGCGGAGCGTGTACCTGCCGGCGGGCGCGCTGTGGCGCGACGCCTGGACCGGAGCGCCGCTGTACGGCGATCAGTGGCTCACCGCGGCCGCCCCGCTGGAGACCATCCCGGTCTACGTCAGGGACGGCCGCGGCATCGGGCCATTCGGTGACCTGGACAGGTTCGGCGGCGTGAGATGAGCGCGGCGGCCGTCCGCAGCCGGAGGCCGTCCCAGGCCGGGCCCGGCGGCGCCTTGGCACCCGCCGCACGCCGGGCCCGGCTGCACCGGGCCGTGCGGTGGGCGTTCCTGGCGCCCGCGGTCGGCTACGTGCTGTTCGCGTTCGCGATCCCGGTCGGGTACAACCTGGTGCTGTCCTTCGAGCAGACCTCGCCGGCGACGATATCCCACCTGACCGCCCCGTTCGCCGGCCTGTCCAACTACACGGCCACGCTCGGGAACCCGATCGCGGACAGCGCGATCGTGCGGACGTTCAGCTTCACGGTGCTGTCGCTGGTGTTCCAGTTCCTGATCGGCTTCGGCCTCGCGCTGCTGTTCAACCTGCGGTACCCGCTGTGCAGGTTCGCCCGGTCGCTGATTCTCGTGCCGTGGCTGCTGCCGCTGCTGGTCACCGGGGTCATCTTCAAATTCTTGTTCCAGCTGGAGGCCGGAGCGGTCAACCAGGTCCTGCTCGGCCTGCACCTGGTGCACCAGCCGATCGGGTTCGTGCTCTCGCCCGGTTGGGCGTACGTTACCGTGCTGATCGCCAACGTCTGGATCGGCGTACCTTTCTTCGCCGTGCTGCTGTACAGCGCGCTGCAGGACGTGCCCGTGGAACTCCTCGAGGCGGCCAGGATCGACGGGGCCGGGGCGTGGCAACGGCTGGTCCGGGTGACGCTTCCGGTCATCCGCCCGGTGATCGAGGTGGTGTTCGTCCTCGGCTTCGTGTTCACGGTCAAGGTGTTCGACGTGGTGATCGGGCTGACCCAGGGCGGACCGGCGAACTCCACCCAGCTGATCGCCACCTGGGCGTACAACCTGTCGTTCCAGGACTTCAACTACGGCGCCGGCGCGGCGCTGAACACGGTGCTGCTCCTGATCGCGCTGGTCGCGGCGCCGCTCTACATCTGGCTGAACCGGGAGTCGTTGCGGGGAGATCCGCTATGAGCGCGGTCACCCGGCGGCGGCTGGCCGCCACGGCGGCCAGCATCACGGCGCTGGCCGCGCTGATGGTGATGCTGTTCCCGCTGTACGCGGTGATCGTCGCCTCGTTCGAGACGAACTCGCAGCTGTTCGGCGCGTCGCACTACAGCTTCTTCCCGTCGCGGTTCACGCTGTCGAACTACCGCGTGGTGCTGTCCCAGCAGGGCTCGCACGTGACCAGCTCGCTGATCGTCGCGCTCGGCACCATGGCGCTGACGCTCGCGGTCGCGCTGCCCGCCGCGCACGCGCTGGCCCGCTACCGGTTCCGGGTGACCGCGCTGCTGGCCGGGTCGCTGCTGGTCGCGCAGATCCTGCCGTCGATCGCGATCGCGAACTCGCTGTTCCTCGTGTACCACCGGCTGCACCTGCTGAACAGCTACCCGGGGCTGGTCATCGCCGACGCGAGCTACGCCGTGCCGTTCGGCATCCTGGTGCTGCGCGCCTTCATGCTCGGCCTGCCGCGTGACGTGATCGCGGCAGCGCGCGTGGACGGCGCGTCCGAGTGGCGGGCGTTCATCCGCGTCGTGCTCCCGATGAGCCGGTCCGCGGTCATCACGGTCGCGCTGTTCGCGTTCCTCAACGGCTGGGGCGACTTCATCTTCGCCCTCACGATGCTGAACGGCAACACGTTCGAGCCGGTCACGCTGTCCATCTACACCTACATCGGCGAGTTCTCGCAGAACTGGGGGGAGGCGATGGCGCTCGCGGTGTTCGCGTTGCTGCCCGCCGCCATGCTGCTCATCGCCGCGCAGCGTTACATCGCGGCCGGCCTGACGGTCGGCTCAGTGAAAGGGTAACCCCGTCCAGAAGGAGGCCATCATGCGCACGCAGCAGCATCAGACTCCAAGGCGCGTCCTCGCCGTCGTCGGCGCGTGCGTGCTGGCCGTGGCGGTCACCGCCTGCTCGTCCGGCTCGTCGAGCAGCGGGAACAGTACCAGCAGCGGCAAGGTCACCATCACCGAGTTCGACTACTTCACCGGCGGCGCCAACGCCGCGATCAGCTGGTACAACGCGCAGTTCATGAAGGAGCACTCGAACATCACCGTGAAACGGACCTCGGTCCCGTACGCCGACCTGATCACGAAGATCCTGCAGGACGCCAGCGCCGGTGACATGCCGAACCTGATGATGATCGACAACCCGAACGTGCCCGAGGTGGCCGCCACCGGCCAGCTGGTCCCGCTTGACACCATGCCCGGGTTCAGCACCAGCGGGTACGCCGCGGGCGCGATCAGCGAATGCACCTACCAGGGCAAGCATTACTGCTATCCGATCGGCACCAACACCATCGGGCTGTTCTACAACAAGGCCATGCTCGCCGCCGCGCACGTGACCCCGCCGGCCACCTGGGCGCAGCTCCAGGCCGACGCCAAGGCGCTCACCACGTCAGCGCACTACGGGATCGCGTTCGACGCGACCAACGACGAGCAGTCCACCTGGCAGCTCGAGCCGTTCTTCTGGTCCGCCGGGGGGTCGCTCACCGACGTGAGCACACAAGCGTTCCGGCAGTCCCTGCAGCTGTGGGTCAACATGGTCAAGGACGGGTCGGCGTCCAAGTCCGTAATCACCTGGGGCCAGGACCCCGACCTCACCCAGCAGTTCCTGCAC
>Ga0070706_100001927_pt1 | contig 21393 bp, 29 predicted proteins | sample KBSK5501metaG_FD_65476 | JGI IMG/M metagenome (GOLD analysis project Ga0070706, IMG submission 65476) | Corn, switchgrass and miscanthus rhizosphere microbial communities from Kellogg Biological Station, Michigan, USA - KBS K5-50-1 metaG | ecosystem: Host-associated > Plants > Roots >... | reverse complement strand
CTTGTCGGGTGACTGGTGGTGGCTGACGTCTAGACCTTGGATCACGATCACCTCAGCTGCTTAACGATCGCACCGAACCACTCGGTCGGCACGTCGGCGGTCCCGCTCGCCCCGATCACGCGGAGCTTCACTTGGGACGTGACGTCGCTCGTAAAGAGCGCCCTGCTCCGAGCTGACTCGCTCGAGGCGCCGGTGTTGGTCGACGGCTTGTAGATGCCCGAGATGCTCGAAAAGAGCTCGACGTTGGTGACAGCGTCGACCCACGCGATGTCCATGAAGCCACCCGCCGCGCTCGAGAAGTTATCGAGCGGACCCGAGGCGTCGAGCTCGTAGATCTTTCCGGCTGCGAGCGTGTAGATGCCGGTGTTGAAGTCGTAGGTGATGCCGGTGCCGCGCGTGAAGATGAGGTTGTTCAGCACGACGTCGCTGTTCAGACCGATCCCGATCTGCGGGGCACCCGCGCGCTTCGTCCCGACGATGTCGAGATCTCCGAGCGGGTTCCCTCCGCCCTGGACGATCGTGATGAACGAGGCGACGGAGTCGAGCGCGACCGACACCTCCTGACGCCAGCGACCCAGACGACTTCGCAGTGAGGACTCGCCGGCAGCGGCTTGGAGCAGATCGAGCAACGTTCCCATCACGCACTTCCCCAGTTTTGGCGGTCACCCGCGTGGTCCCACGTACCACCGGTGCCGATGGTGTGGGGAACATAGTGCCACCAACGCTCGAAGAGGTATGGTGGAGCGATCGAGCACCACGTCGGGCCCTCGATGGTGCAATTGAGCGGCGAGAGCGTCCTCACCGGACCCTCGGCGACGACTTGCCACGCGCCGCGGTACTCCCAGACGCGCCGGTAGTAGAGGTCGCTCGCGGGCTGACCGAGTGCCGCGCTAGCGTGCCACCTGAACACCGCGCTCACGCGCCACCTGAGCACGCGGAGCAGCCGCACGGGTTCTCGTGGAGCATCGGCGATCGAGGTCGCGCCGCGATCAAGAAGAGCAGCACGGCCCCGCCGATGACCGCCGCGATCAGAAGTGGCCCGGCCCCGCCCCCTTGCGACGAGGGGGGAGCAGTCGCTGGAGGCGGGGCCGGCGCCTGCGGGGGAACGGGCAGCGTGCTCGACGGCGGAGACGGCGGTGGGGTCGGGAGAGGGAACGGCCAGCCTGCGGGCCAGCCGGGAACGTCAGCAGCTGTCGGCGGCCAGTCGGGTGGCCACTTGCCGACCCAACCTGGAGGCGGCGGTGCGTTCGCGATCAGGAACCAACCGGGCGGTGGTTGCGCGGGGAGCGGTCCCGTCAGCGGCCACGGCAAGCCGGTGAAGTCCCAGAACGGCGGGCGCGGCACGCCCGTCCAGTCGGTCGGTGCGACCTGACCCAGCGCGGCCGGCTCTTCGATCCACTGGAGCATCACATTCTCCAGAACGGCTTGCGCTTGAGCCAGTCGCGCGCGAGCGTCGTGTTCGCGACCTCTTTCGCGGCGCGAGAGAACGCGCCGACGATCGCGTCGGTGTTCGGGAGCGACTTGCGCTTCACGAGCAGGTCCACGCCGCGCGCGGCGATCGCGATCGCTGGGGCGGCGACGTCGAGGTTGGACAGGAGCTTCAGCAAGTGCGGCAGCACCTGCTCGGCGACGGCCGGCGTGGCCCTCGCGAGACCCTCGAGCAGCGCGCTCTGAAGCGAACCGTACGTGTTGTTCACGGGTGGCATCGCAGGTACCACTCCTCGCTCTTCTTCTTGTACTCGGTTTCGATGCCCTTGAAGTACGGGCACGACGTCTCGGGAGTCTTGGTCGGCGCGTACGCCGAGCACTTCTGCACGAGCTCCGCCTGGTACCACCCGTCGATGACCGCCTCGTCCGCCGCGGTGCACCCCGCCGGTTTCTGCGGCGACCCGCAGCCCCACCAGCACGTGCACGAGTTGAGCAGCACGAAGAGTGTGAACGAGAACTTGGACATCAACCCGTCCAACAACCTTTTGACACGAGCAGTTTCTTGGCTTCTACGAGCTTCGCGTCGATGCTGAAGATCAGAGATGTCAGGTAATTGAAGGTCTCCTGCAAGGCTTGGTAATCACTCGGTGTGCAGCCGGACGCCTGACACTGGCTCCAAGCCTGTTTGATGCCCCCTAGCTCTTGCACCAGTGCATTTCTCGCCGAGGTCAGCGACGCGATAGATTTAGAGATCGCGTTGCACGCTGGGTTCTTCTTGGTGGGTGGCAAGCGCTGAACTATCGCGGTCGGCTGCACCGCCCTGAAGAACTGCTGGCCGATCCCGATCGTCACTTCAGACTGGTCGAACACGCCCGCGAGCGTACCGTCGGCGTTCTGCACCTCGAGCTTGCCGTCTTCCAACCATCGGATGCCCGCGATGCTACTCAGGTCAGCCATGATCTTCTCCCTCATCCTACTACAATTTTTCTTGACAGGTAAATTCCGGTGTTCACTCGGGTTTCGGAGTCAGCGAGCTCGGCTTGAAGCGACTCGACTGCACCTCGAGCTTGATCGAGAGCGCGGCGTAGCCCTCGCGCAGTCCGAGCGCGGGGTCCGCGATCATGAACATCACGCGCACGAAGCAGTAGCTGCCGGTCTCCTCTCCCACGTCGTCGATCTCGAACAGCTGCACGACGTCGAAGAGCTGGTAGCGGTGCCCGTCCTGGACGAGCAGGAAGGTCAGCTTGCCCGCCGCGATCGCTCGGTAGAAGACGCTCTTGACCTTCAATGAGTCCACGGATTGCGCCGCGTTCACTGACCCGACCTCCTCCGCCTCGCTAGCCACGCGGCTATCCCCGCAGCGAGTGCCGCAGCAGCCGCGACGATCGGGAGTATCGAGCTCTTCGGCGTCGTGTCGGGAGAACCAGCGCTCGTTCCTTGCGGGGACACGACGTGCGCTTCGACGACGGGCTTCACCAGCTTGCCGAGCTCCCAGTGGTGCGCTTCTGCGTCTGCGTAGCGGTAGTACCATAGGTTGCCCTGCTTGAAGACGCCCTCGCTCGGGGGCGGCATCGGTGGTCGCAACTGAGTCTGCGGCATGCTGAGGAGTCCCGCGGGCTCCAGCACGTACTCGCGAAAAGCGAAGTCGCCATTGTTGAGCGGGTCCGTCGTGTGCTTGTCGCTCGTTACGCTGACCAGGTTCAGCTTGCCCGCCGCCGCGTCCTTCGCAGCCGCCACGTAACCGGTCTTCCCTCCGCCGAAGGTAGCGTCCACGAGAATGACGGTTCGTGTGGCAGCGCGGTCGGCGGGGTTATTGAGGTAGGGGTTGAGGAACCCGTGCGCGGCGGAGAACCCGACGAAGATCGCGTCGTGACCCTCGACATTGTATTTTTTAAGTAGGTTAGGCAGGACACGGCCGTCGGTTCCTTTCAGCGACGAATACATCTTGCTGTACGCCGTCGAGCAGAGAGGGTCGGCACCGCCGCACTTCTCCGGCGGGTCGAGAACGATCGCCCTCATGCCCGCGGGCCACGTGATCTTGGGAGGTAAACTCTTCAGGAAGAACACTACTGAAGGCATCACAGACCCAGATACTTTCGAATTCGTTCGACGGCGTTGTCGAAGCCGAAAAGCCGAACGAGTTCTTCGAACATCGTGAGCTTCGAGTTGCAGTGAGAACACAGCAGACCTCGAACACGGCCAGTTTGATGACAATGATCGACCGCCAGCCTCGTAACCCGACCTCTTACGTTCCGACGTTCCGGCTGCAAACACAGAGCACATACACCGGCTTGTTGCTGCAGCAGTTTTTCGAAGTCGATCTCAGAGATTCCGTACTTCTTGTAGACTCTCAACAGAGCCTGTCGTCGCCCTCGTTCTGGATTGCTTCGATATTTTTGTCGGCCTTGCTCTTGTTTCTGTTCGCGATGCCGACGGTAGTGGCGCCTTGCAGCATCGTTCATATACGACCTTAGATTCGGATGCTGCTCGCGCCACTGCCGATCGCGCTCCAACTTTTTCCGACGGACTTCTTCACTCTCTCGATAATTTTTTGAGACCAGAGCATTTCGACGTTGTCGACGCTCGTCCGTGTCGTTTTTCTTCTTGCGCGCGTCATCGCAGGATTTGCAAGTTGTTCTACGACCATCGCCTCGGGCATAGAAATCTCTTTGCGCGTCTTTTTTCTGGTGACATGCGTTGCAGATTTTTTGGGTCGTGACGAGACCTTGGAAGAGATTGATTGAAATCATCGACCCACCCTCAGCGTCGCCCAGAGCAGCCCGACCGCCGCCGCGATCACGAGAGCGCCGCCCAGGATGCCTCCGCGCCGCGTGAGGCCGGTCGAGCTCGGCGAGCTCTGCAGGTCTTCCGCGATCGCCTTCGCCCACGTCTTGTAACCCTCGCCGCTCGGGTGGATCTTGTCCGGCTTCGAGACCTGCGGCTGCGCGATCGTCCGCACGCCAGTCGCGGCGATCGACGACAGGAGCGCGTCCGTCGACCACGGCAGCGGACCCGGGAGCAACCACACCGGCGTCGAGCCGGCGACGCGCACCTTGTCGACGAGAGCTGCCACGCGCGACTTGATCGTCTCCGCGTTCGGCTGCGACGCGGGCGCCGTGTCGTTCGTGCCGAGCGAGATTAGGACGATGGTCGGCTTCGCAGCGAGCACGTTGTTGAGCGCGCTCGCCATCTGACCGGAGAGCCACGCCCGGATGTCGGTACCGCCCTTCGCCACGCCCTCGAACGGGACCTGGATCTCCGTCTTGAGCGGGCCAGCGAGCCCGACCGCGAGCGAGTCGCCGATCAGCGCGACGCGGTCCGTAGACGAGATCGCGCCGAGGCTGGAGGACTCTGCGATCCAGGTGATCACGACGCCACCGCGTAGTAGGCCAGGGCCGCTGCACCGACGCCCAGGCCGATCGCGATCGGGCTGATCGTGCGGCGCGTGCTGCCGAGGGTGGTCGCCGCCGGCAGCTCGTCGAGCGCGGAGTTCGCGTAGCCGATCACGATGCCCGGGTAGTCGACCGCCTGCCCACTCGGTCCGCAGTCGGTGACGAGGTTCCAGCGATTCGGCGACGTGCACTTCTTGCCCGCGCCGCAGAACGCGCTCCCCGCGTTGTACGCCGCGCCGACCTTGATCACGTTGCCGTGGTAGCGATCCATGAGCTCGGCCAGGTACTTGGTGCCGAGGTCGATGTTGAGCTTCGGGTCGGACAAGAGCTCATTGCACGTGACGAGACGTCCAGCGAGCGTGGGCTTGCTCGCGGTGCTGGGGAGGAGCTGCATGAGCCCGCAGGCGTTAGCCGGACTCTTCGCGTCCTGCTTGCCGCCGCTCTCGAGCGCCATGATGCCGGCGGTGAGGTTCCAGGGCACGCCGTGCTTCGTCGAGGCCCGGTGGATCTCCTGCGTCCACTGCTCGACCTTAGCCGGCAGCGCGCGCTTGGGCGTGCCCTGACCCTCGATCTCGATAGCGCCGCTCGGGAGCCAGCGAGCTCGCGGTCCGCCGCACCCCGAGCCGAACCAGTCCGACGGGAGCGCGATCGCTCCCAAGAAGATCGGGTCTGGTTCTCTGATCCACTGCAGCACTGGACCTCATGCGGGAGTGAGAACGATCGCGTGCCAGATGCCGCGGTCGGGGAACGCGATAACCTTGTCACCCTCGACTCGAAAACTTCGTAGACGAGCTCCAGGTTGGAGCGCGCCGATGTAACGGAGGGCTTTCGCGAGCGTGGTCTTGTTGGAAAACGCGCCGCCCGGGATCAAGACTGGTCCGGCAACGTCAGCGTCCCTCGACGAGACCATGTGAACGAACCGAACCATGTGAGGTTCACCGGTCGAGTAAGAGCGCAACGTCGGCGGGTAACCCGTCACGTTCGGTCTCAGGATGGGGTTGTTCCAGAACATCGATCCTCTCTCAGCGAGCAGTTTGAGCGACGTAGTGGTGACCGAATTCGATTTGATCTTCGAACGGTTTTCCGTGCTTCAGCTGCCACACGTTGACGCGCGTGCCGTCGATGACGCGAGTACCTACGTGCTGAGCGCCTTCAAGTTCGTCGTACGACATCACCTCTGTATCCCAGAGCTCGTCGTCGGCTCGTTTCCAATTCGAGCCGTCGTAAAAATAGGCGTAACCGGTTTCAGGGACTGGTTTCTTCGGATTCCCTCGCAGAGGTTCGACCTCTACCGCTCTGCAGCCCGTGGCCTGGAGCAGTTGGTGGAATCGCGGGTGCATGTGCTCGATCGCGTCAGGCAGTCGCCATGCTCGATTCTCGGGGTCGTCGTGCCCGAACATCTCCGGCGTGCCGCCGCCCGCGATGCGTTTGAAATCACGAAAATCTAGGGGGCTCTCGCACTGGATGTCGACGAGTATCGGAGTCTTCTTCCGTCGTCGCGGATTCGAGCTCATCGCAGGCGGTGGCGGCACCTTGATCAGCGCGTTGATGATGAGGCCGACGACGGCGACACCAGCCAGCACGCCGAGCACCATGCCGGCGCGACGCTGCGTCTCCTTCGGCGTCTGCTCGGGAGGTGGCGGGAGCGGGCGGACCTGACCAGGAGGCAGGGCGATCGCCTTGCAGGTGTTCGTGACCGGGTCATACAGCTGCCCCGGCGGGCAGACGACGGCGACCGGCGGCGGTGGCGGCGGGATCACCAGCGACACGCACTGCGTGCCGTCCCAAGCCTGACCGGGCGGACAAGTCGGGATCGGAGGAGGGAGCTGCATGCACTTCGTGCCGTCCCACAGCGAGCCTGGCGGGCACTTGCAGGTCCCAGCAGCCTCATCCCAGTACATGTTACCCGGGCACTTCGGGACCTGCGCGCCACCCGCGCACTGGTCGATGCACTGGGAGATCTGAGCTTGCGTAGCACCCGGTCCGATCGAGCCCGTCAAGTTGGCGAGGCACGTCTCGATGCAACTCGGGAGACCTGCTCCTGTCTTCGTCGCCCACGTGTCGAGCGCCGCTAGGTGCTGCTCGGTCAAGTCCGACTGCTGGAAGCCACTCGAGAATGACGGCTGCGGCAGCGGCTGCTGTGCCCAGTTCTTGAGCGGCGGGTTAGCGGCGTTGTCCCACCAGACGACGAAGTTGCCGAGCATCTTCGCATCGCGCCAGTCCCAGCCCGTGTTCAAGATGTCGTCCGGCGCGGGATAGCCAGTGAAGACGTAGTTGTTCGCCTTGTTCCACATGGCCAGGACGGTCTTGGCGTGCATGTTCTTGCCCGCGTCGAGTCCGACGGCGCCGAGCGCGCCCTGCTCAGGCCCGGCGAGTTGGTATTGAGGTGGCTGCCTGAACGCGGGCGGGATCGGTGCGACCGGCGCGTACGGGTCCTGGTAACCGATCGGGATCGACGGGGTCGTGTAGGGCGTGAACGGTGCGACGGTCGTCGTCGGACGCAGGCGAACCGGCCGCGTGCAACCGTTCAAGCAGGTCGTGTACTGCTGCGAGTTCGGATAAGAGCCTGAAGGCCCGTAGAGTTTTGCGCAGAACTCGGGACAGGTGACGGACTGAACCGGATTGGAAGTCGAGACGTTGACCTGTTGGATCCCACAAGGCGACGAGTCGTTCGGATCCTTCTGCCCGTTCAAGTCCTTCTGCCTCAACCAACCAACGCCGTCGTATGCCATAGGGCTGCAAGTAATTAATGGTCGCGCTTCAAATCTAAAAAAACCGCCGGCTGGTGGTGGTGAAAATGAAGTGTCGACGGTCTGCGGATGCTCCACCATCCAAAAACAGACCTTCGCCTTTCCTGCGTTTGCGGACGGGAAAAATTTCTCCCACAACGTCTTCGCATACTTCATGGCGGTGTTTGGTAGCCACCGCGCGGGTCCTGGCCATCCCGGGTCATTCGGTCCCGGTCGCTTCTCGACGAAGATGACGTTCCCGCTCGGGTCTACGACATTGAAGAGCCACACCCCTCCAGACGTCTCGCTATCCGGATCAGCACACCAGTCGTTGAGACCAATGTAAGTGGCGCCGAGCGTACCGTCTCCTGGCGTGCCTGACACACCGACCTGTTCATCGATCCACCGCATCATGATTCTCACCCGTAGTTGTATTCCCAGCCGAGATCTTTCCAGAGACCGGCGTCAAGCCGCCAGATATGTTCAGCAACGTAAGGCGGTTCACTGGTGCACGAACTCGGGCCCTTGTCATCACACGGTGGATAGGCACCGGGACCGTAATCGTAGTCTCCACCGGCATGGCTCCAATCGTTCAGGTGCCAAACCCACTTATCCCGCCAAAACGTATTAAAAAGATTGCCAGGGACGAGCTGGCCGAGCGCTCTCGGTTCTTCTATCCACCTGACACTCATAGTCGCCTCAGCCCTTGAGCGAACGTGTACGCTTCCTTGTAGCCGAGCGCGGTGTAGAGCGGGTGACTGCCCCCGAAATAGTCCTGCCCCGGCTTGTCGAAGAACCGGTAGCGCGTGACTCCGTCACCGGGCGAGTACGTGTCGACGGAGTAGCCCGGAGGCAGCTCTTCCTCGAGCTCCTGCAGTTTCGTCTTCTTTCGCCGCGGGTTCTGCTCGAGTCGTCCAGCAGGCAGCGAGCCGACTTGGCCAGCCGCCGCGACCGCAGCGATGATGAGCCCGACGATCACGAGCCCCATCACAGCGACGCCAGCGCTGCTCGCCTTTTTGGTGGTCGGAGGAGTGCTCGGCGGCGGGATCGGTGCCGGCGGCGGGGGCAGCGGTCCTGTCGGCGTCGGCTCGGGCGCCGGAGTTCCTCCCGACACGAACTTCGACTGCGGGATCGGGAACGGGTACGACTGCCCGTTCGGGAGCTTCGGCCACGTGCCCGGAAAGCTCGGCGTCGCGCCAGGGACCGGCGGCGGCCAAGGCAGACCGGTGAGCTCCCATCCAGGCGGCTTCTGCAGGGCGCCAGCGCCCCACTGACCGATCGGCGGGAAGATACCGTTGAGCTCCGGCGGCCACCACGTCGGCAGAGCCGGGGGCCACTTCGCGCCCGCGGGCCAGTCGAACGGCGGGATGCTGGGGATGCCCGGAAAACCAGGTATCGAGGGGATCCCCGGGATCGGTGACGGCGGCTGCACGGGACTCGGCCCGCCCCAGTTCGCGGGAAGGAAGCCGTTGTCGATCGCCCACTTGTTGATCGCGTCTGCGTGCGCTTGGGATAGGTCGAGCGTCGGGGGCAGACCCGTCGGGAACACGTTGAGCGTCGGCGAGTTGCCCTGACCGTTCCACCAAGTGGAGAAGGCGAGGAGCACTGCGCCGTCGCGAAAGCCCCACGTCGGCGAGTGGTCTTCGGGCTGGGCTCCGTAGTTCAGGTTACCGAGCTGCGACGCCGCGGTGAGGTTGTTCTTCACCCATATCTGCAGCAGGGCCTTGGCCTGCAGGTTCTGCGAGGCGTCGAGCGCGCCTAACGTACCGTCACCCGGTTCGCCGAGCGTTCCCACTTCTTCGATCCACTGGAACGTCATGTCTCTTCTCCTCGATCCGGGTACGCTATGCCTGCTGCCAAGAAAGCGGCGAGGACGCCGAGCGCGACGATACCAGCTGCCGCAGCCGCTGAGCGCGTCGGGGTCGCCACTTTCTTCACGGGTGTCGGCCTGCACGCGCCGTCGACCCAGGTCTGACCGCCGGGGCACACCGTCCTGCAGGCACCGTCTATCAGGATGTGGCCGTCGGGGCACGCCCTCGTGGACGGCTTGTCTTTCAGGGGCAACTTCGCGAGCTCGGCCGCGAGCGCGCAGGTGGACGGGCACGCCGCGTTAGCCGCCGCGCGCGCCGTTGGGTCAGCGAGCTTCGCCGCGTCCGCGTAGCACTTCGTCAGGCACGCACCGCTGCCGGCCATGACCTTCTGCATCGCCGAGGGCGTGATCAGGAAGCCCTGCGTGCACGCTCCAGAGATGCAGATCCTCTTGCAGGTCTCGAACTCGCTGTCGCCCCACCCGAGCCTCGCGGCGTCGCAGATGTAGCCGCAGACGGCGGCGTTGGGCTGGTGTGTTTTGCACGCGACCTCGGCCTGGTCGAACACGCCGACGTGGCTGGTCTGCGCGAGGTACTCCTGCTGCGTGCCGTACACGAGCTTCGCGCAGCCGCTCACGTCGTAGCAACTGGCGGCGCAGATGTCAGTGAACGGGGGCACGTCGAGGCCACCGCGCTCTTTGAGGCAGCCCTGCAGGCAGGCGTCGTAGCAGTTGTTTCGCCAGTGCCACTGCTCCGGCTTCACGACGGTGCCGAGAAGACCGGGCGAGTCGTCGATCCATCGAACGGCACTCATCGCGAGGCTCCCGCGATCGCGAGCCCGGCCAGCGCGAGCCCGCCGAGGACCAGGATGACCGCACCCGCGCCGCGGCCACGAGGAGTCGACGCCGCGACCAGAGCAGGACTCGGTTCAGTCGGCGCGGGTTGCACCCCGGGAGCACACTTCTTCGGCGCGGTGAACGCTTGGCACGTCGGTGGGGCGGCACCGTAATGCTGAGCTGACCCGCACGTCCGCGCGCCGAGCTTCCCGTCTTCAGCGATTGCGCAATAGCCGTCCTTGATCAGTTTCTTGTTGAGAGACTTCTGTAGACTTTTAGTCTCTGTTGCGACCGTACCCCAAGGAAACGAAAGTTTCGAGGGCGCGCGTGGAACTCCGGGTGAAGGCGGCGCTGGAGGAACACTAGAATCATACTCATCGTACTCAACGATCGGTACGTCCCCTGGCAGGGCTTCACAACCCGAATCGTCGTAACACTTGGCTGCGCAAATTTCGACAAGCAATAACGGTCCTGCTGGCGCATCGGGGATTGGACTAATATTCAATGTTTCGTTGCAAGCGTGCCAACAGGCATTGTAACAAGTCACGCTCGTCATCTCGTTCGGGTCGGCATCGACAGTCACACCGAGCCACGTCACTGGCTCTCCGATCCACTGCACGGTCACGGCTTCCCTCCCTGCTCCTCGAGCCAGGCGTAGAAGAGGACGAAAGCCTCGACGGCGGTGCTGCCAGCGAGCGAGTACTTGACGAGGTCCTGCCCGCGCACGCCGACCGTCGCGAGTCCAGCGCCGATCAGGATGCTGCGGAGCAGCGTGTACATGACGGCCTTCGGTATCGCGCCGGGCACGCCGTTGATCACGTCGGTCGCGTTCGCGCCTGTCGGGAGCGGGTTCTTCTTGAGCGCGGCCTCCAGCAGGAGCACAGCCTCGATCGCCGCCGCGGCAGCGAACGACATCTTGACGAGCTCCTCGCCGCGCGCGCCGGCCAGAGCGAGCCCCGCACCGATGATGCCTGCGCGACCCAAGAAGTGCAGCAGCAGCGTGCCCATGCTGCCCTCTTCGCCGGCAACGACCGCCGACGCGCTCCTCTCCGACGGCAGCACCACGCCCAGGGAGCGAGGCGGTTGTATCCCTCCCGGCCGACCTATGAAAGCGAACGGGTCAGCGGCAATTTGATCAGGGATCCAGACAACATTGCCCAATCACGCCTCGTCTAATCCGGGGCGCGCACCGAACGCGACGGCCGCGAGCGCAGCGGCAGCCAGCGCGAAGATCGCCCAGCCACCACCCATGCCGGCCTTGCGCACTGCTGGCTGGCACTGACCGATCCCATTCGCGTCCTTGTTCGCGCACGTGAAGCCCGCACCACAGTCGCCGTCGTTGCGGCAGCCGGGCACGCAGTCGCCGTTGACGCAGATGAAGCCGGCGGCGCCGCAGTCGGGGTGGTCGTTCACGCACTGGGTCTGAGGTGGCGGCGGCGCGCTGTTCGCCTCGCACGCGGCGATCTCGGCTTTGGTCTGAACGACCTGAGCGTCCAGGTTCGAGATGTTCGTCTTGATCTCGTAAACGAAGGTTTGCGCTGCTTGAGCTGCTTCGAGATTCCCTTGCTTTACGAACTCGTTGTACTCTGCACTCGCTTGCGTAAGATCTTGAGACAGATCAGAACGCTGCTGCTGCAGCACAGCGAGATGATTTTTCAGATCTTGGCACGTCTGCCCGAGCCACCGCATCGGGCCGGACGCGAACGTGAACTGGATGCTCGGGCTCGGGCGCAGGATCGGCGGGCGCGGGATGGTCGTGGTCGTGGTCTCCACGAACGTCGTGGTGAACCCGGGACGGAAGGGGACGACCGGCACCTGCGGCGTGAACGTGAACGGTATGAATGGTACGAACGGCGTCGACACCGGCAGTGCCGGCGGCAGAGACCCGTAGTAGGAGTCGAGGCACTGGATGAGCTTGGCCCACTGAGCGTTGGGGCCTCCGTAGGTAGCGAACGCCGCGGCCATGCACGACTGCAACCAGCTCGGCAGGGAGCCCTGCACGATGGTGTTGTTGGCGTTGCCGTACAGGCAGATCGTGACCGGAGTCTTCACGTAGCCGGTCGGCGCGTACGTGCCGCACACCTTCACGATGGGCACACCAGCGGCGAGTGAGCCGATCTGGATGCTGGCCAGCTTAACGAGCTCGGCGATCGCCTGCGAGTGCGTCATGATCGACACGCTCGTGACTCCGAGGAGCTGTCCACTCGGACCCCACGTCGTCCAGACCCACGCCTCGTTCAAGTACGGCTGCCCGAGAGCTCCGCTCTCTGCGTCCGACTTATCTTCGATCCATTTCGTCTTCATATTCTTTTGAATCCCTGTCACGAGGACGCGCTGATTGCGACGATCGCCAAGGCGGCGAGGCCGAGCCCGATTAGCACCGGGCCGGCGTTGCTCTTCTTCGGCGTCGTATCCGGCGGCGTGCGACGCAGCGGCGGGATAGGCGCGGGTGGCGGCGGCAGGTCCGGCCACTGCGCAGGCTTGACCGGCAAGTTCATCTCGGGGCAGATGTTCCTGCAGTTCTGCGCTGCACGCAGGTCAGCCCAGTACGCGATGCACTGAGTTTTTTGGACCCCGGACGCGATGCTCTGGCACTCGGGCTCGATCAGCGCCGCCTTGAACGCCTCCGCGTAGCACTCGCTGAATCCGGGACGCGGACCACATTCCGGAGGAGGCGTGCCAAGCACACCAGGTTCTTGGATCCACGTCATGCGCAGCATGGGAACAGCTCCACGGTCAGAGCACCAGCGACGCGCTGGTACGCGATGTCAATGTTATCACCCTCCATTCCGGCGACGTACTGGTCCTCGGGGGGCAGCACGTCCACGCCGACAGCGGGGATAAAGATCCGCGGTCGCGTCTCCGGGTCTGTCTGGTGAACCGAGGCGTAGTAGACGAGGCGTCCCGGACCGGGTAGTCGGATCGACAACTCCGCGTGCGGCTCGTCCCAGGGGAAGCGCATGTCGTAGAACGTTCCGAGACCCTCCACCGCGCGCCCGGGCGGTATGCCGGCTCCGGGCGGGGTGTACGGTGGGAAAGGAGGCTCGTACAGCAGAGCCGTGTCGCTGCCGGCCATCGACGTACTCGTGCCCGGGAGCTGCGCCGGGTCGATCATGTGTAGGCGCGACTGCAGGTCGGCCTCCCAGCGGAGGTGCCAGGAGATGTTACCGTCTGCGAATCTCCAGCTCGGCGTCTCGATCGGAAATTCCGAGAGCACGCCCACCGCACTCGGCGACACGCTCGGAGGGAACCCGCCGATGGTCGCGTACTGGCGCAAGCCTCGGACGAGCAGCAGCCGATTGCGCGCCACGTAGATCGTCACCAGACGGATCAAGAAGCGGTGCTGCTGGTCGGGCGTCGGGATCTGCCCAACGCGCACGCCGAGAGCTCCGACGTCACCAAAGTAAGGCGAGCTGCCGATTCCGAGCAGGTCTCGGTCGAATGACGTCGAGACGAGCTCGATCACTTCCGGACACGACCACCTCGGATCGTCGTGAGTGATCACGCTTGGGTGGCCGTGACCAGCTACGCCGACGATGTTCTTTGCGGGCTCTCCCATCTGAGCCCTTTCATCAACAAGGTGGGATTCCGGAGGGCTCGCTCAGGATGAGGCCGTACTCGCGGAGAGCCGCGATCGCGACGGAGTTCGTGCACCCGCCGTAGACGCCGGTGGGGAGACGCATCGCGATGAGCGAGATGATCACCTCGGTCGGGATCTCGCTCGGTGCGAGGTTCCGATTGAGGGTGAAGTGACCTTTGATCGAGGACGCGCACGACAGCACCATGCCCACGGGGCACGAGCAGTCGAAGATCATCGGCAGGTTCTCGAGCGGAGTCGGCGTCGCCGCGATCAGGTAACGACAGAAGCTGTTGATGATGAGCTCGAAGTCGATGTTCGGGTTCTTCGCGTTGAAGAAGTCCGACACCGACTTCAAGATGTTGCCGGCGAAGGCGTTCGGTCGACGTACCGTGTACGTGATCGAGTGGATCCAGAGGTCCGCGTCGAGGAGACCCTGGACCTGCGCCTGCACCGTGGTGCCGGCCGAACCAGAGTCGAAGCGACCGACGACGTTGATGATCTCGGGCGAGCCGAAGCTCAGACAGCCGTCCACGCCGACCGCGCCCGACATGCGCGTCAAGCAGTACGCGAGCCGCGGGTCTCTGACCGCAACGTCTGCCAACCAACTTGGCGGCCCCTGGCCGAGACTCCTCGGTCCGGCCAGGGTTTCGATCGCTTCCTTCATTGCACTCTACTTCGTGTGAGGGATGCCTCAGCCGCCTCGTTCTCTCAGCGCTGGACCGGAACCGCGGGCGAGCCCAAGAAGCGGTTGAGGTCGGGATTGATCGCCTGCTTGTTCTCGGGCAGACCGCTGAGCGCCCGCTGTCGGACGTCGGCGTTGTTGATCCAGCCCGAGAGCGTCGGGTTGCCCACGAACATGTTGCCCATCGCTCCGTAGCCGTACGCGGCCACGAACTGGAGGCAGCACTCCGGGGTGAGGATGACGCCGCCGAGCTCGATGCCGAGCGAGAGGCAGCCACCGGGCACCGTGTACGCGCCGCAACCAGCCGCGAGTGCCGCGTCGAACGAGGGAGCAGTGCTCTCGCAGTCGAGCACCGAATTTCGGCGCATCGCCGGCAAGAAGCAGCAGTCTGCCTCTACGGGGATGAGCTCGAGGTCGATCGGCCAGCCCGGCAGGAGCAGGAGCGGCGTGTTGAGGCAGAACGGCTTCTTCGAGCCGATCGTGACGCAACCGTAGGTCGCTCCAGCCGTCGGGGCTCCGACGCAGGACGAGCCCGCGACGGTCTGCGGCAAGAACGACTTCGTGCAACCCTTGCCGGCGAGGACGTCGTTGACCTCTCGGATGTACGACGCGGCGGGCACCAAGCTGTCGCTCGCGCCTTCGAAGCACGGGGGCGGCAGGTGACCGACGTCGAAGAGGGCCTCGTCCATGAGCAGGTAGCGGCCGACCGCGAACTGCAGACGGTAGGCTTGGAAGAAGTTGATGATGAACTGGTCGATGGCGCCGCCCCAGTAGAGGGCCGCGTCCTGTCCCGGCGAGCAGGGTCCGAGGTCGGGACAAGTCCCGGCAACGGACGAGCGCTCGACGAGCTGACCCGGGATGGTGAACTTCTTCGTCTCGCCGAACGCGACCATGCTGATGCGCGTGACCAAGAACGGGACGTCCACGCTGAGTCCGCCGATCAGGTTCGTCTGGCGTCCTGGGCAGGGCGTGTTCGGGATCGAGCTCATCAAGCGGATGGTCCGCCCGAAGTTCGCGTCGAACTCGCTCGGCATCAGCGGGAACTGATACTGCTGGACGTCGTAAAATGTCGCGCGAGTCTTCTCGAACTGACTCATCTGGTCGAGCTGCCCGAGGTTCCGGACGACTCGAATGTCTTGCGGTGCGGCGAGGTACGTTTTCTTGGCCATTTTCTTTCTTCCTTTTCCCGCCGGCTTCCTACAGGTGGGGATGTGGCCGGCGGGAAAAAACTGTGTTCAAAAAACTTCTTATAGATCGCGAGGTGTCGGTGATCAGCGCCACTCGTCGGTCAGACCGATGCCAGCCGGCGCGTAGTACTTACCGTTGCCCTGATGGGGCTGCTGAACCGCGGGAGTCCCTGCGACCACCGGCGGTACGTACGCACCGGGGACGATCGGCTGCACCGGCACGAAACCGGGGACAGACGTCGTGGTCGTGGGGACGATCGGCTGAACCGGCAGGTAGCCCGGAGGGGCGACCGGCTGGATCGGCATGCGGTTGTTGACGACGAGGCACGCCCCGTACGGCAGCACCACAGACTCGCCGACTGCGAAGCTGGTCCGCCCGCCGTTCATGGCGGCGACGTCGTTGATGCTGACGCCACCTTGCGAGGCGATGGCGACGATGTCGTCACCGGCTTGCACGACGTACATGCAGCGCTTGTTCGGGTTGTAACCCGGACAATCGGGACACTGCGTGGGGCAGTCGTTCCAGCAGCCGTTGTGGCCACCGCAACCGGAGCAGTTTCCGAGACGGCCCGTGTTCATGAAGTGCCGACCCGGTAGATTGCGTTGGGGCTGCTGCCGCCCGAGCGTGTACACGTCCGCGGCCGTCGAGTCGGCGAGCGGCGAGCGCACGTTCGGAGTCGCTTGCTGACCCTCGTTGAGCGAGTCCGTCTGGTCCCAGCGCGCGAAGATCGTCGCGACCTGATCTTGGATCGGGGTCTGCTCCAGCGGGTAGAGCCGGTTGCCCCAGCTCGCCTCAGTCGGTTCCGACTTGAGGACGAGAGGCATGATCCACCAGTCGGCCAACATCTTGAAGAGGTTGGTCCCGAAACCGACCGCGGTTCCGCCGAGGAGCCACGGAATGACTCGACGACCTCGCGACCAGTACGCGAGACCGAGCGCGACCACGGCGCCGATGCCTTGAGCGGCGAGCCGCCAGGCGTCGGGGCGCATCCTCTGTGCTGCGGCCGCGTCGCGACCGTACCAGGGGTTGTTCGCCTTGGCTCCGCTCTCGGCATCAGCCGGGCGGCGGGTGGCGACGATCCTGTCGACCACGTCCGCGGTGAGGAAACCGAGTCCGACGCCGAGGACTGCCGTGCCGTAAGCCATCAGGTTGGCGCGGCTGAAAGCTCCGAGGAGCTGGTTCGGCTGGAAGCTCGGGTTGCTCTGCATCATCGCCGTCGGATTCTCTTGCATCGCCCGGCTGCGACGACGTCCACGCCCACGCGTGCGACGCGAACGGCGCCTGCTCGCCTGACGCTGGCGACTGCGCCGCTGCGCTGCAGTCAGCTTCCGCCCTCCGCGATTCTTCTTCCGACGGTGACCCTTGCGGGCAGCTCGCGCGTGACCCTTGCGGTCGTTGCGCCACGAGTTCTGCAACAAGACGACCTTCGTGGTCGTTGCCGGGTTCGCCCGCATGCGGCGACGAGAGCGCGTGCGACGACGCTTCGGGTTCGCTTGCATGCGCCGCGGGCTCGCCTTGCGACGACGCCGACGACGGCGGGGATTCTCTTCGAGGCTCGCGCTCGCCTTGGGTGCACGAGCTCCGCCTTGGATCAGCGGGAGCACGTTCTCCAAAAGCTGCATCGCCTCGCTTCGACGGCGACCACCGCTCCGGCGACGCCGACGCGGGTTCTCTTGAGCCGCCGCAGTTGCCTGCGTGCGACGACGACCGCGGGCTCGCCGTTTCTTTCCGCCTCGTGCTCGACGAGCCTTTGCCAAGTTCTTCAATGACGCTGCACGTTGAGCTCTTGATTGTGCCACTTCTTCTACCTCACCGCGTACGGCGCTGGCGCGCTTTGGAGTTCGTACAGGATTTTCGTTGTAGCGATCAATTCGCCTCTGAACTCGAAGCGCGGCTGCTGTCGCGCTCTTCACGTCGCTAATCATGGCCGCACGAATCCTCTCGTGTCAACAACGCAACCTGTCGGCAACGGCAATCGCCACGCGAGCGGTCGCATCGTGTCTTCGAGATCAACAGGCACGTCGTACTCGTGCTCGAACGGAATTTGGTATCCGGCGCGACGGTATCGAATGAACTTCACGCGCGCGACGCGACGCCACGGACCCTCGGGAATTTCCACTGATCCGTCGCGGATCGGTACAGGCGCGCCACCCTCGTTGATGAAATAATTTTCTGCGTCGATCAGCGCGCGCTCGTCGTTGTCGTTTGGCGCCACTCGACGCCGACTGCCGCCACGCCATCGCACGACATAAAATTCGCACGGGTCGAGGAGGTAGCCGGTCGTGTCGTGCACGAGAACGTGCGACCGCGGGATCCTGATGTCGCTCGGTACTCGTTTCGGGTCGAGGCGGCACTCTTTCGGTGCCTTGCTCGTACCGTTGCCGCATCCGTAGCGACGCAACTGATCGACCGACACGAACTCGATGTGCGTGCCACGCACGAGCAAGTGAGACGTGCGACAAGAACCATCGTCGCACACCGTTGCTTCCGCGACGCGACCTTCTGCTGGTGTTTGCTCAGACATCGACCGATGCCTCCTCGATCACGCCGCCTCAATTTTCCTTGAGCGGTAAGAAACCGAAGCCTGCTTGTTTGCCAGCCGGCGAGAACCTGTCGAACTCTCCGCTGCGCGCGTAATTCTCCCATTCCCTCGCGAGCTCTACGGCGACGAGATCGCGCGTAGCTGGGTTGAACATGCGACTCCAGTTGCGTTCGGAATCGAACTCTTTCGCGTAAGCATGCGCAGCGCTCTCGACGACGTAGCTCCAAGCCTGAGGGGCGCGTGCCGGGTCGTAGGTCCCCTTCTGCCACTTCTTCCAGAGGTTCTGAGAGATCGCCCGACCCAAACCGTGACCGAGCATCGCGAATCGATCCTCGTTGTCGATGTAGAGCTTGAGCTCGTCCGCCGCGGTCTCGTCGGCTGGTTCGCGACGCGGGTTGCGCGCGAGCGCCGGGACGGGAGACGCTGCCGGCAGTTGTGCAGCAGCCGACGCGCCACCACCAGTACGTCGACCGAACACCAAGATCGCAGCGAGACCAACCGCCGCGATCGCGGCGACGATCACGGCTGCTGACACGGCCTGCGTCGGCTTCGCTTTGGCAGACTCTTCCTTCGCCTTCGACTCGTGGATACCGGCGGCTCCGCTGTACAGCGACTGGTTCAACTTAGCCGCCTCATCCGGCGTGCACTTTCCGCTCTGCACGCACTCGTAGCTCTTCTCGCCGATGGTGCGGATCGTCTTCTGTTCGGCCACGTCGCGCATGTTGTCGACGGCCTTCTGCACGACGAAGTAGACGGGCAGCGCGAACACACTGGTCGTAGCGGTCGCGAACCACACGATGGGCGGGATACCGAGAGAGGCGATGCCGTTGTTCGGCACGACGTTCTCGGGCGCACCAGTCTTCGCGTTGACGAGCACGGGCACGTTACCCTGCATGTCGATGCGCAGTAGGTCCGTCGGCAGCAGCTCGACGAAGAACTCTCGACGTGCTTGGTCCCACTCGAGCTTGCGCTTGTTCGCGACGACGTCGTCGATCGAGTTCGTGATGAGCTGCACCATCGCCATCAGGTTGCCGGCTTGCTGCTCGAGTCCCTGGTCCCACGCGCTAGCGCTCGACAGGCCGGGCGCGACGCTCTCACCAGAACCGGCGGGCACCATGAACGGCAGACCGAGTTGCTCCCTCGCGTTACGCAGACCGTTGTAGGCGCTGGTCGCGCGTCGCCACGAGTCGAGGATGCTCGCCCTCAACGAAACGAGGTACGTCTCCCACGCTTTCGAGTCCTCGGCCGGCGTCGCCTGACCGAGCCACTGCACCGCGCGCGTTGCCACCTGATGGTTCATGACTTTTTCCTTGCGTTGAGGATCTGCCAGAGGCTCACGGCGACGCCGATCCCGCTGATGATGACGCTGGCGACCGTAGCCTTTTCGAGCACCGTGAGCGAGCGCGCCGTCGATTGTTGCGGAGGCGCTTCTTGGCCGAGCCACTGCACGCCGGACTCCTCGATCCAGATCACAGCAAGCCTCCCTTCGAGCACTTGTCGTTCGCGTCTTTGAAGCGCATGTAGTTCACGCCGTTCAAGATTATAGTCCCGACGCCGAGCAGCCCCAAAACGACCGCCGGTAAACCGCGCGGCATCTTGGTCGCCCCGTAGATCATCAGCGGGCCGACGAGAACCACGTCGGCTAGACGGATCGCCTGGCTCTTCACGATCTGGTCCCGTACCGCAACGTCGTTGCAGTCGACCTCGCCGAGCCACCTCACAGGAGGAACCACGCCGCCGCTCCTGCTGCTGCCAAGCCTCCCAAGAGGACGATGCCCGGCACACCTCTGCGCCTGCCACCGCCCGTCATGGCCCTCGCTGCGGCGACCTTCTTCTCCAAGCCGGTCGTGATCGACTCTCTCCAGAGTTTGAGCGCCTGATCGAAGCTCGCGTCGGTCGAGTAGATCAGGAACTGCTCGACGTCTTTCGGGACCGAGTAGATCCAGTAGTCGAAGTTGGACGGCGACGCCTTGGCGGTGAGGATCTTCTTAGTGAAGTCGATCCCCTCGACGTCGCCCCACACGATCGCGTGGTTCGGGCACGCCCACACGACCGAGAAGTACCTCCAGACGAGAGTCGATTGCGGCGGCTGCGGTACTCCTGACCAGAACGACGGCTGCTGCCAGCGCGCGGTGATCAGTGTCGGCGGCGGTTTCACGCCGAGCTTCGTCCAGTAGCCGGCTGGCCTTGGATCGACCACCTCCAGCATTCGCGGGTCCGTGAGAACGGCGAACAGGCCCCCGGCAGTCATGATGTAGTCTGGAAAATACGACAGGGGCTCGCTGTTCGCTGGCCAAGCCTGCATCGCTTTGAACGTCGGTCGTGCGAGCTCGGTCCAACCGGGTGGAGCGACCGGCGCGAGCGCCTTGATGGCGGCGGCGGGGCTGGCGCCCGTCTGGCGCACGATGTCCGCCGCGATAGACGCGGTCGCGGTCGCCATGCCGCGCATCTTGATCAACCTGTCCCAGTAGATCTTGTTCGCGGTCGACGGTTGACCAGGGCTCGGCTTGACGATCGGACCGAGACTCGTCACGGCCGCGGGGTAGGTGCCGAAATTCTGCGCGCCGTACTTCAGGAACCTCGCGATGTCTCGCACCGCTTCCTGTGCCGGTACGCCCGGGAACGGTTGCTGCTCGCACGCGATCCCGCCGCCGTCGTCACCGCCCCAGAAGAAATCGATGATCGCTCCACCGATCGCCTTGCCGACGTCGTTGAAGACCTGCGCGACCTTCGCTCCGATCTTTCCGCAGAGCGGAGCCGCAGCGGCGCCCGCGCCAGTCGCAGCGCACACCGCGATACCACCGACCGCACCGGCGTCCCGCACGACGTTGTCCCAGTTGACCTTGCCGTCGCTGTAGAGGTCGAGCGTGATGCCGTAGTTGTTCGCGACGCACTCCGGGACCTGTTTCGTCGCGGCCTTCGAGCACCCCGTGACGTTCACGCCGGTCTGGTTCGACGCCCACTCGAGCGCGATCTCTTTACCGCACCGCTCGCCGTACGCGGTCAGCGTATCCGTGTCGAGCGCTGTCGGTGGCTGCTCCTTGCACGCCTTCGTCGCCTCTGACGACGGGTCGACGCCCAGAAACTGAGGGAGCTCAGATATCCAGAGAACTTGTTGCATCGTGCCTCGAAGAAACCGCTATCGCGGCACCGATCCCACCGACCAAGAGCAGTGGCAGCAAGAGAGACGCGGCTCCAGAACTCCGAC
>Ga0070706_100001925_pt1 | contig 21401 bp, 17 predicted proteins | sample KBSK5501metaG_FD_65476 | JGI IMG/M metagenome (GOLD analysis project Ga0070706, IMG submission 65476) | Corn, switchgrass and miscanthus rhizosphere microbial communities from Kellogg Biological Station, Michigan, USA - KBS K5-50-1 metaG | ecosystem: Host-associated > Plants > Roots >... | reverse complement strand
CGAATCAGCGCGCCAACACGTTGCATCAATTCACCAGCCGGCTGGCGAAAACCAAGTCAGTGGTGGTGATTGAAGATCTCAACGTAGCCGGCATGCTGAAGAACCATTCACTCGCCCTGGCCATCAGCGATGTGGGCTGGGGCGCATTCCGCCAGCTGTTGGAGTACAAAGCCGCCTGGTTTGGCTGCCGAGTGATCGTGGCTGACCGCTGGTTCACATCCTCCAAGACGTGCTGCCGGTGCGGCTGGGTGGACGAGCAACTCATGCTGAAGGACCGCACCTTTCGCTGTCAGAACCCGGCATGCAGGCAGGTTATGGATCGCGATCTGAACGCGGCGATCAATTTAGAGCAGCTGGCCGGTAGTTCGCCGGACAGCCTAAACGCCTGTGGAGAGGGGAGCGCTGGCCTGGGTCGTCCGGCTCAGGTGAAACTGCCCTCGCTGAAGCAGGAACCAAACGCGTTCTCTGCTTCGGCGTAGAACGGTAAGTTTTGGAGGACGGAAGATTCCACTGCTCGCACGCGTGCCAGCCCAGACAGGGACGCCGGACAAGGCGGATGGTACAATGCAGGGCAGACCCTACCCACGCGGATGTGCCAGGGCATTGGATGTGACGGAACGAATGGAAGCTGATAGACGCGGCGACGACGAGCGCGCGCTGGCTGACGACGGAGCAGATGACGGCGGCGAGACGCCGGGCGTCCGGGAGGACGAAGAACAGCCGCTGGCGCGCGTCCGCTACGGCCTGGGCAAAGAGCTGCGGCTGTTCCCCGATGCCTTCGTCGTGCTGCTGCGCGAAGAACAGGACGAGATGCGCTTCGCGCTCGCCAACATCGAGCGGTTGACGCTTGCGCCGGGCGACCATAGCCCCAGCAAGCTCGTGCTGATGCTGGACCTGGACGACGGCAATACGGTCATCGCCGCCGAGGGCGTGACCAACGTGCGCGACTTCCGCAAGCTCTTGGCACGGCTGACGGAGGTGGCGCCCCAGATCGAGCTGGATCCGCCGGACATGGACGAGCAGCTGCGGCAGGCGCTGGAGATTCGCACACGAGCGCAGCTCGGCTGCTATGGCGCGGTGCTAGGGACGATCCTGCTGATCTGGATCATCTACCTCATCGTCGCCTTCATCGGCGCCCAGGCGCAGCACTAAGAAAGCGGGACGATGCAGAACATTCCGGCCGCGTGGCTCGCGCAGCTCGACGAGCTGCTGGCGCTCTCCGAGACGGGGCCAGACGGCGCCCAGGACACGCGGCTGGTCGAGCAGGTCGCGGCCCTGGACCCGGACCTGCTGGCCTTTCTGATCCAGCAGCTGGCGCACGACGAGTCGGCGCAGGCGGCGGCACTGCTCGAGCTGCTGGCGGCCACCCCCGCGACGCCCGCGGAGGCGCGGGGGCAAGCGCGCGGCGCCCTGGAGGCGCTGGCCGAACGGGGCATCACCGCCGCGCCGCCAGGCGAGGAGCGCTTCTACGCCGGTTGGGTGCAGGAGGGACGCGAGTGCGGCGAGCAGATCCTCATCCTGGGCTGGAGGCTGGCGGACGGCGACCTGGAGGCGCTGGTGTTCCTGCTGGATTGGCGTGGCGACGGGCTGAAGGACTTCTACCGCACCAGGCGCATGAACGCCGGCGAGTGGGCGGCGCTCATCGAGCACAACGGCCAGAAGGGCGCGCCACTGGTGGAGCTAACGCTGGCGGAGGCGCGTGCGCTGATCGAGGCGGCGCTGGCGGAGAGCCGGCGCTTCAGCCGCCCACTTCCACGCGAGTATAAGGTAGAGGGCGCTTTGATCGAGCGGCGCATCCTGCAGGCCGCGGACCTGCCCCAGACGAGCCGCGCGTTTATCTCGCCTGCCCTCACGCCGGACGGCGTTGTGCGCGCCTACGTCGCCGCACTGCACCACCGCGACTATGCCCTGACAGCGCTGCTGCTCGCGCCGGAGCATCCCCTACGCGCCGGCCGCACCGTGGACGAGTCGACGGCGGAGCTGCGGGCACAGCTCAAGCATGCCCCCCGTCGCGAAGAGGTCGTCACCGTCACGCCCGCCGACACGGGCGCCAGCGCGCCAGATGAGGATGCCCAGGTGACCCTGCGCGCTAGCGGCGCCGCTACTGCGATCGAGCGCCATACCAACCGTCGCACGCGCCACGCCGTTGCCGAGCAGTACACGCTGCGCAAGACCGGCGACGGCTGGCGCATCACCACTGCGGTGTGAGCACCCAGCTAGCGACACAGCGCCACGAGGGCGCTTGATGCCTAGTTCCGCTGCTCACCATCTTGCGTGCTGTCGCGTAACACTGTACTCTAGTGTGTGGTAGAATCCTTCGACCACATGCAAGTACTCTGCGTGCCGTCGCCCTAGGCCGGTTCGGCAAAGGCCTATGTCTCCTAGAGAGAGGCGAACGATGCAACATGTCGCTGTGGGGCAAACCGTTCCAATCGCATGGAAGCATGAGGCGCCACATCTCGCCGATCACTTTGTGCCACGCGAACGACTGCGTCACAAGATCGAGGAGGCCATCGGCAAGCGCCGAGCCACCGGCGACGTTCTGCTGATAAGCGCACCGCCAGGCTTTGGCAAGACGGCGCTGCTCGCGGACTGGGCGCAACATACGGACGTGCCGGTGATGTGGTATCACCTAGACGCCTACGACGACGACCCCGCCGCGTTCCTGTATGGCATGGTGCGCGCGCTCCGCACGAAGCTGCCTCGCGGCCAGTGGAACGTGAAGGCGCTGCTGGCGAGCATTCATGGAGACGCGCTTACGCCGGCGGAAGTGCGCCTGGCTGCCGATACGCTTGCAGACGACATCCGCCAGCATGTCAGCAGGCCGATGACGCTGATCCTCACGGGCATCACCGAGCTGAGCGAGCACGGCGGCGCGCGGATCGTGCTCGATCGACTCCTCACCCGCGTGCCGGACCACCTGCGTCTGGTGCTCGAGCGCCGCGAGATAGCCCCTTCGCTTCTCGTCTCGCCTCTGCTGGTGCAACACCGTCTCGCGAATATCGACCTCACCGATCTGCAGCTCACGACCGAGGAGCTCGGTGAGCTCCTCGCGCGCCTCGACGTAGAAGCCGACGCCGAGTATCTCGCCGATTTGCAGGAGCTGTGTTGTGGTTGGGTGACGGGAGTGCTCCTCGCGACGGGCGCCCTGTGGCCAGGACGACTTGGCATGCACGTTGACGAAGAGCTGAATCGCGAAGCGGTGTTTGCCTATTTGGCAAACGAAGTGATCGACCGGCTGCCTTCGGCGCTGCGCGAGTTCGCTATGCGGGCAGCAATATTCGACCAGATGAAGCCACACCTGTGCGAGCAGCTACTCCATGTCGAGCATGCGCGCGAGCGGCTCGGGGCAATCGGTCAACGCACTGGCTTCGTGACGCATGTCGGCCGGCGACCTAAAGGACTCGTGTATCGTTTCCAACCGCTCTTCCGGCAAGCGCTTCTCGACCGCCTACGCCGAACGATCGACGACGGCGACCAGCTACGCGCCCTCCACATCAGGGCAGGTCAGCTGCTCGAGCAGCAAGGGGACTATGAAGAAGCCGTCCAGCAGTATGCGGCAGCCGAGGAGTTCGCCGCGCTTGTGGAGCTGATTGAGGCGCAGCGGGGGAAACTCCAGCGCGCCGGCTGCGGCGAGACGCTGGCCCGCTGGATTCACATGCTGCCGAATGCAGTGCGCGAGCGGCGGCCTCAGCTGCAAGCGTTGCTTGCCGAGCTCCATCGCCTGTGGGGATCTACCGCCGAGGCGTTGGCGCTGGTGCAGCAGGCCTGCGAGAGCTTGTTGCCGCCCACGAAAGCCATGCGGGCACCGGCAGCGCGGGCGCTGACCACGCGAGCCGACGCACTTTTCACGCTTGGCAGCTACGAGGAAGCGCGCGCCGATTGCGAGCAGGCGCTGCGGCTGGCGCCGGATGACGCGGACGAGCTCCACATTCAGGCGCACTTCACCCTGGCGGCGTGCTTGAACAACCTCGCGGGTCCGGAGGCCGCGCGGGAAAGCCTGGGGGATCTCGAGCAGCGCTGCAAGCACCTGGGCGATTTCTGGGCACTGGCTCGGCTCTTTTACATGCGCTCGAATCTCGCATTGGCACAAGGCGCCTGGGTGCAAGCCGAGCGCGACGCCGAGCGTGGGCTGCGGTATGCCGAGGAGGCGGACGACAAGCTGCGCAAGCTGATGTGCCGCCTTAATCTTGGTGGCGTCCGCCAATATCTCGGGCGCCTCCCCGCGGCGCGAGCGGACCTCGAATCCGCGCTGGCCCTGGGCGAATCCATCGGCCACACGCAGGGTCAAGCGTATGCGCTGCTCAACCTCGCCGACCTGGAGGTGACACGAGGCGACTACGCGGCCGCACTTGAGCAATACGAGCAAGCCGCCGACCTTGAAAGGCGCGTAGACGACCAGCAGCTGCGCGTCTTGATCGCGGCGGGGGGCAGCTATGCCTTGACGTTGCTGGGCCAGCCCGCGCAAGCCGTCCAGCGGCTGGACGCTATTTCCTGGCAGAGCCAGGGCACACCTGAAGGGGTGGATTGGGATCTCGCCCAGACAGCGTACGGCTTCGCCGCCTATCACCTGGGAAACCTGGCCCAGGCGCGCGAGACGCTGGAATGGGTATGCGAACACACGCTCCTCCATGCGCGGCGCGCCGAACACGCTCGCGCGCAGGTCATCCTCGCCGCTGTGCTCTGCGCCGAACAGCGCACTGCCGAAGCCGAAGCCGTATTGCGCGATGCCCTCGACGCTTCGGCGGCGCTCGACGGCGGTCCGACGCTACTCTATGACGCGCGGCTCGTTCCCGCCCTATGGCCCGTACTGGAAGCGATGGACCACTCCGTAGCGCACGCGCTGCTCGCTCAAATCGCCAGCGGAACCACTAGCGCGAAGACAGATGGCGAGCCCGCATTGGCACACGCCGGCATAGCGCCGGGGGCGATCGAAGCGTGGGCAATGGGTGATGCCCACGTGCACATGAGTGGCCACCGCGTAACCTTCTGGCCGCGCGCGCAGACGTCCGAGCTCTTCTTCTTCCTGCTCGATCAGCGCCAGCCGGTATCGCGGGAGGTCATTCTCGCGTCCGTTTGGGAAGACACTGATCCCAAAGTCGCCGATGCCGACTTCCGTCGTGCCCGCAGCGAGCTGAAGAAGGCGCTTAGCCAGCCATGGCTAGAGCACAAGGATGGACGTTGGTGGGTGACGCTAACATATTGGCTCGACGTGCACGAATTCGAGCGCCTGGCCGATGAAGGCGAGCGCCTCGCGAAGGAGGGGCACATCGGCGCGGCGGCGGCGGCCATCCGCCAGGCGCTGGAGCTGCGGACCGGCCAGTTTTTGGACGACTCGTACACGAACTGGGCGGTGTCGCGACGTGAGGCCCTTGAAGTGCGGCGGCTCGACCTTCTGGAGCGGTTGGCAGAGCTCGACATCATGTTGCAGCAGTACGATGAAGCGGCGGACTGCTGCCACAAGCTACTCGATGCGGAACCATATCGCGAAAGTGGGCATCGCGGCTTGATGCTCTGTTACGCGGAACGCGGCGAGCCGAGCCGGGCTATGGCGCAATACCGGCGCTGCGTGGAAACGCTGCGGACGGAGCTTGGGGTGACGCCCGATACGCGCACGACCGAGCTGGGCCGCAAGATTCGTGCGGCTCTGCGCGCCGATGCAGTAGTCAGTACACCGCTCCGCGCGTGACCCGCAAGTGGCACGCGGTGGAGTAGGGAGCCTACGCGCCTAAGGCGCGATCTTCCACAGGCGCAGGTGCCGCATGCTGCCTGTACGCATACGCTAGCGCCCCAACAGGGCGTCACCAGCGTTCGGAGAGTACGCCCGCCGCGCATTCGGCGAATGCGTGCTTGTTCGAGAGCAGCAGGACCCACTGTTTGCTGCCTCTCGAGAGGTACTGCCTCACACACTGCAAAATAGGCTTTCGTCCTGGACACTTTCTGGACGCTGCATCTGTATGCTTTTCTCAATGAGAAACACCGCAATTTCGCCAGGTGTTCCTGGGGCAAGGCTTTGGCCCTCTGCCTCCAGGCAATCGTACGAGGAGCCGCAGATGACAAGCATCCAGAGGATTGCGCACGCGTATGTGAACACGCTCTCCAGTGGCTCACCAGCTCTTCATCGCTGGCGCAACCGGTTCGTCAGGTTGGGAGCAATTGCCCTTGTCTTCACGACGATGGGTATCGGACTCACCTTCTCCCACACACATGATGCGATGAGCCACGCGCAGATTTCCACGGCAGTGTTGGCCAGCGGAACTGTAGGCGGTCCCGGCAACGGCTGATCGTGCCGGCGGCTGGGGGCTGGCGGCGGTCGGACTGCGAGATGGAGAGGAATCCATGTCACAAGATGGAGAGGAATCCATGTCACGAGCTGACTGGGAGCAGGCCATAGCTCGCGCGCTGGCGGAGCGTACCTTTCGAGCATGGCTCCTGGCTGACCCGGCGGATGCGCTGGCTGACTACGGACTCCGCGAAGACCAGCGCATGTTTGTTGAGGGCATTCACTCCACGTCTCTTGGAGAGTTGGCCGCGCGCATGCTACGCGCCGGCTCACGCATCTGGGAAGCGGGCTTTGAAGGCGTCGCCTTCGCGAGTGACACGCTCTAACCCGGCGACTCGGAGCAGCGGACTGCTCCGCAACGCGCAAGGACTGCGCTCGGCGGTCACGGCGGTGGCCCCGGTGGCGCAAGGATCGCGCCACCCCCAAGGATTTCACATGTCATGCGCGTCGCGGGCAATAGTGGAACCAAACCAAAGCAGTAGCACACTTCGGCCCCAGCAGCTCAAGCGCCACTGGGGACTTCGGCGGCGACGCGCGTGAACGCGTGGCGGGACGCGGCGATGGTCTCGGCGATATCTTCATCGCTGTGTGCCAGCGAGAGGAAGCCGGCCTCGAACTGCGAGGGCGCGAGGTAGATGCCCTGTGCTAACATGGCGTGGAAGTAGGCCGCGAAGGCCGTGATATCCGCACGGGTAGCCGATGCCAGATCCGTCACCGGCCCAGCGGTGAAGAACGTGGTGAACATCGAGCCGACGCGCGTCTGGAAGACCGGCACGCCAGCCTCAGCCGCCGCCGCGGCCAACCCCTCCGCCAGCGCCGCCGAGAGCTGCTCCAGTCGCTCGTAGACGCCTGGCTCGCTCAGCAGCTCGAGCTGGGTGATGCCCGCCGCCATCGCCAGCGGATTGCCCGAGAGCGTCCCCGCCTGATACACCCGCCCCGCCGGCGCAACCTGCGAGAGCACCTCCGCCCGCCCGCCATACGCTGCCGCCGGCACGCCGCCGCCCACGATCTTGCCCAGGCACGTCAGATCGGGGGTGACGCCATAGAGCGCCTGCGCGCCGCCGAAGGACACGCGAAAGCCCGTCATCACCTCGTCGAAGATCAGCAGTGCGCCATTCGCCTGGGTGACCTCGCGCAGCCCGGTGAGAAAGTCCGGTTGCGGCGGCACGCAGCCCATGTTGCCGGCCACCGGCTCCACGATGACGGCGGCGATCTCGCTGGGGAAGCGCGCGAAGAGTGCCCGCACCGCCGCGAGGTCGTTATATGGCGCGACCAGGGTGTCCGCCGTCGTGGCCGCCGGCACACCCGGACTATCCGGCACACCCAGCGTCAGTGCGCCGGAGCCTGCCGCCACGAGCAGGAAATCGGCGTGCCCGTGGTAGCCCCCGGCAAACTTGACGATCTTGGGGCGCTCGGTGAAGGCGCGCGCCAGTCGCAGCGCGCTCATGGTAGCCTCGGTGCCAGAATTGACGAAGCGTACCATCTCGACGCTCGGCACTGCCGCCGTCACCAGCTCCGCCAGCCGCACCTCCGCGGCGGTCGGCGCGCCGAAGCTCGTGCCGCGCTCCGCCGCCCGCGCGATTGCCTCCACAACGCGCGGATGCGCGTGCCCAAGGATCAGTGGACCCCACGAGCCGACATAGTCAATATAGCGCGTGCCGTCGGCGTCGAAGACATACGCGCCTGCCCCGCGCTCGATGAAGAGCGGCGTGCCGCCAACCGCCCGATAGGCGCGAACGGGGCTGTTGACGCCGCCCGGCATCAACTGGCACGCGCGCGCAAAAAGTGCCTCGGAGCGATCGGTCTGCATGCGCCCTCCTTGTGCCCACAACGGGCGTGTGTGCGGTGCCGGGTACAGTGTGCCGCGTGCCGCGTCAGCTCTTCAGATGCTGCGCGACATACTGCTTGACGGCGCCCCAGTCGCCGTTGGCCGGCTGCAAGATGTCCTGTCCATCACTGGATTGGCTGTTGACCAACACATTCTGGTCCGAGAGGCCGACGCGCGCGGCGTGGCTGAGGTCCAGCTTCTGCGCGAACAGCGCCAGGTCCGCCAGCGAGAAGTTGGTGTAGAGCGCGCCCTGCAGCGCATCCGTCGCGCCGGACAGCCCAGGCCAGGCGGAGGGTTGCCGCGCGCGGCTGAGAATGGCGCGGATGAGAAGCTGCTGGCGCACCGAGCGAGCGAAGTCGCTGCCTTCACTCGGCGGATCGAGCACGTAGCGCGCCCGCGCGTACTCGATGGCGCGCTCGCCGTCCATGTGCTGCGGCCCCTTGGCGAAATGGATCGTCTTCCAGCCGGCATCGATCGCCGGGTCGTCGTTGCGCGGATAGTTCGCCGTGAAGGCGGTTGGCACGTCGATATCCACCCCGCCGAGCGTGTCTACGAGCTTGCGGAAGCCCGAGAAATCCAGCGTCAGCCAGTAGTTGATCGGCTCGCCGATCACGTCGCTCACCTTGGCCGCCGCCTCGGCGCCAGCCGCCAGCTTACCTGGGGGCTGCCCATTCAGCCCATTGGCAAGGCCGTCGGCATACGCGGTATTCAGCTTGGCATAGCTGCCCGATCCAGGCGGCACCTGGACCCACAGGTCGCGCGGGACAGAGATCAGCGTGGTCGCGCCGTTGCCCGGCACCAGGCTCAACACCATCATGCTATCGGTCAGATACGCGCCGTCGTGCGCGCCGCCGCCATAGCCCATCACCAGCAGATTGACCCGCCCGATACCGCTCACATACCCGGTCTGCGAGCTGAGCGGTGGCTGGTCGGAGATGGCCGTGCCAAAATCGTAGACCCGGTGCGCTGCCAACATGCCAGCGACGATCGCGACGAGCAGCAGCGCCGGGATCGCCACACGCGCGACACGCCGCCAGCGGGTGGGCCGCGTGGCCGTCCAGGGCGACCTGGGCGGCGGCACAGGTCCCGGCGCGTACGACGGCGCGGGATACGGCGACGGCAATGGCGGCGGCGTCGCGACAGGATGCGCCGGCCGCACGGGCGTCAGCGGCGGCAGCGGAGCGGTTTTGTCGTCCCAGCCGGCGCGGCGATCTCGCGGGTCGGGGAGTTGTGGCATCGCGGCGCACCTCCTTGGGCGTAACCTCTGTCTGCGTGCACATCGTACTCCATAGATACGCACGAAGAGCACTAGATGGCTACGCACGAAGAGCACTAGATGGCTACGCACGAAGAGCACCAGCGGCTACTCGCGCCCTGAAACAGGGCTTTTCCACGCCGGCACGCCGGCACGCTGCGGGGTCGCCGGCAACGCACGCGCCGACACCCGCGACGAGGACCGTCTCGCTGGAGGCTGCTGCCACCGCCACCATCTCCTTAACAGGCGGAGGACCACACGGCAGCCAATAGCCGAAGCCGTCGCGGGTAGCGCTGAAAGCCTTAGCAGGGTGCGCTCTCTCCAGGTTCCTGCTGCTGCACCTGCTGCTCGAGTTGCGTGTGCTCGAGCTCATAGGCGCTGCGCAGTCGCTCGTACTGCAGACCGCCTACCTCGCCGGTATCGTGTGCGCGGGAGAGTGCCAGGAGCGCCCCTTCGACGGCAAGCAGCCGTGTACGTGCCGCTTCGACTTCGTTCCCCGCACCGTTGGCCGCCGCCAAACCGAGTCTGTAGATGAGCGGACGCATCGTGAGTCCCTGGAGGACCAGCGAGACCCCGACCACGCCGAATGCCAGGATTTTGAGCAGATTGCGGTCGGGAAACGGCTGGCCAGTTGGCAGGGTAAACGGAATGCTGAGCATCAGTGCGAGCGAGACCGCCCCGCGCAGCCCGCCCCAGGCCACCACAGGGTAATATGCCCAGGGAATCTTGTGCGGCCCGCGCAGCCAGGGGAGCAGCACGTACACCGCGCACGTTCGGGCAACGACGGCCGCGGCAAAGGCGACGACTATCGGCCACCAGTTCCGGGCAAGTGTAGCTGGGTCCAGCTCGATGCCTATTAGCAGGAAGATGAACGAGTTGGCCACGAATCCCAGGAACTCCCAGGTGGCGCTCAGTGCGTGGACCGAGGTGAGGCTGACACCGCGCGTCGAGCCATAGTTGCCGATGAGCAGGCCTGTCACGACCACGGCAATGGCCCCAGAGAAGGTCAAATGCTCGGCAACCAAATAGGCGCCATACGCGGCGAGCACCGTCGCGGTGATTTGCACCTGCGCCATATCCACGGTGCGCAGGAGCAGTGAGCCAGCGGAGCCGATAACTGCGCCGACGACGAGCGCCCCCACCACGGTTACCACGAAATCCAGCACACCAGCGCCCAGATTGAACGTCCCCATCACGATTGCGGCGAGGACGATCTGGAACAGCGTGATGGCGGCGCCGTCGTTAAACAGACTTTCGCCTTCAACGAGTAACGCGAGCCGGTGTGGTGCCCTCACCTCGCGGAAGAGGGACACCACCGCGATGGGGTCGGTCGAGGAGATCAGCGCACCAAAGAGCAGCGCCACGGCCCACGGCAGCCCCAACACGACATGTACAATTACCGCCGTGACGACCATGCCAAGGAGCACGCCAGGGCCCGCGAGGAGTGTGATGGGCAGCACGTTATGCCAGAGGCGTCGCGCGGACACATTGTAGGCACCCTCAAAGAGCAATGGCGGCAAGAAGACCACGAGGATGAGATCAGGGGTCAGCACAATGTGACGGAATCCCGGCTGGAAGCCCAGCAGGCCGGCCAGCACGAGCGCAATGGTGTAGGGCAGGCGGATGCGCTGGACGAGCACCGCGATGGCGAAGATCACAAGCAGCAGGACGAGCACGGTCTCGACGGTCGCATGCAGGTCCTGGGTCATTGTGTTTCTCCTGCGCACGCCCACGAGCTCTCACACGATCGCGCACTGCACGCGAAATCGAGGCAATTGCCTGTGCTACGTGAAAGCCCTACAGGCGCGGGCAACCGGTGGCACTAGTCGTGGTCCGGGCAGCATGCACGTCGCGGTGGCGACATCCCTGCGCACGATGCGTCGGCACCACCCACGAGCGTACCGTGTTGAGACGGTCCTTCGCCCACTATTCTATCTGATGGCACGTCAGATACCCCGGCCCTAAAGGGCGGGGCTTGTGTCTGGACTCCACCGCAACTCCGCGTAGCGTCGCCGCCGCACGGCTTTGGCTTCATTGTCCGACACGTCAGGGCGTTCCGACAACTCGCCCGTTCCCACCCAGTCTTGCCGGGTGAGAAGCGTTCTGAGCGCGACATTGCGCGCTCCAATCAAGTCCGCATGCAAGACCAGATGGCACACCTGACAGCGGAACAGCAAGCCCTTCTCAGGGCGGTTGTCCTTCGCGGTGTGGCCACAGCGCGGGCAGGCCTGGCTGGTCTTGTAGGCATCCACCTTCACGGCCATCGAACCGTTCAGCAATGCCTTGTAGGCCACGAACCCATGCAACTCCGCGAAGGCCCACTGCGAGGTGTGTCGGTTGGCCCGGCGTTGCTTCACTGTGGCTTTCTTCCCATGCTTTCGCTTGCTGCGCTCGCGGATGTGGGTCAGGTCCTCCAGGCCAATGAGGCTGTGCGGGCAGGCGGTCACGATCTGCCGGCTGATGATATGGTTGCGATCTTGCTTCAACCGTCTCTCTCGCCCTGCGATCGCGATCATGCGCTGGGTCGCCGAGCGAGTGCCTTTGTGCTGCAAGTGCTTCCGCAGCCGGGCATAGTGGTCCGCGATGGCACGCACCGCTTTGCCAGGAAAGAAGTGCATGTGGTTCTGCAGGTCCGTGGCCACGGCGAGATACCGTTGGCCTACGTCCACGCCCACGATGCGCTGATGCTGCTAGCGCATGAATTGTGCTCCTCTTGCCGCTGTGTAACGCCTGGGCGTCTTGCGCCGCCTGCGCGAAGTTGCCATCCTCCCCTGGGAACGCTATACTGAGTGCCGAGAACGGTGTGGCTGGTAGTCGCCGCTCTTGGAGGCGAATGTGACCACGTGTGAACAATGCGGCGCCAATGCGGTAGATGAGCGCGGTATCTGCGGGAACTGCGGCTGGGAAGCGGACGCGCGCGCCTTCCGCGAAGATGAGGACGCGCAGTCGCTCGGCGAGACACGCGCCGCCGAGGTGCAGACCTCCGTGGGGCCCGCACGCGAGCAGCGCGGCACGATGAACGCGCGCTTCGAGCGCACCTCGCAGCTGCCGCCGCAGCAGCCACCGGCACGCACGACTGGCCATATGGGTACTGGCCCTGGCGCGCCATCCTCCACCAGTCGCTTCTGCGGCACATGTGGTGCACGCATCGTCGGCAACGAGGCCTTCTGCGGCCAGTGCGGCACGCCGGTTGGCCTGGGCAGCGGCGACTTTGGCACGGCAATGGATGCGCGTGGTAGTGGCCCTGGCCAATACGGCCAGCGTGGCGGCACGTGGGCTACTGCCGATGGCGACGCGCCCACCGAAGCGTTCGCGGTCTCGCCCGCGCCTGGGTACGGCCGCAGCGGATTGAACGGCCCCTATGGACAGACGGGCTACACTCCCGGCGGCTCGCTGGCAGGCCAGCCGGCGGACGACTCGTCACGGTCGGTCAAGACCGTGTTCGGCGTGCTCTGCCTCGTCGGCAGTATCGTGAGCGCCATCGCGGCGGTGATTCTCGCCCTGCAAAAATAACCAGGTGGTCTGGCGGCCGTTTCCTTGCCTCTGACTCCTGGTACATTTCGGCCATCTTGCAGAGCCATACGGCCGAATAGGAAACGGACGCATTATTCTCTATCGTACCTGTTTTCCTCCCCTTTGAGATATCCGCCAATCAGGAAAGATTCCCAGTATGACGAATCACGCTCCCGACGCGCCAGCATTCAAAGATGATTTCGAATCCATTGCGACCTTCCGCTATGCCGTACGCCGATTCCTCCGTATCAGCGAGCAAGCCGCGCGTGCCGAAGGCCTGACCCCGCAGCAACACCAGCTCTTGCTGGCGATCAAGGGATTCCCCGGCCGCGACAGCGCCACGGTGTCGGAGCTTGCGGACAGATTGCAGATGCGCCAGCATAGCATGGTTGGCCTGATCGACCGCACCGTGGCGCAGGGGTATGTGAAGCGCCAGCAGGGACAGGTGGATCGGCGCCAGGTTTTCGTCTCCCTCACGCCCGCTGGTGAGGCCAAGCTAGAGCAGCTCGCCCAGCAGCATCGGCGCGAGCTCGTGACCATGCGCGAGGCGCTGCGCGCCATTCACTAGCCAGCCGCGCCACCCCACCCCGGTCCGTCGCGCGGGGGAGCGCTAATGTGACGGCTCTGTTTGCTCTTGCGGCGCTGGTGAGGCAAGGGCGCGGTCGGCGTGCCCATCCTCGTCGTGATCGGCAGCCGCGAGCGGCGAGTCTGGCTCCGGCGCGCCGGGGTCCGGCGCGTCGTCTCGCTCGCCCCACGTGCCGCCCTGCGCTTGGGGATATTCACGCAGCCAGCGTTTGCCGAGCACGAAACCCAGACGCCCCAGCGCCACGACAATGGCAAGTGTGACGACGACCGTGAGCAGGATCGTCACGCTGCCCGGCAGCAGAGCACGGCAGCCCTTGACTGTAAGATCACCGGGAATCGGCGAAGAGCAGCGCAGCGCCGCGAATACAGTCGAGCCGAAGAAGGCCGCCAGCAGGCACGAGGCCATCACACCGAGCAGGCAGCCAAGGTAGCCGCCGTGCGTCGGCCAATCGTATCCTGCCGGCACCGCGCCCTCATGTGGGTCCTCTGGGCGCTCCGTGCCCTCCACCGGTCCCGCGGCGGCCGGCGCCATCTCTTCGTCCTGTGTGGCTGGATCTGGTAGGGAAGGGTCTGTCAACGCTACGTCTTTCTGGCCGGCTCGCTACATGGTACCAAACTGGCGGTCGCCGGCATCGCCCAGGCCGGGGCAGATATAGCCACGCTCATCCAGCCGCTCATCGAGCGCCGCGAGATAGATCGGCACATCGGGATGCGTCTCGCGCAGCTTCTTCAGCCCATAGGGCGCGGCGATCAGGCCGACATAGCGCAGGTGCGGCACGCCGTACCGCTTGAGGATGTTGAGCGCATCAATCGCCGAGCCGCCGGTGGCCAGCATCGGGTCCACCGCAAAGCATACCTGAAGATTCACCGCGCGCGCCAGCTGATTGTAGTACTCGATTGGCTCGAGCGTACTCTCGTCGCGGCGCAGGCCGAGATGCCAGACAGGCGCATCCGGCAGCACCGCCCGGAAGCCTTCCGCCAGGCCAATCCCCGCACGCAGCACCGGCATGATGCCGACGCCGCCCGCCAGCCGCTTGCCTTCCATCGGCTCCAGTGGCGTCTCGATGCGCGCTGGACGGGTATGCAGGTCGGCGGTCGCCTCGTACGCGAGGAGCGTACCCAGCTCGCGCACCAGGCGATAGAACTCTGGGGGCGGTGTGGAGCGGTCGCGCAGCGACGTCATTTTGTGCTCGACGACGGGATGGCGCGAGATGTGGACATCCGCCAGCTCCAGCACGTCCGCGCGTGCGGGCTGTTCGACCCCACGCATCGGCAGCGCCCGTTGTGCCGCTCGCTCGTTCTGCATACGTTCCCCCGCTCCCATGCTGTGTGTCGCGCCAGACTGCTGCTCCGCACGCGCGCTCGTTGCAGAGTGTCGCACACCGCGCTGCGGCTGGTCAAGCAAGTGGCGAGGGCTGCGCATCCGCCAGCGGGAGCGTCACGCTGAAGGTGGTCCCGAAGCCGGGGCTGCTCTCGGCGCCAATCTGCCCGCCATGCCGCTCCACTAGCTCCCGCGTGATGTAGAGGCCCAGTCCGAGGCCAACGCCGGAGCCGCTCTGCACCTGCACTCCCGGCACGCGATAGAAACGCTCGAAGAGATGCGGTAGCGCCTCCTGCGGGATGCCGGAGCCTTCGTCACGAATCGCCACCACCACGTTCGCCGCCTCTATGCGCACCGTTAGCGTCACGGGGCGCTCCTGCGGTGAATACTTGAGGGCGTTGGAGAGCAAATTCGCGAGCACCTGATCGATCCTGTCGGCGTCCACCCGCACGATGGTCGGCTCACGCGGCAGCTCGAGCGCGATCTCACGCTCGCTGGCAGCCATCTGCTCGGCGGCGACGTGGCGGCAGAGGGAAACGAGGTCAAGCGGCTCCAGGCGCAGTGCCAGCCGGCCAGACTCGATGCGCGACACATCCAGCAGGTCGTTGACCAATCGCTCCATGCGGATGATGGAGTGTTCCATGCGGTCCATATGCTCCAGCCCGCCGATGCCGGTGCGCTGGAGCTGGCGGTGTGCAAGCTGGGTGAGGATCTTGAGGCTAGTGAGCGGCGTCTTCAGTTCATGCGAGGCGACGCTCAGAAACTCGTCCTTCTGGCGCTCCAGCCGCTGCAGCTCGCTGATGTCGCTACAGACCGCCACGGCGCCGGTGATGACGCCCGCGGCGTTGCGAATGGGCGCACAGCTCGCCAGCAAATGCACATCTTCGCCACTGATGTGGTGGCAAACGATGAAGCGGATATCGGTGCGTATGATGCCGCGCAGCGCCTGCGAGAGCGGGAAGTCCTCGACGGGGATCGGCGTGCCGTCGAGATAGCGCGGCCGTATCAAATCCCAGTAGGCGGCGATCGGCTGCAGCGCTTGCTCCATCGTCAGGCCGAGCAGCGCCGCGCCGGGAGCATTGACCCGCGAGCGCATCCCTTCGGCATCGCACACGTAGACGCCATCTGGAATCGCCTCGATGATCGTGTCGAGCTGCGCCGCCTGCTGCGCGAGCCGTTCCGCGATCTCTTCGACGCTGCGTAGGGCCGCCTGCGTGCCGTGGTAGAGCTGCGCGTTCTCTACGGCGAGCGCTGCCCGCCGCGCTAGCTCCTCCACCAGCGCCACATCCTCATCCCGGTAGCGGCGGCCGGACTCGGACGTTGTGGCGAGCGTGATGGCGCCGAGCACACGGTCCCGCGTCACCAGTGGCACGATCATGAATGAGCGCAGGCCGAGCACTTGCACGGCGTCGAGCTCCTCTTCCGAGAGCGTCGTGGTGGCGAAATCACCTTGCGTGATCTCGCTTACGAGTAGCGGCCGGCGTGAGCGCAAGACTCCAGCAAGCGGGTGCTGGCTCAGCGGATCAACGGGGTGGCGGCGCGACAGCTCCATCACCTGTTCCACTTTGACGGGATCCACATGCGCCACCGCCAGGCGCTCCACATTGCCCGCGTCCTGCACGACGTCGATCGCGCACCAATCGCCCAGCCCCGGCACCGTGAGACGCGCCAGGTGATCCAAAATGGCGTCGTAGTCGAGAGAGGAGACGAGCGTCATACCCGCTGCCGCGAGGAAGGCCAGCCGCTGGCGGGCGACGCGCTCGGCCTCATACAGAGTGGAGTGGTCAATCGCGATGGCGGTCCGGTCGGCTACGAGCTGGAGCAGCTCCTGTTCTTGCTGTGTAAAGTGACGGGGTGCGGCGGCGCTGACATGGATGACGCCGATGACGCGATCCTCCACCACCAATGGCACACCCAGCAGCGAAACCAGCTTCTCCTTGAGGAAAGGATTGTACACCTCCACCTGCGAGAGGTCGTCGATGATGACGGGCTGGCGACTCGCCGCAATGTGTCCGGCCACGCCCTTTCCAAATGGGATGCGCACCCCCGCCGCCACTTCTTCTTCCAGTCCCAACGCGGTGCGCACCCGCAGCTCGCGTCCCTCGGCGTCGAGCAGCAAAATCGCGACGTTATCCACTGACAAAATGGACCGCACGCGCGCGACGAGCTCGCGCAGCAAATCATCTAGCGCCAGATGGGAGAGCGCAGTATCGCTGACGGCTTGTAGCGCCTCGAACCGGCTCGTCGCTGCCTCTGCGAGCGCATGGGCGTCGCGCGCGTGCTGCAAGAGACGCGCGCGCTCCTGCTCGGCCTCCTCGGCCGCCAGGCGTAGCTCGATCAGGGCAACGGTGGTTGCGGCCAGGTCGCGTGCCAGATGCACCTCGTCGTCCGTCCACTGGCGGGGCTGAACATCCAGCGCGCCAAAGCAGCCGATGGCGTGGCCGTTGGCGAGTATCAGCGGCACGCCTAGATACGCAACAAAAGGCGAGGCGTGCACTGTCTCGTCGCCGCGAAACCACGGATGCTTGCGGGCATCTGCCACCACGAGCGGCTCGCCCAAGGCGACCGTGTGGGCGCAGAACGAGCGATGAAGCGGCAGCTCGCGTACGCCCCGAAGAGACTCCTCCAACTCCTCCAACCCGCATGCGCTCTTGAGAAAGAGGCGGTCCGCATCTACCAGCGTTACCAGCGCGGCCGGTGTCGCGAGGAGCTTACAGCCGAGCTGTGTCAGGCGATCGTAGCTCACTTCGGCTGGCGTGTCGAGCAATGCGGTCCGCCGCAGCGCCTCCAGCCGATCCGCGTTGCGGGCGCTTGCCATAATGTCGGGCGGCACATCTGTTGCGGAAGCGGGCGTCGCGTCGCGGGGATGCCGCGCGGCGGTGCCCGCGTCGTCCTTGCCGCCGGGGACGCGCCCGCTGGCAGATGGCCTGGCGCACCGGCCCTGCCGTTGCCCGCTCCGCGCGCTATCCCGGGGCCTTGACTTCCCCTGGGCGAGTAGCTCCTGCTCGTCGGAACGTGGCTCGCCCGTCAGGTGCTGGTCCCTCATCGCAGGTACCGCCAATGGGCGCAATCTGGCGCCGGCGCGGCGTCCCTGCTGCGCACTGCCCACTCACAGCTGCGCCGCATGGAGCACTCCGCCATGGCATCCGTCAAAACTTCCGTCAAAACATTTGCCCGTGGCGCCTGAGATGTCTTCGACATGCCTCAAATGATACGACGCCCCGCGCGACGCGACAATCACAACAGTGCCGACTCGCTGGACCCCGCCGGCTCCGCGCGCGCATAATAGCCGTAGCGCGGCGCGGCATGCGCGGCCTGATGGAGGACGGCATGAGTAGCGGCGACTGGCAGGATGTGAGGGGCACTCCCGGCGACCCGAATGCCCTGCGCGGAAAGCGCGTGCTGATAATGGGCCTGGGGCTGCTCGGCGGCGGGGTAGCCGCGGCACGCTATGCCGTCGAGCAGGGCGCGGCGGAGGTGGTGGCAACCGATTTGCGCGACGAAGCGGTGCTGGCGCCGAGCATCGCCAAACTGGCCGGGCTCCCCATCCGCTACGTCCTCGGCCGGCACGACATGGCCGACTTCGCGCGGGCCGACGTGGTCGTGCGCAACCCCGGCGTCCGGCGCGACTCCGCCTACCTGGCCACCGCACGCGCGGCCGGCGCGCGCATCGAGATGGAGCTGGACTGGTTCTTTCGCGCCTGCCCAGGCAAGATTGCCGGTGTGACGGGCACGCGCGGCAAGACGACCACGACGCTGCTGCTGCACCACATTCTGCGGGCGGCGGGGCAAGACCCGCTGCTCGGCGGCAACCTGGGCGGCATCGAGACGCTAGCGCTCTTGCCGCACATCACGCCCGAGCGCTGGGTGGTGCTCGAGCTGGGCAACTTCATGCTCGAAGGGCTCCATACCGTGCGGCGCAGCCCGCACCTGGCAATCTTCACCAACCTGCTGCCGGACCACCTCAACGCCTACACCTCGATGGAAGAGTACGGCGAGGCGAAGGCCAGCATCTTCCGCTATCAGCGGCCGGTTGACCTGGCGATCTTCAACGCCGACAACGACTTCAGCAGGGCCTACGCCGCCCAAGCCCCCGCGGGCGCCGTCTGGCTGTACAGTCCGTCCCAGCGCGTCGCGTACCCTCGCGACGATCCAGACGCTGCCGCGCCGTTCGCCTGCGCGGACGACATTCGCCTGCGCGGCGAGCATAACGTCGGCAACGTGCAGGCCGCGACGCTGGCAGCCACGCTGGTAGGTGTGGAGCGCGCGACGATTGCCGAGGCGGTCCGCAGCTTCACCGGCGCGCCGCACCGGCTCGAGGTCGTGCGCGTGCTGGACGGCGTCACGTATGTCAACGACAGCGCCAGCACGGCGCCCGTCGCGGGGGTGGCGGCGCTGCGCAGCTTTGGCGAGCCGATCGTGCTGATCGCCGGAGGCAACAGCAAGGATCTCGACCCCGGCGAGTTCGCGGCCGAAGCGGCGGCACGTGCCAGGTCCGTCATGCTCCTGGCGGGCAACGCGACCGCCAGCTTCGCGGAGGCCATTCGCGCCGCCGCTGCCAGCCAGGGACGCCCGGACCCCATCGCCGGCACGTTCGACGACCTCGCCGCCGCGCTGGACGCAGCCCGCGCCGCCGCCTCGCTGGGGGACGTGGTGCTGCTCTCGCCCGGCTTCACCAGTTTCGGCATGTTCTTGAATGAGTTTGACCGTGGCGACCGCTTTCGCGCGCTGGTGCAGCGCCTGCCGGCGCCGTAGCCGTGCTGTGTAGCAACTCAAGCGTTTCGCACGTCTATCATGATGTGAAGCGCGCGCATCACCGCGCATCCCAGCCGTCTCCGCGCATCGGAGCGGCGTTCACCGTACGTAAGAGGAGTGAAACATCGTGGCGCGTCAACCTACCCTGATGGAGCGGTTCGCCGCTGAGCTGCTCGGCACCTTCCTGCTCGTCTTCGTTGGCGCGGGCGCGGCGGCGTCCGCCGCGTTGTTGCTGCACCGCACGAAGCAGCCCTCGACGATGGCTGATGTGCTGCTGGTCGCGCTGGCCCACGGCCTTGTGCTGTTCATCATCGTCATGATCGTCGGCAAGGTCTCGGGGGCGCACGTGAACCCCGCGGTGACGATCGGCCTGGCCAGCATTGGCCGCTTCCCCTGGGAAGAGGTCATCGGCTACGTCGTGGCACAGCTGATTGGCGCGATTGCCGGTGCCGCCGCCATCCTGATCGTCTACGGCAAGCTTGCCGCGACGGTCGGCCATCTGGGCGCGCCGGCGCTGGCGACGAACACGAATCTGCTGCAAGGCTTCTTCATCGAAGGGCTAGGCACATTCATCCTCGTGCTCACGATCGTCGCGGCGGCGGTGGATAACCGCGCGCCCGCCGGTTGGGCGGGACTCGCCATCGGCATGGCGCTGGCCGCCGTCATCCTGTTCCTCGGGCCCGCCAGCGGTGCGACGGTGAATCCCGCGCGCGCGCTTGGACCCGATCTGGTCAGCGGCCTCTTCTTCGGCGTGAACGTCGATTGGCTCGCCTACCTCATCTGCTATTTGGCGGGGCCGCTCGTTGGTGGGATCGGCGCTTGCTGGCTATACCGCTACGTCGCGCATCTGCCGCGACAGACGGGTAGGCGCTAGGCCGCTCGCGCGCCGCGCGCCCACGGCAGTGGCAGCATGCGCTGGATGGGGGAAGGCGCTGCTACGGGGGGGCGCGGTCGATCATCGAGAAAGATGCGTCACATGGAACGTACCCGTAACGCTCCGCAGCCGGCGCGCGGTGGAGGGTCACCGCGCGTGCGCCTCTGGCCGTTCGCCATGGGCCTGGCGATCGCGCTCTTCCCCTTCGACTGGCTGGCAGAGACCTGGCCGGCGTTTGGCGCGCTCTTCGACCGCGTCTTCGTGACCGCGCGCGACCATGCCGTCGGCCATACAACGCTCTTCTGCTTGCTCGGTCTGCTCACCCTGCTTTCGCTGCCCGCGCTGGCGGCGCGTCCCATCGTCTACGTCGCGCTGCTGGTGCCGGCGGCGCTGGCCCAGGAGGCGCTGCAAGCCCTCTTCAAGCGACAAGCGCCGGGGCTTGGCGATGGCCGCGACCTGCTGTATGACCTGCTGGGATGGTGCATCGCGCTCGGCGCGCTCTGGCTCGTGCGCCAGATAGGCCTGCAGCGCGCGGCGCGGCGCTAGCCACCATCGTGCCGCCCCTTGCCCTGGTCTGGCTCGCCGGGCTGGTTGCGGCCAGCATACTTGATTCGCCGGGAGCCGTGCCGTCCAGGGGAACGTGAACCGCAGCAGCACCGGCGTCGCCAGCGTCAGCCAGCGCGGTCATAGACCTGCACCCCATCCGGGCTGCCGATGTACGTACGCTCGGTCATGCCAATGAAGAGGCCGTGCTCGACCACGCCCACCGTGGCCTTGAGGTAGCCGGCCAGCACGTCGGGCTGCGCCAGCGGCCCGAAGCGGCAATCCAGCACATAGTGGCCGCTGTCGGTGACAAAGGGCGGCACGTTGGCGTCCGTGGGGTCGGCGCCGCCTGCGCGCCGCAGCACTGGCGCGGCGCCGAGCGCCACGAGCCGTCCGGCGGTGTGGCGCCAGCCGAACGGCACGACCTCGACGGGAATCGGGTGC
>Ga0070706_100001924_pt1 | contig 21401 bp, 20 predicted proteins | sample KBSK5501metaG_FD_65476 | JGI IMG/M metagenome (GOLD analysis project Ga0070706, IMG submission 65476) | Corn, switchgrass and miscanthus rhizosphere microbial communities from Kellogg Biological Station, Michigan, USA - KBS K5-50-1 metaG | ecosystem: Host-associated > Plants > Roots >... | reverse complement strand
CCGATGGCCTGGGTTGGCGACAACCTTTTCTCTTACGCCCAGTCCTGCGTGGCGGGCTTCTGCGTCAGCTGTCCGGAGTCGAGCGATACGGTTGCCAACGACCTGCGGGAGATCGGGCCGACATACAACTTCGCCCCGCCGCGCATCTACGAGAACATGCTCACGCAGGTCCTGATCCGAATGGAGGATGCCGCCGCGATCAAGCGCCGGATGTTCGATTTCTTCATGGAGGTCGCCCGGCGCGCCGGCACGCGAATCCTCGACGGCAAGCCCGTCTCCTGGAGGGATCGTCTTCTCTACACGCTCGGCCGCTACCTGCTCTACGACCCTTTGAAGAATGTGCTCGGCCTTTCCCGGATCCGATTGGCGTACACGGCCGGCGAGGCGATCGGACCCGACCTCTTCCACTTCTACCGTTGCCTGGGAATCAACATCAAACAGCTTTACGGCTCGACGGAAGGTTCCGTGTTCGTCTGCGTGCAGCCCAACGGGCAGGTCAAGGCGGACACCGTCGGGACGCCGGCCCAGGACGTCGAGGTCAGGATCGAGGAAAACGGCGAGGTGATGTTCCGCGGTCCCGGCGTCTTCGAGTCCTACTTCAAGAACCCCGAGGCGACGGCGCGCACGAAAACCGCGGACGGCTGGGTGCACACCGGCGACGCGGGATTCTTCGATGAGGACGGCCATTTGAAGATCATCGACCGCGCCCAGGATGTCGGCCGGTTGAACGATGGAACGCTCTTCGCTCCGAAGTATCTGGAAAACAAGCTGAAGTTTTTCCCCTACATCAAGGAGGCGGTGGCCTTCGGGCATGGCCGCGACTACAGCGCCGTCTTCGTCAACATCGATCTGGCTGCGGTGGGCGACTGGGCCGAGCGGCGCAACCTTCCCTACAGCGGCTATACGGATCTGGCCGGCCAGGAGCCCGTTTCCGAGCTGGTGCGGGACTGTGTCGAGAAGGCGAACCGGGATCTGGCGGCAGACCCGCGCCTCTCGGGCTCGCAGATCCAAAAGTTCCTCGTTCTCCACAAGGAGCTCGACGCCGACGACGGAGAGTTGACGCGCACGCGCAAGGTGCGCCGGGGCTTCATCGCCGAGAAGTACACGGAGCTCGTCGAGGCGCTCTACTCGGACCGCCGGGTCTGCCGGGTCGATGCGGTCGTGCGGTTCGAGGACGGCCGCACCGGGACCATCCGGGCGGATGTGAAGATCCAGGAAGCGAAGACCTTCGATCGGGAAACGGGAAACGGGAAACGGAAAACGACGAACGGATGATGCCATCTTGCCTCGTTTCCCGTTTCCCGTTTCCCGTTTTCCGACCTGAGGCTAGAATCCCTGGCTCGGGGGCTCCATGGCTGACTGCATCTTCTGCAAGATCGTCGCGGGAGAGATTCCGTCGAAGAAGGTCTTCGAGGACGAAAAGTTCTTTGCCTTCGAAGACATCAATCCGCAGGCCCCGGTCCACATCCTGATTGTGCCCAAGAAACACCTGGTCGACCTCTTTGACGGCTCACAGGACCCGGCGCTCCTCGGGGAGCTGGTGGCTCGATCGGCGGCCATCGCGCGCGAGCGGGGGATCAAGGACTATCGCTTCCTGACCAACACCGGCCGGGAAGCCGGACAGGCCGTCTTTCACCTTCACTTTCATCTGCTGTCCGGCAGGAGAATGGGCTGGCCGCCGGGATGACCGTCGCTCCGCGCGCAGCGATGGATCTCGCTGCACGACCGGCTCGCGGCTCGGCCGGATGCGGCCTCGACCGCTCGCCTGATCCGTCGCTGCGCGCTACGCTCCCGCGGCGTGCGCCTCCTCCCTCGTGACTTCGGGAGACTTCGCGCGCCGCGAACCAGGCCAGGCACCGGTGACCAAGCGCTAAGGATTCCGCGTCGACAGCGGCGTCGGAGTGCGGTTCGGAACGGCGGGAGACGCCCTGACGATGACTATCCGAGCTTTCTCCCGCAATTCCTTCATCCACTTCTCGAGCTCGTCCTCGTACGCTCGTTGCTGGGCACGACGCCGCATCTCTTCCTGGACCTTCTCATACGGCTCCGGTGCTTGACCGGCGCTCTGCCGCTCGGGCACGTAGAACTTCTCGTACTCTTGCCGAGCACGTCCCTCGTCCGCAAAGGCCACTGGCCGGAAACGATCCTGAAGATACCGCTGGACGAGAAGTTGCCTCTCCACCGAAGCGCGCACTTCCTCGGGCGTGAGACCGGCCGCGGCGAACTCCTTCTCCGGATCTCTTCCTTCGCTCCTCAAGCGCGCCTTGAGCTTCGTCAGCGCGTCCTCGACTAGAGCGGCGTCCGGCCCCGCCGGACCGAACCGAATGGCGTCGTCGTAGCTCAAACGTTGGTCGATGAGAGCTTCGAGCACCCGAGCCCGGTAGACCTCGGGGCTCTCGCCCGCCGCGGGGCGCAGAGGTGACGTGGCCATGGCCTTTCGCAGGTCGCTCTCGGCGATGGCGACGTCGTCGACAGTGGCCGCGATCCGGTCGACGATGGAGCCTTGAGCCAGCGAAGCGCTCATCAGGAGTGCGGGTATAAGCCAGTACACGCCGGGATGATAACCGTATGGATTGATTCAATTTTTCATTGACTCATTGGCTCATTGCCTCTCGACGAGACCCAATCAATGGATCAATGAGTCAATGAATCAATCGCTGGCGGCGTGCTATTTTGACCGCCCCTATGGATCAGCCCCGCCGCGGCCGGCTCGTCATCGTCGGGACTCCGATCGGCAACCTCGAAGACCTTTCACCGCGCGCCCGTCGGGCTCTTGCGCAGGCCGACGCGATCTTCTGCGAGGACACACGGGTGACCGGAAAGCTCGCCGCACGCTTCGACCTGAAGACGCCGAGAATCTCGACTCCGGCGCCCCGCGAACGATCGCGAGTGCCCGAGCTGCTGCGCCGGCTGGAGGCGGGAGAAACGGTGGCCCTGGTTTCGGACGCCGGAATGCCTGTCCTCTCCGATCCGGGCGAAGAAATGGTCAACGCCGCTGCGCAGGGGGGATACACCGTTCAAGTCGTGCCCGGTCCTTCCGCGCCGACGGCGGCCCTTGCGGTGTCGGGAATCCCTTCCGTGCCACACCTCTTCGTCGGCTTCCTGCCGTCCCGCGCCGGCGAAAGGCGAAGGTTTCTCGAAGGGCTGCGTTCCCGCGCGGAGACGCTCGTGTGGTTCGAAGCCCCGCACAGGTTGGTCGGATCCCTCGAAGACGCCGCCGCGGTTTTCGGACAGCGGCGCGCCTGCGTGGCTCGCGAGCTGACTAAGATCCACGAGGAGGCCGCGCGGGGCACGCTGCCGGAGCTCGCGCTCCTCTTCCGGTCGCGCGGAACAGGGCGCGGCGAGGCGACTGTCGTCGTGGAGGGAGCAAGGGGAGGTGAGCCGGTCCTCTCGCCGCCCGACACCGATCGCGAGATTGCGACAGGGCTCGCTGCGGGAACGCCCCCGCGGCAGCTCGCCCGGGAAATCGCGCGGCGCTCCGGCCGGCCAGCTCGCGAGATCTATGCCCGGGCGATCGCTCTCGCCCGGGAGGCGAAGGGCGAAGGTCAAACGGCGATGGAATGAGCGAGCCGGTCGTCCGCGTCCGCAACTTGACGAAGATTTTCCGGGGCTACCGCCGGGAGGAAGGCCTCGCTGCCGCGCTGAAGTCGCTGGTGCGCCGGGTCTCGACCGAGGTCGCCGCCGTCTCCGACGTGACCTTCGCCATCGAGCCCGGAGAGATGGTCGGATACATCGGCGCCAACGGGGCCGGAAAGTCGACGACCATCAAGATGTTGACGGGCATTCTGACTCCCTCCTCGGGGGAGATCTTTTGCAACGGGTTCGTGCCCGCCCGAGATCGGACGCGTTACGTCGCGACGATCGGCGTCGTCTTCGGCCAGCGCACGCAGCTGTGGTGGGACATTGCGGTCGTTGAATCCTTCCGGCTGCTCAAGGAGATCTATCGCCTCTCCGCGGGGGAGTATCGCGAACGGATGGAGCTCTTCGACCGGATCCTGGGGATCAACGCGTACCTTCACCAGCCTGTCCGCAAGTTGTCGCTCGGGGAGCGCATGCGCTGTGATCTCGCCGCGTCGCTGCTCCACCGACCGTCGCTTCTCTTTCTCGACGAGCCGACGATCGGCCTGGACGTGGTCGCCAAGGCCAATGTGCGCGAATTCCTCCAGGAGATCAACCAACGGGAGGCAACGACAGTACTGCTGACCACCCACGATCTCTCGGACATCGAGACCCTCTGCCGTCGCGTGATGGTTATCGACCATGGCCGGCTCCTCTTCGACGGCGCGCTGGAGCGCCTGCGGGATCGCATCCTGCCGGTGACGAGCGTCATCTTCGACGTCAAGACCCTCCCCGACCCGGAGCGGCTCTCGTGGAACGGTCTCCTGGTGCGCGAGATCGCGTCTCACCGCTACCAACTCGACGTCGACCGGCGTACGACATCGCCGGCCGCAGCCGTCAAGGAAATCGTGAATCGATTCGACGTGGCCGACATCGCGATCGAGGAGCCGCAGATCGAGGAGGTCGTGAAGAGGATCTACCTCGAGGGACTTTCGTGACGGCTGCCGTCGCTTCGTTTCGCCGAGCCCTCCCCTTCGCCCGGGTCGGATTCCTGAACATGCTCGCCTACCGGGCGCGCTATTACGTCGGGGTCCTGACGTACCTCTTCAACGTGGCGGTCTACTACTTTCTCTGGCGCGCGGTCTTTTCCCGGTCGGGCAGCGTCGCGGGAATGGGTCTTCCCGAGATGATCACCTACGTCGCGGTCGGATGGACGATCCGATCCTTCTACTTCAACGAGATCGACCGGGATCTCGCTGCGCAGGTTCAGGAGGGGCGGCTGGCGATGAACCTGATCCGCCCAGTCAATTTCCAGTGGGTGTGTATCGCGGATGCCGCCGGCCAATCGGCCTTTCGCGCCGTTCTGTTCACGCTGCCCATCGGAATCGTCGTCGGCCTTCTGTTCCACGTGCGGCCGCCCGCCTCCCTCGTCGCCGGCGCGCTCTTCCTGTTCTCGGCCGTGCTCTCGTTCTTTCTGGTCGCGGCGATCAACTTCGCCGTTGGTCTCATCGCCATCCGGACGAAGTCCATCGCGGGAATCCTCCGGGCGAAGTACCTGATCTTGGAGCTTCTCTCCGGTCTCCTGATCCCGACGACTCTCTTTCCCGAGCCGGTTCGAACGATCCTTTTCGCCTCCCCTTTCCCGCACATCAACTACACGCCCGCGGCCCTCTACCTCGGAAAGGCGAGCGGGATCGCCGCGCTCGAGGCGCTGGTGCTCCAGACAGCGTGGACGGCCGCGCTGCTGGGATTAGGTCAGCTTCTTTGGAGAAAGTCCCAGCAACGAATCACGATTCAGGGAGGGTAAGGAGATTTCGAAATTCGAATTTCGAAATTCGAAATTGGAGATGACCGCTTGACTGTACGTGGAACTGCTCGAAGCCTCAGGCGCCATGCCCGTCTCTTCGCCCTCTACTTCTCCCAGTACGCCAAGGCGCGCCTCGAATACCGAGCGGACTTCTTCTCCTCGGTGCTGGCGTCCTTTCTCGGGACGGCCGCGGCCTTCGGTTTCCTGTTGATTGTTTTCTCGCGCGTCCCCACAGTGCAGGGCTGGTCCTTCCCGGAGATGGTCTTCCTCTACGGCTTCTCGCTCATTCCGCTCGGCCTCTTCAACGTCTTCTCCTGGAACCTCTATCTCTTCGCCGACCGTTATCTGATCGAGGGACGGTTCGACCGCGTCCTCCTGCGCCCGGTCTCTTCGGTCTTCCAGGTGCTCTTCGAGTCCTTCCGCCTCGAGTCCCTGCAAGAGACCCTCACCGGAATCGCGGCCGTGGTGTGGGCCGTCCATCGGATGGGCGTTCGGTACGGCGCGATCGATCTGCTCCTCTTCGCCGCATGGGCTGTGTGCGGAGCCGTGATTTATCTTGCGATCTTCGTGGCGTTGACCGCCACGTCCTTCTGGATCGAGGACCGGGTCGGCATCTCCCCTCCTGTCTTCAACCTGATGCAATTCGGCCGATATCCGCTGACGATCTACGATGGGTGGGTTCGCTTCACCCTCTCCTTCGTGATCCCCTTCGCTTTTGCCTCCTTCTACCCCACCGCCCGCTTTCTGCACCATCCCGAGTTCCTGCGCGAGTTCTGGGCCGTCCCCTTCGTGGCCGCGGTGACCCTGGCGTTCTCGCTCACGCTCTGGAGAAGCGGAGTCGCGCGCTACCATTCGACGGGGAGTTGATGAAACCGCCCCGGCCCTGCGGCATTCCCCGCGGGACCACGCGGCGGGCCTCCTGAGGCGGGAGGAATTCGTCCATTCCCGCCGCTCGCGAAATCGGTGCGAGGGAGAGTCGTGCGACGGTCTGCTCACGGCCAGTGCACACCCACGCGATTTCGAGGGTCGCCGCGTGGAACGCCTCCGAGCCGGGGCTCACAGTGAGGCTTCTGTCACGCTGCGAGCCCCGGCGGCGGGTTCGCCTCCCGCCGGCGGCGATGAGCGAGGAGCATGGAAGAGCAGAGCAATTGCCTTGATAAGGCTGCGACGAGCGCTACAGCGACGGCCCGGTTGGGAATCTTGGTGGCCGGGCCGGAGCGTGCCGACGAGGGAGGCGGCCCGACGCCGGGGCGGCTTACCGCCCGATGTCTCCTAAGCGGAGCATGAGTGCGGCGTAGATCTCGATGCCGTCCCAAAGGTTCTTCAGGCGCAGGTTCTCGTTGGCGGCGTGCTGGTTGTTGTCGTGGTTGGCGATCGGGATGCCGATGATGGGTGCGCGGAGCCGCTGCGCGAAGAGGGACATCGGGATGCTGCCGCCCAGGCTGGGAATCTTGGCGACCGGGCCGCCCGCGCCCTCTTCGACTGCCGAGATCACCGCCCGAGCAATCGGTAGATCCATGGAGATCCGATAGCCCGGGTAGCCAGGCCCCCAGATCAGCTTGACGAGCCTGGGCTCCCGACGCCGGGCCTCGGGGTCCGGCGTATCGTGGACGACGGCGTAGCCCGATGCCTTCAAGTGGCCTTCGATCGTCTCGCGAACCTTCTGCGGAGTCTGGTCGGGCACCAGACGAAAGTCGATCGACGCGGTTGCCTCCGCGGGAATGGAGTTGGTCGCGGAGGATCCAACCTCTCCCGCGAGCACCCCGCGAAAGTTGATCGCGGGTCTCTGAATCGCCTCGACGAGCCTCTCGCCTTTTCCTTCCGTGCGCCCGAGGTTGAGCTCCCGGCGCAGTGCCTCGTCGACCGCCGGCATCTCGTCCAACGCGCGCCGTTCCTCGGGCCCAAGAGGTCGAACGTCGTCGAGAAAATGAGGGACGCGGATCATTCCGTCCTCGTCACGAAGGCTCGTCAAGATGCCCGCGAGAGACGCGATGGGATTGGGGGACCAGTTGCCGTAGTGGCCGCTGTGGAGCCGGCGCGTGGCGCCATAGGTCGTGATCTCGAGCGTGGTGACGCCGCGGGCGCCGAAGAAGATCTGCATCCGTCGAGTCTGATCCACGGGCCCGTCGCACAGAAGCCACAGATCGGCGCGCAACTGATCGCCGAACTTCTCCAGCACCGCCTCGAGATGGGGGGAGCCTGCTTCCTCCTCCCCTTCCAGGAAGAACTTCAAGTTCACCGCCGGCCGCAGTCCCGCGGATCCAAGCGCGTCCAGCGCGGCCATCCAACCCACCAGCGGCGCCTTGTCGTCCGAAGCCGAGCGGCCGTAGAGACGCCACTCTGGCACCAGGCGCCCTGTCGCCGGGAGCGCATCCCAGGGGATCTCCCGGCCGCCCGCCTCGAGGGCTCGGTCGCGCAGAATCGGCCGCCAGGGATCGCCCGTCCACTGTTTCGGATCGACCGGCTGTCCGTCGTAGTGCGCGTACAGGACGACGGTACGAGTTGCCCCGGGGGCAAGCAGCTGCCCGAGCACGACGGGCGGGGCGTCGGGAACGCGCAGCAGCTCCGTGCGGATTCCACGGCGCTGGAGAGCCGCCGAGACCCGCTCCGCGTTCTTCTCGATGTTCGCCCGATCGGACGCCACGTTGGGAATCCCCATCAGATCGGCGAGCTCCCGTACGATCGCCGTCTCGTGGGCCTCGCGCCACGCCCGGACACGGTCGCGCCAACCGGGGGCCGGTTTGGCGCGCGGCGTGGGAGCGGAACCGCACAGCGCGACGAGTGCCACCAGAGCCCCAAGCGCGCGCCGCATCACAGAACCCCGGCGGCATTTGGGACCGGTATCGGAGGCTCCGGTACCGCGGGCTCACGCTTCGCGCCGCTGACGAGCGCGGTCACCGCGACCGCCAGCAATACGAACGCCGAAGCCCCCGCGATCCGATCTGCCGCGGCCGGCTGAGCCAGAAGCCGCGCGGCGGCCGGAACGCCGGAAGCAAACGCCCCGAAGAAGACCCACGCGGCCGCGTGGTCCCGGAGGATGAAGAATGCGCAGAAAAAGACCCACGCCGCGGTGAGCAGGCCGGGCAGAGCTGTCCCGATCAGCTCCACGCCCGAATGGAAAGACGTGGGAAGGCAGACAAGAACTACCGCGGCCAGAGCGATAGCCTGACCACTCCTCCGGCGGAAAATCGACTCCCGGCCCGCAAGCGCCGCCGTCGCGGCGACCGCTGCTACGGCCAGCGTGAAGATCGTGGCGCTCCAGAGCACGGCGAGCGCCGGAAAAGCCGATTCGAGCGACGAAGGCAGAGCAGCGTCTACCTCGAACAGATCGGGGACGCGCTGGGAGACGGCCGCCGAGGCCTGTTGTAGGCCCGCGAGACCGGCCGCCACGATCCCTCCTCGCAGAAGGGCGTCGCCGACCGTGCCTTCTCGGCGCAACGCTCGCCGCCAACCCGGCCGCGCTCCCGAAAGGAGCACGAAGACCACAGCCGCCGCGCAGAGAAGAAGCAGAAGACCCAACGTGAGACTCACGACAGTGACGACCCGAAAGAGCGGAAGAGGAAAATCGGTGGAGTAAGCGCGAAGGACCCGAGAACGGGCTCCATTGGCTAGCGCGGCGGCGCCGAGGACCCCGAGCGCCGCGAGACCCGGCCAGAGGCGTTTCCATCCCAGGCCGCCGGTCTTCACGAGCCGGATGAACAGCACCACCCCGAGCCCGATGAACGAACCGATTGCAATGACCTTTGCTCCAAGCAAGACAGGCTGCAGCGGATTCTGCTTCCGATATTCCCGCCGGAACGCTTCCGGCACCCGGATGGAAGGATAGAACGCCGACAGCCGAGCTCCATGGAACACGGCGGTGAGTCGCGGTCGCGCGTCTCCCACTTCAGAAGGTCTCGTCTCGAGCACCACGGTCGTGTCCCGGCGTTTTGGACGGTCCTTCGTCCCCACTTCGAGAATCGAATAGGAGCGGGCCGGATACCCCAGTCGGCCGGAAGTTTCGAGCGCGCGCCGCCGCGCGTCCGAGTCCGAAACGGGCGGGCCTCCCGGCGCGTTCTCCTCGACGGGGTTCAAGAATCCGATCACGCGGGATCGGCGCGCGTCCGTCAGAACCTTCCATTCTTCCTTCTGCAGTGGGCGGAAGAAGCGCGTGACCCAGAACGCCAGTGGAAGCTCCTCCCGGGTCAGCCTCTCGAGCGCCTGAACACCTCCCTGCCGAACGACGTAGTCGACGTCTTCTTCGGCGAGCCCTGGAAGCCTCCCTAGCTCGTCCGGGCGCAGTGCCCTCACTTGATCGTCGTCGGCGAAGCCCGTGCCCGCATAGGTCACGATCTCAAAGGGCTCGGGCGCGACTCCGTTGGCTCTCAGAAAGTCTTTGGCGATCTGCTCGGCTCGAACGCGGCCGGTGGAGTCGCGCGAGAGAGGGGCCGACGCCTTGGACGGAATCAGGAAGCTCGCGAACATCAGGAGCGCGATTGCCCCGGCGCCCGCCAGACGCCGGGCCGGCACGGCGCGCACGGGCGGAACGTCTTCGGCGGCAAGGAAGACTTCTTCGGGCGACCGCACGAATCCTTCGTCTCCATTTGTCAGGCCCGCCTCTGGCTCGAATCCACCGCGGCGAAGAGCCAACAGCGCGGACGCCGCGAGCGGCAGGAGAAGGATGAGAGATGAAATCGCGCCGGAGGCTACGTAGTAGGTGTTCCCGGACCGAAGCAGGATGAGCGCGGTGTAGATCGCGTCGACGGTGAAGTGCCAGACCAGCAGGGGAAGCGCTCCGAACCGAAGAAGGATCACTCCCATCGCGCAGCCGGCGATCCCCACCTCGACGCCACGGATGTAGAAGGGCTGGTTCGGGTAGGCCGCGTGGTTGAAGCCCCAGATGAACGCCGGGAGCACGACCGCCACGAACTTGCCGGCACCTAGCTTGTCGAGAAAGGAGATCGAGAAGAGCCGGCTCGATCCCTCTTCGAGCACGGCGGGCAGAAACCCGATGAAGAGGACCGTGATCCAGGGGAATGCGGTCGACAGCATGTTGTCGTACTTCACCTCGGAGGGCGCCCACGCGCCCAGGCGCGCGGCGACGACGTAGAAGACGACCTGGTAGGCGAAAAAGAAGGCGGTCAACGCGTAGCCCAGAAGGACACCGCGGAAGAAGCGTTTCGTGCGAAGCCCCCGGCGCGAGAACATTCCCGAGAGGGAGAGATGCTGGGGAAAGCGCTCGCGGTAGATCGGCTCGGACCCCGCCACCACCAGCGCGATCCCTGCGCCCACGCCGATCGCCCCGAGAAGACTCGCGATGAGGCGACCCGTGACGAAGGTCGAGAAAGGGCTGGCTGTGTCGTAGTCGTAGAGAGTCACCGGCAGGCCGTTGACGATCGAGAGAAGCGAAAGCAAGAACGCGATCAGGCCGAAGGCTCCGACCAGCCCCCAGCGCACGTCCTTGCGAACGATCTTCGTTAGGAGCACGCCGAACATCGCGAGGAAGGTCAGGATGAGCGCGAAGTTCCCCACGATGTTGGCGGTCTCGTTCTTCGAGCGGAGAGCGCGATAGGAGCGCTGCCACGACTCCGGCACGTGAAGGAACTCTCGGAAGGCGGAGACCTCTCCGCCGGAGACCAGCGTCTCGAAGCGCACGGTCGCGTCCCCCATCCGGAGGTTCCTCCGCTCGTCGACGAACTTCCAATCCGTCCTGTGCGGCCGCGCGATCGGGGTCGCCTCGATCGGCTGGAGGTCGGCCGCGAGGCCGCGACCGGAAAGGAACTGCTGGGAGATCGCGCGGGCCTCCTCGAGCGCCGGGCTCGGGCCGGGCGCGTCGTCTCGCCTGACCAGCTCGAACGCCGCGAGGTCCCCCAAAGGGGTGATCTCGACCCGTTCTTCCTCTTTGACGCCCGACTGGAACCAGCGCATCGCCCAGCGCCAGACCTTCGCCTCGCGGCCGTAGAAGCGACCCGCTCTCTCGAGCCCGAGCTCCTTTTCGAGATAGACCTTCGGCTCGTCTTCGATTTCGAAGCGCCCGGCAAACCGGCGTTTGGAAGGGTCGAGTCCCCGGCTCGCGAGGAAGCGCTCCGCGAGAATGCGGGCCTGCTGCCGATTGACGCGAAACTCGATCGAGGCCTCGGGGAAGGCCCGGTAGAAGAGCGCCCCGGTCAACGCCGCGCCGACCACGATCGTGATCAGGCAGATCGCGATGAATCGGCGATCCTTCTGGTTAAGCGTTTCCACGTTCCCTTGAGGCACCCATCCGGTCTAGCTGTGAATTCTCGAGAGGTTGTTCCCAGTATGGTAGCCGCCCCGGCCCTGCGGCGTTCCCCGCAGGACCACGCGGCGGGCCTCGCGTGGTGCGAGGGGAATCGTCCACGCCCGCCGCTCGCGAAATCGGTGCGAGGGAAAGTCGGGCGACGGCATCGTCGCGGCTGGTCCACACCCACGCGATTTCGAGGGTCCTCGCGTGGAACGCCTCCGGGCCGGGGCTTCCAGTGATGCTTGAGTCACTCTGCGAGCCCCGGCGGCGGGTCCGTCTCCCGCTGGCGGCGATGAGCGAGGAGCACGGAAGGGAAGAGCGTCCGCCTCACTGAGGCTGCGACGAGCGATACAGCGACGGCCCGGTTCCGACTTCTGCGGCCTGGCCGGAGCGTGCCGACGAGGGAGGCGGCCCGACGGCGGGGCGGCTTCGAAGGAAACAACGTGCTGAAAAATGACATCTAGCTCCGATCTTTATCCCACCAAGACGCTTCCTCCATTGACGTTGAGAATCTCGCCCTGCACGTGTCGGGCGAGATCCGAGACGAGGAACAGAACGGGACCGGCGATGTCGTCAGGCTGAGCGACGCGACCGATCGGGATGGACTCCTCGATCTCCCGGCGGCGGGCCGGGTCCGATAACGCGGCGCGCGTCAGGTCGGTCTCGACCCAGCCCGGCGCCACGCAGTTGACCCGCACGCCCCGCGGGCCGAGCTCCGTGGCGAGCGACTTGGTGTACGCGATCAGGGCTCCCTTCGAGCTGGCATAGGCCGAGTGGCGGGACTCCCCGCGCTGGCCGGCCGTGGAAGAGACGAAGACGATCGACCCTCTCTCGCGCGTCAGATGCGGCACTGCCGCGTCGGTCACGAGAAACGCGCCCCGCACGTTGACGGCGAGCGTGCGGTCCCAGATCTCCAGATCTCCTCGACCGGCCTCGTCCTCTTCCCAGACCCCGGCGTTGTTGACCAGGATGTCGAGGCGCTGCCAGGCCGCGACCACGTCGCGCACCAGCTGGCGGGCCCGCCCCGCGTCGGAGACGTCGCCTGACACGGCCATCGCGTCTCCCCGCCTGGACCGAACCGACGCGATGACCTCATCGGCCGCGGTCGCGTCGGACCGGAAGTTCACCGCCACGCGGGCGCCGGCTCGTGCGAGCGACTCGCAAACCGCGCGGCCGATTCCCCGCGACCCTCCGGTGACGAGCGCGACCTTTCCGGAAAGGTCGATGGTGATGGAGGCTGTCACGCGCGGGTATCTTAAGCTCCCGCGATCAGCTCCCCGACATAGGCAGACAGCGTCTCGAGCGGAGGAGCAGAGTTTCGCAGCTTCACGTCCACCTCTGCCGCGCGGCCGAGAGCAGTCGCGAGCTCCCGCGTGGTGTATCGCGCGGCCCGCTGCGCGGCCTTGAACCACGCGTACGCGGATCCGGCGAACGGGGAAACGCCGAATGGGATCACCGGCTCCGAGAGCAGCGGCGCGACTCGGGCCTGGAAGGTCGGATAGCTCGTCGAAGCGTCGACCCCTCGCCCGGCCTCCTCCAGGCGCGACTTTACGAGCACCATCCGCCGGATCTCCTCCGCCAGCATGGCGCAGAAACGGGTGGGCCAGTAGTCCTCGGTGTCGATCGGACGCTCGCCAGCCCGTACGGACCGCCCCGAAAAGAGCCGCTCCAGCCGTCCGAGGGCGTCCCCGGCGTCGCGTCGGCCGACCGCCTCGTAGAAGGCGTAGATGTCCTCGGAAGACTCGTCCTCGACGTTCTCGCGGACATCGGCCGCGCGCACGTGCCCGCCCGAGCCCGCCCAGGCGAGCAATTTCTCTAGCTCGGCCGCGAAGAGCTCCGGACTTCCATCCGTCAAGACTCGCAGCCGCTCGATCGCATCCGGATCCAGCGTGACTTCGCGTTCTTTCGCGCGGGCGCGGCCCAGCCGCGCGATCGCGGCCGCTTCCTCCCGGGGGTCGATCGCCACTTCGATCACGAGACCCTTCTTCTCGATCTCGACCAGCAGCCCGACCCCTTGTGGCGGCGCGGTCGCCGTCAGGAGCGCGACCGTACCGTCGTTCCCGCGATCCAGCAGAAGACGCAGTGCCTCGTTCAGAACGGCCGGCCCGCCGCGTTCCTCGGGCAGCTCGCGCAGGATCTCGGTAAGCGGTTCGACCAGATCCTTCTTGCGGAGCCGCCGCGCCGCGCTCTCCGCGGTCTCTTCCGGAGAGCCGCCGGCCGGCATCTCCAGCGCGGAGAGAAGCGCCCGCGCGCGGCGATAGGCCTCGCGCTTGCCGGCCGGCGTCCCCTTCTCCCACGCCTCGACCGCCTGCACGAGAAGCTGCCCCGGCGTTTCGCTCCCCAGCAGACGCGTGATGTCGAACTGCACGATCCGCTGCGCGGAAAAGAGGGAGCGGTTGAGCAGCGCGTCGCAAACCGTCTCGGCCGGCGCGTCTTCGTCGAACCGAAGAAGCTCTGCACCCGCCTCCGTGAGCTTCTCCGCCGCCACACCCGCCGCCTCCTCGACGAAGAACTCGACATTCCCCTTCACGAGGATGACCGGAGGTGCCGCATCGAAGGACGGAACCGCAGGAGAGTCTCGATTCACCACGGCGGAGGAGTCTATCCTCCGAGGCCGTGTTCTTCAGCGAGAGCGGAGTGTCCGCGCAGGGGTCCGCGCGTCCAACGCGCGAGATCGTTGCCAGATTCAGCTTACCGACGGAAGAAAGAACCTCCGCCGAAAAATCGGCGGCTCGCGGCAAGCGAGGTGTCGTCGCTAACTCTCCAAAAGCCCCTTTTCAGAAAGCTCCTGGCAGTCGACGCAGTGCTGCGCCCAGGGGACGGCGTTCAACCGCTTCTCGGAGATCGGCTGGCCGCAGTTGCGGCATTGGCCGTAGGTCCCCTCTTCGATGCGCTCGAGAGCCTGGTCGATCCGCAGCAGCGTGTTGCGATCGGTATCGGAAAGCGAATAGAGGAATTCCCGCGTGTAGGAGGAAACGGCCTTATCGGCGATGTCCTGCGTTGACTCTTCGGTGGTCTCTTCCTCCGCGTTTCGAGTCTTGGCGAGATCACTCGAGAGGCTGTTTTTTTTCTGTTCCAAGAGCCGCCGGTACTTCTCCATCTCCCTCTTCGGCATCTTGACGGCGCGAGCGGCACTGCTTGGCATTCCGTTGGTCTCCTTGTTCCGAGCCCCCGGAGCGGGACTCTTCGCGTTCCGATTCGAACGCGAGATCATAACCGAGATATTCCGTCCGGCTATGACTTTTTTGAGGCCAAAGGGCACAGAGCGGTGCCGGTCGAGAGTTCCTTAACCCTCAACTCTCAACGAGCCTTCTTTTTCTTCTCCCGCTCCCAGAGCGATTTTCGGGAAACGCCCAGCCGGCGCGCGGCGAGAGTTCGGTTTCCTCCGGCTCGGCGCACGGTCTCCTCGATGTACGCCTCCGTCAGTTGCGCGAGGGTCCACCGTTTTTCCACCGCCGCCTCGAGAATCGTCTCGGCCGATCCGAACGACCCCGTCGGCAGGTCCTCGAGCGTGACCGTCGCCGTCGGCGCAGCGAGTGCCGCTCTCTCGACGACGTGGAGCAATTCCCGCACGTTGCCCGGCCAGGAATGGCGCAGCAGCGCTTGCTCGGCATCGCGCGCAAACCGCCGCGCCGGACGCTGATAGGTGCGGGCGGCGCGTGTCAAGAACGACCGAGCGAGCGGCAAAATGTCTTCCGGACGGCGGGAAAGCGGCGAGAGGGAGATGGACACGACGTCAATCCGGTAAAAGAGATCGGGGCGGAAGGCTCCTTCGGTGACGAGTCTGGCCAGATCTCGGCGCGAGGAAACGATCAGGCGCGCGCGAAAAGAGTGCGATGTCACGCCGCCGAGCCTCCGAAAAGTCTTCTCCTGCAGGACTCGTAGAAACTTCGCCTGAGCGGCGGGTGAGAGGGACGAGGCCTCGTCGAGATACGCAGTCCCGTCGTCCGCCACGTCGAGGAGGCCCCGCTTGGCGGTCACGGCTCCGGTGAACGCGCCCCGCTCATGTCCGAAGAGCTCGCTCTCGAATAGGTCGTCGGAGAGGTTGGCGGCGTCGATTCTTACGAATGGGCTTTCCGCGCGATCGGACGCGTCGTGCAGCGCCCGTGCGAGGCGGTCTTTTCCCGTTCCACTCTCACCGATGATCAGGATGGTGCTCGGAAGATCCAAGGCGCGCTCGAGCGCGCCGAGCTCACGGGCGAGCTCGCGGTTACGGGTGCGGAAGAAGGACCGCAACGTTCGGCGACGCGTCGCGCCGACCGATGCCTGCGGATCCGCCGACTCACCGAGCTCCGCACCCTGATGTTCGGGAGTGGTCGGAAGTTCGTTTTTCGCCATGGGATGCGGCTCTACTCGGCCGTTTGCTCTCTCTACCGGTCGCGTCGAGCGACCGCTCAAGACATCGCGAACCGCCCGGTCTCATTCTCCGCGTCGCCCCAGAGCCGCTCGAGCGCGTAGAACTTGCGCGCCTCTTCTCGGAATACGTGGAAGACGACGTCCCCGTAGTCCATCAAGATCCAGTTGGCGGTCGCGAGTCCTTCGATCGAGAGCGGCGATCCCACCGCTTCGGCGATTGCGTCCGCGATCGCCCGCGCCTGCCGATCGGAGCTCGCGGTGGAAAGAACGAAGTAGTCCGCCATCGTCGTCAGTTCCGTGAGATTGAAGACGAGGACCGCCGCGGCCTTTTTGTCCAGAGCGGCGGAGAGACCTTCCCGAACCTTGTCCCGGGCGGAGAGCTGCGTCAACGCCGCGCCACCCCGTATCCGTAAAGCCCTTGCTTCGTAATGTACTCCGCGATCGCGGCAGGGACTCGAACACCGGGGCTCTTTCCCGCTTCCAGATCGGCCCTCAGCTGCGTCGAGGAGATTCTAACCGATCCCGCGTCGAAGACCGTCAGGCGGTCGGCAAGCCTGGCCACCTGAGGCAGGACGAGGCCGGAACCGACATGTGGTTCCCGGTGAAACGCGGCGATCCGCGCCCGGCGGAGGATCTCTTCCGGCTCCTTCCAGCGCCCGAACCCCGCGAGCGCGTCGGTTCCCATCAGCAGCCAGAGCTCTTCTCCCGGCCAGAGCCGGCCGAGCGCGCGAAGCGTGTCGACGGTGTAGGAGGGGGGCTCTCGGTCGAGCTCTTCGAAGGAAATACCCCAGTCCGGCCTTCCCTGGAGAGCGAGGGCGAGCATTGCGACGCGGTGTCGAGGATCCGAAGGCTGCGCTTCTTTGTGAGGAGAGAGGCGGGCCGGAACGTAGAGAACGCGCTCCAGGCGGAACTTCAGGGCCGCGGCTTCGACTGTCCGCAAGTGTCCGTGGTGGACGGGATCGAAGGTGCCTCCGAAGACGCCGATGCGCATGGCGGAGAGTCTAAGGTCTAAGGTTCCGACTGACCCATCTTTAGACCTTCCACCTTGGACCTGAGACCATTGACGGCTTCGAAGAACGCGTCGATCAGTTCTTTCAATCCCATGTGAGTGGCCGCGGAGATCCCGAAGAAGGGCAATCCGCGCCGTCGCGCCGCGTCGCGAATCGATTTCAGCCGCGCGGGATCAGAGATCGCGTCCGCCTTGGACGCCACGAGCAGTCGAGGGCGCGCCGCCACCTCGGGTGAGAACGCCGCAAGCTCCCTCTCGAGGACCGACACATCTCCTTCCGCATCGCCCACCGTCGAGGCGTCCACGAGATGGCAGAGGAGACGGCAACGCTCGACATGCTTGAGAAAGCGTATGCCGAGGCCCGCCCCGCCGTGTGCACCTTCAATCAGGCCGGGGATGTCCGCCACCACGAGCGTGGAGCCGTCTTTGCTGGACACGACTCCCAGGTGTGGCGTTAGCGTCGTAAAGGGGTAGTCTGCGATCTTCGGGCGGGCGGCCGAGATCGTGGAGATCAGCGTGGACTTGCCGGCGTTGGGGAAACCTACGATCGCCACGTCGGCCAAGAGCTTCAGCTCGATCGCGAGGCGTCGTTCCTGACCGGGAAGACCCTTCTTGGCGAAGCGCGGAGCCTGTCGCGTCGGCGTCGCGAAATGCTGGTTGCCCCATCCACCGCGGCCTCCCTCGGCGAGCAGCGCGCGTTCCCCGGCCCGGACCAGGTCGGCGACGCGCTCGCCCGTGTCGTTATCGGTGATCACGGAACCAAGAGGCAGCGGCACCGTCAAATCCTGCCCGGCCGCGCCGTGACGGTTGGACCCCTGGCCGTGCTCTCCGCGTGTCGCGCGAAACTCCGTCTGATGACGAAGATGGTAGAGCGTGTTGTGAGACGGGTCCGCGACTGCCCAGACCGAGCCTCCGTCGCCCCCGTCGCCCCCGGAGGGGCCGCCGCGCGGCACGAACTTTTCGCGCCGGAAGGCCACGCAGCCGTTGCCCCCGTCGCCAGCTCTGATGCGGATCTCGGCGCTGTCGATGAACATGGTGAAGCTTTCAGCCGTCAGCTATCAGCTCTCAGCTGAAAGAGAGAAGTCGCGTTCCGGCTGAAAGCTGACAGCTGAAAGCTGAGAGCTAGGAGAGGGGCTCGATCGAGATGACGCGGCCTTCCCGGCCACGGTCGCGATACCGCAGCACGCCGGCGACTTTGGCGAAGAGTGTGTCGTCCTTGCCGCGCCCGACGTTGTCTCCAGGGAAGAATCGAGTTCCGCGCTGACGCACGATGATCGATCCTCCCGTCACCGTCTGACCCGCAAAGCGCTTCACCCCGAGCCGCTGAGAATTGGAATCGCGGCCGTTGCGGGAAGAACCCTGACCCTTTTTGTGTGCCATGACTTCTCCTGGAAATTGTGCGACCGCCGACCCTTCTAAGCCCCCTCGATCGCGTCGATCCGCAACTCGATGAGCGTCTGCCGATGACCCTTCGTCCGGCGGTACTGCTTCGTCCGCTTCTTCTTGAAGACGAGCACCTTGCGAGAACGCACCTCGCGGAGCACCGTCGCCTTGACCGAGATGCCTTTGGAGTCCTTGACGGATTTCCCGTCGCTGGCCAGGACGACGTCCGAAAGAGAAAGCTGCCCTCCCTTTTCGACCTTCTTGGAAGGCTTCTCGATCCGGATGATATCGCCCGGGGAAACTCGAACCTGTTTTCCGCCGGCGCGCAGGATCGCGTACATGGTGCCTCCAGAGACAGAGCCGCGAATCATAAAGGTCTCTCAGGCAAAGTCAAGCCCGCGCAGGTTAAGTCCTGAGCTATCAGTTTTCAGCTATCAGCTGTCAGCCGGAGAGAGCGCCTAGGTTGGAAGCTGAAAGCTGAGAGCTGACAGCTGAAAGCTAGTCCTCCGTGACCTCGTCCGGAAGCTCGTTGGCGGTCTCCGTGTCGCGGGGGAAATGCTCGGCCAGGAGCCGGCCAACCTTCTGGACTCCGCGCAGGATCCCCGCCGTGAACGCTCCGCGCCGGAACTGCTCCTCCATTTCGGCGGCTGTCTCTTTCCAGAAGTCATCCCCACACTTCTCGTGAACCCCGGCATCTCCCAGAACCTGGAATCGTCGGAGGTTGGGGGCGATGTAGATGAGAACTCCGTTGCGGTTTCGCGTCTGAGTCATCCCGAGCTTCTCGAAGCGCCTGCGGGCGCGTGCCTCGAGGTCGGAGGGCCTTCGGCGGGTGATGTGCACGCGGATCTGCCCGGAAGTGGCCCTCTCGGCCTCGGCGATCGCCGCCACGACACTGTCGTGATCGAGCTGCGAGAGAAAATGCTTCATGGTTGCCTACCAGCTCCCCGAGGAGCCCCCTCCGCCAAACGATCCTCCGCCGCCCGAAAAGCCACCTCCCGAGAAGCCTCCTCCTCCGCCCCCGCCGCCCCAGCCGCCGCCCAAGCCTCCGCCGGTCCACCAGCCTCCCCCGCCGTAGGTCCGCCAGCGATTCGATCCCAGCCGCGACAGAATCGGCAAGAAGACGAAAAAAAGGAAAAAGAGGCCGGGCACGAGGCAACCGGAGAAGGAACTGCCCGAACGTCGCCGCCCTTGCCGCTGCCGCGCGACGGTGCTGCCGCTGCCCTTGTACTCACCCTTGGTCGCCGCGATGATCGCCGCACAGCCCGCCTCGACCCCGCCGGGGTAGTCGCCCTCGCGGAAGCGGGGAAGAATCTCCTCCTCCTGGATGCGGTGGGCGAGCGCGTCGGGAAGCACCCCCTCGAGGCCGTAGCCGACCTCGATGCGCATCTTGCGATCGCCGGGGAAGACGAACAGCACGACACCGTTGTTTTTTCCGGCCTGCCCAACCGCCCACTTTCGCGCCGCCGCCACGGTGAACTCCTCGAGCGCGAAGTTCTCGGGGACGCTCCGTTCGATCCAGACGAGGAGTTGATTGGAGGTCTCTTCTTCGAACTTCTCGAGCCTCGCGTTGAGCTGTTCGGCTCGGTCCGCCGGCAGTACCCCGGCTCGGTCCGTCACGTAACGGGTCGGCTTCGGCGGAAGAAGATCCTCCTTCCCCGCGGCGAGCAGTGTCGCCGCAAAGCCGAAACTCAGAGCCAGAGCGAGGCCGAGGGTGTTCTTCCGACGCGAGCGGCCCCGACTCATCGATTCCCGATTCCCGTTTCCCGATCCTTAGCGTGCCGGAGTCGCTGCCGTCGCGGGCTTGGTCCCGAAGTTGAACTGCACGGCCGGCGCCTTCTCCGAGCCGGGCGTTGCCTTGAAGTACGCCTTTTCCTTGAACCCGAACAGGTTGGCCATCAGGTTGGTCGGAAAACGCAGGCGGGCCGTGTTGTAGTCCTGCGCGGCCTTGTTGTAGTCCATCCTCGCGACAGCGATCCGGTTCTCGGTTCCTTCGAGCTGGGCCTGCAGGTCACGGAAGTTCTGGTTCGCCTTCAGTTCGGGATACTTCTCGACCACGACGAGCAGACGTTGGAGGGCGGCTCCGAGCTGGTTCTGGGCCGCCTCGTATTGGGCAAGTGCCTGCGGATCGGTCGGTGCCTTGCCGGGAGTGATGGTTGCCCGGCCGACCGACGCGCGCGCCTCCGTGACCGCGGTGAAGGTCTCCTTCTCGAAGCTCGCTGCCCCCTGCACCGTCGCGACCAGGTTTGGCACCAGATCGGCGCGCCGCTGGTACTGGTTTTCCACCTGGGACCACTGCTTGTCCGTTTCCTGGCCGAGCGTGACGAGCCGATTGTACGTGCCCGCCATCGAGATCCCCACGATCACGATCAACACAACGACCAGCGCGATGCACCCCAAGCCGATCTTGCCCATCGGTTTTTCCTCCTCTCCTCGAGTCGCGGGATTCTATAGCGAAGAGCGAACGCTCCGCGTCAGTCCTTGGAATGCCCGATCCGCTCGAGCACGGGCGCCGGGAGCAAGGCCCGGAGCTGGCCGCGTCCGCGGCCGGAGAGCTCGACCCGAGCGACCGCAGCCTTCTTCAAGGGGATTTCCGGACCTCGGTTGCCGCCGACGAGCCTGCCGAGCAGCGCGCCCAGATGAGGCTGGTGCCCGACGAGCAGGATCCCCTTGCGTTCTTCTTCCGTTTCGACTTCCTTCAAAATCTCCTCGGGATCGGTAGAGGGTTCGAGCGCCGCGGACTCTCGAAAATTCTTCCCGAGTCCCAGGGCTTCGACGACGGGGTCAGCGGTCTGCCGCGCCCGCCGGTACGGAGACGTGATGACCAGATCGATAACCGGATCGAGCGCGACCAGGCCTCGTGCGACGGACTTTGCTCGCCTGGCGCCCTCCGGCGTCAGCTCCCGGTCCTCGTCGCGTCCCGACGCGGCCCGATCCTCCGCAACGGCGTGGCGCAATAGCCACAGATCCATCTCGGCCGTCAGTCTATCCTCGGCGAAGCGAATGCCCTTCGTTTCAGAAACGGACGGGGGGACGGGGAGACTGGGGGA
>Ga0070706_100001919_pt1 | contig 21420 bp, 23 predicted proteins | sample KBSK5501metaG_FD_65476 | JGI IMG/M metagenome (GOLD analysis project Ga0070706, IMG submission 65476) | Corn, switchgrass and miscanthus rhizosphere microbial communities from Kellogg Biological Station, Michigan, USA - KBS K5-50-1 metaG | ecosystem: Host-associated > Plants > Roots >... | reverse complement strand
ATCCGTAAAGAATCACCATGGATGTGTGAGTTAAAACCACATACGTGCGTATGGCGACCACGCTCCTCGGCTCAATTGCCGCTTGTGAGCTGCCCGCCACCATGCTAGAATGCGGCACACACGCACGCATACCCGCGGGACGCCGCGGGGTTCGCGCACAGGCGCCCCATCCTCGGCGTCATACCGACGCAGTTCCGTCTCACCGCCCGCCGCCAATCCTCACAGAAGGAGTGCGCATGAGCGACGTTACCCTCCCCACGACGAGCGAGTCCGCGGGGCCGAGCGCCGCGAAGCGCGCCGGCCGTGCCGCCGCCTACGTCTTCTGGATCATGTTCCTCATCAATTTCCTCAACTACTTCGATCGCTTCATTTTCCTCGGCCTCGAGAAGAGCATCCAGGACACACTCCACCTCAGCGATTTTGAGCTTGGCACGGCAGTGGGTGTCTTTCTCCTGGTCTATACGCTAGTCGCCCTGCCGCTTGGCTTCATGGCGGACCGCATCGCGCGCAAGACAGTGGTGGCGGTTGGCGTCGCTGTCTGGAGTGTGGCGAGCTTCGCCACCGGCTTCGCGGCGAATGCCGTGAGCCTGCTCGGTATCCGCGCTTTCCTCGGCATCGGCGAGGGGAGCTACTATCCCGCCGGCACGCCGCTGCTCGCCGCGCACTTTCCGCCCGCGCGCCGCCCGGTGATCCTTGGCCGCTGGACGGTTGGGGCGCTGGTTGGCGCCGCCGTCGGCTTTCTTGTCGCGGGCTTCTTCACGGGCGGCCAGGCGTGGCGCAATGCCTTCTTCTTCACGGGCGTGCCGGGCCTGGTGCTGGCTTTCCTGCTCTGGCGCACGGCGGAGAAACAGCGCCACGAAGACGATCCACCGGCGGAGCACCTGGAGAACGAGGGCCGGTCGGCGTGGACGCGCATGCGCGCCTATCTGCGCATCCCGACGATTCGCACGATCATCGGCGTGCAGGCCCTGGGCTTCTTCGCCTCCACCGGCGCGACGACTTTCTTCGTGATCTACCTCGCGGATACCTATGAGAAGGGCTCTCCACACTTCAAGCAGAGCGGCTTGAGCGCCGGCCTCGTGCCGGTGTTGGCCGGCGCCATCGTGCTGCTCGGCGGCATCTTCGGCTCGCTTTTCGGCGGTCCCTACGCCCGCTGGCTGAGCCGCAAGCATACCGGCGCGCGCGTGCTGGCCGGTGGCCTGGGCTACCTATTCGCGGCCCCTGCCGTCATTGTCGCTGTGGGCGCTCCGTACGCACTCTACGCCATCCCTTCCTACCCAGGGCTCGGCGAGTCATCGCGGCTGATCATCGAGCTGGCAATCTTCTCGGTGGCCGGACTGATCGGGGCATCATGCCTCAACTTCTATCAAGGGCCGACCACCACCGCCTCGCTCGACGTCGTGCCGGCGGCCGAGCGCGCGGGCGCGGGCGGCACGGTGCTGGGCCTCTCACACTTGTTGGGTGACGTCTACGCCGCCTCGCTGATCGGCTTCATCGGGGATAGGCTCGCCATCGCGCTCGGCGGCTCACAGATCGGCCTCGCCATGCTCATCACCATGCCAATCGCGCTGGTGGGATCGGGCATCATCGGCATACGCGGCAGCAAGCATTACGCGAAGGACGTGGCGGCGCTTGGCTCATCGGCAGACGTGCTGCTCGGCACGCACAGCGCGAGCTAAGCCTGAGCCTGAGCCGCCGGCCCAAACGTCCCGTCGCTTTGACGCTCTCTGCGCGCACATGCTACACTCGCGCCCACGACGCCTGGCAGGCTGCGAACGCGCAGACCCCCCGGCTCACCCGCAAGAGGAAGCGCCATGACGGCTATTTGTATCGCCAACAATAAGGGCGGCGTGGGCAAGACCACGACCGCAATCAACCTGGCCGCCGGTCTCGCCCGGCTGAACTACCGCGTGCTCCTCGTGGATGTGGACGGCCAGGCCAACGCCACGTACGCGCTCACGGGGCGGGTGCATCCGCGGCCCTCGCTCTACGACGTGCTGGTGGGCGAGCGCAAGCTCGAGACGCTGGTGAGCAGGACCAACGAAGACCAGGTCTGGATCGTGCCGGGCGACGAGCGCCTGCAAAACGTGGATGTCGAGCTGGCGGCGCGTCCGGGGCGCGAATGGCGACTGGCGAAGGCACTGCACGGCCAGGAGTTCGACTACATCATCCTGGATACGCCGCCCTCGCTCGGCCTGTTGACGCAAAACGCGCTGGCCGCCTCGCACCGCGTGCTGATCCCCATCTCGCTGACCGAGTTCAGCCTGATCGGCATGGATAAGCTCGAAGCAACGATTGTGGAGCTACGCGACCAGCTCGATCTGGTGGATCTGGAGGTCGCGGGGGTGGTCGCCACCTTCTACGAGGAGACGAACACGGCGCGCGACACGTGGGGCGTGCTCGAGAAGAAGTACGAGGGGCACATGCTCGAGACGCGCATCCCCAAGAACCTCGACCTCGAGAAAGCGCACCGCGAGAACGAAAGCGTGTTGAGCTTCGCGCCCAACAGCAGCGGCGGCAAAGCCTACATGGCCCTCGCCCGGGAGGTCAAGCGCCTTGTCCCAGCGCACCCGCGCCCGTACGACCGGCGACGCCACACGCAAAGCGCCTGAGGCGGCCCCCTCCCCCAAGGGGAGAGGGGAGCCAGAGAGAGAGCCCGCTGCCGACCGCTCCCCGACAGGGAGAGGAGAACCAGAGCAGGCCCCTGCCTCCAGCCACACCCTTACAAAGGGAGGGGAGATGGCGCCTGAGGCACTGGCGCGCACACTGCGGGCGGTGGCCGCGGAGCTGGAGCGCGACCCTGCGCTGGCTAGACGCATCGCGGAAGCGCTGGCGGCCCCCACCCCCGACCCCTCGCCCACAGGGGAGGCAGAGGGCAGCGCGGGGAACCTCACCCCCGGCCCCTCTCCGGCGCGGAGAGGGGAGAGCGCTCCTACTGTCAGTCTCGTTCCGCTGGGGAGAGGGGGGCCGTCTTCCACGAGGGGCGACCAGGGCGCTGATGCCCCCACCCCTGCCCCGCCGCGGCGGGAGAGGAGTACGCGAGTGGCGCCCCGCCCGCCGCTGCCTGAGGATGGCTCCCCTCTCCCTGTGGGAGAGGGGTCTGAGGTGGGGGCTGCCAGGGTGAATCGCTCGTTCCGGCCGCGGCTCATCACCGGCGCCAGCCCCGAGCTTGGCGCCGGCATCCCCGATCCGTTCGCCCTCTATGCGGAGAAGGGTGAGCAGGGATTGCGGGCGGCGCTCGCAGAGCTGCGCACGGGCAGCCTGCGCGCAATCGTGCGCGAGCACAGGCTCGATCCTGCTGGGCGGCTGGCCGGCAACAACGACGCCGACAAGCTGCGCGCGGCAATCGTGAAGGCGGTCCTCAGGGCCGCACGGTAGCGCTAGCCCGGGACAGTATGTTTGACAGCAGGGCCGCACAGCCCGTATAATGACGGGGTATCTTGCGAGGAAGGGGTCTGGGGACACCACCATGAAGCGAACCTGGCAGCCAAAACGCATCCCGCGGAAGCGTGAGCATGGCTTTATGAAGCGGATGAGCACGCGCAACGGACGACGGGTGCTCAAGGCCCGCCGGCTCAAGCATCGTGTGCGCCTGACCGTCGTCTAGGCGATGCTCGCGTTGCCCCACAGTGCGTCTCGTGCCGAATTCGCGGCTGGTGTAGCCCCCGCGCGGCCCACGAGACGCATTTCGTGTGCAAGTGGGGATCGCGCTCGCACGGTATGGAACGGGCGCGAGGGTATGGAACTCACTGAGGGAGCCGAACGTATATCGGGACGGGCACGCTTCCGGCGCGCCAATCGTCTGCGGTCCGCACGTGACATCGCACGCGCGCGGCGGGGAAGCCGCCAGGTGGGCACGTACCTCACGGTGAGCTACACCCGCCAGGAGGAGCCTGGCCCCGCACGGATCGGCTTTTCCGTGAGCAAGCGCGTCGGCGGCGCGGTTGTGCGCAACCGAGTCAAGAGGCGCTTGCGCGAGGCTATCCGGCCAAAGGTCCCCCGGCTGGCGCCGGGGTGGGATATGCTTTTGACGGCACGGTCCGCTGCCGCGCAGGCTCCATTCGCCGCGCTGGCGGATGAGGTGGAGGCGCTGCTGGCACGCGCTTCGCTAGTATCGAGACATATCAGGCAGGGCACGCCATGAAATATCTGGGCATGGGTCTCATCCGCGTCTATCAGCGGACGTTTTCGCTCATCCTGCCGTCGAGCTGTCGTTTCACACCCTCCTGCTCGCAGTATGGGTATGAAGCCATCGAGAAGTATGGCCTGCTGCGCGGCGGCTGGATGGCAGCCATGCGCATCGGGCGGTGCCATCCTTTCTATCATGGGAATCTGTACGACCCCGTTCCTTAGCCGGAACGGGCTGCGAGTGGCAGCAGAGACCGCGCAGCCGTGGCGCGTCGCCTGCGGTACCTTTCATCCAATCGTTCATCTTGCGCACCGCCATCGCAGGGGAGGGCAACATTCGTGGGTAGTCCACTCGATTTGATCGGGCAAATCTTCAATCCCATCTTCTATCAGCCGGTCTTCAACCTGCTGATGATGATTTATCTGGCGCTGAACACGGTCTTCCCGGCAGGAGCCTTCCCGCTCGCTATTGTCATCCTGACGCTGCTGCTGCGCACTGCCCTGATCCCGCTGACACGCAAGCAGCTCAAGTCGACGCGCGAGATGCAGGTCTTGCAGCCCAAGCTCAAAGAGCTGCAGGCGCAATATCGCAGCGAACCCCAGGAGCTCATGCGCCGGCAGCAAGCGCTCTATAAGGAGCATGGCGTCAATCCCGCTTCGGGCTGTCTGCCGCTGATCATCCAGATGCCGTTCCTCTATGCGCTCTACTTTTCCTTCCGCGATGCGCTACAGGTCGGCAACGTGGCGGCAGTCACAAAAGTCGCCAACATCGACAAGCACATCTACTCGTTCCTGCCGCATGTGACGGTGGCAACGCTGCCGCACACACAGTTCTTCTGGACCAGCCTCGCCACGCCGGATCCATGGCACATTCTGCCCGTGGTGGCAGCCCTGCTGACCTTCTTCCAGATGCGCATGGCAACCCCGGTGCGCAAGCCGGGACCGCGCGGCGCCTCCGATGCGACGACGCAGGCGACCAGCATGATGCAGTACATCATGCCGTTCATGACCCTGTTCATCGGCCTGAGCTTCCCCGCCGGCCTCGCGCTCTACTGGTGTGTCACGACGACCTTCTCGGCCGTTCAGCAATACTTCATCAGCGGGTGGGGATCGTTCTGGGTCGGCGTGCCGGGTATGCAGCACCTGGTGCCGGAGCCAAAGGACACGCCCGCCCTGGCGACCGCATCCGCCTCGCGCACGGTTGCCTCGGCGCGCGGGCTTCCCGCCGCGGCGGTGGTTGATGAGCAGCCTGGTGGTCTGCGCGGCATGCTGAAGCAGATCCGCGACACCATGGGCGCCGCCCAGTCTGTCGCCGCGACGCAGGCCACCGAGCGTGCCAGCGCCAAGAACGGCGCCGGCGAGCAAGCGTCGCTCGGCGTGGCCGCTGCCGGGCCAACTGGCAGCGTCACCGCGACTTCGTCACGCGGCGGGCGTTCCCCGCGCCCTTCCAGGGATGCGATGCTGGTGAAGCCGAAGGCGCCCGCGGCCGCCGAGAAGGCGGAGCTGCCCGAGCAGGCAATCGCGCGTGACGCGACCGACGTCCAGGAGAGTACCGGCGCCGATCTGCCGGAGGTGGCAATTGCCAAGCTGGCCCGAGACGCCAAGAATGGCGACGGCGGAAGCAACGGCAACGGTAATGGTAAAAGTAATGGCAACGGCGCCACGCCCGCCGCGGGCGCGAAGCGCGCCGCGGCCAATGCCAGCGGATCGGCGGGCGCGAACAACCGGCCCTCCAACGCGGCGCGCAAGCCTGGTGGCAAGAACGCGAGCTCCCCGCGATCTCGCGGCGGCCGGCCCAAGGGAGGCAGGTAAGTGGAAAGCGTCGAAGCCTCGGGCAAGTCCATCGAGGATGCTATTCTACAGGCGCTCGTCCGGCTGGGCCGCAATCGGGACGAGGTTGAGATCACCGTGCTGCAAGAGCCCAGCAGGGGCACACGCGGCATGGGTGCGCGCGAGGCGCGCGTGCGTGTCTTTGTGAAGGCGCCGCGTGTGCTCCATCCCGCCGGCGTGGAGCTTGACCCCGCTACGGATGACCCACTCGACGACGAGGGCGACGGCGATGAGTTCATCATCGAAGAGTTCGCGGACGAGGGCGAGGCGTTGGACGCCGGCTACGAGACCGAGTATGTGGAGAGCCTTTCTACGGCGCCGCTCAAAGATGTCGTAGCCGACGACGCCAGCATCGAAGAGGTGGCCGTGGCGGCGCTGGAGATGATCCTGGCGCACATGGGCGTGCAGGCCAGTGTCGAGCCGGCGGCCATAGAGACCGATGACGAAGAGGAACCCGTCCAGCTCAACATCCGCAGCGACGATCCCGGCACGCTGAGCCTCTTGATTGGGCGGCGCGGCGAAACGCTTTCCGCGCTGCAGCTGCTGGTGAGCCTGATCGTCTCGAAGCAAACTGGCAATCGCGAGCGCATCCTGGTGGACGCCGAGAGCTATCGCCTGCGCCGCGAGCACAACCTGCGCTCGATGGCCGAGCGTATCGCGCAGCAGGTGCGCCGCTCTGGCAATCCCGTCACGCTGGAGGCGATGCCGCCGAACGAGCGCCGCATCATCCACATGGCGCTTTCCGAGACTACCGACATCGCCACGGAGAGCACTGGCGAGGGCGACCAGCGCCGCGTCGTGGTCTCGCTCAAGCGCGGCGTGCGCGCGTAAGCCAGGCGGGGCGGCCGGGCGCGTGCGGCCACCTTTGCAGGTGTGGCGGCTGACACCGACACACGCCACATGTATCCTTTCGCTCCACTGATCGTCTCCCGCGGCCAGAGGTCCGCAGGCTCGCTGCATCGCACCCGAGGAGACCGCCGTGACACCGTCCGCGCGAGAGAGCGCCGTTCCCGACTTCCTCGTCATCGGCCATGTCACGCGCGACCTACTGCCGAGCGGAGAGTGGCGGCTCGGCGGCACGGTGCTCTATGCCGCGCACACAGCCGAGCGGCTGGGCATGCGGCACGTCGCGGTCGTCACCAGCGGCTCCGCTGCGGTCATCGCGGCCTTGCGCGACGCGCTCCCCAGTGCGGAGATCGCTGCCGTTCCGGCGGCCGACGCCACCACCTTCGAGAATGTCTATAGTGCGGGCAGCCGCCGACAGCATCTACGTGGCCGCGCGGCGCCGCTCCTCTTCGAGCACGTGCCCGCCGCCTGGCGTGAGGCGCGCTGCGTTTTGCTGGCGCCGCTTGCCCAGGAGGTAGACAGCGCGCTGGCCGCAGCATTCCCCTGCTCGCTTGTCTCCGCCACACCACAGGGTTGGCTGCGCCGCTGGGACGCGGACGGCTTCGTCTCGCCAGGACCATTCGCCGAAGCGGACACTATCCTGCCGCACCTGGACGCGCTGATCCTCAGCCCAGAGGATGTGGCACCGCCCGAAGCTGCGAATGGGGACGACCGCGCGCCGCTCTCCGCCGCGGTCGCCGGGATCATCATGCCGTGGGTGCGCCTGACGCCGCTGGTACTCGTGACACGCGGGCCCGCGGGGGCGCTGCTGCTCACTCCTGGCAAGCCACCGCACGTGCTGCCCGGCTATGCGACGCGCGAAGTGGATCCGACCGGGGCCGGCGATGTCTTCGCCACCGCGTTTCTCTGCGAGCTGCACGCCACCGGGGATCCCATGCGCGCGGCAGACTTCGCGAACCGGGTGGCGGCGCTCGCGGTGGAGGGCGAGGGACCGGCGGCGATCCCGACGCGCGCGGAGGTGGTGGTGCGCTTCGGCTAGGCGGCGGGCGTCAGGCTATGCCTCAGACTGCTCCAGCAGCTCGCGCAGCGCCGAGAAGCGCTCGTCGCCTGTCTCCGGCGCGCAGTTGCAAGGGCCTTCATTGAGATTCTTGCCGCAGGTTGGGCAGAGGCCCTGGCAGTCCTCGCGGCAGAGCGCCGTCATCGGCAGCGCCACCACCAGGTTCTGCCGAATCGCTTCGCGCAGGTCGAGCAGGTGATTGTGGTCGATTGGGAACGCCAGCTCGTCGTCGGGCGCCGGCAACGGTAGGCCCGTATTCACGTCGATCGTGGGATAAAACTGCTCGCGCAGCGGAAACGACACGGTGGTGGTGAGCGGACTCAGGCAGCGGGTGCATTCCAGCTCGACGGGTACGTTCACAGTTCCATCCGCGAAAATGCCCTGATTGGTGCGATGCAGCCGCATCTGCCCGCTGACGGGTCCCGCGAGCTTGGCCTCGTTCTCCACCAAGTCCAGGTGGTCCGCGTCATCTAGCTCCACGCGCTGCACGGTCCCCGTCGGCGCCTTGAGCAATTGCGCGACATTGTAAATCATGGAAATAACCCCCACGCGAGCGCGAATCTTCTTCGCCCGCGCCCCTTCAGTATGCGCCACGGAGCGCGGTAACGTCAAGGAAGCGGCGTTTCATGAGCGGCGCACGAGCGGCGCACGAGCGGCGCACGAGCGTGGGAGAACAGCGTGCGCCTGCCGGTCATGTGATACACTACGCTGTGCCCGATTCATGCGGGCCCATAGCTCAGTGGCAGAGCGGACGGCTCATAACCGTTTGGTCGCAGGTTCGAACCCTGCTGGGCCCACCATTTGCGGAGAGCATCACAACCGACGAACGGGACACTGGCGGGGCGCGCCTCCTGGGGCAGCCCCGCCGCCGTGCGTCAGGGAGGTACAAGTCATGCAGTTTTACGACCGCGCCAAAATCTACGTCACCGCCGGCAATGGCGGCAATGGCTCCGTTCATTTCCGCCGCGAGAAGTTCGTTCCGCTCGGCGGCCCGGATGGCGGCGACGGCGGCCGTGGGGGCAGTATCTACCTGGAAGTGGACCCTGGCATGAACACGCTGGTGGACTACCATTATCATCCCCACCACAAGGCCAGGGCGGGCGGCGCCGGCGGCGGACAGAAGATGCACGGCGCCAAGGGCGAGGATCTCGTACTGAAGGTGCCGCCCGGCACCGTCGTGCGCAGCAAAGAGAGCGGCGAGCTCGTGGCCGACCTCACCGAGCCGGGGCAGCGCGTCATGGTGGCGCGCGGCGGGCGTGGCGGTCTGGGCAACGTCCATTTCGCGACCGCGACGAATCAGGCCCCACGTGAGGCGCAGCGCGGCGAGCCGGGCGAAGAGGTCACACTGCTGCTGGAGCTGAAGCTGATCGCCGATGTCGGGCTGCTCGGCTATCCCAACGCCGGTAAGTCCACCCTGCTCTCGGTCGTCACACAGGCGCGCCCCAAGATCGCCAATTACCCCTTCACCACACTCGTGCCCAATCTAGGGGTCGCCGTTGTCGGCGATCCCACACGCGGCGACGATTACAGCTTCGTGCTGGCGGACATCCCAGGGCTGATCGAGGGCGCGGCGCAGGGTGTCGGGCTGGGTCACGAGTTTCTGCGCCATGTCGAGCGCACGCGGCTGCTCCTGCACCTGATCGACGGCCTCTCGGAGAAAGCGCCGTGGGAGGAGTTCGAGGCCATCAATCGCGAGTTGGTCGAATACAGCGCGGAGCTGGCGTCGCGCCCGCAGGTGGTAGTGCTCACCAAAATGGACCTGCAAGAGGCACGCGACAAGTGGCCCGAGGTCAAGCGCCGCGCCGAAGAAGCAGGGCTGCCAGCGTTCGCCATCTCCTCACAGACGCGCGAGGGTGTGCAAGAGCTAATGAACTACACGTCGCAGCGCCTGCTCGAGATCCGCCGCGACGAGGCCGAGCAGACCCAGCGGCTTGCCGCCGAGGTCTCCGCCGCGGGCACGGTGCTGCGGCCTGAGCCGGAAGACGCTTTCACCATCGAGGAAGTGGAGGATGGGTTTCTGGTGCGCGGCCGGCGCGTGGAGCGCATGGTGGCGATGACCCAGCCGGAGAGCCGCGAGGGCATGGAGCGGATGGAGCGCCAGCTCCGCAAGCTCGGCGTCACCGAGGCGTTGGAGCAGGCGGGTGTCATGGCCGGCGACCACGTCCACTTCGGCAAGGTGGACCTCGTGTGGGGCGAGGAGATGTAGCGCGAAGGGTGGCCAACACGCGACGGCTCGTCGTCGGCACCGGTGGCACTGGTGGCACCAGTGCCACCAGTGGCGTTACTTCAGCAGCGACTCGACCCGTTGAAGATTAAAGGTGACGCCGATCTGCTTGATGCGCTGGCCCGCGAAGGCAAACGTCGCGCATCCCGTTACCGCGCGCTCCACCTCATCTTGCCCCTGCCAGCACAAGCGATAGCGTGCGGCGAGTCGCTGTGGAAGCGCATAGATGCGCAGCGGCTCGAAACGCGGCTGGTGAAATACCGTGCGCATCTGCGCGATGTAGGCGAGGTAGGCACCCAGGCCGTGGATGTGGGTCTGAGCCTCGGCCTGCTCGCCCAAACGCCGCGGCGAAACATAGAGCAGATCACTCGTGCACAGTGCCGTAAGGGCAGGTTGGTCGAAGCTGGCAAGCGCGGCAAAGTAGCGCGTGATGAGTGCCGCCTGTTTGGCCTGCGTCGGGGTCAGGTCGACACGCAGCGCTTCGGCGACCGTGGTCAGCAAGACATCAAGGTCGAACGGCTTGGCGAGAAAGCCGGCGAAGCCAGCCTGCCGCACGTCGTCTTCCATGTCCGACCAGGCAGTGCACACGACAACCGGTGTCGGCATGGCGTGCCGTTGAATCGTGAGGACGGCGCCCAGGCGCGAAATCCTGCCGTCTGGGCCAGCCGAAGCACGCGTGGCAAAGGGGTCGGTCAGCACGAGGTCGAACGTCTCGCCGTCGATAGAGTCGAGCACCTCCTCCACCGACCCTGCCCGTGTCGTGGTATAGCCTGCTTCGCGCAGCACGTGAACGAAGACATCCAGAATATCGGCGTCATCGTCGGCCACGAGAATCGAAGGGGCTGCCGTTCGTACGTCGCGCATGAGGCCACCCTTCGCTCTCGCAACGCGCGCCTCTGCAATCCACCTCAGTATAGCTTAGCGTCCGGTCAGTGTCCATAAGGCTTTTTGGCCTACGTCACGCACGCACCCAGTGTGCGTCGAGGTGGATCTCGCATCACTTTACGTTCTCTCACAGCAGGCGCCGCGTCCCCGCGCCGAGCTGGCTTCTCATGCAGGCCGGGCAAATTGGCAGAGTATTTAAGCGCTGACTGCTCGTCCCTGCGGCGCCGTCGGAGCGCGTATAATGAGGGCAGCGCAGGCGGGCGCGGGCGGACATGCCGTGCGGGCCAGTCTGGGAGAGGAGCAGCAGCGATGCGCGAGGTCGTGATCGTCGAAGCCGTGCGAACGCCGGTGGGGCGCAGAGGCGGCGCCCTCAAAGATGTCCATCCCGTCGTGCTGGCCGCGATGGCGCTACGCGAGCTGGTGCGACGCGCCGGCATCGAGCCAGCCGTCGTCGAAGATGTCGTGATGGGCTGCGTCAGCCAGGTGGGCGAGCAGAGCCTCAACATCGCACGCAACGCGGTGCTGCAGGCGGGCTTCCCCATCGAGGTGCCGGCCACGACGGTGGATCGCCAGTGCGGCTCCGGCCAGCAGGCGATTCATTTCGCGGCGAACTTGATCCAGGCCGGCGTGTGCGACGTGACGATCGGCGGCGGTGTCGAGAGCATGACGCGTCTGCCCATCGGCAGCTCGCTCGCCACCGGGGGCAACCCTTTCCCAGATTCGCTGCTGGAGATGTACCCGATGGTGCACCAGGGCCTCTCCGCCGAGATGCTCGTCGACCAGTGGCACCTCACGCGTGAGGCGCTGGACGCGTTCGGCCTGCGCAGCCACCAGCGCGCCGCCGCGGCCGCCGCGGCCGGCCACTTCGAGCGCGAGATCATGCCAGTCTCGCTGGCGGATGGCAGCGCCTTTACACGAGACGAGGGCATCCGGCCGGATACCTCGCTCGAAAAGCTGGCGGGATTGCAGCCGGCGTTCAAGCCAGATGGGCACATCACCGCCGGCAACAGCAGTCAGATCAGCGATGGCGCCGCCGCCGTGCTGCTGACCACGCCAGAAAAGGCCGCGGAGCTGGGGCTGCGGCCACGCGCGCGCATCGTGGCGCAGAAGGTGGTCGGCGTGGATCCGGTGAGCATGCTGACGGGACCGATTCCGGCGACGAAGGCCGTTCTTGCCAAGGCCGGCCTCTCGCTGGACGCCATAGACCTGATCGAGGTCAACGAGGCCTTCGCGTCGGTCGTGCTGGCGTGGGAACACGAGCTACAGCCAGACATGGAGCGTGTCAACGTCAACGGCGGCGCCATCGCGCTCGGCCACCCGCTTGGCGCCTCGGGCGCGCGACTGATGGTCACGCTACTGCACGAACTGGAGCGGCGCGGCGGCCGCTACGGCCTGGAGACGATGTGCTGCGGCGGTGGCCTGGGCACCGCGACGATCGTCGAGCGCGTCTGAGGGTGAGCACGCCGCCGCGGGCTGGCGGCGCCCGCTGTCACCTGTGGTTATACAGCTCAATGCTCCAGCGCCAGGCGGCGTAGTCGGGCGCGTTCCACCATGCGGCGAGCCGGCCCACTTCGCCACCCGCCAGCAGCACCGGGACGCCATAGTCGGCCTCGCTGGGCCAGATATCTTCGCGGGTGATCCGGCCACACGCGCGGCGTGGCCGGGCCATCCGCGTGTCGCTGGTCCGGGGCAGGTCCTGGCCCCGCGCGACGCGCACCCCGCGCTCGCCCACGACCTCGACGGTCAGCTTCTGCGGCGCGGCATGGACAAGTAGCGTGTCGGTGACAGCGAGCCGCCCACGCGCGAAAGAGACGCCAACGGCGGCGACGTCGGGGATCCAGAGATCCCAGATCTTCAGTGTGCCGTCTTGCATAGCGGTCACCTTTGCTCCTCCCATGAGACATACTGAGGACACTGGACGTGCGGGCTGTGGTCCTACCCCCCTTGCCGGCTTCCCACTGCGGCGGGGAGCGGGCATCGGGCGCGCCAGCGACCTGGCCGCTAGTCGAGTTGAATCACCTATTGCAAGATGTGTGCGCCGTGAGGCCTGACGCTTGGCGCCTGAGGCAGGGAGACTGAGTATGGAGACCATGGAGATTTCGATCACTCTGCGCGCGGCGACGATTGAGGACGCCGAGGCTCTCGCCACGCTCAGCGACCAGCTTGGCTACCCGGCGACGCCGGCGCAGGTGGCGCACCGGCTGGGATTGCTGCGCGAGCGCCCAGGCAACGCCGTCTTTGTCGCGGAGACCCCCGATGAACGGGTCGCCGGCTGGGTGCACGTCCATGGGAGCTATTCGCTCGCCAGCGACCCAAACGCGCAGGTCGCCGGGCTGGTAGTGGACGAGCACCTGCGCGGGCAGGGCATTGGCCGCGCGCTCTTGGACAGGGCGGAGCGCTGGGCCGAGACGCAGGGCTATGATGAGCTGCGACTGCACTCGAACGTCGTGCGCGAGGGCTCCCATGCCTTCTACGCGCGGCAGGGCTACGAGCGGGTCAAGGCGTCGTACCTCTTCCGCAAGCCGCTGTAGACCACGGCTGAGGACCATCGAAACCGTTCGCGCAGACATGCCATACAAACAGCACGGTGGGCCGAGCGGACTCGCTGCCCGCCGACCCACCGTGTCGCGCTTGCCTGCCGCCGGCTAGGACGCGCGCAACATCCGCAGCGTGTCCTCGATCTCGCCCCAGACCGCCTGGCGCCGTACCTCCACCCGCCGCGGCACGCCCGTCAGCGCCGGTGTCATCTCCTGCGCCGTGAGCCAGTTGCCCAGCGCCTCGGCCCAAACCTCTTCCGGCCGGCGCCCCGCCTGCTGCGCCGCCCGCGCCGTCTCCCAGACGAGCTGCGACGAAAGCCCGTGCGCGGCCCGCCGCATCACCTTCTTCAGCGGTCCCGTGGCCGCCGCGCGCTCGACGGCCTCGAAGTGCCGCCGCGCGCTCGCGCTCGCCTGTTCGCTCATGATGCCTTCGCGCACCAGCCGCGCCGCCTCCACCGCGCGCGCTACACGCGGGCGAGACTCGACACGCTGCCGCGCCGGCCAACCGATTCGCATCGCCGTACCCTCCTCTGCTGCTGTTGCTGTCCGCCGTTCTCCACGCCGCCACATGCTCGCACGCCGCCCTCACGCAAGAACATGTGTTCTATATTCTAGAACGGCAAGTGGGCGTTTGGGGTAACAACGGGACTTTCGGGTGAGCGGGGCGGGCGGGATGTGGTCCAGCTCGGCGCGGGCGTGCTGGCGCTGGCGACCGAACGCGGCCTTTACCTGCCGCGACCCTCGACCAGCCGGTGGATCATCGCATCGAACTCATCTATGTTGAAGGGTTTGCGCATCACGGCGGCGGCGCGTGGCCGTCCAGCTCGGCGGCGGCGTGGATTGCCTTGGATTGCTTGCCGCTCATCCGCGCTCCCCTTCCTCGCCACCGCGCCCGTGCGCGTCCGGCGGGTGTTGCCGCGTCCGCTCCTCCTCTGCCGCCCGCCCGCTCGCTCTTCCCAGCGCCAGGCGTCCTCAGCCCGGTGTTCAAGCGGATATTGACGGCAGTGTAGCATATCCAGCCCGCTCCGTTGCATGGGCGCCAGCGTGCGCTCGCGCTGCCCGCGCCGCCGGTTGCGACGTGCGTTCCCAGCATGTTACGCTGTGCCGTGGCAGGGCAAAGGAGGTCGTCACACATGCCGAGCGAAGGCCAGCGGTCCACTCCATCCGGCGAGCCTACCCCCCCCGACGCGCGCGCGCGCCTGGAGCAGTGGCGCGAGACAGCGTACCGGCCCGCCGTGGCGAAGCAAGGGGAGCGCCTGCCCGCATTCACTACCAGCTCGGGCATCGAGGTCGAGCCGCTGTACACCGCGGAGCAGCTCGCCGGCTGGAACCCCGGGGAGGCGCTGAGCTACCCGGGCGAGTTTCCCTTCACACGCGGCATCCAGCCGACGATGTATCGCGGCCGCCTGTGGACGATGCGCCAGTACGCCGGCTTCGGCACGGCGGAGGAATCCAACCGGCGCTATCAGTATCTCCTGCGGCACGGCACGATGGGCCTCTCCGTCGCGTTCGACCTGCCGACGCAGATGGGCTACGACGCCGATCACCAGCTTGCCGAAGGGGAGGTCGGCAAGGTCGGCGTCTCCATCTCCAGCATCGAGGACATGCGCACGCTCTTCAGCGGCATTCCCCTGGAGCAGATCACCACCTCGATGACCATCAACGCGACCGCCGCGATTCTGTTGGCGCTCTATATCGCCGTCGCCAGGGAGCAGGGCGCGGATGTCCGCAAGCTCTCGGGCACCGTGCAGAACGACATCCTCAAGGAATATATTGCCCGCGGCACCTACATCTATCCTCCCAAGCCCTCGATGCGCATCATCACCGACCTCTTTCAATATTGCGCTGCCGAGGTGCCGCGCTGGAACACCATCAGCATCAGCGGCTATCACATCCGCGAGGCCGGCGCGACGGCGGCGCAAGAGATCGGCTTCACGCTCTCCAACGGCATCGCCTATGTCGCGGCGGCGCTGGCGGCGGGCCTGGACGTAGACCGCTTCGCCGGGCAGCTCTCGTTCTTCTTCAACGGCCACAACACCTTCTTCGAAGAGGTGGCCAAGTTCCGCGCGGCCCGGCGCATGTGGGCGAAGATCATGCGCGAGCGCTTCGGCGCGCAGGACCCGCGCTCGTGGATGCTGCGCTTCCACACGCAGACCGCCGGCTCGACCTTGACCGCGCAGCAGCCCGACAACAATATCGTGCGCACGGCCTACCAGGCGCTGGCGGCGGTGCTGGGCGGCACGCAATCGCTGCACACCAACGGCAAGGACGAGGCGCTCTCATTGCCGACGGAGGATGCCGTGCGCATCGCACTGCGCACGCAACAGATCCTGGCCTACGAAACGGGCGTGGCCGACACCATCGATCCGCTAGCCGGCTCCTACTTCGTCGAGGCGCTGACCGACGAGCTGGAGCGCCGGGCCTGGGCGTACATCGAGCAGGTGGATGCGCTCGGCGGCAGCGTGCGCGCAATCGAGCAGGGCTACATCCAACGTGAGATCGAGGAGGCTGCCTACACCTATCAACGCGAGCTGGAGGAGCAGCGGCGCATCGTCGTCGGCGTCAACAAATTCCAGATCGAGGAGGAGACGCCGATCGCGACCCTGCGCATGGACCCGGAGGTGGGCCGGCGCCAGGCACAGAAGCTCGCCCAGCTACGCGACCGCCGCGACAACGCGGCGGTGACCGCCGCCCTCGACGCCCTGGGGTCCGCGGCACGTGACACCGAGAACCTGCTGCCGCGCATCCTAGCCGCCGTAGAAAGCTACGCGACGCTGGGCGAGATCAGCGACACGCTGCGCACGGTCTTCGGCGAGCAGCACGACGAGCGTACGCTGTAGCCCGTGCATCGGTGGGTTGGCCTGGCGACTTCATCGCCCGACCAGCAGGCGCCGCCCGCGTCTATCCGCCAGGTGTCCGGACACGAGTATAGAGGCACGAACGATAACGGCTTCGCAACCGGTCCCATCTGGGTCGCGACGGTCGGATGCGCTATGCTACACTCCACACCAGGGGCGTGACGCCCCAAGGGAAGCGTCCAACCATAGGCGAGTCAAGAGCAGGCGAACGGGCATGACGCTGTTGAGCAAGGTACGCACGCGGTTGGGGCTGGCGTCAGTCCCAGCCCATCTGCGCGGCGCGCTACTGCGCCGCAAATTCACCCGCGCTGGCATCGTGGTGGTGCAGCCAGGACGGCCGGGCGTGCGGGTCACCAATCACGGCGGCGAGATCATCTGCGAGAACTGCTCCTTCTTTCCCGGCGTCCGGCTGGAGGTCTTCCGGGGTGGCCGCATCTTCATCGGTAGTGGCACCTATCTCAACCGCAACACGGAAGTGATCGCCGAAACCGAGGTGCACATCGGCCGCCAGTGCAAGATCTCGTGGGACGTCGTCATCATGGATACCGATCAGCATGGCTTCGGCGGTGCGTACGCCGCCACACGTCCCGTCTTCATTGGCGACAACGTCTGGATTGGCTGCCGCGCGATCATCCTCAAAGGCGTGAAGATTGGCGCGGGCGCCGTCATTGGCGCGGGCGCGATCGTCACCCATGACGTGCCGTCAGGGGCCATCGTCACCGGCCAGGCGGCAGCCGTGCGCAGCTATGTCGGTCAGACCACGCGCGAAGACGCATATGCCCCCACGTCGGTTCCGTTCCCCACACACAACGCCTCGAAGGGGTAGAGCCGCGCATCCTCCACAGCGGCATCCACCGGCGAACGCGGCGGCACGCACCTTGCATAAGCACCCGCTGGAATCGTGTGTGTCGCACTGGCGACTACGAAGCAAGGCCGGGGGAACATCATGTGGGACGTGGAGTTGCCAGTCGAGGGCAACTGTCCGGAGTGCGGGGAAGATCTGAGCACGACCGTACGTATTCGCTCAACCACTGCCTGGATTGACCGCTATCACGCCGACGACCGGCTTCATCGTGGCATCAATCACGTCGTCGCACAGCGCGTGCTCCAGCGCCACACGGCGCGCTGCCAGGCAGGGATGCGCCAGCGCAAGGTCTTCGCCGTCACGGCATAGCGGGCGGCGCGCTACGGCTGGCACGCCCACTCACGCCAGCTGTAGCCGTCGCGCGAGAAGATCTGGTGCGCCGCCTGGATGTTGGCAACGTAATTGTAGGGAGATTGCGCCGCGTAGGATGTGCCGCTCCACGTACTTGGATAGAGGATCTGGAAGACTCCCTCGGCATGGCTGCCGCCGATCGCATAGCCGTTATACGCATTGGGATCGTAGCCGGACTCGCAGCGGGCAACATTGAGCGCGCCCTGGGCATAAGAGCCGAACACCGCCACGATTTCGTTGATGACGGCTTGCTGGCCGGGATTCGCGCCAGCCGGCGGCGCATACACCACGGGAACAGGCGTGGGCTTTGGCTTGGGCGTTGGAGTGGGTGTGGGCACCCAGCGAACCGCGTTGGCATAGCTCTGGAAGCTGCTGGCGAACGCCGCCGAATGGCCGAGCGGTGAGGCCAGGGTCAGCGCGGAGAACAGCACCATCGCAGTCCCCATGGACGCGAAGAACTGCGCGTAGAACGAGCGGGGGCCCTGGCGCTTTGGCACGACCGGCAGCGTATAGCGGTGCGCCGGCTTCTTCGCCCCGCGAATCAGCAGCGCGGGCGGCAGCTCGTCTGCGCGCAGGGCCAGCGCGCGGTCGTCTTGCTCCGCGATGACCGCGGGCAGGCGCTCACTCGGAATCGTCGGCAGCAGGATGCTCGGCCGGCCGGGCGGATCCTCCTCGCCTGGCGAGAAATCTCCCGCCAGTGGGCCACTTAGGTATGCGTCGGGGGCAGCGGAGGCAGCGGGGGCGTCCGGCCACCAAGCCGCCCCGTGCGCCGCGCCATACCCGTCGGAGCCAGCGAAGGCTCCCGCGCCCGCTGAAGAGGATCGATACGCGTTTTCAGCGCCGCTGGGCGCAGGGTGTGTCGTCGCGCGGCGGCGCGGCGCGGCGCCGGTCTCGTGGGTGCGAGGATATGAGGCTGACGCGTGCGGGACTGCCCTGGTCGGCCCGGTAGGCTCGGAGGCGGGGAGGAGCGGGACACTATGTTCCTGGGTTGCCGCAAGGGCGTCCGCCAGCCGGCTTGGGCGCTTGCCGCTACTGCCGGTATTCGTGTTTCGTGGCCGCTGTCCCGCCATACCGCCTCCCCATCTGGACCGCACTCCCTGCTGTCGGGATCCTCTTCGCGCCGCTTTTCAGCCGCGCGAAAGCAGTGTGCCATGCTGGACAGGGGACCGTCAATGTATGGCGCGCACCTTAGCCCGGAAGTACCCAGCTACCCAGCTAGACGGTTTCTTTGGCCAACCGGCCGTTGGCGTTCGTGATGGCCTTCAGCAGGTCGTCTATGTCGAATGGCTTGCGCAGCGTCGGCACCTGCAAATTCGAGAGCAGGTTGGCGAAAGCCAGGGTCAGCGTGCGTGTGTTCGCCGTCAACAGAATGTAGGTGTGCTGCGTGACCAGTTGATGATCGCCCGCAACGGCGCCGAGCACGCCCGCCCCATCCAGACCGGGCATCATGAGGTCTAGCAGCACCACCATGCGGTCCCTCGTGGAACGCAGCAGACGCAAGGCCGCCATGCCCTCCTTCGCCTCGCTCACCTGATAGCCGGCATCCTCAAGGGCGAAGCGCAACGTCTCGCGGATGGCGTCGTCGTCGTCGACGACCAGGATATGTACTGCGTCACCCATCGCCCTATTCCCGCATTGGCCTCTGCACGCCACGGATCACCGGAGAGCAATACCCGTGCGAGCACACACATTTCATAACATACGTTCGATTGTAAGAGCGCGTTGCCGCGCGTTCCAACGCCGCAATGCACCTGATAGGTGGCTCACTACTCTGTGCCAACGCAGAGCCGGCGCGACGATAACCCGCTACCTACCATTGGCAGCTTGTAAAGGACCTATCATTGGACATCGGTTGACGCCATCTGCCTCTCCAAGTAGAGGGCTCTTCTCAGGAAGAAGCCCAGGTCATTCGTAGCGGCAAGGTCACGCGGGAACGTACATGGCCACAGCTCGCACAGCCGTTCCGTACACCGGCACGTTCGGTGCCACGCACGCCACGCGCCGTTCATCTGCTGAGCACGCCGCAGCGCCGTCTGGCAGGGGAGCCATGCGTCGTGCCACGGAGCGCGCGTTGCGCTGTGGCGTGTTAGGATGTACGCTGGGGACGTACGCTAGGACAGGGCATATGTCAGGTGGCACATGGGTTAGGCAGTGCGGAGCGGGAGGAGTCTGGACATGCAGCGCACGTTGATCAGCTCGGGGACACCCTGGGAGCCGATTGTGGGCTACTCACGCGCGGTCCGCGCCGGTAACCTGGTCTATGTGGCGGGAACGACCGCCACCACCGCGGAGGGCGGTATCGCCGGGCCTGGCGACCCTTACACGCAAACAGTGCAGACGCTGCGCAACATTCAATCTGCGCTGGAACGGGCCGGCGCGCGCCTGCACGACGTCGTGCGCACGCGCATCTTCGTCCTCCACATCGCGGATTGGGAGCAGATTGGCCGCGCACACGGCGAGTTCTTCCGCGACATCAGGCCCGCTGCGACGATGATCGAGGTCAGCCGGCTGATCGACCCCGCAATGCTGGTGGAGATCGAGGCCGAGGCGGTGATCACCGGCGAGCTGCCAACTGAATAGAACAGGGCATAACGGAGCCGGCGCGGTCAGCTGTTGGCGTTCCCGCCTGCACGCAGGACGCCGAGCCGCGCTCAGAGCATCCTTACCACCTGCGCGTAACGAGACAGGTTACGCCGATGGCCGGTGCCGAAGAGCAACTTCGCCCACTTACATCTCCCCTGCTTGTCTTGCCCTTTCGGCATAGCTAATAATCGGTATTACGGCAGCACAACCTCCTTGACAGGCTCCTGACCGGTCTGCTAGACTGTAACCGTGGTTACATTCGCGCGAGTGGGGAGGCGGACCATGGGCCAGGGACGCGGGCAGTTGCCCGGGCAAGCGAAGGCATGGGTGCTGCTGATTTACACCATGCCCCGCGAGCCGACTGCGCCGCGTGTGGCTGTCTGGCGCAAGCTCAAGAAGCTGGGTGCGCTGCGGCTGCATGATGCCGCCTGGGTGCTGCCGGCGACGCCGGCGCTGCTCGAACAGGTGCGCTGGCTGGCCGCCGAAATCCGCGAAGGCCAGGGTGAGGCCTTGGTGTGGCACGCCCAGGGGGATATTCCTGAACAAGACGAGTCCCTGATCGCGCAGCTAGTGGCGCCGGCCGAGATGGGGTATCAAGCGATCTTAGCCGCGCTGGACCAGCCAGAGGCTGACCATGCCGACCTGGCGCGCCGCTACCGACAGATCCTGGCTACCGATTATTTTCACGCTCCATCTGGCGACGTGGTGCGTTCCCGCTTGGCCCGTGTGGCAGGAGGTGCAACATGAAATGGGTCACCTGGACAGGGGTGGGCATCGATCGCATGGGCTGCGCCTGGCTCATTCGCCGCTGGCTCGACCCCGAGGCGCAGTTCGTGTTCGTTCCTGAGGGCAGCTCCGCGGTGCCCGCCGACGCCGAGCCCTTCGACATCCCTGGCGTGCGCCTCTCGCATCATGGCGGCCACTGCTCGTTTCATACCCTGCTGCTGGCCAATGACCTTCATGACCCCATTCTGGCCCGGATTGCCCGCATCATCGATGAAGCGGACACCGTGACCGAGGTGGAGCTAGAGCCGGCTGCGCCGGGACTCGACGTGCTGTGTCGAGGACTGCGGCGCATCAGCCCGGACGATGCGAGCGCGCTGGAGCGCGGCGCGTTGTTGTATGACGCGCTGTACGCCCAATTGGCAGCAACCGCTGCGGACGGCGGGCAGCGATGAGAGCGATGAGAGCGATGAGAGCGATGAGAGCGATGAGAGCGATGAGAGCGATGAGAGCGATGAGAGCGATGAGAGCGA
>Ga0070706_100001918_pt1 | contig 21427 bp, 19 predicted proteins | sample KBSK5501metaG_FD_65476 | JGI IMG/M metagenome (GOLD analysis project Ga0070706, IMG submission 65476) | Corn, switchgrass and miscanthus rhizosphere microbial communities from Kellogg Biological Station, Michigan, USA - KBS K5-50-1 metaG | ecosystem: Host-associated > Plants > Roots >... | reverse complement strand
CTCGGGTTCCCTCACGCGGACAGGGCCCGAGTATCCGCACCACTCCCCCGGCGGGATGCCATTCCCTCAGCATTCTCCAAGCCTCGTCTTCTGTAAGGCGATCGTTAAGGGCCTCCCACCACTCCATGCTGCACTTTCCTTTCTGAGGGTTGGGCCGGGCGTCCCCTCCCCCCAACGTGATGTGAAAAGCTCATTCGGGGATCGGCACGGGGGCCCAGATCCCCCGCGTGGTCGAGTCAGGGAGATGGGCCGCGCGGGTCTGCAGCGACCCGGATCCGCAGGCATCGATGTGAATGGTCACCACGGGCGCGGCCTGGCACACCTGCGCGTCTGTTTTAGGCTGCGCCTCTGCCAGACCAGGCGGGACGTCTGACACGGTGACCGCAAGACCGAGGGCGACGACTCCGGACCCGAGCCCGTGTGCGCTGGCGCGGACGAGGCGCCTGAGCTTCGGAGGGTGATGAGCGCGCTCATGGCTCCGTTCGTGACCGGCGCCTATTTCACTTGCGGACAGGTGTCGGATTGGTGAGTGTCACCTTCGGCGTACCCAATGCCGCAGCCGAGGGAATCCCGATAGCGATCGCGAGCGATCGCTCGGGGCCGAAGACGATGGGAAACGTTCCGCGCGGACACCCCTCTACAGCCGCGGCCATTCCGGGCGGGTTGTCTTCGGCGCAGCGTCCCAAGATCGCAATCGTCACAGCCGCACGAACCTCCCCGGTCATCTGATCGAGGTAGACCTGCCCGCGCTTCACGGCGATCTCGGCCGTTCGGCACCGTCGTCCAGGCCGGCCTTTCGTCCCATTGGTGATGGTCCAGCCGGCGCCCCGGTCCCGGTTCATGGTCTCTGCAACCTTGACGTAAGTGAGACCTTGTCCCTTCAGCACCACCGCTTCAGCGCAACGTCGCGGGTCGAGCTCCTGACGCATCCCTCGACATGCTGGAACAGGCGGAGCAGCGCCGGGAGTCCCTCCTCGCCTCCTCAGCGAGCGCGGCGGACGACGGGGTGCCGGCACGGGCCGCCGGCGTCTTAGCCCGGCTGCCCGAGATCGTCCGCGGCTACCTCGGCGACCTTGAGGCGCTCCTGGCCGACCGGCAGATCGAGCGGGGCAAGCAGATCCTCGCCGCGCTCGACACCGCGGTCCGGCTCCATCCCACAGGCCGCGGCCTCGAGGTCGAGGTGACCGGAAAGCTCGAAGGGGTGTTCAGGCTGCTACAGGGTCAAATACGTTGGCTGGGGGACCAGGATTCGAACCTGGACTCTCAGATCCAAAGTCTGATGGCCTACCATTAGCCGATCCCCCAGCGGATCACCGCCATCGTACCGCACAGGGCGCGGACCGACAAGGCGTGGGGCCGGGCGGCGCCGGCTAGGCGAGCGCGACCGCTTCGATCTCGACGGCGGCGTCCCGCGGCAGTTTGACCACTTGGACGGTCGATCGGGCCGGCGGGCTCTCCTTGAAGTACTCTCCGTAGATTTCGTTCATGGCGCCAAAGTCGTTGAGATCGCGCAGGAACACCGTCGTCTTGACCACCCGGTCCATCGAGGATCCGGCCGCTTCGAGGACGGCTTTGAGATTCTCGAGGACCCTTCGGGTCTGGACCCTGACGTCGCCGGGGACGGGCTGGCCGGTGCGGGGATCGAGTGGAATCTGCCCCGCGGCAAACACGAGACCGTTGGCCGCGATCGCCTGAGAATAAGGGCCGATGGCCGGTGGAGCCTGCTCCGTTTTGATCACGCGCTTGGTCATGCGTTCTTCACCCCCCATGACTCGTCGCCCGACGCGGCATGTTCCGTGTGCACGGGCGCGCTACCTCCACCGGGGGCGAGAATCCTCCCGGATCAATCGACGCGCTTCTGAAAACGATTGATCGCTACCGCGAACACGAGGACCCCGATGATCACCATGGGCAGGATCTGGCGCCAGAGGTAGGGGAGCCCGACCCCCTTGATGAGGATCCCACGAAGGATGATCACAAAGTAGGTGAGCGGCAGCACCCCGCCCACGACCTGCAACGCCTGGGGCAGCGATTCCCGCGGGAAGATGAACCCGGAGATGAGGATGCTTGGAAGCAGTATCAGTTGGGCCATCTGCGCCGCCTGCTGGAACGTCTTCGAGACCGTGGAGATGAGGACCCCCACTCCGAGGGTGCTGAAGAAGAATGCCAGCGACAGCACGTAGAGGAGCACGAGGCTCCCTTTGATCGGCATGTGGAACCAGGCGCTCGCCAGAAAGAGCGTCAGCGTGATCTGCACATAGCCGAGGACGACCAGAGGGATCACCTTCCCCAGCATCAGCTCGAGGCCGGTGATCGGCGTCACCACCAGTTGCTCCATGGTGCCCCGCTCGCGCTCCCGCACGATCACGGTCACCGCCTGGAACGTGGTGACAAACATCAGGATGATCGCGATGACGCCCGGCACGATAAAGTTCACGTTCTGCAGCGTGGGGTTGTACCAGGCCCGCGCCCGGATATCCACCAGCAGCGGGTTCGGGCGGGCGCCGGTCAACCGCTGGGCCTGCTGCACCACGAGCTGGGTCGACAGCACCTGCCCCACCTGACCGGCCAGCCCGAGCACGGTGCGCGCCGACGTCGGCTCCGACGCATCCACGATCACCTGGACCTGCGCGGTCCGCCCGCTGCGGAGCCGGGGCGCGTAATCGGGCGGGATCCAGATCCCGATCTTGGCCCGGCCGCCATCGATCAGCCGCCGCAGGTCGTCAAAGCCGGTCGTGTAGTAGCGGAGATCGACATATGTGGTGTTGGCGAACGCCGTTACGAGCGTCCGGCTCTCCGGCGTCCGGGACTCGTCGAACACGGCCGTGGCGATGTGGGTGACATCGTTGCTGAGATAGCCGTACAGCACCAGCTGCATGATGGGCAGCGAGATGATCGTGACCAGCGTTCGCCGGTCACGGATGAGCTGGATGAACTCCTTCCGGACGATGCTGCGCAGTCGCCTCAGGTTCATGGCTGCCCACCGCGCTGGTCCCGGTCACGTTCCACGATAGACACGAACGCGTCCTCGAGCGAGGGGGGAACCGGCTCGATGCGCTCCAGGACGATCCCACGACCGGCGAGGGCGCTCTGGAGCGCGGGCAGCGCAGCTTGGCTGTCGGCCACGGTCACGTGGATGGCACGTCCGAAGAGGGCGGCCTCGCGGACCTCCGGGCGGGCCGCCAGCACTTCCAGCGCCTCGGCGTACTGCGGCGTGGTCACCTCGAGCAACTCCCCTGTCATCTGGTGGGTCTTGATCTCCTCCGGCGTGCCCTGAGCGATGATCCGACCTGCGAAGATGAAGGCGAGCGTGTCGCAGTGTTCCGCCTCATCCATATAATGGGTGGTGACCATGACCGTGATCCCGCTTTGGGCGAACTGATCGATCAGGTCCCAAAACTCGCGGCGGCTCACCGGGTCGACGCCGCTCGTCGGTTCGTCGAGGAAGATCATCTCCGGGCGGTGCAGCACCGCGCACCCGAACGCCAGCCGCTGCTTCCAGCCACCGGAGAGCGCCCCGGCCAGATCGCGCTCGCGACCCCGCAGCCCCGCACGCGCGATCCACTCCCCCGCCCGGTCCCGCGCCTCCGCCCGCGGGAGGCCATAGATACCCGCGTAGAACGCGAGATTCTCCTCTACGGTGAGGTCGTCGTAGAGGCTGAACCGCTGGGACATGTAGCCGACCCGCTCCTTGATCTGTTCCGGATCGCGCGTCACGTCAAACCCCAGCACGTCGGCCCGGCCCTCCGAGGGGGTCAGGATTCCGCAGAGCATCCGGATGGTCGTCGATTTGCCGGCGCCGTTGGGTCCGAGAAACCCCCAGATCGCCCCGCGCGGGATCTCGAAGCTGACGTGATCGACGGCGACGAACTCGCCGAACCGGCGGGTGAGGCCGTCGGCGTGGACGGCGACCGCGCCTTCAGCCACGGGCGGCTCGCCGCTCGGAGATGATCGAGACGAACACATCCTCGAGGGACGGCGGGACGGCCCGCGCGTCTTTCACCCGGACGCCCTGCCCCGCCAGCCGCTCGGTCAGGACCGGGATCGCCGTGGCCGCGTCACCGACGACCACGTGAAATCGGTCGCCGACCACCGTCTCCGACAGCACTTCGGGGGAGCGCTTCAGCACCGCCCGCGCCTCAACCTTGGGGGTCGCCACGATCTCGACCACGTCGCCGCGCATGCGGCGCTTCATCACAGCGGGGTCCTCGACCGCGATGAGCGCGCCTCCGTACATCAGGCCGACGGTGGTACATCGATCGGCCTCGTCCATGTAGGTCGTGCTGACCAAGATGGTGACGCTCCGGCGATTGAGGTCGTAGAGAATCCGCCAGAACTCCCGGCGCGACACCGGGTCCACCCCGGCCGTCGGCTCGTCGAGCAGGATGACGTTGGGCTCGTGGATGAGCGTGCAGGCAAGCGCGAGCTTCTGCTTCATCCCCCCGGAGAGGTGCTCCGCGAGCCGGCCCTGGAACGCGGTGAGCCCGCTGAACTCGAGCAGCCGCGCGGTGCGTTCAACGCGCGCCTTCGGCGGGACCCCGAACAGGTCGGCGTAGAAGTCGAGGTTCTCGGTGACCGTGAGATCGGCGTAGAGGCTGAAGTGCTGCGGCATGTAGCCGATGCGCTCGCGCACGCCCTCGGGATCGCGCGCGAGATCGATGCCTTCGATGGCGACCTGGCCCGCAGACGGCTCGAGCGCGCCGCAGAGCATCCGGAGCGTCGTGGTCTTGCCGGCCCCGTCCGGGCCGAGCAATGCGAAGATCTCGCCGCGGTCGACGCGGAAGGTCAGGCGATCGACGGCGACCGTGGCGCCGAACCTCCGCGTGAGACCCTCCGCCGTGATCGCCGCCGGCGCGACGGCCGTCACCGCGCGGTGGCTTGGGCTGCCGGCGCACCGATGAGGATCTCGGCATCCGCGGGCATCCCCGGCTTCAGGCTGCCGTCTCGATTGTCCAGCTGAATCTTGACGCCGAAGACGAGCTTGACCCGGTCTTCCTTGGTCTGCACGTTCCCCGGCGTAAACTCCGCTTTGCTGCTGATCTCGGTGACCCGGCCGGCGAACGCCCGGTTCGGGAAGGTATCCACGGTCACCCGCGCCCGCTGGCCGACCCGCACCAGCCCGATCCGATCCTCCGGAATGTAGACGCGCAGCCAGATGTCCTGCGGGTTGACCACCGTGTAGATTGCGGCGCCGGCGGCGACGACCTCGCCGGGTTGAATGTTTTTTGTGAGCACCACCCCGTCCGTCGGCGCCGTGATCGTGTTGTGACTGGCGATCACTTCGAGGTATTGGAGGTTCGCCCGCGCTTGCGCGAGCTGCGCCTGGGCGGCGGCCAAGTCCTGTTGCCGCTGGGCGATGACCGTGTAGCCGGCCATGGCGTTCTTGAGCGCGGCATGTGCCTGGGCGAGATCGGCCTGGGACGCCTGCACGTCCTGTTCGCGCATCGCCACCTGCATCTCATTGGCCCGCGCCGAGGCGAGGGCGGCACGGGCCTGCGCGACCGCCTCTTCGGCCGCCCGCTCCTGGGCGGTGGCGGCGTCGTACGCGGCCTGCGCGTCCCCAACCTGTTGTTCGGAGACGGCGCCCTGGGCGAACAGCGCCCTGGCGCGTCTCAGATCATCGCGGGCCTTGGTGACCGCGGATTTGACCGATGCAACCTGGGCCTGTGCGGCGCTCACCTGCGCCTGTGCGGACGCGGTCGCCTCCCGCAGGGTTCGCCGCTGCATCGCCAGCGCGGTCTCCGACGCGGGGACGCGGGTCCCAGCCGACGCGACCTGCGCCTGGGCCTGCCCGACCTGGGCCGCAGTGACCTGCTGCTGGGTCACGATCGCCTGCTGCGCCTGCACCACCCTGGCCTGGGCCGCCACGACCGCCGCGCGGGCCTGATCCACCTGGGCCTGCGACTCCTGGGGTTCCATCTCCGCGAGGATCTGGCCGGCCCGGACCGGATCGCCCTCGTCGACCAGGAGCTTGGTGACACGGCCGGGCACCTTCGGCGAGATGTCCACCTGGGTCGCCTCGATGGAGCCGGACCCGAACAGCCGCCCCGCGGTCGCCCGCTCCTCGTACAGACGCCATCCCTCCCACGCCGCGACGGCCAAGATGGCCAGCACGATCGCCAGAGCGCGGGCGTTGAGCCGCGGCGGACGTGACGCGCTCGCGGCGGGCTGTGCCATTAGATCTTTACTTGCACTCCGATCGCGCGGTCGAGTTGGGCCACCGCCACGAAGTAGTTCAACCCGGCCTGGATGACCTGGTTGTCGGCGGTGGCCAGATTCTGGATCTGGGTGACGACCTCGAGTTGGGTGCCCACCCCGGCCTGGAAGCGCACGTTCGCGATGCGGAGGGCTTCCCGCGCCGACGCCTGGCCCGCCTGGGCCGCGCGCAGGCTTTCCGCCGCATTGCCCAACGCCAGGTACGCGTTCCGCACGTCGAGCTCGACCTGCTGGCGAAACTGCGCCTCCGTCACCTGCGCCGCCTGCAACTGCGCCCGCGCCTGATCGATCTTCGCCTTCGTCAGCCCCCCGTCGAGGATCGCCAGCGTCAACGCGATCTGTCCGACAAAGTTGACGGTATCCCGGTTGGTCGGATCGCTCGTCAGAAGTTGGGGCCCGGCGCTGACGGTGATGTTGGGCCGCAGCCCGGACGCAGCGAGGTCGATCGCCGCCTGCGACGCCCGCTCGCTCGCGAGCGCCTGCGCGATCTCCGGCCGGTTCTGCATCGCCTGCTGTATGAGGGCGTTCACGTCCTGGGGGACCTCGGGCAGCGGGGGCGTGGGCACCCGCTCGAACGTGGTCGCAAGCGGCAGCACCAGAGCGGCGGCCAGGTTCTGATGGGCCGTCGACAATCCTGTGCGGGCGGTGATCAAGGACTGTTGGGACGTGGCCAGCTGCGTCTGCGCCTGCAGCAGGTTGAACTGCGGCGACGTGCCGACCTGCACCTGGGCCTGCGTCACCCGCACGTTCTCCTGGGAGGCATCCACCGCGCGCTGCGCGGCGTCGACGTTGGCCTGCGACGCCTCCACCAGATACCACGCCTGCCGCACCGTGAAGACCACTTGCTCCGCGGTCGCGGCGAACTGGGCCTGGGAGATGAACAGGTTGGCCTGCGCGATCGCGATCTGGTCCTCGAGCGCGTTTCCGGTGTACAGCGGATACTTCAGCGTCAGCCCGAACGCCCACGACGCCGGTGCGCCCGGAGGCAGGCCCGCGGTCGTGAACGGCTGGTTGAGAATCCCGGCCCCCGGAATCGAGATCGTTCCCGCCAGCGGGGTGCCCGTGCTGGATACGGAGTTTTGCGTGAAGCTCGCGTTGAAGCCCAGCGTCACCGCCTTTTGCGCTTCGGCCTGCCGCAGCGTCGCACGCTGGACCGCCACCCCGAGGGCCGCCTGCCGCACCTGAAAGTTGTTCTGCAGCGCCGCCGCGACCGCGTCGGCCAGTGACAGCGATCGCGGCGGTGTCACCGGGACCGCAGGCACTGCCGGGATCGCCAGCGGCGGCGGAGCCGCGGGCGCGCCGGGGGCCGGCGCGGGCGTCCCCGGGGCCGGCGGAGGGCTCGGGGCCGTCTGTTGGGCCCCCACCGGGGCAAGCCCCGGCCCCACCACCATGATGAAAGCGACAATGACCGCGAGCGGCGGCTTAGCCATGCATCGACCTCCTCGACCGACTCCTCGACACGGCACCCCATCCATAGGACGCCGCGTCCGACCCTCCCTCTTTTTACCCCTCATTCCTCCGGGACGGGTCCGGCTGGCCGCGGTGCAGGCCTCCGGCCGCCGCTCCAGGCGGCCTCCGCGATCCGGGCACAGATCCGGCCAAGGATTCCGGCCCATTCGCGAACGCGCGCGTGACTGAGGTCGTCGAACAGCGAGTACATCACCGGGATCGCCACCAGGGTGAGGAGGAGCGACAGTACCTGCCCGCCGATGATCACCGAGCTCATCGCCTGGTTGGTGGCGGCCCCCACGCCGCGCGAGATCGCAAGCGGGATCATCCCGGCCACGAACGCGATCGTCGTCATCAGGATCGGACGCAACCGGTCCCGGCTCGCCGCCACGATCGCCGCATTGCGATCGAGACCGAGCGTCCTCAGGTGATTCGCGCGGTCGATCTGAAGAATCGCATTCTTCTTCACCACCCCGAACAGCACGAGGATGCCGAGCTGAGACAAGATGTTCAGCGATCCATGCAAGAACAGGATCGAGAGCAAGGCAAACGGCACCGTGAGCGGCAGCGACAGCAGGATCGTCACCGGGTGGATCCACGACTCGAACTGCGCGGCCAACACCAGGTACATGAACACGAACGACAGCATGAACGACTGCATGAACGCCGCCGCCTGGCGGCCCTGCTCGATGGCCTGGCCGGTGAACGTCATGTCGTACTGAGGTCCCAGGCCGAGCGCGCGCACCCTGCGATCCAGTTCTTGAAGAACGGCCTGTTGGGAGGCCGTCGGCAGGAGGTTGGCGGTCAACTCGACCTGGCGCCGGCGGTTGTAGTGGCTGATCTCGCTCGGGCCCGTGCCGTGGCTCGCGCCCACGACCTGCTCCAGGGCCACGACGCCATGGGTCGGCGAGGAGACCGGGAGCTGGGCCAGGACATCCTCCGCCGACCGGTGCTGCTTATCGGCGCGGATGACGATCTTGTATTGCTGGCCGGCCTCCGTGTACTTGGCGGTCTTGACCTCGACGCCTTGCACGAGCATGTAGAGCGCGTTGGCGGCGTCCACGGCATTCACGCCCAAGTCGGCCGCCCGGCTGCGGTCCACCCGCATCCCGAGCTGCGGCGCGCCGCTCACCAGCGACGAACGCGCGTCCACAACTCCCGGGATGGAGCGGAGGATCTGCATGCCCTGATCGCCCACTTTGGTCAGGACACCCAAATCCGGACCGCTCACGACGTAGTCGACAGGCTGGAACCCGCCGCTGCCGCCGAACTCCGAGACGGCCCCCACCTGTGTCTGCAGACCCAGGTACGCGTAGCGGGACAGGATCGTGTTCCGGACCTTCACCTGCATCGCCTGCTGGCTGATGGACCGCTTGTCCAGATCGACCATCTTGCCGAAGATCGTGAAGCGGTTGGGCGTATGCTGCGGGTCATCGCCGACCGTGACGATCGTGTAATCCATGCCCGGCAGCTGCCGGATCTCTTCCGCTAGGTGAGTGCCGAACCGGTTGGTGGCATCCAGTGTCCATCCCTCCGGGGCGCGCACGACGACCTCGAACTGCGACTCGTCGTCCTCCGGCAGGAAGTTCTTGTTCACCGCAGCGCCCAAGGGCGCGATGCTGACCAGCACCACGAGCGTCAGCAGGACCACGACCCACCGCCGCCGCAGCGAGCGCTCGAGCAGCCAGCGGTACCCGTGGTCCAGCGCGTTGTAAACTCTGCCGCGGTGCTGCTCAAGCTCCGGACCCCGGTCGACGGGCGCGTCGTGCCCGGCCCCGAGCGGATCTCCCCCGGGCTCGGCCGGTTTGCGCGATCCGCCGCCGAGCCACCGGGAAGAGAGCGACGGGGTGAGCGTGAAGCTCACCAAGAGTGAGACCGCGATCGCAAACGCCATCGTCCAGCCGAAGCTCCGCATGAACTGGCCGACGATCCCGCTCATAAATGCCAGCGGCAGGAATACCGCGATCAGGCTGATGGTCGTCGCCGTGACCGCGGGGCCGATCTCGCGCGTGCCTTCGATCGCCGCCTGGAGTGGCGGCATCCCCTTCTCCCTGAGGAGCCGGTAGATGTTCTCCAGCACCACGATGGCGTCGTCGATCACGATGCCGACGACGAGCGCGAGGGCGAGGAGCGTGATGGTGTTCAGCGTGAGGCCCAGCGCGGCGATCAGGGCAAACGTGGCGATGATCGACGTAGGAATGGCGAGGGCCGCGATGATCGTGGAGCGCCAGTTCCACAGGAAGGCGAGCACCACGAGCGCGGCCAGGATGGAGCCGACGAGCAGGTGCTCTTGCACCGCGCCCGTGGAGGCTTCCACGAACACGGACTGATCCCGCACGATCCGGAGATTATACCCCGACGGCAGCAGCGGTCCGATCGTCTGGAGCCGCGTCTTGAGATCGCGAACGACGTTCAGGGTGTTCGTGCCGGACTGCTTCTGGATCTGCAGCAGCACAGCCGGCGTCCCGTTCACGTTCGCGGAGGTGACGGCCTCGGCCGCGCCGTCCTCGACCCGGGCCACGTCCCCGATGGTGATCGGCTGGCCGTTGCGCATGGCCAGGCCCACACGGGTAAGCTCTTGCGGTGACGTCACCCGGCTGAGGGCCCGGAGCGTGAGCTGGGTGTTCCCTTGATCCACGTGCCCGGCGGGCAGTTGAACGTTCTGGTTCTGCACCGCCTGCAGTAGCGACGTCACCGGCAGCGCGTAGGACGCCAGCCGGTCCGGGTCGACCCAGATATTGATCTGCCGGGGCTGGTCGCCCACAAGCGTCACCTTGCCCACGCCCGGCGCGCCCTCCAACTGCGGCTTGAGCACCTTGTCCGCGTATTCCGAGATGTCCCGCACCGGACGGTTTGCCGACAGCGCCAGCGTCATCACCGGGAACGCACCCGGATCAATCTTGGAGACCGTCGGCGGGTCGATCGCGGACGGCAGATCGGGAATGCCGTTGATCTTGTTCTGGACTTCCTGCGCGGCGACATCGATGTTCTTTTCCAGGACAAACTGCACCACCACCACCGCGATGCCCTCGGCGGAGGTCGACGTGAGGTGGTCGATCCCGCTAATCGCGTTGACCGCGTCCTCGATCTTGTTGGTGACGTCGCTCTCGATCTCTTCCGGCGAGGCCCCGGGATCGCTGACCGTGACCACGATGATCGGAATATCCACGTTCGGCCAACGCTCGATGTTCAAGTGCGAGTAAGAGAACGCCCCCAGGAAGACCATCGCCAGGATGATCACCGAGGCCAGAACGGGTCGGCGAACCGACAGACCAGCAAGCCACTGCATGAGCGATCCTCCTTGGCGTTAGAGCGAGCGAAGTGAGACCGGCTGATTGTCCGTGAGGCCGTCCTGGCCTTGCACGACGACCTTGTCCCCGTCGGTGAGGCCAGAGATCACCTCGACCAGCCCATCGTGGTGCACGGCGAGGGTGACGGCCTGCCGGATCGCGCGTCCGTCGCGCACGATGAAGACGACGGCCCCCGAGGACGCCGTCATCGGCGCCTCTTCCGGGATCTGCAAGACGTTACGGCGCACGCCCACAATGATGGCCCCCCGGCCGAACATGCCGGGCCGGAGGATCCCCTGTGGATTGGGAACCTGGACTCTGACGCCGAATGTCCGGCTGGCCGCGTCCGCGGCCGGCCGAATCTCCTCGGTGCGCCCCCGGAACGTCTGACCCGGGAGGCCGTCGACCGTCACGATCGCCTCTTGACCCAATTGGAGCTCGGAACGGTGCTGCGCGGGCACGACGAGCTCGACATAGACGTCTTCAACCTGGCTGAGCATGAACAGCGCGTTGCTGGACGAGGACGAGACGGTCTCGCCCGGCTCCACGCTGCGATGGGTGATCATCCCCCCGAACGGGGCGGAGACGGTCGAATCATGGATCTGTACCTGCACGGCGGCCAATCCCGCCTCGGCCTGTGCCACCTGGGCGCGCGCCGCCATAATATCCTCTTCGCGCGAGCCAATCTGCATGAGGGCCGCGCTTTGCACCGCGGAATCGTAGGCGCCCCGGGCCTGGGCCACCTGCGCCGCCGTCACCTGCTCCTGGGTTTGGGCGGTGTCGACATCCTGCTTGGACACCGCGCCCTGCGCCAGCAGCGATCGCGCCCGCGCGAGGTTGGCGTTCGCCAACTGCCATGAGGCCTGGGCCGAGGTGAGGATCGCGCGCGCCTGGGTCACCGCGTTGGTGGCCTGCTGCCGTTCCTGCGGACGGGCACCGGTCAGGACCTTCTGCAGCTGCGCACGCGCCGTCGCCACATTCGCCTGCGACTGGGCCTGCTGCGCCGCGAGATCGCTCGTGTCGAGCCGCAGCAGCGGGGTCCCCGCGGCCACCCGTTGTCCTTCGTCCACCAGCACCGCCGCAACGCGGCCCGAGATCTTGGAGCCGATCTTGGCGTCGCGGATGCTCGTCACCGACCCCGACGCCAGCACCTGGCTCACCACATCGGCCCGGCGCGCCATCGCCACCGCCACCGACGCCGGGGCCTGGCTTGGGGCCGCCGTCGTCTGGGCGGCGGACGGGGTGGTCCGGCTTCGACCACGAACCGCCATCACTGCGCCGACCAATGCCACGAGCACCAACCCTGCCACGATAACACGCAACCGCATCCGAAACTCCCCCTTAGCTCACACGCTTGGCACAGCTCGAAGACCCAAGAATGAGTACGTGATCTCCCCGCGGCTACGCCGTCTGCCACGCCCTCAACAGATCGGCCATGCCCTGCCCCATGAGCGCCCGCGCATTATCTCTCTCAGTGACGGGGAAGTGCCCCGCCATCATGAGCGCGATAAATCCGTGGGCGAGGCTCCAAAGGGTGAGGGTCTTCCCCTCGAGACTCTCGGGAGTGCATTGGGCGGGCGGCAGCATGGACTGCAAGACCTCCTGGAACAGCGCGGCCACTTGCTTCCCTTCATGGTCCGGATTGTCGGGGTCGCAGAACCCGACCCCGCCCAGCCCGGAGATCACCTGATACATCTCCGGATGCTCCCAGACGAAGTTCCAGAACGCGTCGCCCATGGCCATGTATTGCTCCGCCGGCACCGTGTGCGCGTCGCGCGCAGCTCTCAAGTCGCCCAGCAGCAGTTGAAATGCCTCGTGCATCTCCCCTTCGATGATCGCTTCCTTGCTCTCGAAATACTCATAGATCGTGGGCGGGCTATACTCGATTTTCTCGGCCACCCGGCGAATGGTCACGGCCTGCCATCCCTCCCGGGCCGCGATCTCGCGGGCGGCGGCGAGGATGTCGTGCCGCATCTCCACGCGTTCTCGATCCCGTCGCTCCTTGACGCCCATGGTTGTACACACCCTCCCCATAAGTGCCGACTGTCGTAACTATATCTAACATTGTTCGATTAACTTGTCAATGGATATTTAACGCCGTTAGGAAGGCTACAACTCGATGGCTAGCGAACGATCGCGGCTAGCGGATCGCGGTTAGCTGCGAGGGACTAGGCGCGGGGCGGCATTGCCACTACTTCGATTGTGATCTCGGTCGCGACCGCGACCGTCTGGTATAGGGGTCAGCGGTCCCGCCACACCTCGACAAGCTGGCGGGCCTCTGGCTCCCCCACCCCATGGATTTCGAAGCGCATCTGGATACTTTGGAACCGGGCCGGTTTGGCGGCGCGGACACCCGAGATCGTCACCTCCATCCGCGTCACGGGCACCCCCGCCTGCCTGGCGTACTTCTCGATCAAGGTCACCCCGCACGAGGAGATGCCGGCGAGAAACGCCTCACTGTTGGTCAGGGCCTCGCTGGGCCCCGACGAGGAGTCCAGGACGAAGTGGTGCGTCCGCGCGTGGTTCAGCGCCCGCCCCGGCACGCCGATCGAGTAGGTGCGGACCGTGTCGACATCGTGGGCGTCAGTCACGGCATTCCTCCTTGAAACAAGACGCACGCGAAGGCTGCGCGCTCCGTCTTCGATGTCCGGGCGCGCCCGTTCCTGCCGGACAAAGGAGCGCGGGACACCTTCGCCAAAGGCCTCTCACAGAGCCACGGTCTCGCACCATCGCTGTACCGAGGGGAGGCGTCGAGATGGTTCTCGAGCACCGCGGGAAGCGCCCGCTGATCCACGAATCCGCCTACATTGCCCCCACCGCCGTGGTCTGCGGCGATGTCACGATCGGGGAGCACAGCCAGGTGCTGTTCGGGGCGATCCTCGTCGCCGAGGGGGGCCCCATCACGATCGGGTCCTACTGCATCGTCATGGAGAACGCGGTGGTCCGGGGCACGCCGCGGCATCCGGCCCGCCTCGGCAACCATGTCCTCGTCGGACCGCACGCCCATCTCTCCGGATGTACCGCCGACGACAACGTCTTCCTGGCCACGGGCACCGCGGTCTTCAACGGCGCCCGCATCGGCTCCCGTGCCGAAGTCAGGATCAACGGCGTCGTGCACGTCGGGGCGCATCTTCTCCCCAACGCCATCGTCCCCATCGGCTGGATCGCGATCGGTGATCCCGCCCAGATCGTTCCCCCACAGGAGCACGACCGCATCGGGTCCGCCGAAGGGCCGGCCACCTTCCCGCTGACCATCTTCGGCCTCGGGCGGGCGCCCACCGCGCGCGAATCGATCATGCCCGAACTCACCCGCCGGTATGCCCGGGCGCTCAGTCAGCACAAACAGGATCAGGTCGTCGAGATGGGGTGATCACCGGCGGCCCAGCGGCTCGGCGCGATCCGCACGATCCCTTGGGCCTCGTCGATACCGTCGAACACGAGCAGCGAAACATAGTGGTCCACGAGCTTCTCTCGCGGCTGTGTCGTTTCGATCAGTACGCCGATGCCTACGATCTCGGCCTGGAATTCGCGCATCAGATCGTACACCCCTCGAGCGGTCCCGCCGCCCCGGAGGAAATCGTCGATGAAGAGGGCCCGCGCCCCAGGCGGGACGGCACGAAGGGGCAGCGTCATCGATTGCACCACCCGAGAGGACCCCGAGACGTAGTTGACGCCGACCGATGGACCCTCCGTCCCCATCCCGCCGCGGCGGGCGGTGACCAGCGGCACGTTGAAGGCACGGGCGGTCATGAGCGCAAGCGGGATGCCTTGGACCTCCATGGACAGCACGACGTCCGGACGCCGGTCCGCAAAGAACGTGGCAAACACGTCGCCCAACCGCGAGACGAGGCTGGGGAGCGAGAGCAGGTCCGCGGTATACAGGAACCCGCCGGGGAGAATGCGCGCCGGCTCGCGCAACCGACGGGCCAGATCCTCCGTGAGGGCCCGCGTTTGCTCGGACGTGCTGGTGGGGCTGTACCGGACGCCCCCGCTCGCCCCCGCCAGCGTCTCGATCCGCCCGATCGCGAACCGGTCGAACGCCTGCCTCAGCGAGGCGATGTCCTCGCTGATCGAAGATTTGGCCACGCCCAGCATCTCCGTGAAGGTCCCCAAGGGGAACATGGTGTGGGGCTCCTGCAACAGCCGGTGGGCGATCGCCACCATGCGGTCCCCACGCCGCAGCCGTCTCACGAATGCGCCACGCTGTTCGTCGGCTGCGAGGCCATCGCCGCGAGGCGCGCGGCCAGGCGGGCACCGACCGCGGCCAGCATCTCCGGCGTGTCGACGTCGAGTGCGATTTCGGGCGTCCGGCAGATGAGGGCCCGGGCTCGAACGCCGGTCAGGTGAACCGCGCGCCGCTCGAGCTCGGGGATCCGAAGCGTGCCGGTCAGCAAGCCGAGAAGGGTTCGGAGGCCGAACATCCGCGCCAGTTCCCATGGGCGCTTGCGCGCACGCACGGCGCGGTCGATCGCCGGCCGAGCGCGCGCAAACGCGCGGGAATCGAGCAGAATGAGGCTCCCTCCGGTAAACGTCCCCTCGCGCAACCGGACAAAGGTCTTCCGCGCCTGCGGGAGCTCGTGGCGAACATCCTCCTGCCGGACGACTCCATACACGACCTCAGCGCCGAGGGCGGTGGCGGCCTCGACGAAGGCGTCGACGGTTCCGGGCGTCAGCAGGGGAAGATCGGCCGCCGCCGCGAGCACCGGGGTCTCCCCGCCCACCGCGGCGAGGCCCGTGGCGACGTTATCGAGCAGCCCACCTCGCTCGCCGATCGTGAGGTCGGCGTGCGCGGCGATAATCCCGGGAAGCGGATCCGGACCAATCAGGGCGATCCGGCGGATCGAGGTGGCCGCGCGAAGCGCCTGCAGCACGAATTCGACCATGGGCTGCCCGCAGAGCGGGACGAATGCCTTATTGGGGACGCCCTGGGGGAGTGCGGGATCGGGCCGTCCTCCCGCCAGCACCAGCGCGTCGATCATTCCGTAGGTCTACCGTTCTTCGGCGAACGTCCGGGTCACGAATACCTCGACATCCGCCATCGTTTCCACCGCGGCGGCGATGGCTCTGGCCGCGGCCTCGTTGGAGGCCATGGCGAAGACCGCGGGGCCGCTCCCGGAGAGCGAGACGCCGAGCGGCTGGTGCGACGCCATCTGCGCTCGGACGGTCCCGACGACGGGGTGATGGGCGACCACGACGTCTTCGAAGACGTTGCACAGCAACTGTCCCACGGAGCGCGGATCCTCGCTCTCCAGCGCACGGAGCACACCCGACGTGTTTGGCCGCTTGCGGATCGCCCCGTGGTCGATGGCCTTGTACGCCCACTCGCTCGTGATCCGGATGGTCGGCCGGGCGATGACCACCCAGGTCGTCGGGAGCGGCCGGAGCATTCGCACCCGTTCTCCACGTCCCAGCGCCAGCGCCGCCCCGCCGACCAGGAAAAATGGGACGTCTGAACCGATCTTGCTTCCCAGTTCCATCAGTTGCCGGTCGTTCACGCGAAGCTTCCACATCTGCGCGAGGCCGAGGAGCGTGACCGCCGCGTCGCTCGACCCGCCGCCGAGGCCCGAGGCGACCGGGATGCGTTTCGTCAGTTCGATCTCGATGCCCCGCGTGATCTGGAACGTCTCTCTGAGGATATGCGCGGTCCGGTGCACGATGTTCTGGGTCTCAGCGGGGACATCCGGGCTGGCACACCGCAGCGTGATGCCTTCTCCGTCTTCCTTCAAAATGATCGTGTCATGCAATTCGACGGTATGGAGAACGGTCTCGATGTCGTGGTAGCCGTCCGGACGGTCGCCCAGCACATCGAGCGTGAGGTTGACCTTGGCGTAGGCGTTGAGGCGTAGCTGCTTCAAAGCCATACCCCTCCTCTCAAACCCCCTCTCGAAAAAACAACCCGCGGGGCCGGCCGTTCGCGGCCTCGCGGGGTCCATCGCGCGCGGAGCACAGGTCGAGTGCCGATTGGGTGCATCGCAGTCTTCCCTTCGAGGTGCCGCCCCCGCCATCCTCTACCCCGCGCGGCCATTCCTTCGCCGCTCGGGCTCGGTTGGCTTGACACCGCTGGGGGAATACTTAGTATGATGGGGGCCATGACCGCAGATCCCGAGGCACCGCCGCCGCCCGAGACGGACGTCCCCGTGGATCCCGGGCCACGTCCCCGTCCGAGACGGTTCTGGGCGCGCATCGCGCGCTGGTCGATGTTCGGCATCGGGGGCATATTTACGCTTCTGGTCCTCGGCGCCGTGGCGATGGTCGCCGTGCTCGGCTGGTCATCTCCTGTGAAGCAGCGCACCAATGTCCTCATCATGGGGTTGGATCGCACCGTCAGCGATCAAAACCCCAACATCGTGTACCCCGTGTCGAGAACCGACACGTTGATCGCGGCGACGTTCGACCCGGCGGACCACCGTGTGTACCTGCTCAGCGTGCCCCGAGACACCCGCGCGAGCATCCCGGGACACGGCACAACCAAGATCAACGCCGCCCACGCGTGGGGCGGGGGGCCGCTCGCCATCCGGACCACGGAAAACTTCCTCGGGGTCCGCTTTCCGTATTACATCGAAATCACGGAGCGCGGGCTCGTGCGGTTGATCGACGCCGTCGGCGGCGTGAACGTCCGCATCGAGAAGGATCTCAACTACGACGACAACTGGGACGGCCTGCACATCCACCTCAAGAAGGGCTACCGCCGGCTGGGGGGCAAGGCGGCCATGGAGTTCGCCCGGTTCCGGCACGATCCCCTAGGCGACATTGGCCGGGTCAAGCGCCAGCAAGACGTCATGAGCGCGCTCCTGGACGAACTCCGCCGGCCGCGAATCGTCCTCCGCGTAAACCGCATCCTGACCGTGTTCCAGGAGGACATCCAGACCAACCTGAGCCAGAAGCAGTTGGTCACCCTCGCCCTGTTCGGGATCCGTCTCCCGTCGGGAGGGTTCGTCAGGGAAACGCTGCCGGGCCGGTTTGGGAGCGGGGAATGGCTCCCGGACGTCCCCCGCGACCGTGACTTGGTCGCCCGGATGTTCTATGGCTTCGACGCGGAGACGCTTGCCCGCACCACGGTGGAGATCGTGACAGACTCGGCCGGCCGGGATGCCGCCCTCGACGCCGAGGCGCGCCTGACCGCTCTGGGGATGCGGATCGTCCGGGTACGCACGGCGGCCGGTCCGGACTCGACCGCCGTGGTCGTCCACCGGGGCGATCCCCGCGTAGCGGAGATCGTGGCCTCGCTTTTAGGTCCGGCTTCGGTGATAGACGGGACCACAACGGACGGCCCTGACCTCACCATTCAGGTGGGGAACGTTACGGTGGGAGGTCCCGCGATCGCCCTTCCTCGATGACCGCAGGCGCGAGCGCCTGCGTCAGCCGCCCGAACGCTTCGAGATCGAGCGTCTCGGCGCGCACGCGGGGATCGATGCCCGCGCTCCGGCAGGCGCGCTCCACGACCTCTTTGGGCAGGTCAAGCCCGCTTGCCAAGGCGTTGTGGAGGGTCTTGCGGCGCTGCCCGAACCCTGCCGCCACGATGCGAAAGAACATCGATTCGTCGGCGACGGCGACGGCGGGCTCCCTCCGCGGTCGCAGTTCTACGAGCGCCGAGTCCACCGCCGGGGGTGGGAGAAAGGCTCCCGGGGGGATCCGCGCGATGATGCGAGGGATGGCTCGGTATTGGACCGCGATCGACAAGAGCCCATATTCGCGTCCCCCCGGCCGGGCAGCCAGGCGATCGGCGACTTCGCGCTGTACCGTGACGACGAGGCTCGTCAGGCCGAGCGGCTGACGGAGCAGCCGGGTGAGAACGGCGGAGGCGATGTTGTAGGGTAGGTTGGCGACGACTTTCCTCGCCGCTACTGGGCCCTCGAAGAGGGCCTCCGGCGCCATCGCCAGGATGTCACCGGGCACGATCCGCACATTGGGTCGCGTCCCGGCGGTCGCTTCAAGTGCGCGCAAGAGTCCCCGGTCGACCTCGACCGCGGTGACCCATCCCGCCAGTTCGGCGAGCCCAATGGTCAATGTCCCGATCCCGGCCCCGACCTCGAGCACGCTGTCGGAGGACGCGAGCGACGCCGCGGCAATCGTCCGTTCCAGGACCTGCGGGCTGACGAGGAAGTGCTGCCCCCAGCGTTTTGAGGGCCGGATCCCAAATTGCCGGAGGATCGCGCGCGTTCCCCCTGGGGTGGCTAATCGTCGTGGCGAGATCGGTGCCGCGCGTTCTCCCGCGGGGATCGCCTCCGGCGCCCGGATGAGCCGTTAGGGTGCTTTGAGGATGTACACCTTGATGGTTCGGCGGCCGAACTGCATTGCCTCTTCGTAGGTGTTGAAGCACAGATCGATCCGGCCGCCTCGGATCGCGCCACCGGTATCCCCGGCCACGGCCTCTCCATACCCATCGATGTAGACACGGCTCCCCAGCTTGATCACGGAGGGATCCACGGCCACAACACCGTGCTTGGCCATCAGACCGATCGCCGTCTTGGGCCCGACCCCGCCCCCGAAGTTGTTGGGGCCGGGATAGTACGCGGTGGCTTCGAGATACATGATCTCCTTGCCCGCATACTGCCCCTGCGTGGCGATGAGGGGTTTCGTCCCAATAGCGACGACCTGCGTGATCGGTTGCCTGACGACGGCATCGGCAAGGGTCTGCACCGAGACGGGCCGCCCGTCCGCGTACTCCACGCGGACGGTGCGATCCCGGGCGCCCGGCTGGCCGGCTGTCCGGACGACTCGCTGTCCCTTGAGCACGGTCCGGTCAGACACGGTCTCCACCGGAAACGGAATCGGGGTATGCTCGATCCACGTCCGCGTCTCGCGACGCACGACCGTGATTTGCATGCCGGGGGTCAGTGCGGCAGACAAGTCGGGGTAGGCCCGGTCTTCAGGGCGGAGCTCGATGTTCATCAAGGAGAGCGCTTCGGCGACGGTGGCCGCGGGCAACCTGGCCTGGCGGGGGCTCCCGCCGACCACGACCGAGAACGGGACCGATCTCACGATGGCGATCTGGATACCCGTCCACACCCTCGCGTTGAGCGCCGGCGTGACCCGGTCGCCTGGCCCGACGGGAATTTTCCCTTCCCGAAGCACTTCCGCTACGGTCCGCTGGGTCGAGGTGTACGCGCGAGCCTGACCATCGACGGAGACATAGACAGTGTGGCCGATCATGAGACGCCATAGCCCGGGGGCCGAAACGATGGGAGCCAGTAAACCCGAAACGAGGAACCCTAGCATGACGTAGGTCAGATGGATCGGTCGAGACCGCCGAGGATCCCTGAGGATCTGGAGGTCGCCGCTCGCAGAGCGATAGACCGCTGATGCCACGCCGCTCCTCCCTTCCGCGCGCCTGCGCTCGCCCCGTCCGCAGCGGGGCCTGCCGCATTGTTCTAAGCGATACTAGGAAGTAGGGATCGATAAGGCCTGGCCGACTCCCGTGGGACGACGAAGGCTGCAGCGGCGAGGAGCGGATTATGTCGTATAGACTATCTTCTACCCGAACACTCTCAGATATAGACTAAATTCAATGGCCCTCGTCTTCGACGCAGGGGACGGATCCCCTGCTTGCTAGCCGGGTATCCGATTGGGAAGGCGGACCCTGTCGAACGATCCCGGTGGAACCTTCATGGAGGATCGTCCGCAGATCGGTCCCGGGTACGTTCGACGAGTTCCACGAGAACGCCGTGGGTCGCGCTTGGATGGATGAACGCAACCCTGGTGTGATGCGCTCCAGTCCTCGGCGTTTCGTCGAGGAGGCGCACGCCCGCGGAGCGCGCGCGCGCCAACGCCTGATCGATGTCGGGTACCTCGAAAGCCAGGTGGTGAATCCCCTCTCCCCGGGTCGCCAGGAATCGGGCCAGGGGGCCTGTGCCGGCCAACGGCTCCATGAGTTCAATCCGGATATCCTCGACCGGGATAAACGCCATCTGGATGTTCTCCTGGGGGAACGTCTCCCGTGCGGCCTCGGAGAGCCCCAGGCGCCGATAAAGCGGGGCGGCGGTATCGATCCGGTGCACGAGGACGCCAATGTGAGACAGCCGGGCGCTCATCGGATACCGGGCCGGCCGAGCAGTTCATCGGCCGCCGTGTAGGGATCCAGTCCCCCTTCGGCAACCCGGGTGGCGAGGGCATCGACCCGATCCCCTCCCACCCGGGCCAGCAGGCGATCTTCGACGACCTCGAGGATCTCCTGACGGCGCCGCACCTTCCGCCGGTTGATGAGCAAGCCGTGCTCGACGAGATAGTGTCGATGCTCATCGACCGCCTTGAGAATCTGAGCGATCCCGCGGCCCTCCGTGGCCGCGGCCAGGAGCACCGGGGGTCGCCACCCCGAGTGTTGGGGCGCGAGCCCGAGCATCGCCTTGATCTCCATCGCCGTCCGCTCGGCATCGCCCCGGTCGGCTTTGTTCACGATGAAGATATCCCCGATCTCCATGATCCCCGCTTTGAGGGTTTGGACGCTGTCCCCCAGGGTGGGCACGGTGACCAAG
>Ga0070706_100001917_pt1 | contig 21451 bp, 18 predicted proteins | sample KBSK5501metaG_FD_65476 | JGI IMG/M metagenome (GOLD analysis project Ga0070706, IMG submission 65476) | Corn, switchgrass and miscanthus rhizosphere microbial communities from Kellogg Biological Station, Michigan, USA - KBS K5-50-1 metaG | ecosystem: Host-associated > Plants > Roots >... | reverse complement strand
AGGAAGTGGCCCGCGAACCGCCGGTACAGCGCCCAGGCCTCGGTCAGCACGCCAGTGAGCGGACTCATAGGTTGATCGTATGACAGCGGTGCTGGATAGTACCTGACGATTTGTTGGGTGTCGTGTGACCCGTGAGCAAGGAAGGCATGCCTCAGGATTCCGGCGCAGCCTCGGAGCCGGTGTAGAAGGCGAAGACCCGCTCGGCGGCCGCCCATGCCTCGGCGGCAGGGGTGCCAGCGGCGATGCTTGCCTGGCGCCAAAGCTCGCTGCTGAGCGTGATGAACTGCCGGCCATCGTCCGAGCCCACCCACGCGGCGGCCCGCTGCGGGTCGACGGGCCCTTCCCCGGACGTGTTCCTGGCCAGGCCGATCAGCGCCAGATCCCAGCCGATACCCACCGCGCCGGGCCCGTACTGGGCCCAGAAGTCGTCGCCGACGTGGGCGATGTGGTCCAGCTGCAGCCGGATCCGCCCGTCCGGCTGCTCGGACAGGCGTACCTCGATCCAGCTCTCCTGCCCGCCGACCTCCCAGGTGGCGGCGAAGCTGTTCGGTGGGTCGCAGCGCTCGATCGTGCCGCCCGCGTTGCCCTCAAGCTGGTAGCGGCCGCCAAGCCGCAGGTCACCGGAGACCGGCAGGAACCACCGCGCGATGCGCTCGGGGTTGGTGCAGGCGTCCCAGACGTCCTCCAGGCTGCCCTCGTAGGCCTGGCTGATAGTGATCACCCGGGCCTCGCCCGCTTCCAGCACCCTGCTGCCGGCTTCCCTGCGTACCTCGCTGATCTGGTGCTTGACATCGATCATGCTTCTTCACTCCTGTCGTCGCCGGGCTCCCCGTCGTCGCCGGGCTGGCTGTCGTCGCCGGGCTGGCTGTCGTGTCCGGGCTGCCTACCGCCGGGCCGCATCAGGCGCTGCTGGCGCCGCCCCCGGGCGAGTTCGGTGGCCAGTGCCGCCAGCGGCGGAGTCCAGAACCGCCGGAAGTGGTCGAGCCACACGTCGACCTCACGCAGTGGCTGGCCGTTGACCGCGTAAAGCCGTCGCGTTCCCTCCGCCCGCACGGTCGCGAATCCGCTGTCCCGTAGCACCCGCAGGTGCTGGGAGACCGCGGGCTGGGAGATCCCGAACTCCTGCCGTATGACCGCGCATACCGCACCCGAACTCTGCTCCCCGCCGGCGAGCAGCTCCAGGATCCGCCGCCGCACCGGGTCGCCGAGGACGTCGAACGCGTGCATGACAGCAGACTATATCATGATCTACTTATATAAGAGCGAGCTAATATTTTGCTTTACGCTTGACGTGGCGGACGTGGTTCGCACGGTGAAGGTGGTGCCGGGGTGGGTAGGTGGCTGAGGCCGGGAGGGAGGCCGGGCAGGTCGGTGGCCGGCCAGGTGGGTCATTGAGGCGGGTGGGTCACCGAGCCGCGCAGGACCAGGCTCATCGGCTGGCGGACCATGACGTCGCGGGCGGGCTCGGCTTCGATCCGCGCGATCAGCGCGTCCACGGCGGCGCTGCCCAGGTCGGACAGGGGCATGGCCACGCTGGTGACCGGGACGTTGAGGAAGGCCAGGCACTCGTCCTCGTCGAAGCTCACCACCGACATCTGGGACGGCACCCCGATGCCGGCGTGGCGGAGCGCGGCGAGCACCCCGAACAACTGGTTCAGGCTGCCGACCCCGCAGGCGGTGGGCAGTGCCTCTCGCCCCGGCAGCCGGGTCACGGCACGCCAGCCGCCCTCCTCGGTGGGCGCCTCGTGGCGCACGGTCAGTTCGATCCCGCGCGCGGCGCAGATCCGCCGGGCCGCGCTCACCCGGCGGTGCACGGTGTCCACCTCGGGCGGGCCGTCGACCAGCATGACGCTGCGGTGGCCGAGCCCGGCCACGTAGTCGAGGAACAGCCGGACCGCACCGGGCTCGTCCATCACGACGTCGTGGCCGCGGTCGGGGCCCCGGCGGTTCACGTACACGTGCGGCACCGCGGGCACCCCCCCGGCGTGCCCGGGAATCCGCAGCGCGGTCGCCAGCAGCAGACCATCGGCCCGGCTCTCCTCCACCAGGTACCGGTAGTCGTCGGGGGGCCTGGCGTGTTCCCCGGGCTCCTCCAGGATCATGACGACGTAGCCGCGCTCCGCGGCCCGCTGCAGGGCGCCGCGCTGCAGCCGGACCCAGATCGGGTTGCGCAGCAGCGGGATCACGAACGCCAGGGCGCCGGTGCGGCGCCGCTTGAGCGCCCGGGCCAGCGCGTTCGGCCGGTATCCCTGCTGCCGGGCGGTCTTGAGGATCAGTTCGTAGACCTCGGGGCGGATCGACTGCGCGGGGTCCCCGTTGAGCACCCGGGACACCGTGGACACATGGACGCCCACCGCCTCTGCGATATCGACCAGGCGGGACGCGCGGCGCTGGCTGCCGGGCGCACCCCCGGTCACGTCACCTCCGCAACCGCGCGGGTCAGCAGGATCGCCGCGCAAAAACTGCGGTAGACGGCAAGCGGGTTCTCGCCGGTGAAGCAAAGCTCGCGGGGCCCGGTGCGCTCGACGCCGCGGATCCAGCTCGCCGCCTCCGCGATGTCGGTGGTGCGGACGGAGACCTCCAGCGGGCCCGATCCCACCGGCGGTGGGCCGGCCCCGGCCGCGCCCTCGACCGCCCGCTGCGCCGTCTCCCGGATCAGCGCGCACGCGCGGGCCGGGTGCAGGCTGTGCGCGGCCAGCCGACTGACGTGCTCCTTGACCACGGCCGCGTGCACGCCGGGGATCAGCGCCGCGGTCTCCTCGCAGGCGCACCGGTCCCCGGTGACCAGCACCACCGGCACCCCGTAGTGCGCGGCCACCAGGGCGTTGATGCCCGCCTCCCCGGTCACCACCCCGCCGAGCCTGGCCTCGATGACCGCGCGCGGGTTGTAGGTGTGCGACAGCCCGGCCGGCGCGCCCATGGACCCGTGGTAGGACACGAACAGCACCGCGCCGAAGCTGCCGTCCAGCCCCTGCATCATGTACAGCGGCTTGTGGCTGCCGGAGATGTAGGACGCCCCGCCGGCCAGCGCGTCGGCGGGCAGGTTGCGCATGCCTGCGTGCGAGTCGTTGACCACGACCTCGGTCGCGCCGCCGGCCAGGGCGCCCTCGATCGCCGCGTTCACCTCGGCCAGCAGCAGCTTGCGCCCGGCGGCCGCCTCCGGCCCGTCGCCGACGCACTGGTCCCAGTCGACGACCCCCGCCGTGCCCTCCATATCGCTGGACACGAACACCTTCATGACCGACCCCCTCCTGTCGTCGCCCCGCTGGCCCGTCATCGCTGGTCGCCGGTCCGCGCCAGGCCGCTCGCGGCGGGCGGGGCGGGCGCGAACGCGAAATGGCAGGCGGCCACGTGCCCCGGGGCCTGCGCGGCCCCGGCCAGCTGAGGGTCCTCCTTCTCGCACCGTTGCTGGGCGATCGGGCAGCGGGTGCGGAACCGGCACCCCGCCGGGATCCGCAGCGGGCTTGGCGGGTCCCCGGCGATCGCCGGCGCCCCGGTGGCCGAGGCGTTATGCACCAGGCGCGGGATCGCGGCGAGCAGGCCGCGGGTGTACGGGTGCCGCGGGGCGCCGAACAGCTCCTCGGTGGGCGCAACCTCGACGATGCGGCCCAGGTACATGACCGCGACCCGGTCGCACAGGTGCCGGACCACGGCCAGGTTGTGCGAGATGAGCAGCAGCGACAGGCCCAGCTCCGAGCGCAGGCCGGCGAGCAGGTTGAGGATCGTGGCCTGCACGCTGACGTCCAGCGCGGACACCGGCTCGTCGGCGATGAGCACGTCGGGGCGCAGCGCCAGGGCCCGGGCGATGGCGACGCGCTGCCGCTGCCCGCCGGAGAACTGGCGGGGGTAGGCGCTCACCGCTTCGGCGGGCAGGCCGACGAGCGTGAGCAGCCGCGTGCTCTCCTGCACCACCTGGCCGCGGGGCACCACGTGGTGCACCCGGAGCAGTTCCCGCAGCATCCCGCCGATGGTCATCCGGGGGTTCAGCGAGGAGTACGGGTCCTGAAAGACCATCTGGACCCGGCGCCGGTCCGCGTTCGAACGGCGGGCCGGCAGCGTCCTTCCGTCCAGGCTGATCTCGCCCTTGTCGGCGGGGCGCAGGCCCGACAGGGCAAGGGCCAGCGTCGACTTGCCGGACCCGGACTCGCCCACCAGGGCGAGTGCCTCGCCGCGGCCGACCTCGAGGTCCACCCCGTCCACCGCGCGGAGCAGCCGCTCCTCGTGGCGCAGCCGCGCCGCGAGCTGGGACCCGACGGGGAACGACACCGACACCCCGCGCGCCGCCAGCAGCGCCGGGCCCGGGCCGCCGTCCGCCGCGGTCACGCCTGCGCCCGATCCGCGGCGGCCGCCTCCAGGCAGCGCTCATAGTGCAGGCAGGCGGTGGCACGGCCGCCCGGCAGCAGCCGCAGCGGCGTCTCGCTCACCCGGCAGTCCGCCTCGGCGAACTCGCACCGCGGGTGGAACCGGCACCCCGGCGGCGGCGTGATCAGGCTGGGCGGCGACCCGGGGATCGGCACCAGCGAGTCGCGTACGTAGTCGAAGTCCGGCGCCGACCGGACCAGGCCGCGGGTGTACGGGTGCCACGGGTCCAGCAGCACGTCGCCCACGGCGCCGCGCTCGACCAGCTGGCCGCCGTACATCACCGCGACCCGCTGGCAGATCTGCGCGACGACCGGCAGGTCGTGGGTGACGAACACCAGGCTGGCTCCGGACTCGCGGCACAGCCGGGCCAGCAGCCGGAGGATCTGGTCCTGGATGGTGACGTCCAGGGCGGTGGTCGGCTCGTCGCACAGGATGATCTCCGGGTCGCAGGACAGTGCGATCGCGATCATGACCCGCTGCCGCATGCCGCCGGAGAACTCGTGCGGGTAGGCGCGGAACCGGCGGTCCGGGTCAGGGATGCCCACCCGCCGCATCAGCTCGAGCGCGCGTTCCGCGGCCCGGGCCCGGCTGAGACCCAGGTGCACCTGCGGCCCCTCGGCGATCTGCCAGCCCACGCGCATCACCGGGTTGAGCGCGCTCATCGGCTCCTGGAAGATCATCGACATCTTCGGCCCGCGGATCCGGTTGAGCTGGGCCTGGGTCCGCGGCACCAGGTCCACGCCGTCCAGCAGGATCTCGCCCGCGGTGACCCGCGCCTCGGCGGGCAGCACGCCGAGCAGGGCGCGCAGCGTCATGCTCTTGCCCGACCCCGACTCCCCCACCAGGCCGAGCGCCTCGCCGGCGGCCACGTCGAACGACACCCCGTCCACCGCGCGGACGGTGCCCAGCCGACTGGCGATCCGCACGTGCAGGTCGCGGACCTCCAGGACGGTCCCGGCCGGCGTGACCCCCCCGGCCGCGGGCCCCGGTGCCGCGGGCCCGAGTTCCGCGCTCATGCCTGGCCCGGCCGGAGCAGGTCGGCGAGGCCGTCGCCGATGAGCGACAGCCCCAGCCCCACGGCCACCACCGCGAGCCCCGGGATCGTGGTCAGCTGCCAGTGGGTGGACAGGAAGTTCTGGCCATCGTTGATCATCGAGCCGAGGTCCGCGGTCGGCGGCGGCACGCCCAGGCCGAGGTAGCCGAGCGTCACGATGGCCAGGATGTCCTGAACGATGTCGGACATGGAGTAGATGATCGCCTGGGTGATCACGTTCGGCATCAGGTGGCGGGCCATGATGCGCAGGCTGCCCAGGCCGCCCGACTGCGCGGCGAGCACGTAGTCCTGCCGCTTGGCCACCAGGATCTCGCCGCGGATGATGCGCGCGTAGGACACCCAGCCCACCAGCGTGATCGCGATGTAGATGCTGCGCTCGCCCGGGCCGAGCACGAAGACCAGGGCGATGACCAGGACGTAGAACGGGAACGCCACCACGACGTCGACCAGGCGCATGATCACGGTGTCGGCCCAGCCGCCGAAGTAGCCGGCCAGGCTGCCGAGGGCGCAGCCGAGGACGAACGGGGCCAGCACCGCGATGAACGCGATCCGCAGATCCTCCCGCATGCCGAACAGCAGCCGGGTCCAGGTGTCCCTGCCGAGGTTGTCGGTGCCCAGCAGGTGGTGCGCGCCCGGCCCGAGCAGCGTCGCGTTGAGGTTCTGCGCGTTCGGGTTGTACGAGGTGAACAACGGCGCGCCGATCGCGAGCACCAGGATGACGGCGATGATCACGATGCCGGACATCAGCGCGGGCTGGGTGTACCAGCGCCGCGCCTTGCGCGCCTCCTCCCGCCGCGGCGCTGCCCCGGCCGCGGCGGCCGGCTCCAGGCCGGGCGCGGGCGGCTCGGGCGTCAGCGGGATGGCGCTCACCGGGAGAACCGCACCCTCGGGTCGAGGAGCGCGTAAGCGATGTCGGCCAGCAGGTTGAGCAGGATGACCATGATGGCGAAGACGAGCGAGACCCCCTGGACCACGGTGAAGTCCCGCTGGAAGATCGAGTTGATCATGAGCTGGCCCAGGCCCGGGATCGCGAAGACGGTCTCGATGATCACCGTGCCGCCGATGAGGAACGCGATGTTGATGCCGAGCACGGTGACCGCCGGGATGACCGCGTTGCGCAGCACGTGCCGCAGGAACAGCCGGTACGCGGGCACCCCCTTGGACCTGGCGGTGGTGACGTACTCGGCGCCGAGCACGTTGAGCATGCTGGCCCGCAGGCTGCGGATGACCACAGGGGCGATCGCCAGCGCCACGGTCAGGCTGGGCAGGAACATCGACCGCACGTGGCCGAGGAAGCCGGAGCCGTACCCGCTGACCGGGAACCAGTGGAGCTTGATGGCGAACGCGTAGATCAGCAGGAACCCCAGCCAGAACGGGGGCATGCCGAGGCCGATCAGCGGGACCGCGCGTACCAGGTGGTCCCGCGCGCCGTCCTTCCGGCTGGCCGCGATCATCGCCAACGGCACGCTGATCAGCACGGCGAGGACGGACCCGTAGGTGATGATCCACAGGGTCGGTGGCAGGTGACTGAGGAGCAGGCTGGAGGCCGGGCCGCCGTAGTACAGGCTCACCCCGAGGTTGCCGTGCAGCAGCCGGTCCATGAACAGCCAGTACTGGTCGACCAGCGGGCGGTTCAGGCCCCACTCGGCGTGCAGCAGCGCCACCGTGCGGGGGGTCGCGTGGATCCCCAGGATTGTCCGCGCGGGGTCACCGGGGATCAGGTGGATCATGAAGAAAACGACGATGGTGACGCCGATGGCCACCGGCACCAGTTGCAGCAGGCGCCGCAGCACAAACGTCATCCGCCCCATGGGGGCCGCTCACCTCCCTCGCGCACTGGACCGCCTGGTTCCGGATGCCCGCTGGCCGGTTGCCCGGGCGGGATGACGCCCGGGCCCCGGCCGCGGCCTACTTGCTCATCCAGACGTTCTCCAGGTGGTAGTTGCCGAGCGGGGTGACGTAGAAACCGTGGACGTTGGAGGTGGTGGCGTAGGCGTAGGGCGAGTAGTACAGGAACGCCATGAACGCGTCGGCGGCCGAGTCGGCCTGGATGGTGTTGTACAGCGCCTGCCGCGCCGAGGTGGCCAGCGTCTGCTCGGCCAGGTGCGTGTCCTTGACCACCGTCGGGTTGTTGTAGGCGGTGAAGAAGGACCGGGCGCCCGAGTTCGGGTCCACCCCGAAGGTGGCCAGCTCGTCCGGGTCAGGGATGTCCATGGTCCAGTAGGTCAGGGTCATGTCGTACTTGAGGTTCTGCTGGTTCAGGTTGGCCGTGTTCGGGTCCAGCTGCTGGATCTTGACGTTGATGCCCAGCGGTTTCAGCTCGTTCTGCACGATCGTGGCGATGGTGAGGTAGTCGGAGAAGCCGGAGGACACCAGGAACGTCGTGGTGAACCCGTGCGGCACGCTGGACCTGGCCATCTCGGCCTTCGCTTCCGCCAGGTTGTACTGCAGCCCCTTGGTGGCCGGCTGGTAGTAGGGCACCTGCGGCGGGAAGAACGAGTTGGCCGGCCGGCCGTTGCCGAACAGCACGGCCTTGACCAGCGCGGCGCGGTTGATCGCCAGCGAGATGGCCCGGCGCACGTGCACGTCCTGGAACGGCTTGGCCGTCTCGTTGAAGGCCAGGTAGTCGGTCCTGGTCGAGTTGAACAGGTGCATGGTGACGCCCGAGGTGGCCTTCAGGCTGCTCACCGTGGACCAGGCCGGGAACTCGTCCACCTGGGCCTGCCCGCCCTTGAGCTGCAGTTCCCTGGTGTTGTCGCTGGGCACGTCGGTCCAGGTGACGCTGTTCAGGTAGGGCTTGCCCTTTTGCCAGAAGTACGGATTCCGGACCAGCTTTAGCGCCGAGCCCTTGTGCCAGTAGTCCCACTTGAACGGGCCGGTCCCGACCGGGTGCTGGTAGAACGCGGTCTCGGTCTGGCCGCCGTAGTTGGCCGGGATGATCGCGTTGGAGAACAGCGACAGGTCCGCGAGCAGCGGCGCCCACGGGTACTTGAGGCTGACCACCACGGTGCCGGGAGACGGCGCCGAGACCGACTTGATGGCCGTGTCGATGTAGCCCCAGCCCTTGGCCGCCGCGCGGGCCTGGTCGATGGAGAACTTCACATCGGCCGACGTCATCGGCTTGCCGTTGGAGAACTTCACCCCCTTGCGCAGGGTGAACGTGTAGGTCTTCTTGTCCGGCGAGACGGTGTAGCCGGTGGCCAGCCACGGCTCCACGCCCTTGCCGTTCGGCGTCACCGTGTACAGCGGCTGCATGATCTGCTCGAAGATCCAGATGGACTCGTTGTCGAACACCGTCGTGTTGTTCATCGACTGCGAGTCGGCGGTGCGGGCGACGACCAGGTTGCCGCCGTGCGCCGGCCCCCCCGCCGTGCCGCCGGAAGCCGACCCAGCGGAGCCTGAGCCGCCGCAGGCGGCCACCAGTGTCATGGCGCCGGCCGCGACCAGGGCCCAGGCCGCGCGACGAGGTCGCGGGGCCTGGGCGCCGGCGGGGGGTTCCGGGGGGTAGCTCCCCCGGGCCAGCACTGGGGGGGTTCCGGGGCGGCTTGCCGCCCCGGCTGGCAGGGCCAGCGCTGCGGTGGTTCGGTATGTCACGGGCAACTCCCGGTGGGAATCAACGGGGCAGGTCAGGCACCCTCAGGAGAACAAACCTTTGTTCTTAGCTAAGATGCCGGCAAAAGACGCAGATGTAAATAGCGGCGGGGCGCTGGAGGAGATGGTTTACGACGTTGTGACCTCACCGGCCGCGCGGTACGTGGTGCTCGGGTGCGGCGCGGTGGGCGGCACCGTGGCCGCCGGGCTGGTGCGGGACGGCCACGAGGTGCTGGCCTGCGACGCCGACCCGGCGGTCGTGGCGGCGATCGGCGCGCGCGGGCTGCGGATCGAGGGCCCGGTGGAGAACTTCACCGTCCGGCTACAGATAGTCACACCCAGTGATTTGCCGGACACGATCGATTGCCCGGTGCTGGTGGCGGTCAAGGCGCACCACACCGCGGCGGCCGCGGCGCTGCTGGCGGGCCGGCTGGCGGGCGGCGGGTTCGCCGTCAGCCTGCAGAACGGCCTAACCACGCCCGTCCTGGCCGCCGCCGTCGGCCCCGAGCGGGTCGTGGAGGCCGTCGTCAACTTCGGTGCCGACGTGACCGAGCCCGGCGTGGTGCGGCGCGGCAACCGGGCCACGTTCTGCGTCGGGGAGCCGGGCGGGCGGCTGTCCGGCCGGGTCCGCGCGCTCGCGGCCGACCTGGCCGGCGCGCGGGCCACCGGCAACATCCTCGGGTACGCGTGGGCGAAGCTGGCGATCGGTGCGCTGCTGGCCGCCACCGCGGTCAGCGACCTGCCGATCGCCGAGGTGCTCGCGGACCCGGCCTACCGGCCGCTGCTGACCGAACTGGCCAGGCAGGTGACCGCGCAGGCGCCGGTGCCGGCGATGCCGCTGGACGGGTTCGACGCCCGCGACCTGGCGGGCTCCCTGGACCGGCTCGCCGCGTTCAACCGGGCTTCGGCGAAGACGCACACCGGGATCTACCGGGACCTGGCGGTCCTGCACCGCCCCACCGAGGTGCCCGCGATACTCGGCGCTCTCACCGGCTCGCTGCCGCCCCTCGTGGTGGACCTGGTGCGGGCGATCGAGCAGGGCCGGCGCACCTGCGCCCGGGGGAACCTCGACCTGCTCGCGGCCTGCGAGCGCGCGGAGCGCCTGGGCCGCCCGCTGAACGCCGTCGTCGGTGTGATCGGCGCGCCGGAGCGCGCGCCCGGCGGCACACTGGCCGGGCGGCCCGTCGCGGTCAAGGACATCATCGAGGTGGCCGGGCAGCCGACCCGCTGCGGCAGCCCGGCGAGCGGCACGGCCCCGGCGCGGTCCGATGCGGTGGTGGTGGCCCGGTTGCGCGCCGCCGGGGCGGAGGTCTTCGCCACCAGCCAGTGCCTGGAGTACGCGGCGGGGTTCGCCCACCCGGCGGTCGGCGACACCCGCAACCCCGTCGATCCGTCGCGCACGTCCGGTGGGTCCTCCGGCGGGTCGGCCGCGCTGGTCGCGGCCGGCGCCTGCGAGCTGGCCCTGGGCACCGACACCGGCGGCTCGGTCCGGATCCCGGCCGCGTACTGCGGCATCGCCGGGCTCAAGCCGACGTACGGGCTGCTGCCGGTGACCGGGGTGTTCCCGCTGTCCCCGGCCTGCGACCACGTGGGCACGCTCACCGCCACGGTGGCCGGCGCCGTGGACCTGCTGGCGGCGCTGGCGGGCCCGGGCGCGCTGGCGCCGCCCCCGGCGGGCGGCGACGGCGCGTTCACCGTCGGCGTCCTGGGCGCCCAGCTCACCGATCCTTCGGTGACCGCAGAGGTGCACCGGGCGGTCACGCAAGCGCTGGCCGCGCTGGCGGCCGCCGGCTGGCGGCTGCGGGAGATCACCGCTCCCTGGCTGGGCCTGCTGCCGCGGTGGGAGGACGCGCTCGCCGTCATCGTGTCCGCGGAGGCCGCGATGGTCCACCAGGGCCGGGACTGGAAGGCCTACGCCGCGGGCACCCGGGCCCTGCTCGATTACGGCGCGTCCGTCACCGCCGATCAGTACAACGCTGCCATACGCCAGCGCGGGGAACTGTCCGCCGCGATCGAGGCGAGCCTGTCCGGGGTCGATGTGCTGGCCGGCCCCACGGTGGGCTACCAGGCTCCCGAGCAGGACCCGCCGTTCGGGGCCGGCGCGGACTCGGCGGAGTCCCGGTTCACCGGCCCGTACAACCTCACCGGCCACCCGGCGATCTCCATCCCCGTGCCGGGTGCCGGGCTGCCGATCGGCCTCCAGCTGGCCGGGCGGCGCGGGGCCGACCTGGCGCTGCTGCGCGCCGCCGCGGACGCTGAGGAACTGTTTTCGCGCGTGAGAAAGGACTGATCCATGCCACCCACCGTGCTGCGGCGCACGCTCAGCCTGGCCGGCGTCGAGGTCCCCGTGGTGGAGCTGACCGGCGCCGGGGACGGCCCGCGGCTGACCGTCCTGGCCGGCGTGCACGGCTGTGAGTACGCGCCGATGGCCGCGGTCCGCCGCTGGACCCGTGCCCTGGCCGGGCGGGAGCTGCGGGGCACCGTCCGCGCGGTCCCGGTGCTGAACGTCCCCGCGTTCCGCGCCCGGACCCCGTTCGTGGTCCCCGACGACGGCAAGAACCTCAACCGGTGCTTCCCCGGCGACCCCGGCGGCAGCCTGGCGGACCGGCTGGCCCATGCGGCGTTCACACAGCTCATCGTGGGCAGCGATGCGCTGGTCGACGTGCACGCCGGGGACATGGTGGAGGCGCTGGAGCCGTTCGCGCTGTACGACGCGGGGCCCGGCGAGGCCCGGGCCCTGGAGCTGGCGACCGCCTATGGGCTGGGTTACGTGATCCGCCAGGAGCCGGGCCCGGGCCGCGCGGTCGGGGGTACGACGAGCACGGCGGCCGCGGAGATCGGCGTTCCGGCGATCATCGCTGAGGCGGGCGGGTGCGGCCTGGTCGAGCCGGCCGCGGTGGACGCGCACGTCCGCGGCCTGGACCGCGTGCTCGCGCTGCTCGGCATGGCGGGCGATCCGGCCCCGGCGGCCGCCCCGGGGGCGGGCCCGGCCGGCGCACCGGTCCGCCTGGACCGGTTCCTTTGGCTGCGGTCCACCAGCGAGGGCTGGTGGGAGCCGTCCGTCCGGCCCGGCGACCAGGTCGCCGAGGGGCAGGTGCTGGGGACCGTCAGCAGCCTCGACGGTGCGCAGGTGCTCCAGTCGGTGACCGCGCCCGCCCCCGGCGTCCCCATGTTCATCACCAGCTCACCCGCGGTCGCCGCGGACGGCCTGCTGCTCGGCCTGGGCTCCCGGTAGCAGCACCCGCTCCCCGTTGCTAGCGTCGGGAGGGCATGGGTACGACAGGAGACCGGCCGCGGCCGGCGCGGTGGGCCATGCTGACCCTACGCTGGCTGGCTGGGCTGGTGCTGCTGGTGGTGCTGGCGTGCGCCGCGATCGCGGTGGCGCTGCAGGTGACGCCGATGCAAACGGTCACCGTGGCCGGGCAGGTGATCCGGGTGGGCGCGACGGCGCCGAACCTGAGCCTGTCCGGGCCCGGCGAGATCGACCTGTTCGGCCAGAGCCTGCCGACCAGCATCCGGTTCAAGGGCCCGGTGCGGCCCCGGCTGCAGCTCTCCCAGATCACGATCAACAGCGAGCTGACCACGTTCGTCGAGGGCACCAGGGCGGCCGGCGCGGAACGGATCCTCGGTGCCCGGCTCGCCGACGGGTGGAAGCGCTACTTCTCCTGGGAGACCGCGGTCACCGGAGCGGGCACGCTGGTGCTGGTGGGGGCGCTCGCGGGCTGGCGCCGCGTCCCGTACCGCACCACGGTCAAGCTGCTGGCCGCCGGGCTGGTGATCGCCGAGGCCCTCAACGTGGGCGCCATCATGGTCACCACCTACACCGCGCCCGCCCTGCTGCGGCAGGTGCACTCCCTCAACGAGCTTGTCGGCAGCGAGACCCGGCCGCCGCGGACGGACCCAGCGGGCCGGCCGCTGCGCCGGGTGCAGGCCGTGGTGATCGGGGATTCCACCGCGGCGGGCGCCGGGCTCGCGCTGGCGCCGGGGGCGACCGCCCGCGCCTGCGGGCGCAGCGCCGATTCGTACGCGGCGGACCTGTCCGGGGTGAACCGGTGGAAGGTGCTCAACCTCGCCTGTGACGGCGCCACCATCGGCCACGGGCTGCTCGGGCCGCAGGTGCATAACGGGGTACGGCTGCCGCCGCAGTTCGCCGAGGCGGAACGGGCCACGCGGGCGTCGGTGATCATCGTCAGCGTCGGCGCCGACGACCTGAACTGGGCGGCGGTGCTGCGCTACTGCTCGGTCACGCCGAACTGCAACGACCGGGCCACGCAGGCGTACTTCCAGCAGCAGCTCGCCTCGTTCAGCAAGGAGTACCTGGACCTGCTGAGCAGGCTTGCGGAAATGCCCGCGCACCCGCAGGTCGTCATCAACCGCTACTACAACCCGTTCGGCGCCACGCCGGGGTGCCTGAGCCGGGCCGGGCTGACCCAGGCGAACCTGGCGACCCTCACCTCCCGGCTGGCCACACTGAACGCGGTGCTGGCCGAGGGGGCGGCGCAGTTCCGGTTCTCCTCGCCGCAGCCCGACTTCACCGGGCACGAACTGTGCTCCACGCAGCCCTACGTGCAGGGCCTGGGGGCGGCGGCCCCGTTCCACCCGACGGCGGCGGGGCAACTGGCGATCGCGCTCGCCGACCAGGCGGTGCTGAGCCAGCCGGTGCCGGGCCCGCCGGTGCCGCACCAGGCGGGTGCGTAGCGGGGGCGCCGGGCACCCCGGGGGGCAAGCTAGTCCGGCCGGCTTGCGAGTTCGCGGCAGCGCTGCGCGGACTCCGCGCTCTGCGTCACGAATTCGACCCCGCCGCGGTGCCTGAACCAGATTCCCTCGCAGCCGAGCCTTTTGGCCAGGCCGAAAGCGGGGTCCAGCACCGGCCAGTCGCGGTCCTCGTTTCCCGTCATCCCGGTCACGCCGTCGAATTCGACGCCCAGAATGAAGGCGCCGGGTCCCGATTTGTTGTGCTCTGCGATCAGGGCCAGGTGTGTTCCGATATGGATCCGCTCACCAGAACTCGCCACACTGCCCCCAAATGTCGCGCCGCATTGCTATTGCGGCGGGCTCAGCAAAGGGGGTTACACTGGCGCATTTTTCCCCGGGCGCCCGCCGGTCAAACGAGCCGGCAGGCCCGTTTTTCCGCCGAAGTCTGCCGTTGCCATCGAAAACCGGTCTGCGCCCGCCGTGCCGGTATTACCCGCCTGTCCCGCGGCACATGAACCGGGAGGCGGTTCCGCCGGGCACGCCCGGGCCGGGCGGGCTCACAGCCGGGCCACGCCGATCATCGAGTCGCGGGTCACCAGCCCGGCAAGCTCCGCCTCGGTCATCCCCTCGGTCCCCGCCGGGCGCTGCGGCAGGACCAGGTAACGCACCTCGGCGGAGGAGTCCCAGACCCGGATCTCGGTATCCTCGGGCAGTTCGCAGCCCATCTCGGCCAGCAGCACCCGGGGCTCGCGGACCATCCTGGCCCGGTACGGCGGGTCCTTGTACCAGGCCGGCGGCAGGCCCAGCGTGGGCCACGGGTAACAGGAGCACAGCGTGCACACGATCACGTTGTGCACGGCGGGCGTGTTCTCCACCACCACCATGTGGTGGCCCTCCGCGCCGCCGAAGCCAAGTTCGGCGATCGCGGCCGTGGCGTCGGCCAGCAACCGCTCCCTGTACCGCGGGTCGGCCCAGGCGCGGGCCACCACCCTGGCCCCGTTCATCGGGCCGATCTCGGACTCGTAGCGGTGAACGGTCTCCTCGATGAACCCCTCGGGGATCAGCCCCCGCTCGGTCAGCAGCGCCTCCAGCGCCGCGACCCGGTGCTCCACCGGCGACATCGCCGCGGGGTGATCGGCGCCCTCGGTCATGCCGGCTCCAGGTAGCTGTCCCACAGGTCCACGTGCACGGACACGCCACGCTGCCCGTCGGCCCACAGTTCCGCGGCGCCGAACCGCACCGAGTAGGTCGGCTCGCGCCGCCGGCCGGCACCGTGCGCCTCCACGTCGGGCACCGGGGAGCTGCCGTCCAGCCGTACCACCATCCCGGTCTTTCCGCGGATGTAGCGGGGGCAGCGGGTGTGGCCCGGCGGATGCCACTCGCGCACCCGCACCTGGTCACCCACGCCGAAGCGCGGCACGCTGACGTCGGCACCTGGGCCGGTGACCGGCGGCGCGAGCACCGGGCCGCTGAGCGGGAACGCCCCGCCCGCTCGCGCCTCGAGGTCCGCGCGGGTTATGAGCCCGTGCTCGACGGCCAGGGTTGCCGCCGCGGTAAGCCAGTGCTCGTAGTAGCTCGACGTCAGGTAGTGCGCGGGCGCCATCCGCTCGATCGCGTGGCGGAACTCGCCCCCGTTGGGCCGCACCGCGCCGAGGACGACCTCCATGAGCGCCCGTGCCCGTCCCTCCCACGGCCGGTGGAAGGCCGGCTCGGCCGGCGTATGGCCGACCGCACCGAAGCCCTGCATGCCGCCCAGGTCATGGATGCCGTCCACGGGCCTGACTCTACTCATCGGCCCGCCGGCGCCGGCAGCCCTCCGAATTTCTCCGCGTGGCGGCCCCGCCGGGGCGGACACCCTGGTTACATTCGTCTCTATGTTCGAGTCACCGGGCGCACTGGACGGGCTGAACGACGAGCAGCGCACCGCGGCCGCGCATCCCGGCGGGCCGCTGCTGGTGCTGGCCGGTGCCGGGACCGGGAAGACGCGCACGCTGGTGGCCCGGGCGGCCTGGCTGTGCGAGCAGGGCGTGCCGGCGCCCCGGATTCTGCTGCTGACGTTCACCCGGCGCGCCGCCGACGACATGCTGTCCCGTGCCGCCGCGTGCGCCCGCCCGGCCGGCGGGCGGATCACCGGCGGGACGTTCCACGCGATCGCCCACCGGATCATCCGCCAGCACGCGGAGTCGTTCGCGCTGCCGCCGCGGTTCACGGTCATCGACCCCGGGGACGTGGCGGACCTGCTCGATGCCCGCCGGGGCGACCACGGCCTGGCCGGCACCCAGCGCCGGGTGCCCCGGGCCGGGGTGTGCGCGGACATTTATACCCGGTGCGTGAACGCACAGCAGACGGTCACCGAGGTGGTACGGACGGAGTACCCCTGGTGCACCGAGTACACCGGCCAGCTCGGTGAGCTGTTCGCCGGCTACGTTGCGCACAAGCGCGGCCACGGCCTGGTCGACTTCGACGACCTGCTGCTGCTGTGGCGGGCCGCGCTGGCCGACCCGGCCGCCGGGCCGGTGCTGCGCGGCATGTTCGACGCGGTCCTCGTTGACGAGTACCAGGACGTCAACGCGGTCCAGGCCGACATCGTGCGGCTGCTGGCGCCGCAGTCCGGCTGCCTGACCTGCGTCGGGGACGACGCCCAGGCCATCTACGGCTTCCGCGGCGCCGACCCGGGGCACCTGCGCCAGCTGCCGGCCACCTTCCCCGGCATGACCGTGGTACGGCTGGGCCGCAACTACCGGTCCCGGCAGGCGGTGCTGCGGCTGGCCAACACGGTGCGGCCGCAGTCCTCCGGGCTTGAGCTGGCGCTCACCGCCACCCGAGACGCCGGCGCCGCCCCGGTCCTGGTGCGCTGCCACGACGAGGCGACCCAGGCGCGCGAGATCTGCGCCCAGGTCCTCCAGGCGCACGAGGCCGGGACCGACCTGCGGGACCAGGCGGTCCTGGTCCGCACCGCGCACCACAGCGACCTGCTGGAGATCGAGCTGGCGGCGCGCGGCATCCCGTTCGTCAAGTTCGGCGGGCTGCGCTTCACCGAGACGGCCCACGTGAAGGACTTCCTGGCCGCCGCGCGGATCGTCACCAACCCGGCCGACGACATCGCCTGGTTCCGGGTGCTGCGGCTGCACGAGGGGATCGGGGCGGTCAGCGCGCGCCGGGCCCTGGACGTCCTCGCCCCCGCGGAATCGGGCCCGTTCGGCCGGTGGCCGGCCGCCGCGGAAGCGGTGCCGCGGCGGGCTCGCGGCCCGCTGACCGCCACCGTGACCAGCCTCGCCCGGGCCGCCGCCGAGGCGGACACGCCGCAACTGGCGGGCGCGGTCCTGGCCGCCCTGGATGCTCCGCTGCGCGCCCGGTACCCCGACGCCGCCGTCCGCATCGCCGACCTGCAACGGCTCGCCGACGCGGCCGCCAGCAGGCCGTCGCTGCACGACGCGCTGGTCGAGCTGGCGCTGGATCCCCCGGTTTCCGCCTCTGATCTGGCCGGGCCGCCCCGGCTCGACGACGACTACCTGGTCATCTCGACCGTGCACTCGGCCAAGGGCCTGGAGTGGCCGGTGGTGCACCTGCCCCAGCTGGTCGACGGCGCGGTGCCCAGCGACATGGCGCTCGGCTCCCCCGGCGGGCTGGCCGAGGAACGGCGGCTGTTTTACGTCGCCGTCACCCGGGCCCGCGACCACCTCTACATGTACGCGCCGATGCGCCTGCACCATCACCGGCTGGCCAGCGACGACCGGCACGGCTACGGGCAGCTGACCCGCTTCCTCGGCCCGGACGCCCTGGCGGCCTGCGAGACCGTCGAAGCAGGGCCGCCCCGGCCGATACTGCCCGTCACCGGGCAGCTCCGCGCCCGCATCGACGCCGACCTCAGCTCGCTGTGGACCGGCTGAGCCCACCGCGGATCGGCCGAACGTGCACACGCAGTGACGGCGCGTCCGTTCAGATGGGATAATTTGATTCTAAAGCGTTACATATCTGCACCTGCTAACGATTGTCTGTGCGAATATAAGCTCCCTGCAAAGGAGGCGTCCCGATGAAGATTCGCTCCGCAATCACGATCGCGCCCCGCCGCAGGGCACGCCCGCTGCACAAGATGGGCCTCGGGGCGGTGATCGCCGCCCTCGCCCTCACCGCCGCCGCATGCGGCGGGTCGAGCCAGTCCTCAAGCACAAGCCAGGCCGCCGTCCACAAGGGCGGCACGTTCACGATCCTGGCCAACTCCTCCTTCGGCGTCGCCGACCCGGCGCAGAACTACACGCTGGAGGAGTGGCAGCTGCTCATCGACACGCACGACGGCCTGGTGGGCTTCGCGAAGGTGGGCGGTGTCGCCGGCACGAAGATCGTGCCCGACCTGGCGACGTCCATCCCCAAGCCGACCAACGGCGGCAAGACGTATCTGTTCCACATCCGCCACGGGATCAAGTTCTCCAACGGGCAGACGCTCAAGCCCAGCGACTTCGTCACCACGTTCAATCGGCAGTTCACCGTGCCCGGGCCGACGTCGTTCTACTCCGGCATCGTCGGAGCGAGCAAGTGCAGCACCAAGGGCTGCAACCTGAGCAAGAGTGGCGGCGTGATCGCCAACGACTCCGCCTACACGCTGACGATCAACCTGACCGCGCCGGACCCGGAGCTGATGGACCAGCTCACGCTCCCGTTCGCCTACGCCGTGCCGGCCAGCACGTCACCCAAGCTCACCGGCAACAACGTGCCGCCGGGAACCGGGCCGTACATGTGGAAGTCGTACAACCCCAACACCGAGGCGGTGCTGGTCCGCAACCCGTTCTTCCACGTATGGAGCGCGCAGGCGCAGCCGCCCGGGAACCCGAACGAGATCGTCGAGAAGTACGGGCTGCAGGTCTCCGACGAGGTCACCCAGGTGCAGAACGGCAGCGCCAACGAGGTGTTCGACGGTGACCAGATCCCGTCCGACCAGCTCAGCCAGCTGAACAGCCCGAAGTACGCCAGCCAGGTGCACGTGAACACGCTGACCGCCGACTGGTACTTCGCGCTGAACACCAGCAGGCCGCCGTTCAACAACCTGCTGGCCAGGCAGGCGATCAACTACGCCGCCGACCGGGCGGCGTACGTGAAGATCGCGGGCGGCCCGTCGCTCGCCGTGCCGACCTGCCAGATCCTGCCGCCGAACTTCCCCTCCTACGCGCCCGACTGCCCGTACACGGCGGGCACCAACCACACCAAGTGGACCGCCCCCGACATCGCCAAGGCCAAGCAACTCGTGCAGCAGTCGCATACGGCCGGGATGAAGGTGGTCGTGGACGGCACCAACGACCAGGTGGGCAAGGCGCTCGTCGAGCAGATGGTGTCGGACCTGAACGCGATCGGCTACAAGGCCTCGCCGCAGCTGCTGGCGGCCAGCATCCAATACCCGTTCGTGCAGAACTCCTCCAACGCCGCGAAGTGGAACGTCGGCTGGTCGGCCTGGTACCAGGACTACCCAGCGCCGTCGGACTTCCTGAACGTGCTGCTCGGCTGCGGGAACATCCACCCGAACAGCGACGCCAGCCCGAACATCGCCGAGTACTGCAACAAGACCGCCCAGGCGAAGATCAACCAGGCCGAGTCGATGGCGGCGACCAACCCCAGCGGGGCCGCGGCACTGTGGACGCAGGTCGACCACATAGACACAACCGAGGCGCCCTGGGTGGACCTATACAATCCCAAGCAGATCGACTTCCTGTCCAAGAACGTCCACGGTTACTCCTGGAACCCGCAGTGGTACATCCTCATCGACAGGCTCTGGCTCTCCTCCTAGGAGCTGGCAGAGCCCGCGAAGGGTAGCTGATGGCCACTCTCCTGGAGCAGGTCCAGGTTGACACGGAGTTGCGGCCGGCGATCGCCGGCCGCAACCCGTGGGCACTGGCCGCCCGGCGGCTGTGGCGCAACCGCATCGCGATGGCGTCGCTTGGGCTGTTCCTGCTGATCGTGGTGGTGTCCGTCGCCGCGCCGCTGTTCGCGCGCGACGTGGCGCACGTGAACCCGTTCCTGCCGAACCTGAACGGCCACACCGTCGTGGGCGGCAAGGTGGTGCCGGTGATGCAGCAGGGCGGCGGGGTCCTGAAGCTGGGCGAGACCCCGATCGGGCCCACCTGGGACCTGAGCCACTATTTCCTCGGGGCGGACAGCGTGGGCCGTGACGTCGCGGCACTGCTGCTCTACGGCGGGCGCAGTTCGCTGCTCATCGGGGTCGGCTCCGCCGTGCTGTGCTGCCTCGCAGCGACCGTGGTGGCGCTGATCGCCGGCTTCTTCGGCGGCGTCGTGGACGCCCTGCTGTCCCGCCTGATGGACGTGATCTGGGCCTTCCCGGTCTACCTGCTGGCCATCTCCCTCTCCACCGAGCTGCTCACCCACTCCAGCGGGTTCCAGATCGGGCCGGTGCACGTCGACGCGTCCAGCCTCTGGCTGCCGACGATCATCATCGCGTTCATCTACGTCCCGTACGTCTACCGGCCGGTGCGCGGCCAGGTGCTGTCGGTAGTCAAGAAGGAGTTCGTGGAGGCGGCGACCGCCCAGGGGGCGGGCAACCTGCGGCTGATCTTCTCGGAGATCCTGCCCAACGTGGCGTCCACGGTGATCGTGCTGCTGCCGCTGATTATCGCCACCACGATCCTGACCGAGTCGGCGCTCTCCTTCCTCGGCATCGGCGTCCAGCCGCCGAACGTCAGCTGGGGATCGATCATCCAGGACGGCACCGACCTGGTGTACACCCGGCCGTGGGTGACGATCGCCCCGGGCCTGATGATCCTGCTCACCGTGCTCTCGCTGAACGTGCTCGGGGACGGGGTCAGGGACGCCCTCGACCCGCGGGCCAAACTGCGGGTGGAGGGCTAAGTGGGCGCCCGGCGAGATATGGACCGGCGCGCATGCTGACCTTCATCCTCCGGCGCGTGCTGTGGACCGCGCTGGTCATGTTCGTGATCACGGTGATCGTGTTCATCATCTTTTTCAAGACCCCGGGGGTGGACCCGGCCCGCGCGCTGGCGGGGCGCAGCCCGAACGCGCAGACCCTGGCGGAGATCCGCGCGCAGCTCGGGCTCAACCGGCCGTTCCCCATCGAATACGGCATCATGATGAAGAAGATCTTCATCACCCGGGACCTGGTGTCCTACTCCAACCAGGGCGTGCTGGTGATCCCGGAGATCGGCCAGGCCGCCCCCGCCACCCTGTCGCTCGTCTTCGGCGCCGCGCTGATCTGGGTAGTGATGGCGATCGCGGTGGGGATCGCCGCCGCCCTGCTCCGGGGCACGATCTTCGACCCGCTGCTGATGATCGTCGCGCTGGTCGGCATCTCCGCGCCGGTCTTCTGGGTCGGCCAGATGGCCAACATGATCAGCCAGAGCACCCTGCATGGCACCTTCCTGTTCAGCTGGGTGCCGCCGCTCGGGTATACCCCGTTCCCCCAGGACCCGCTGCTGTGGTTCAAGGGGCTGGTGATCCCGTGGATCACGCTGTCGCTCCTGTACATCGGGTTCTACGGGCGCGTGCTGCGCGCCAACCTCCTCGAGGTGCAGAACGAGGACTACGTCCGCACCGCCAGGGCGAAGGGGATCAGCGAGCGGCGGGTGCTGGCGCGGCACACGCTGCGGACCTCCATGATCACGTTCGTGAGCCTGTTCGGGCTCGACTTCGGCGCCCTGGTGGCCGGCAGCACGCTGCTCACCGAGGTTGTGTTCGGCATCCACGGGGTCGGGTACCTCACCTGGCAGGCGTTCACGAACCTCGACCTGC
>Ga0070706_100001916_pt1 | contig 21454 bp, 18 predicted proteins | sample KBSK5501metaG_FD_65476 | JGI IMG/M metagenome (GOLD analysis project Ga0070706, IMG submission 65476) | Corn, switchgrass and miscanthus rhizosphere microbial communities from Kellogg Biological Station, Michigan, USA - KBS K5-50-1 metaG | ecosystem: Host-associated > Plants > Roots >... | reverse complement strand
TTTAGAATTGCCTTAACCCGCGCAATTTCTGATTATTACAAAAAACTTCAGACAGGTGGAAAGGAAGAGGCGGCCCTAACCGGGGACGATATGAAAGAAGGCTTAACCGCTATAGTTTATGTAAAAATGCCCAGTGAGACACTTCAGTTTGAAAGCCAAACTAAAGCCAAACTTAATAATCCGGAAATTCAAGGGTTTGTTGCTTCCGCCGTAAAAGAAGGCTTGGACACTTATTTTGAAGAGCATCCTGCCGATGCCAGAAGAATTGTTGAAAAGATAATGTTAGCCGCCAGGGCCCGTCTTGCCGCACGCGCCGCCAAGGATGCGGTTTTAAGAAAAGGTGCACTTGAAGGCGCGGCATTACCCGGAAAGCTTGCCGATTGTCAGTCCACCGACCCTTCTGTTTCGGAGCTTTACATTGTTGAGGGAGATTCCGCCGGAGGGAGCGCAAAGCAAGGGCGTGACAGGCGTCACCAGGCAATTCTTCCCCTTGGAGGAAAAATTTTAAATACCGAACGTGCTCACCTTGATAAAATTGTGAAGTTTGAGGAAATCAAAGATTTAATTATTGCCCTTGGTGGGGGAATCGGGGACAGTCTTAACTACGACAAAATGAGATATCACCGAATAATTATCATGACGGATGCTGACGTCGACGGTGCGCACATTTCTACTCTTCTTTTGACTTTCTTCTACCGCCATATGCCCGAAATTATTACCAGAGGTTTTCTTTATATGGCCCTTCCGCCACTTTTTAGGGTCCAAGTTGCCAAGGAAGTTAATTATGCCTATACAGAGGAAGAAAGGGACGCACTTACCGCAAAAGCCAACGGACAAAAGGTTTCCATCCAGCGCTACAAAGGACTTGGAGAAATGAACCCGACACAGCTTTGGGAAACTACGATGAATCCTGAAACCAGAACTTTGAAACAAGTAACAGTCGACAATGCCGAAGCGGCTGGAAATATGTTTGAAATGCTTATGGGAGAAGAAGTTCCGCCAAGAAAGAAATATATCCAAACCCACGCCAAGTTAGCAACATTAGATGTTTAAGGAGTTATTGTGAAGAAGTTGTCAGAACTATCCGTATAAGTCCCCCCAGAAACCTTAATCTTATATGCATTCGAGCTAGTATTTGGATTATTTATAAAGTTAGGAGGGTTTGCCGTCCAGATATAATTTGTCACACCCCCATTGACATTTGCACTTGACCCATTTATGAGACTTCCAACTCCATTCATATTTTCAACATAAAGAAGTACGTTGGAAAGGCCTCCGGATATAAAGGAAATTGTTACACTTTGGCCGCGCTTATAAACTTCATTGCCATTTGGGGAATAAACATGAATGTAAGGGGTAGGTGTTGGACTTGGGACTCCCGACGAGCGAGGGCTAGGAGTTGGCGTGGCATTCACAAGTTTAATTATGGTTGCATAGAACATTCCGTTTTGCATAGTACCGGTAACTAAAACTCTCTTTCCAACTAATGGGTTCGCGGCAAAGGCGTTAACTGTCAAAGGTGTGCAAGCTGCAGTATGGGATGTTGGGGTAGATTGGCTTGTCGGAACTGCAGTTACAAAAGGAGTTGGTGTTACTCGAACAGGTGTTGGTGTAGGAAATGGAGAGGGTGTCGGCTTAAAAGATGAGACAGGTGTAGTAGTTGGAGCAGATGCCGCTTCAACATTTAAACCCAAAACTTGGGCTCCCAAAAGTCCATATGTGAAATTCGCATTCTTACCACACGGGGCAAAATCAGGATTTCCTTTTTTGACCAACTTTCCTGTTGCACTTTGAACCACGTTTGAAGCACCGGATCTAAAACTAGTTAGGGCACCTGTAGACATTAAATATGCCGAAGTACCAAGAACAAGAAGAGAGAATACAACTAAGACTACGTTAAGCCCTCGTACTTTAAACATTGATATTTAAATATTGAAACTATTAGATTAGGATGTCAAGCGGCAGTGAAACTTCCATGGCATTAGAAATTTAAGAAGATCATAAACCCAGGCCGGAATGTGAGGATTAGTGCAGGTAAAGACCGGGCTTACCGACCAACCCTCCGGGAATGGTGTACCAGAAGGTGTTGGGGTAGGTGAAAGTGTCGGGCTGGGTGTCAAAGTTGGACTTTCCGTAGGAGTGAGAGTTGGCTCGGGAGTAAGAGTCGGAGATTCAGTGGGGGTGGCGGTCGGACTTTCCGTTGGAGTTGGAGATTCTGTCGGAGATGCCGTTGGTTCGATTGTTGGTGACGGACTTGGAGTTTCAGTTGGGGTTTCGGTCGGGGTGGAAGATTCCGTCGGGGTTACTGTTGGGGTCGGCAACTCTATAGGTGTTGCAGTTGGTGATGGTGAATCAGTCGGAGAATCTGTGGGCAGCGCAGTAGGCGATATGGTGGGGGCTTCCGTTGCCGTAGGCGAAGGGCTCGGCGTAGCAAAAGTTGAATTTTGCGGATCAGACTTCCCAAGAATTACAAAGTCACTACTATTATTGTCAGTATCGTCTCCAACTCTTTCCAAACTCCCACCGGCCGGAGGATCTGTAGCAAACGGAGAAGTTTCAAAATCGGCTGCCCCTCCAAATCCCACTTTATCAACTAAGGTGTGTCCCGCATCACTATATAGTAGGACAGTATTACCGGAAGTAATTGAAGAAGTCGTTGAATAAACTGCATCACCCGTTACCGAACCTGTATAAGCGCTCGGATGAGTTATTAAATAGTATCCGTGTGGGCTAATCGTTCCACTCATTGAGGCAATTAGGTTAGATAAAGTTCCACTGGAAATTTTTTTGGACAATCGATAACCGGTTAGGTCGACCAACGAGTCCGTTGGGTTATAAAGTTCTACAAATTCATCACCTGCCGTTACTCCTGAGACCTGAATTTCGTTAATCACAACATGAGTTGTTGCGGCATTAACTAAATTGTGAGAAACAAAAAGAAATAATGAAAGAAATACTAAAAATGAGAATATTACATAAAGAGATTTACGTATATTAATATCGAAACTCTGCATATTTTAATATTAATCAACCGGGGAGGGGTGTCAAGAGGTCAGAATATATAAATTGCGGTCAGTTTTGTCTCCTCGGCGGAAGGAAAAAAGATCCTTACTTTCAAAAGTGCATGTAGGGTCGATTGTGATATTTTTTGGATCAACTCCAAGCGAAACAAATTGCTCTTTCGCAATTTCCCCAAGATCTAAAAATGTGCGACCACCTTTAAGGGAGCCTCCTTTAAAGGTCAAGAACTTTGAATAGACATCGTCCTTAACTTCATAGTGTTTTTTACAAATGTGGGGCCCTATAAAAATTATTAATTCTTCATTCTTCATTCTTAATTCCTTTTGCATAAGCAAAAGTGTTTCCCTGATGATTCCTTTGGCGAGGCCCCGCCATCCCGCATGAATTACACCGAAAACCTGGCCTTTTTCATCGGTTACAAAAATCGGAAGGCAATCGGCAACATGAACAGAAAGGGAAACACCGGCATCGGAAGTAATTAACGCATCACAATTTTTGATTGTTTTTCCGTCGTCCTTTTTACCGACAACAACAACCCTATTTCCATGCACCTGTTCCATTTGAATCATATATGGATAATACCATTCCTAAACTAGGTATTGAAATTCGCTAGCTCAGCTCTTAAAATATCAAACTACGATGAACTTTTTTGTAATCGCAATTTTGGCAGGGCTTGCCGCTGTTGCATTTGGAATTTTCCAAACGATTAAAATCATTGCTCTTCCCAAAGGAACCCCAAATATGGTGGCCATTGCTGACGCCATTGCGGAAGGTGCTCAGGCTTATCTCAAAAGACAATATAAAGTAGTCGCCATGATTGCAGTTGTAATTGCAGTTGTCCTTTATTTTGCTCTTGGTTGGATTTCCGCATTGGCATTCATTATTGGAGCATCTTTCTCAGCCGCAGCCGGATTTGTTGGAATGAATATTTCGGTACGTGCTAACGTCAGAACCAGTGAGGCGGCCAAAAAAGGTTTGCAACAGGCTCTTTCTGTTGCTTTCGCAGGCGGGAGCGTAACAGGGCTTTTTGTTTCCGGTTTGGCACTTCTTTCCGTTACTTTTGTTTATTACTTCACAACCAAATTCGGCGGGGGAGTTACTCCTCTTGTTGCATTGGGATTTGGAGGATCTTTGATTTCAGTTTTTGCCCGTCTTGGAGGCGGAATTTATACAAAAGGCGCCGACGTCGGAACAGACATGGTTGGTAAAGTTGAGGCTGGAATTCCCGAGGACGACCCCAGAAACCCAGGAGTTATTGCCGACCTTGTGGGAGATAACGTTGGTGACTGTGCGGGAATGGCGGCAGACTTATTTGAAACCTATGCAGTTACTTCAGTTGCCGCAATTTTAATCGGAAAATCTGCAAGCCTTCCGCTTCTTATCGGTTCGGCTGCAATTGTTGCCTCTATCTTTGGAACGTTCTTTGTCAGACTCGGAAAAGATAAAAAAATTATGCCTGCACTATATAAAGGACTAGGGGCGGCATCTATTTTAGCCTCAGTAATTTTCTATTTCCTAACTCCCAACATGGCAACTTTCGTATCAACCTTGGTCGGGGTGGTAGTAACTTTCGGAATGGTAGCAATTACAGAGTTCTACACTTCCAAAAATTCAAAAGCAGTTATAGCCATTTCTGAAGCCTCAGTTACAGGACATGGAACAAATATTATTGCCGGACTTGCCAACTCAATGAAATCTACTTTTGCCCCAATTATTTTAATTTCCGGAGCTATTTTGGTTTCATATTCTTTAGCCGGACTTTACGGAATTGCGCTTGCCGCCATGGCTATGCTTTCCCTGACAGGAATAGTTGTCGCAATTGACGCCTTTGGCCCTATCACAGATAACGCAGGGGGAATTGCCGAAATGACAAACCAGCCCGCAAAAGTTCGTGATATTACAGATGCACTCGACGCAGTCGGAAACACCACGAAGGCTGTAACAAAGGGTTATGCAATTGCCTCCGCAGGTTTGGCCGCTTTGGTTCTTTTTGCCAGTTTTACAGAAATCTTTGCCAATGCCGGAGTCAAATTAGTATTTTCACTTTCTGATCCCAAGGTTTTGGTTGGTCTATTTATAGGAGCTTCTCTTCCATACGTTTTTGGAGCATACGCAATGGAAGCGGTAGGGCACGCGGCAGAGTCAATTGTTGGGGAAATTAGGCGCCAATTCAAAGAGATCAAAGGAATTATGAAGGGAACTGCTAAACCCGAGTATGGAAAGGCAGTAGACATTGTTACCAAAGCCGCGCTTAAAGAAATGATTCTTCCGGCCGCAATTCCGGTTGTTTCTCCGATTTTAGTTGGCTGGCTTTTAGGACCTTCCGCTCTTGGAGGATTTTTAATGGGCACAATCGTAACGGGACTCTTCGTTGGAATTAGTATGACCACGGGAGGTGCAGCTTGGGACAATGCCAAGAAATATATTGAAACAGGTAAGTTTGGTGGAAAGGGAAGCGAAGCCCACAAAGCCGCAGTTACAGGTGATACAGTCGGTGACCCCTATAAAGATACCGCAGGACCAGCCCTTAACCCCATGATTAAAATTGTAAACATCGTCGCCCTTTTGATCGCTCCATTTTTGATCTAATTTGACATAGATACCAGGATGAATTATCATTCCAACATTGTGAAAAAATTCATATCCGTAATCGCGACTTTTGCCTTACTTTTTAACTCTCTTGCAACACCTTATGCCGTTTTGGCCCAAGAACTTCCGACTACCTCACCTGAACCAACTCCAACGGCAGATGTTATCCTGGGAACAGTTTCTACAACTGTAATTAATGATGTCGATTTATCCTCAGTGAGCGGCACCATCGGTTCGGTTTCAACAAATCAGGCAGATTATTCTCCAACCGACGTTGTTTTAATTTCGGGTTCAGGTTTTACAGCTGATAAAACTTACACAATTGAAATAACCTCAAATGACGACCCGGCAGTAGATTTTACAGATAATGTTACAGCCGACTCCTCGGGAAATATTTCCTACGCTTATCAACTTGACGGAAACTATAGACCAAATTATTCATTACAAATTAAAGACGGGGAAGTGGTGGTTGCGTCTGCAACTTTTACTGATGGTTCATTACAATTTGTTGAAACCGGACTTCCGGGAGGAACAAATTGGAGCGTTACATGGAACGGAAACACAGGCTCTTCCACAACAAACACGGTGGCATTTGGAGGGTCTGCTTCCAGTTCGTTTGCTTATTCTGTTCCTACCGTTTTAGGATATACGCCAACACCTTCGTCAGGAAATGCTTCAAGACCAGCAACTGGAAACACGCAAGTCCTAATCACTTTTTCTGCACCGGCCGATCATACTCCTCCAGTTGTTACAATTTCCAGCCCAACAAGTGGTTCAACAACCGGGACAGCAGGAACAATTCTTTATTCAACCGACGATGCAGTCTCTGCAATTTGTACACTCGACGGCGCGCCTTACGCCTGCACAATAAGTGGCTCCGTTGGTTTTTCCGGCCTTTCAAATAGTTCTCACACCTTCGCAATCGATGCACCGGATTCAGCCGGAAATCATGGAACGGCATCCGTAACTTGGAACGTCGACGCAATCGGCCCAACAGTAAGTATCACTTCCCCTACAACTGGTGAAATAACCACCCCTACCACAACTGCAACTTACACAACAGGGGATGCCACAAGCGTTTCCTGTAAACTTGACGGAAGCCTCACATCTTGCAATTTGTCAGGAGCAGTTCTTCTTTCAGGGCTTTCTGGCGGTTCACACACTTTTACAGTTCAGGGAACAGACAGCTACGGCAATCTGGGAAATATCGCCAGCGTTACCTGGTCAGTTATTTTTGATCAAACAATTACTTTTGCAGCCTTAGCAGGCAAGACTTACGGAGATAGCGATTTCGGCGTCAGTGCAACAGCAAGCTCAAGTCTTCCAGTAACCTTTACCGCTACAGGCAATTGTTCAGTGACCGGTTCTACAGTTCACATAACAGGAGCCGGAAGTTGCACAGTCACGGCTCATCAAGTAGGAAATGCTTTTTACAATGCCGCTCCGGATGTTTCCCGAACTTTTAGTATCGCCAAAGCAGACGCAGTTTGTTCGGTAATTGGATATTCAGATACATATGATGGGAATGCGCATGGTGCAACCGGTTCCTGTACTGGAGTTGCTGGTGATGGTACGTTGGGCGGTCTTGATCTTGGAGATTCATTCACCAATGTTCCCGGCGGCACAGCTCATTGGGTATTTACCGGAGGAGATAATTACAATAATCAAAGTGGTAACGTCGCTATCGAAATAACTAAAGCAAATGCTGACGTTTCAGTAACGGAATATTCTGTTATCTATGACGGAGACGCTCATACCGCAACAGGATCGGCAACCGGAGTAAAAGGCGAAGCTCTTAGCGGCCTTGATTTAACTCACACAACCCATACAAATGCAGGTGACTATTCAACCGATTATTGGGCATTCACAGACGTTACCGGAAATTATAATGACGTCGGACACACAATCATCGAAGACCAAATCGCCAAAACCGATCCGATAATTTCAGTAACACCTTACTCAGTAGATTATGATAGTCATTTCCACACGGCAACAGGCAGTGCCACAGGTGTAAAAGGAGAAACCTTGTCTGGTCTTGATTTAAGCGCAACAACTCACAAATCTGCAGGTGATTATCTGACGGACCCTTGGAGTTTTACCGATGTAACAGGCAACTACAATGACAAGAACGATACGGTTCATGACCAAATCGGCAAAGTTACTTTGACAGTGACTGCCGACAATCAAACAAAACAATATAGTGATCCAAGCGATTCTTTAACTTTCCAATATTCAGGATTTGTCCCGGGTGAGAATAGTTCCAACTTAACAACCGAGCCATCTTGTACAACAACAAGAACAACCGGTAGTGCCGCCGGTACCTATCCAATAACTTGTTCAGGCGGGGGAGCAGATAATTACAGCTTCAGCTATGTAAACGGAACGTTTACAGTTACAAAAGAAAATACAGCAATTACATATAACGGAAGCATTTTTGCTTCAACAGCCGGTCCGTTAATTAGTTATGCTCCGATCAGTCTTTCAGCCCACCTCACTCAGGAATCGGATGGAAATTTTGGGGATTTAACTCTTGCCAAAGTTAACTTTATTTTGGCACCAGCAAGTGGTCCAGCAATAACTGTTTCAAATGTGTCCGTAAATTCCTCAGGTGATGCACTCACTACTTACAATGTTCCCGTTGGAAATTACACGGTAACAGCAGTTATAAATCCAACCAACCTTTATTGGACCACCTCACAGGATGGGGAAGCACTTTTGACAGTTGCACCTGGAATTCTTAGCCAAACAGTAACGGGCGGAGGATGGATTTCCGACAGAAATAGCGCAAATGGAAAAGATAATTTTGGATTCACAGTTCAATACAACAAAAATTCCGCTCCCAAGGGCAATTTCTTATACATGTGGAGAGGAACCGACGGTTTTGATTATCAACTTAAAAGTAACAGCTGGGCAAATGGAGGTCTTTCATTTGATCAAACAAATGGTGCCTACTTTACGGCAAAAGCGACACTTTCAAAGATTGATCGAGTCACAGGTATCGTCATAAGCTCCGATGGTTCATATAAATTTGCGGTAAACATCACTGATGGTGATTTGTTAACTCCCAAGGTTGCTGACACATTCGCAATAACAATCTTTGATTCGAATAACAATGTCTGGAAACAGGTCGGCCCTTCAACCCTCGGTGGCGGAAACGTCGTAGTCCACAGCAAATAATTGATATATTTTGCTCCATTGACATTTTTTTTTAGACAACCTATATTGCATTCATAGGGATGTTTAAGAAGTTACTTACTGTCACTGCTTTTTTCGCTCTTATTTTTGGCCTGTCTACTTCGACAGTCAAAGCCTCTACGGGGGCAATTTTTACCACCAATTTTAATTGTGACGGAACCAATGTAAATATCTATACAAATAAAGACAGTGTTTATTTAGACGGTGGGCCTCATCACGAGGGAAGTGCGGGTTTAACTGATGGGTTCTATTATGTTCAAGTTACTGACCCAAGCGGCGCGAATATTTTGGGAAAAAGTCTTACAACTACGGTAACTATTACCAACGGATCATTTGATTCTTGTTATCAACTAGACCAGATTGTTTATTCTCACTCAAGCGGTTATTTGACTTTGGGGTATGATGACACAACAAACGGCGGGGGAGTTTACAAAGTCTGGGTAAGTAAGGATCCTACATTTACAAACGGTACAGACAAAACCGACAATTTCAAAGTAAAAGCAAACCCATTACAAAATGGAAGTATTGATGGCTTGAAATGGGAAGACAGTAACGCAAACGGAGTAAAAGATCCAAGTGAGCAAAGGCTTGACGGCTGGACAATGCAACTTTGGGATTCAACCCATACAACTCTCATTGATACCGCAACGACCGGAAATTCGGGATTTTTTGATTTCGATGATGTTGTGCCTGGAACATATCAGGTTTGCGAGGTGTTGCAGAATGGCTGGTTCCCGTCCTATCCAACCACATCAGACCCAAATTGCCACACAGCAGTTGTAGTGGAAAGTAAGAAAGTAACCAGAAATGTCGACTTCGGTAATTTCCAAAATGCGCAATTGGTTATCATAAAACAGGTCATTAATAATAATGGGGGAGAAGCTGTAGCCGGCGACTTTACGATGAATGTAACGGGAACTGGCGTTTCCGATTCATCATTTCCTGGCGAAGAAGATCCAGGAACCACCATAACACTAAGTCCGGGTGCATACACCGTTGACGAAGGGCCGCATGACGGTTACACCAAGACTCTGAGCGATGACTGTTCAGGAACTGTTATTTCTGGCGAAACCAAGACTTGTACTATTACCAATGACGATATTGCCCCCTCATTAACCTTGATCAAACACGTAACCACAGATAACGGAGGCTCGGCAGTACCAACGGACTGGACGCTTACCGCCGATGGCCCGACTCCAATATCCGGAGCAGGTGGGGCTACAAGTGGCGGAACTTTTTCAGCGGGAACTTATACACTTAGTGAATCGGTGGGTCCTGATGGTTACGACGCAAGCGCTTGGTCTTGTACTGGGGATGTAACCAATAGCGGTGACAGCTTAACGATCGGGTTGGATCAATCAGCAACCTGCGAAATCACCAACGATGACCAAGCCGCGCACCTAGTTGTTATCAAAATAGTAGACAATAGCACTCCGGGGGAGTTTGTACATAGTATTCCTTCAGACTTTACTATGATTATTGGGGGTGTAACGGCAGATGGCGGGAATTCCTTCCCGGGGTCCTCTAGCGGAGTTAATAAACTCCTAACGACTGTTGGCGGCTACACCGTGACAGAATCCGGCCCAGGAGGCTATAATGCTGGTTTTTCGACAGACTGTACAGGAACGATTGCTCTGGGCGAAACTAAAACATGCACTGTAACAAATACCGCAATAACCGGAAGAATGACCGGAGGGGGAAGCATACTTTCTGGAAATACCAAAATAACCCACGGTTTTGAGCTTCATTGCAATATTACGGCAATGCCAAACAGGCTTGAGATAAACTGGGGCACTAAACCCGAAAACAACTTCCACCTAACCGCCTTAACCAGCGTCAGGTGTTTCGATGACCCAAATATCAACCCCGGACACCCAACCTCATCATTTGATACCTATGTCGGTACAGGAACGGGAACCCTAAACAACAAAGCAGGCTATACCGCCTCTTGGACATTTACAGATGCAGGAGAACCGGGTAAAAGTGACACGGTAATATTCACAATAAGTGACAGTCATGGAACGGTATATAGTGTTGTTAACCCTATCAAGCTCTCAGTAGGCAATCAGCAATCCCATGGATTTTAAAAATATGGCAACCTATAACTACCCCTTGACAAGCCTTAAAAGTACTGTTATTATTCTCACATACTTATGAAAAATTTGGTCGAAGGAAAAGCATCAGTTTTCGCCCTCTTAGCCGTTTTAACGGTTTCTTCTTTCTTGCTTGGAAAATCTCTTACAAATGTATTTGCAAAACCTCCTTTAAGCGATGTTGGCGGACAATGTGATTTGAATTCAAGCGATGATAGCCATGATTGTATGCCAGGACTTGTTTGTGTTGAGCAAAATCCAGGAAATGCAAAGTGTCAATCTAGCTCAACAGGCACACCTACACCTACTGGTACTCCTACAGGAACACCAACAGGCACACCTACCGGAACACCTACAGCTACACCTAGTGGATCAGCCACACCTACACCTACAGCTCCTTCTTGTGGAGCAGACGAACATTTGAACCTTCAAGGAACAGAATGTCTTAAATTTGAGCTTGGCGGAGCCCCAACAGGCGGAAATGGTCCTACAGGTCAGGTTTTGGGGGCCTCAACAATGGCAGGCACAGGAGCCTTTGACGAAAATCTTTATATGGCTATAATGGGAGTAGGTGCATCACTTACTACATTCGGCGCAAGTTTACTTAAGAAAGCTTCAAAGTCAGCTTAATCTTCCTCATCTTTTAATTACCTTAGGTATAGCTCTCTTTATTTTTGGTGGGGTCAGTTATTACCGCGTGCGAATCCTTTCCTTTTCTAGTGTGCCTCCTGAGGCCATCACAAAGACGCAGGACGTCGATATTCCCGTTGAAATCATAATACCTTCTATTCAGATTGACTTGAAAGTTGAGCCTGGGCAGATTAAGGATGGCGTTTGGCAAATATCCCAAAGCGAGGCTACTTTCCTGGCAGGCTCTGCCGCGCCGGGGGAAAGTGGTAATACTGTCATTTACGGGCATAATTTGAAGGCCATTTTTGGCAATTTACCCTATTTATCCATCGGCCAAAAAATCATAGTTAAGACCAAAAGCGGGAAAACTTACAACTACATAGCTTCCCAAAAGTACTTTGTTGGGCCGGATAGAGTAGACCTTGTTTCACCGGCGAGCGAGGAAGAACTGACTATTTATACATGTTACGGGCTATTCGATAGTCAGCGCGCCGTAGTGCGTGCCAAACCCGAATTCTAGCCTCGATTTTTTACATCTTCCCATTGCTTCCTTTATGCTCACGACATATAATATTTTAAGGCTAACTAGCCTTAATTTTTTGTAAAAAGATTTATGGATATCGGTCGAATTCAACAAACAGAAATAACTTCAGAGCTTTCTAGATCTTATTTGGATTATGCCATGAGCGTCATCGTTGCCCGTGCACTCCCTGATGTTCGTGACGGCCTAAAACCGGTCCATAGGAGAATTCTCTACGCAATGCATTTGATGGGACTTCATTATGTTGGGAGCGCAACTACAAAATCTGCGAAAGTTGTCGGAGAAGTTTTGGGTAAGTATCATCCACACGGAGATATGGCTGTATATGACGCCATGGTTCGTCTGGCTCAAGATTTTTCAATGAGATATCCATTAGTCCACGGTCAGGGAAACTTCGGTTCAGTTGACGGAGATCCTCCTGCGGCTATGCGTTACACGGAGGTTAAGCTTGCCAAAATTGCCGACATGATGCTTTTGGACATGGAGAAGGAAACGGTCGATTTTACGGACAATTTCGATGCGACTCTTAAAGAGCCGACATACCTGCCTGCACTTCTTCCCAACTTACTTCTCATGGGTTCTGAAGGTATTGCGGTCGGAATGGCTACAAAAATTCCACCTCACAATTTAACGGAGCTCGTCGATGCTATTATCGAAACAATTAATAAAGGCCGTGTTATAAAAGTCGGGGAAGGTATCCAGGCTGATTTTGTTCTCAAGAGAATTAATTTAGTTGCCTCAGGCGAAACCAAAGAACTGACTCAGGAAGAAATGTCACCGGAAGGAATCAGTTTTGAAAGTGATACTACTATTGAGGATCTGACCAAAATTGTTCCCGGCCCGGATTTTCCAACCGGTGGAGCAATTTATGATGCCAATAGTCTTAAAGAAGTTTACGCAACCGGCCGCGGAAAGATCGTTGTTCGCGGAATTGCAGAAATAATTGACACCGGTAAAAAACCTCAAATTGTCATTTCAGAAATTCCTTACCAGGTAAATAAGGCCGAAATGGTGGCCAAAATCGCCGAGCTCGTAAAAGATAAAAAAATAGTCGGAATTTCAGATTTGAGGGACGAATCCGATAAAGACGGAATGAGAGTTGTGGTCGACCTTAAACGCGATTCAAAACCAAAGTCGGTTCTTAATAATCTTTTCAAACACACCAGACTTCAGACAAGTTTCCCGGCCAATTTTGTGGCACTTGTTGACGGAACCCCTCACACATTAAACCTCAAAACTATTTTGGTTGAATATGTAAAACACAGACAGAGCGTTATCGTTAGGAGAACAATTTTTGAACTGACCGAAGCCAAGAAGAGGGCACACATTTTAGAAGGACTTAAAATTGCACTTGATAATTTGGATGCTGTTATTAAAACAATCAGAGAAAGTAAAACTCAGGATGATGCTAAGGTAAACTTGATTTCCAGGTTTAAGCTTTCCGCTATTCAAGCAACTGCAATTCTGGATATGCAACTTCGTCGTCTTGCCGCACTAGAGAGAGAAAAGATCGAAAAGGAATATCAGGAAATTAAAAAGTTGATTGATTCTTTGATGGCAATTCTAAGAGATCCTCAAAAAGTTTTGGATATAATTGTCAGCGAAATCACAGAACTTAAAGCCGCTTATGGAGATGCAAGACGCACTAAAATATACAAAAATCCGCTTGGGGAAATCAGTGAAGAAGATTTGGTTGCCAAAGAGGAAACTTTAATTACAGTAACCAAAACCGGTTATGTTAAAAGACTTTCAGCAACATCATATAGAGCCCAAAGACGCGGAGGTAAAGGCGTAATTGGAATGACGACAAAAGAAGAAGATGAAATTGAACATTTAATCAGCGCCACTACTCATGACACAATTTTATTCTTCACCAATAAAGGCCGTGTTTTCGGCATAAAAGCTTGGGAGATTCCGGAGTCTTCTCGTCAGGCAAAAGGACAAGCACTGGTAAATCTTTTGAATCTTGACCAGGGTGAAGAAATAAAATCCATCGTTCCTCTATCCAAAGAACTTGGAATTAAACATCTCATTATGGCCACCAAAAATGGAATTATCAAAAAAACCAGTATCAGTGAATTTGAAAACTTGAGAGCATCAGGGTTAATTGCCATTAAGCTTAGAAGTGACGACATGTTAATTTCAGTGCACCCTACAAGCGGGGACGATCACATTATTCTTTTAACAAGCGGTGCAAAATCTATAAGATTTCCTGAAGCAAATGTTAGACCGATGGGGCGGGCAACAACAGGAGTAACCGGAATAAAACTTGAAAAGGATGAACTAATTGGAATGGAGGTCTTCCCCGCAAAAGAAAATATTCCAAGTGATAAACGAAAGAAATTCTTCCGTGATATTTTAACAATTGCAGAACATGGTTTGGGAAAAAGGACTCCCATTCATTTATTCCCAATTCAAAAAAGAGCAGGTAAGGGAGTAAAAGCGGCCGTAGTTTCGGCCAAAACCGGTAACTTAAAAACAGCAGCCATGGTTACAGAAAATTTTGACCAAGTAATTATTACATCTAAAATGGGACAGGTAATAAAACTTCCTTTAAAAAATATTCCTCAACTCGGACGTGCAACTCAAGGAGTCATCCTTATGCGCTTTGCAGATAAAGGAGACTCAGTCGCCGCCGCCGCAGTAATTGAAAAGGGTGGAGATGAAGAGGAAGAAGTTACTTCATAAAAGTGTTATTATTAATTTATGGATGAGCAGAATCAAAAACCATGGATGAGAAGTGATGGCGGGGCAGGTGCAGTTGTACTTTTTTTCATTTTTCTTTTTATTTTTTCAAAGTGGGGACCAGCAATTAATTTTGCTACAACCACTCAAAGCCGAGGAGAGCCTATGGTCGTAACAGGGGAAGGCAAAGCTACCGCAGTTCCCGACATTGCAAAAGTGGAGGCTGGAATACAAGACTCGGGACTCACGCTTCTTCAAGTTCAGGACTCGGTGAATAAAAAATCTCAAAGTTTGGTTGCGGCACTTAAAAAATTAGGTATTGAGGAAAAGGATATTAAGACAAACTCCTACAATATTTATCCCCAGCAGGATTATCAATCAAATCCACCAAGTGTTACTGGGTATCAGGTTTCTATAAATTACGAGATAACTGTGAGAAAAATTGATAATGTAAACAGTGTATTAACAACCGTTACAACATCTGGTGCAAATCTTGTAGGTGGAGTAAGTTTTAATTTGAGTGATGACGCCCGTAAGAAGGCAATGGATGCGGCAAGGCAAGACGCCGTTAAAATTGCTAAAGAAAATGCCGAAAGTTTGGCCAAAGCCAGCGGTATCAGTTTGGGTAAGATAATTAATGTGACAGAAAATCAAAATTCTTTCCCAAGACCAATGTCTCTTACTGCAACGGGGGGAGGACCTGATAAATCAATTGCTCAACCTAACATTCAACCTGGGGAGACAGAGATAGATCTTACAATTTCTCTTTCCTACGAAGTTCGTTAACCCCATTTTGCCCGATTTTCTGGTATAATCACATGCCTCGTTCGCACATTACCAGGAAGGAGTTAGTGATGAAAAGAATAGTAGTAATAGTGTTTTTACTGTTGGTTGCCTGCGCTCCGGCTATAAGTGCATCGCCGACCGAGAGCCCAACATTGACAGAAACACCGTTTGTGCTATCGAACTTGATGGCAACACCAAACGTCCCGACTCCAACACGGATCATCATAAGTCCAACACCGATGCGAGACGCCCGTATATCCTACATAGTCGTAAGTGGAGACACACTATATGGGATATCTATAAAAACCGGTGTTTCCATGGACAACTTGGTCAAGCTGAATGGCCTGACAAATCCCGATTGGATCTGGGCAGGAGAATCACTCCTTTTGATACCTAGAGAGGAAGTTGCCGAAATGGCTTATGCCGCAGATGGGAAAAACATATTGGTCAACTTGACCACCCAGATGGTTTACGCAATTGATAGCGGCAAAAATGTTCGGGAATTTCTGGTTTCTACAGGAATTTCTGCCTTTCCGACCAGGGTTGGAGTTTTCAAGATTTGGATAAAACTTACCGAAGATCACATGGTTGGCCCTGGCTACGACTTGCCTAACGTCCAATGGGTCATGTATTTTGACCAATGGCGCGGATTCCATGGTAAATACTGGAACAAGATATACGGCCGGCCTTCAAGCCATGGATGCGTCAACATGACGAATAGTGACGCTGAATGGCTTTATGGTTGGGCCGAAGTGGGCACGAAAGTGTGGGTAATTCCATGAACAAAAGAACGAGGCAAATGAGGAACTCAATGGTTTATAAAAACCGGAGGGTTCCTTTTTCGTTTTAACTCGCAAGGAAACCCTGAAATTCTGAGAAGAAGGGGTATTCGTGATCGTCTCTATCTTTAGAAACAACCTTTATTTTAGGATTTATTTTCGCTAGAAAATCACGAACTTGGTCGAAATTTCCATGGGGGTCATTTTCATTTTGAATGACCATTATTTTGTCTGCCGGAAAATTTTTCAAAGCCTCTTTTTCAGCTTCTTTATCTTCCTCGGTTAGGTCATTAAGTGGAATTCCACAAAGAATAACTTTCTTGCACCTACTGGGAATTTCCGCCAAAACATAACTGGCAACGAGGGTACCTATAGACTTTGCAACAATGTTAACGGAGTCGGTCATTGCAACCTGGACTAACTCACGGGCTTTGTCCTTTGGGTCCCAAGGCATGTCCGGATTGTCCCAATGCTCCCAAAGAATCGGGCGAATTTCGTGATCAAGTTTAAGCTCCTTCGAGGTTTGAAGCGCCCAATCGCGGTTTTTCAATGAAAATCCGGGCAATATAATGGTGACCATAACAAAGATTATACAACTTATGGGATTGCACTTCGAGGCTAAGGGGTGTACACTTCCCGGGTCGAGAACCGCTCATTCCCATCAAAAGAAAGAGAGGAAAAATGAAAAGATCAAGATTTGCCTTGGTCATCATTCCTATGGTGACAGTAATTACCATGCTTGCTTGTAGCGCGGGCGGTTTGTTGGCCTCGCCAACGCCCACCGCCACGAACACTCAGCCGCCAACGGCAACGTCAACGCAGACGCCTACCAAGACGCCGCGGCCGACTTTGACGCCGACGCCGAATCTGGGCCTCGAGTGCAAAATGAGTGCCACGAAAGTGTACATGTCGGAGACTAACGCTATCTGGGGTGAATTTAACAAAATCGGCGCCTTGGCCGACAAGCACTTCGCGAATGACGGCACCCTGAAAAGCGCTGACGGCCTTACCGATTTGGCCCAGCAGGTCAATCAACTTGCAGATCTGCACGAAACCCTCGCGCCGCCAACGATCTTCAAGACATACAATGACGAATCCGTCGCTACCATGCGGGCGTTCGCTCGGATCTTGTCAGATTTTGCATCCGGCGACAAAGCCAGAGCAGAAGTTGATAGGGCAGCGTTTAGGACGCATTACCAAGCTACCTACGATGAGTGGGTCAAAGCTTTGGATTTCTGCGGATTTCCAACACCCGAACCGTCAACAAGCGGATAATTTCTCGACGTCTCAAAAGGGACTACTCATGCACTTGGGTAGTCCCGTTTCATTTCCGGGGATTATTATTTGCGAAGCCTGCTTCTTAAAATTTGATAGGGGTCAAGCGTTTGCACTTTTAATTCCGGACGAGGACAATCACGAGGGACTCTTTTTAACTTCATTTCGTCACAATAATATTTACCGTCCAGCCAAGTTTTTGCAACGCATGTAGAACAGACTGCGTGAGGTTCGCCGTTTGCGAAACGGGGTAATTCAATCATATTCCAGGATTATACACTTCAAAGACCATTGAAGTTTAGCTTGTCTATCGCATCTCTGAAAACATTAGGTAGTTCTTCTTCTTTCCAAATTACGCCGCACATCAAACAATCCCTCACAAAAATATGACTTGAACGGGTTTTTTTTATAACTCCAAAATCTGACACTCTTTCTAGAATGTCTTCGGCAATTACTGCCGCTTCTTCACTGTTTCCAATTTCATAACCAATCCATGCCATAGAAAAAATGGTCACCATTCTAATGTCCTCAGGCATTGCCTTTTCAAATACACGTGCGTCATTGGAGTCTTTCAAAAGAGCTAACGTATCTTTATCCAACTTATCGACTCCCAAAGAATTAAGAATCTCATCCCTCCTTGACATATATGTTGAGGTGAGTGCTTCCAACCAACCATCAAAATTGTCCTCTAAATATTTATCTATAAAAATTCTTAGGGTTTGGGATTTGGCAACAATAAAATCTTTTTGTCTATTTTTATCTTCCTCTGGGAGTTCGACCATATGCAATATTAATACGAATTCTAAATTAGTCAATTCGCACTTGAAGTTGGCCTCAGGTTTATTTTTCGTCTTTGAAAAGTTTCAGATAAATAAATATTACAGGGATTCCCAACAAAGTTGTTGTTAATAGTGCTTTCGCCGGACCAATTTTGTCGGCCACTAAACCGAGAAGAACCGAGATTATACCGAAGGCAATACTTGATGCAAGCGAGTTTAACGATCCCATTGTAGCTCTCTGTTCATGGGTAAACTCTTTTTGTAGCAATGAGTTTTCGGAAACACTGCTTGTTCCGTAAAATACCGATGTTGTTGTCATTAGGGCGGGGGAGGCGACAGTGGGAAAAAGTAATGAAATGATATTTATGATTTTACCGTAGATCGACCCTGTAATAAGCATTTTAAGCTCACCGAATTTTTTAATAAGTTTTCCTGAAAAATAGAAACTCACAGTTGCACCTATATTGGAAAGCACCGAGGCAAAACCAATCGCCCAAACCGGCCAAACCGTATTCACAAATGCCGCTCTAAATTGGTAGCTGGATTCACTTAAGGAATATGAATATATAGAAGAAATTGAAAGAAGACGCAGTTTCTTATTGTTTATAAAGTGCTTTAATGATTCACGTAGATGGAAGAATATATTCGTTACAGATTTTTGAAACGATTTCGGTTCGACTATCAGAAACCCAATATATATCGCTAAAAATTTCGGTACAAATGTCAGCCATACTGTAAGCGGAAAAGAATATTGCGCTATAACGCTTCCCACTGCTGCCGAAACAGCCAGTCCAAGTTGAAACGAGGAATGTGTTTTGCCGGTAAACTCATGATATTCGCTCTCGCTACCACTTTCTCTCAGAGTATCGTATAAAAGCGCATCATTATTTCCGCTATAGAAAGATCTTGAAAGCCCTTCAAATATGGCCCCTGCAAATAACCACCAATAGGAGAATCCAAAAGCATAGAATACTATTGAGGCAGCAGCACTTACTGCCCCCAAAATCAAAGTATTTCTCCTACCGATATAGTCTGAAAAAACTCCAGTTGGAACTTCAAATAGGGCCGAAGATATCATGGCCACAGAAAAAATACTCATCCCCAGAGCAAACGATCCCGCCACTTTTGAAAAATAGATTATAGCGATGGCCGAGAAAAACGAAAAATCGGTAAAGAAATTAAACCAAGTCAAAAGCTTAATATTTTTGTGCATACGATGATTATAGAGGATTACTTACCACCATGACCATGGAAGGCTGAGTGAATATCTTTAAGCTGTTTATTGGTTACATGGGTATAAATCTGGGTTGTTGAGATATTTTTATGCCCCAGCATTTCCTGGACACTTCTAATATCCGCCCCGGCGTTTAGTAGATCCGTTGCAAAAGAATGGCGCATGACGTGGGGCGTAACTTCAATCGGCATTTTCATTTTATGAGAATACTTCTTAATTAATCTTTGGACCGATCGGGGAGTGAGCCGCATTTTTTCGTCCGGTGTGGTTGCATCCATTTTCCCCTTATGGTGAATGAATAGTGGTTTAAAATGATCGTCGCGTTCATTGAGATATTTAATAAGCCAGTCGCAGGCTCTTGCGGAAAGAAATACCACCCTTGCTTTGCCCCCTTTTCCCACAATTCCAAATTCGCGTCTGTCCATATCGATTTTCTCGCGGTCGAGTTTGGTTAATTCCGACACACGAAGCCCGGTTGAATACAAAACCTCAAGAATCGCCTTGTCGCGTTTTCCTTGAATTGTCGAAAGACTTGGAGCGTTTAGTAAACGGTCAACTTGTTCACCGGTTAGAAATTTTACCTGGCGTTCTTGGACCTTTGGCAAATCAATTTTGTCAGGTGCCATCACATCAAAATCATTTTTAATAAGCCACTTAAGAAAACTCCTAATGGCAATAACATGATAGCCCTGGGTATTTCTGGACATAAGCATTTTGTTTTCGCCGGGAAGATTGGAAAGGAAAACGCGGAAGGATCGAATCATGTCCTGATTTATATCTTTTAAATTCTCACGAATTCCTTCTGATTCCATCCATAATAAAAATCTTGAAAGGTAATGTTTATAATTTCTAATCGTTAGGGGAGAGGAGCCGCGTTCGACCTGAAGATATTCCAGAAAGTCCTTGACCTTTCGGCCTAACTCGCTTGATTCAGGGACAGGGTCAGCCATACGTTAATTTAGGATAGAAGTTTTGTGAAAAGAAGTCAATGAGAATGTGCGACGAATGTCATTGCGAGGCTGTCATTGCGAGTCATACGAAGCAATCCCGAAGCAATCTCACAGTATGCTTGTATATAGATCATCATAACCTGGGTTTTCCCTAACTATCAAATCCATCTTCTTTTTCCTTGAACCAGCTTTAATTTGCTTTTCTCGTTTTATAGCTTCATTAATATCACCAAAAATTTCATAATACACCAACTTATTTACATTATATTTTGCCGTAAAAGTTCCTGTCGATTTATGTTTATGTTCATACGTTCTTCGAATTAAATTATTTGTTACACCCGTATAGATAACGGTATTGTTTTTGTTAGTCATTAAATAAACAAAATAAGTCTTATTGGGCACATATACATAATAGCTCGACCTAGATAGGATTGCTTCACTTTGTTCGCAATGACATCCTTCGTGTAATCGATTGAGACGCGTTTATTTTCAAAAGACGACCATATGGTCGTCTCAGTTTGGCCGAATTATTGGGAAAAACAGGGAAACTGGGGAAGACCCCCAAAAGGCTAAAATTTCATTCGGTATTTGTTCGGAAGGATAAATTAGAGAGGAAAATAAAAAGAGAGAATTATTTAAATAAAAATAGCACATAAATGTTAATCCAAAAAAGCAAAGAACAGAAACATTGATAGAAAACGCTCCACTCCGACCTCTGCTTTGGATACGTCGCAAAAGTATTATTGTGCGACATTCCCTATTCTGATCCCTTCGGCCTGGCTCAGGGTCATAGACCTCCTGCCACTAAGCCACGGGAGGGCATAGGATTCTTTTCTTGTACTGCATCAATAGCTCTTATCCTCTGCAAAAGGACATATATGAGGAGTTATCATACGG